>Ga0137410_10002707_pt1 | contig 12047 bp, 9 predicted proteins | sample CZODoug1_16funga_FD_108878 | JGI IMG/M metagenome (GOLD analysis project Ga0137410, IMG submission 108878) | Vadose zone soil fungal communities from Angelo Coast Range Reserve, California, USA - CZODoug1_16fungal (Illumina Assembly) | ecosystem: Environmental > Terrestrial > Soil > Vadose zone... | reverse complement strand
GGCAGGATGCGGCGCCCGCCCGACCGCCTTTCAATCCTCCAAGTCCTGCCGGGGCCCATCGCCTGTGGGTTTTTGCGCAGCTAAGCAAGGCCTCGGAACAGCGATGAGGCAGCTGCTCGAGACCGCGAAGTGCGCCAGCGCGCGCGATTCCAAGGTTCTCATCACGGGCGAAACCGGCGTCGGTAAGATGTGCTCGGCCGATGATTCCACACCTCGTCACCGCGCGCGTCGCGTCGGTTCGTAGCCCGTCAACTGCGCCGGGCTCGCCGAAACGCTCCTCGAAATCGGAGCTGTTCGGTGCACGTCAAAGGCAGTCTCGCTGGAGCCTACGGCGACTAGCGTGGAAAGCTCGAGCAGGCGAACGGCGGCACCATATTCCTGCACGAGGTCGGCGAGATGACACCGCGGATGCAAGCGTTGCTGCTCCGCTTTTTGGAAAGCGGAGAAGTGCGTCCGGTCGGGTCCGACACCCTGCACGTCGCGTCGACGCGCGAGTCGTCGCAGCCACCGATCGCGATCTCGACGCATGACCGCAGTTGGAACCTTTCGCGAAGATTTGCTCTACCGAATCCGCGTTGTGCATCTGCATGTGCCGCCGCTGCGCGAGCGCGTGGAGGATATCCGGCCGCTGCTGACGCTCTTCATCGCGCAGATCGATCCGAATCAGATTCGACGGCTTACACGACCGGCGGTTTCAGCGGTCAACCAGAATGAGACCCGCAGGGTGTCATCCTGATGCATGACACTGGGCACGAACGTGCCAGTCTGCATTGAGGTGTCGATGGAGTGGTCAAATGGTCAGGTGAACTGAAGCGGCGGCTGGTCGTGTCAGGTCTTCTTTGGTACTCTGATGCCCCGCGGCGAAAAAAGTCGCCGTCGAGCGCGTCTCAATACGGCCCCGCCCTTTTTGCTACTTTTGCAGTCTTCAAACAACCACGTAACTTGTTCATGTACAAAGAGTTCTGTCAGATGGCGCAAGGACACCGCAACTCGTCCTGTGTCGGGGCTTGGCAGCGCCCTTGCGATAAGCCCAGGCACACGTTCAAATTCTTGGTGGGGGACTCTGTGAAGTTGGCTCTTCTGGCTTCGATGGTATCGGCGGCAGCATACGGCGCTCAGATCTGGCCGGCGACACACGGTTTCCAGGGGCATGATGCTCGCCCTGAGGCGATCGTCACCGGTGGCGCGCTCCTCGTACTCGCCTCGCTGTTACGCCGCGCCGCATGGCGCGGGCGCTCCACGCCGCCCGGCGTCGCGGACCTCTAATCAACTCCCAGCGCATCGTCACCAGGGCTGATCGCCCACGATCTCCCGCACACGATTCTGAGCACACGATCGTGTCGTGCCTGTCCTCATGCTCGATGCTGGCGATTCCTCCCGGCTGACAATTGGTGACTGTTCCGGTACGCGCACGCGTCCGGACACGGATGATTTCCGTGAACGGCTGATGAGACTGTGAAAAAGCTGTTGACACAATAGCAGACGCAGTAATAGAACTGACGCCCGCCACATATCTGCGTCGGCTGTACCGACGAACACTGAGGTGCCCTGTGGATTCGCAGGTACTCCTGGGGAGAAGTCGTGTCATCAGAGACCTCGTCGAAGAGGCGCTTGATGTTGCCACCGGCGACTCGAAGGTTCTGATCACGGGCGAGGCTGGCGTCGGGAAGGAGTTGCTCGCGCGCTTGATTCACGAGCGCAGCGGCCGGTGCCTCCAGCCGATGATCACGATCAACTGCGGGAGCGTGCCGGAAGCGCTGCTCGAGTCGCAGCTGTTCGGTCATGTCCTGGGCAGCTTCCCGGACGCGTACTGCGATCGCCGCGGGGTCCTCGAAGTCGCGGACGGCGGCACGGTGTTGCTCGACGAAGTGGGCGAGATGAGCCTTCGGATGCAGATGCTGCTGCTGCGTTTCCTCGAAGACGGCGAAGTCCACCGCGGAGGGTCGGCGGGCCAGCGCACGACCACGAACGTCCGGGTGATTTCCGCGACCAGTCGCGATCTGTTCGAACGCACGCGCCAAACGTTGTTCCGAGAGGATCTGTACTACCGTCTGAACATGGTGCACCTGATGATTCCGCCGCTGCGCGCCCGCCGCGAGGACATCAGCCTGCTCATCGAGCATTATCTGCGCGCCCTGAGCAAGCAGCACGGCCTGCCGCCGCCCGAGCTCACCGCTGAAGCGCTCGCGCACCTCGAGGACTGCGATTGGACCGGCAACGACCGGGAGCTCAAGGAGGTCGCGGAGCGGCTCATCCTCCAGCACAGCGGACAGGTTGTTTCGCTCACCGAGGTATGCAGTGGACTGACGGATCGCCAGCCGTCCGGCGCGGCGGGAGTCCGGTCGGCTCTGGTGGCCGCCATGGCTTCTCAGTGTTTTGAGCAGATGACGAATCACGCCGAATCGTTCTGGACCGTGGTCCATGATCCGTTCATGCAGCGCGATTTGATGCGAGACGCGGTGCGCGCTGTTGTGAGGATGGGACTCGCGCGCACGCGCGGCAGTTATCGTCTCGTTGCCGAGCTCTTCAATCTGCCGCCGTCCGATTACAAGCGGTTCCTCAGCTTCCTGCAGACGCACGACTGTCACATGGCAGTTCAGCAGTTCCGGCTTGCTGAACATCCGCAGGACCTCCAGCAAGATCCCGCGCACAGCACGAACCTCGGTGCAGCCGGCTCGTTGCTCACCTGAGAAGTCCCCGGCCGGAGTCTGCGATCGCTCGCCGATCTCAATGCAGCTCGTCGTTCACACACCGGCGTAAATGGTACCGATCCTTTTTGTTGCCGGACGGCCTCATCGCTGAACGCTTCGACAGGAAAGGTATGGCGGAGCTATCGGCGGGCAGGACCATTCGTCGTGTCAGGACGGGCGTCCTCGACGGACGCGCGAGTGCCGCGCCGATTGTGTTTTACAGGCTGACGCCGTGCACGCCGTCCTCGGCGCCGACGGCGCGGTTGATGTGAAGATCAGGGCACGGAACCGATTGCGGGGCAGGCCGTTCTGCCGGGGCCCTTTCAGTGCACGACTTCGAGGGTCCTGGAAATCGACGCCAGCCAGTCCGAAGGCCGAATCGGTTCCACAAGGCAATGCACGTTGAGGCGCCTGGCGTCGCTCTCGAGTCCCTCGTCCTTGATGCGGCTCGTCACGATGGCCTTCATGTGCGGGTGGCGGGCGCGGCCCACAACAATGACGTGCAGGCCATTGAATGCGCCAAGGCGCTCGTCAGCGATGACCAGATCCGGGGATCGCGTCTCCAGCAGTTGTTTGGCTTCGTCAAACGTAGACGCGCCACTTGTCACATAGCCTGCATCGTTCAGCGTATCGAGCAGGACCGTCCGACGCTTATCATCACCTGTGACGACCACGATGTGGGAGGACATCCAACCCGTTCCTTGATGCGCTCGCGCCTGGATGGACGCGGGACACAGCCCACCAAGCAATATTCATGCTCGAGCTAGGTCTGTACACCTAAATCGTTTACCTGTTTGAAGTTACGAACTGAAAGGCCCGCAAATCCCTCTTCGGACTCCCGTGCATTCGAGCATCAGGACGATACGTACCCTACAAATCTGGCACTAAGTGGTGGCACTGACCGAAATGGGTGCGGCGGAAGGACGGAACCGTCGCGAGCCGATCGAGACCTCGACGCGGGCAGAGGATCACTCCGCGCCAGCCCCTTGGGTTGGAACTGGCGCGGAGTCCTGTCTTATTGTGGCGCCCGAATCTCGCAGATGCTCAGGTTGTATCGGTCTCCAGTCGGCGCCGTGTCGTTGATGGTGACGCTCGTTCCGCTCGCCGCGATCGAGGTCGTCGTCCGCTGCACCCAGTACGTGTCGCCGATGGTTGCGAGGTACTGATTTACCATCGTTTGACTCGGGCCGAGCGTTCGCGCGATCGCGTTGTCGAAGTCAGTGCCGACGCCGAACACCCACGAATTGTTCCGTGTGGTCACCAGCGTCGCGCTGGGTGGACCACTGCTGCTGTTCGTTGAGGCGGTGGCGCCCACCGCTCCGGAACCGTTCGTCCCGGTCGTGTCGACGTTCTTGAAGCTGACGATGGTCATCGACCCCGCCGTTGCCTGCGAGAGTGTGGCCGTCACGCTGACGCTTGTGAGCGTCGTCGGCGCGAAGGCGCGCCAGATTTCGGCTGTTCCACTCTGGACGTTGGTGCGCTGCACGAGCACCCAGGTCAACCCCGCCCCGCTGATGCCAGTCACCGACGTGTTGGTGCCCCCGAGGTAATCGCCCGAAATGAGTGCCAGCAGCAGTTCGTTGGCCGCCGTCGTCGAGAATGCCCCCGACACCAGCGTGGTGGCGTTGTTCGACCGATTGACCGACTTGATTGCGTCGATGACAGGCGGCGTCGAGGCGACGTTCGAGACGGTGACGGTCACGGCCGCCGACGTCGTCTGGTTGCCCGCGGCGTCACGCGCGCGCGCTGCAAGCGTGTGCGAACCGTTCGACGCCGCCGTCGAATTCCAGGCGATGGTGTATGGCGCGGTGGTCACTTCGGCGCCGAGCGCGGCGCCGTCGAGCAGGAACTGCACACCCACGACCGCGACGTTGTCGGAGGCCGTTGCCGACACCGTGACCGCCGTGCCCGTCGCGGTCGAGCCGTTCGCCGGCGCCGTCATCGCGACCGTCGGCGGCGCGATGTCGTTGTTCACCGTGACCGACACCGGAGTGGCGGTCGTGGTATTGCCGGCGCCGTCGCGGGCGACAGCGGTCAGCGAGTGCACGCCGTTGGCGACGCCGATCGTGTTCCAGGCGATCGTGTACGGGCTGGCGGTATCCTCCGCGCCCAGATTGGCGCCGTCCAGCAGGAACTGCACGCCGACCACGGCAATATTGTCGCTGGCGGTCGCGCTCAGCGTGACGCTCGCGCCCGCAACCGTCGCGCCGTTTGCCGGTGCCGTCATCGCGACGGTCGGCGGCGTGCCGTCGACGTTGCTGACGGTCACGGTCACGGCCGTGGCCGTGGTCGTGTTGCTGGCCGCGTCGCGTGCGACCGCGGTCAGGACGTGGCTGCCGTTGGCGGTTGACGTCGTGTTCCAAACGACGGCGTAGGGACTGGTCGCCACTTCGGCGCCCAGGTTGGCGCCATCCAGCTTGAACTGGACGCCTGCAACGGCGACGTTGTCGCTCGCGGTCGCTGAGACCGCCACGCTGCTGCCCGAGACCGTGGCCCCAGTGGCCGGCGCCGTCATCGCGACGGTCGGCGGCGTGCTGTCGTTGCTGACGGTCACGGTGACAGTCGTGGCCGTCGTCGTATTGCTCGCCGCATCGCTGGCCACGGCGGTCAGCGTATGGCTGCCGTTTGCGACCGTCGTCGAATTCCAGGTGATGGCGTACGGACTCGCGGTGTCGGCGGCGCCGAGGTTGGCGCCATCCAGCTTGAACTGCACGCTCGTGACGCCGATGTTGTCGCTGGCCGTCGCCGAGACGGAGACCGCATTCCCGGAGACGGTGGCACCGTCGGCCGGCGCCGTCATCGAGACGGTCGGCGGGGTGGTATCCGGAGTGGTGAGCGGCTTGATCTCAGCGATGAAGAGGTTGTATCGGTCGCCATTTGGCGCCGTGTCGTTGATGGTGACGCTCGTGCCCGACACCGCCGTCGGGCTCAGCATGCGCTGGACCCAGTAGGTGTCGCCGACCGGCGGGAAATACTGATGCACGAGTACTTGATTCGATCCCACCGTGCGCGCGGTGGCGGTGTCGTAGTCGGTTCCAACGCCAAACACCCAGGAATTGTTGCGCGTCGTCGTCAGCGTGGCGCTCGGCGCACCGCCGAGCGAATTGGCCGTTGCAGTCGCACCAATCGCGCCGGATCCATTCGTGCCGGACGTATCGACGTTCGAGAAGGTCACGACCGTCATCGAGGAATCCACCGCCTGCGACAGCGCCGCCGTCACGACGGCGTTGCTGAGCGGCGATGGGGCGAACGCCCGCCAGATTTCGGCGGTCCCCGCCTGCACATTTGTTCGACCCACGAGGGCCCACGTCACGCCGGCGCCGCTGACGCCGGTCACGGTCGTGTTCGTGCCGCCGAGATAGTCGGCGGAAATGAAGGCGAGCAACAGCTCGTTCCCCGCTGTCGTCGAGAACGCGGGTGACACGGCGGTTGTCTGGTTGCTCGGCTGATCGGCCCAGACCACGGCGTCGATCGCCGGCGCGCCGGCCACAGGGTTCGAGATCGTGACCGTATTCGATGCCGACGTGGTCAGGTTGTTCGCCGTGTCGCGCGCGCGCGCCGCCACGGTATGGGTTGAGTTGTTGGCCAGCGCGGTCGTGTCCCACGCGATCGTGTACGGCGGCGTCGTCAGCTCCGTCCCGAGCGACGCACCATCGATCAGGAACTGCACGCCGGCGACGCCCTGGTTGTCACTGGCGGCGGCCTGCACGCTGACGGTACCTCGAACGGTCGCCGTGTTCAGCGGCGAACCGATCGACACCGCGGGCGGCACAGTGTCCGCGTTGAAGACGCTGACCGTGACCGGCGCCGACGTCGTCAGGTTGCCGGCTGCATCGCGCGCGACGGCGGTCAGCGTGTGCGTGCCGTTCGCGGTCAGTATCGAGTTCCAACTGATGCTGTACGGACTGGCGGTGTCTTCGGCGTTGAGGTTCGCGCCGTCGATTTTGAACTGCACGCCGGCGATTCCGAGGTTGTCGCTGGCGGTCGCGGAGACGGTCACCGCGTTGCCGGAGATGTTCGCGCCGTTGGCTGGAGCGGTGAGTGCCGCCGTCGGTGGCGTAAGGTCTGGTGTGAACAGGACGTCGACGCCGTAGCTGTCTGAGAACCAGGTCTGGTTCGGGAAACCGCTTGCGCCGTAGAAGAAAACGCCGTTCGGGCCGTCGACGCCGCTCTTGAGCGCATGCAGTGGCCACTGGTCGACTCCGGCACGACCCAGGTAGTACTGATCGTCGGAGTAGTGGCCGGCCGCCGCGAAGTAAGAAACGACGTAGGTCGTGGCCGGCTGGATGATCACCTGGCTCGCGAAGGTCGCCTGCTGCCAGCCCGACGCCGATTCACCCGTGAACGTCACGGTGGCGAGCAGCGTACCGCTGCTGCTCCAGAGGTGCCCGGTGTGCGTACCAGTATTCGTGACGGCCTTGTAGAACCGCATGCCGTTGACGATGCCGCCGATGTCAGTTCTGAATTTCAGCCCCACTTCGACGGCGGCGCCGTCATTCGAGTCGACCATCCACGGGACCGTCAGCGAAGGCGTCCAGATGCTGCACGGGCAGCTGGCTTGCGTGATCGTGAGCGGAAGGGATGTGGCCGGCTGCTCGAGATTCCCGCTGTCGTCGGTGGCGCGAGACCGAAGGCTCGCGCTCCCCAGCACGCCTGGCACCCACGTGTAGCTCCAGCTCGTCGTGCCGGTCGCGCGCCGCCACGTCGTGCCGCCATCGGTTGACACCTCGACGCCGCCAACGACTCCGCCGCCCGCGTCGGTCGCTGTTCCGGAAACGGTGACGATCGTACCGGCCGCGATGCTCGCCCCTGCGGCCGGGGACGTGATGGTCGACGTTGGCGCGGTGGCGTCGGCGCTCGCGGTTGCCGGTACCAGGCCGCTCTGAATCGTGGCCGGTTGAGTGCCCATGTCGGCGAGTAGATTGAGCGTCGCCTGACGGATGTTCGGATCGGGCGTGGCCGATCCGAGGTCGGGATCCACGTCGTGATTGGTGTCGAGACCCCAGACCCACTGAACCGTTCCGGCGCCGAAGACGAGCGCACCGCTCGAGTGCCGAAAGAGCGAGAGATGATGCGTCGCCGGGCCTGGCAGGTACGTGCTGCCGAAATCCTGGACGTGTTCCGGTACCGTGACGGTCGTCGACGACATCTGAATCGATCCGGCCGGGCGGGCGTCGTTGTCGAGATCTTCATCCCACTCGTACCCGAGCGTGTCGTTCGCCAACGGCAACGACTGGTTCGGCGCGAGCGCGGCCACGCTGGTGTTGCGCCAGAAGCGCAGGCCCGCGTATTGCCCAGGCACGGTGATCGCACTCGTTCCCCGATTGACGGTGAACAGCTGACCCGTCAGCGCGTTCTCCGGTCGGCCTCCATCTGCCGGAGGGCTGAAGCGGGGATCGCGCCACGTTCCGGTCCACGTTGGCGGATCCGCGGGATCGAATTTGGCGTTTTCGTGCGTCTCTTTGTACGTGACGAGCGTCCGATACGGCGTGCCCGTCCCGTCGATGCTCGATTCCCACCGCGTCTTCCAAAAGTTTTCGTTACCGCTCAAGAAGGCCAGATGCACGCCCGCGGCGCGCGCGGCTTCGACGGCATTGCGCTGCCCGCCGGACCAGTACTCGTCGTGCCCGATGGTCAGGAAGACCCTCGGCTTGGCTGCACCAGTCAGCGAGCTGCCGTAGCGATCGGTGTCGACGCCGGTCTGATATTTGACGTAGAACCCATTGGCTTCCAGCCAGCGCGTCATCGGGTATTCGGCGTAGAACACATAGTTCGATGTGCCGTATCCCGTGCTCTGCCCGCGGGTCGCGAACGGCCGGTTGTAACTCACCTTGTAGCCGCGAAACGGAGTTCCCTGATACAGGCTGTGGCCCCCGAACTGGTTGTAAGCCTGCCAAGTCGTGTCGCTGGTCTGCAACACGATGTCGGCCTGCGCCGCATCGTCGCGGACGACGAAGGGGATGTGACTCGCGCCGCCGTTGTCGGTTCGCGCCAGCCTGGCGATGTAGATGCCCGATACGGCGGTAGCCGGCACATTCCACGAGGCCGAGACTGTCCAGTTGCCGCAGTCGTACAGGCCGGTGGCCGTGTCGGTGAGACACGCGGCCTGATTCGTTCCGGTGACTCCCGAAATCGTCGCGACCTTCCGCGCGCCGTTGCCCTGGTAGTAGCCGAGTCGATAGATATTGACTGAGAAGCTCGCCGCGGTGGTCGTCACTTTGAAAGAGACGGTACCGCCCTTGTTCACGCTGATATCGGTGGCAAATCCCTGAATGGTACCGTCGCCCGACCCGGTGACGTCCCATTCAGACTTCGGATTGCCCGGCAGCTGGTTCTCGGCCGGAATCGGATTGCTGGCCTGCGCGTTGATGCGCGGGCCGACGATCTGCAACCCGAAGATGAGCCCGAGGAACAAAATCGTGGCGCCGACCGAAAGGCGTCGGAGAGTCTGGCTATGCAGCGATGTCATTTTCCCCCTGGCGCGGCACACTGAGACCACATGCCTTGTGCGCTCCAGTTGCTCTGTGCAACCGCCACACCAGCCGTGCACGGATGCGCCCGGACACGTTGCCGTCGTCACGACGCCATGCAAGGAGTGAAGAATCAGCGAGATGTGTCGATCAGGCGACGGCGCTCGGCGCTGGTTGTCGGCGGCGGCGAATCGGCGCTCTGGCAGAAGACCGGCGTCGCCGCGACTTTAGTCGCGCCGGAAGTCGCCGCTCAACGCACGATCACGAGCGAATCCGCCTTTGCGAAGAACAGCGGCGGCGGCGCCATATCGCGGGCGTCAAGCCACGCAGATCTCAATCACCTTCCAACGTGCCGGCCTCGAGGCGCGCAGATCACGATCAAGCGAGCCGCGGCAAAAGCCGTGGCGAGTGCCGACGGCGCCAGCACGGTGACGCCGCTCGCGCCGGACCGCCGCACGCGTTGAGCTGTTCTAACCAATCGAGGCCATACATGCCTCTGTCTCGCCGGACGATCCGGGGCACGACCAAATGTCAACGTGGGGGGGGAGGCGATGAGCGGGGCAGGCTCGCGTTGGCTGCCCGGGGGCTGACAAGAGTTCGCAACGGTGGCCTCAATAGGCTCGTGGCACTCGGCGATCGCCCGGTCTAAAAGAGGCCGGACTCCGCGGTCAGCTCTCGATGACGCACAAGAGGTCGACGTCCGGATCGCGCACAACAGATTCGCGCCTTCGGTCGCTGGCGCGCCGGTCCACCGCCGATGACTTCGGTCCGCTCCGGCGCTCGCCAATACGCCGATCCACGAGTAAATTCAGGTTATTCTCGCGCGCGAAGACGCTGAGATAGAAGTAGTAGGCCAAGCCCAATCCGCGCCGTACTACGAGTGTCTTCGGAGACATTCAATGGCCTCGCGAGTTCTGAACAGTACCCTACATCACTGCGCGACCAATTCCAACGAGGGTTCGAAAGTACCATATTGAACGTCTGCATGATTCGCGCCCTGGCTGGTCAGCGTTCGATCGGATCGACGGCCTGGCCTCGGATCAAAGGGGCGCTACAGAGAGATTAATGTCCGCCCCGGAGTCTCGACCGGAGGCCCCGGTAATTTCATGCGTTCTTAATTTTCACGTGCCTGCGGAGAGCTTTTGCCCGCGACGGTCCTCGGCGTCCAGCGGTTTCGACGGGTACGCGTATTGCCACGTAGTCTGCAACCGTACGCACGGCTCTTTGTGTCGGTGTAAGCCTCGACGGTCGCCCGAATCACACTGAAAAAGGGTTATGTCGTACCGGATTCTGATCGTTGACGCCAATTCGAACGGGCCCGCCGGCGCCCAGCAAGCGCTCGCCGCGGCCGGCCATCGCGTCGCTGAGGTCAGCACGTTCGAGCAGGCGACGAGCCAACTGGCGCTCGATTGCCCCGATCTCCTCATCTCGGCGATTCGCCTCAAGGCGTTCAACGGCCTGCATCTGCTGCTTCGCGCGCGCGCCGATCACGCGGACCTTCCGGTCATCATCACGGGCCACGTCACCGATTGCAGCTCGGACATCGCGCGTTACGGCGCGAGATTCTTGCCCGATCCGGTTGATCCCTCGATCTTGCTCAGGAATGTGTCCGAGCTCCTGGCCGGCCGCGCGCCGCGCGATCCGACGGGCGAGCGGTGTTGGCCGCGAAAACTTGTCGGCTTGCAGGCCACCATTCACGAGACGTCCGCGCGCATCGTCGAGTTGAGCTATGGCGGGCTGCGCCTGGAAATTGCTGAATCGCCTGGCGACACTGAAGCGACAATCGACATTCGACTGCCGACGCTCGGTTTGTCGGTGAGGGCCGTGCCCCGCTGGTCGAAGCCGGCCGCGGACAACGGATCCTGGTGGTGGGGAGCGGAAATCGCCGCACCCGGATCGGACGCCGCGCAAGCATGGCGGTGGATTGTCGATTCGCTGCACTAGCCAGCACGTCGACGTCGCAGGAGGGCCTTGCTGAGGCGCGGACGCGAGGCGCTCACGTCGCGTCGACGAAGTCCCGCCAGCCGGCCATCTCGGTCGACCCCCTGTCAATCACTTCGGCCCCGCACCAGAACACGTCGGTCGTCGGCGATCGATACGTCCACACCGAGCGCGCCTGCACGGTGACGCCGACCTCTGGCACGGTCACCTCGAAGAGGTCGGGCATTTGTCGTTCGTTGCCGAACGCCAGCCTCAGCCCCCCGTAACTGACGTCGAAGATCCGCGCCGGGCTCGCCGCGAGCTCGGCTTCGAGCACACCCGCCACCTGCTTGCGCGACCACCGGCGGATCGGCTGCTGATGGCGCGCACGCCGCTCGACGGCGTCCTTCACCCGCGTCAGAAATTGCGGATGCTCCAACGGGTTGGCGATGAATTCGGCGCCTTGAATCTGCGTTTCGGCTTCGAGCAACCGGTCAGCCGAGGCGTTCGTGACAATGACCGGCAGCAAAGGGTGCTCGATCCGGCATCGGACGGCGAGATGCAGGCCGTTGAACGCATCGAGTCGCACGCCGACAATGAGCAGGTCCGGGCTCACCGAGTCGAGCAGATGCTTCGCCTCGTGGAACGAGGACACAGCCGCGACGAGATATCCGGCGTCCGACAGAAGCTCATCGATCCGACGCAGCAGTACGCGGTCGGCGTCGACGAGCAGAATCAGAGCCGGCATGGCGATGTGCGCTCCTCGCATCGCAGCCGGTACCTCTCGCAAATCCCCGTCCATCATGCAAGACGCCGCCGGCGCTGCGGGTTACGAATCTGCCTGTTCTTGCCCGAGACGGCGCGGCGCTTCGTCTTCGAGCACAGGATTACGGATCTGTCGAGGCCGCAGGACCATGCCCGAGCGCCGTCCCGCCAGCTCGCGCCGGTCGGCGTGAAACGGAGGTCG
>Ga0137410_10002706_pt1 | contig 12053 bp, 13 predicted proteins | sample CZODoug1_16funga_FD_108878 | JGI IMG/M metagenome (GOLD analysis project Ga0137410, IMG submission 108878) | Vadose zone soil fungal communities from Angelo Coast Range Reserve, California, USA - CZODoug1_16fungal (Illumina Assembly) | ecosystem: Environmental > Terrestrial > Soil > Vadose zone... | reverse complement strand
GCAGAAGCGAGCTACGACAATTTCGTATTCGCGAGCGTCGGTGCAGCTACCGCGTCCGCCAAGAAGAAATAGCTTTCGCCGGTTGCGGTGGTTTTCCGGCGGCCTCCCGCCCCGTTCCCCTGCGGCGGCGGGGTTTGGTGTTAAAATCAACCATTTAGACAACCATTGGCGCCCCAAATGTTTTCGCCCAAGGACACGCTGGAACGCGCCGACCCCGAGCTGTGGAGCGCGATCGACCGGGAGAACAAGCGGCAGGAAGCTCATATCGAGCTGATCGCTTCCGAGAACTACGTCAGCACGGGTGTGCGGCAGGCTCAGGGCTCCGTGCTCACCAACAAGTACGCCGAAGGCTATCCCGGCAAGCGCTACTACGGCGGCTGCGAGTTCGTTGACGTCGCGGAGCAGCTCGCCATAGACCGCGCGAAGAAGCTGTTTAACGCGGGCTATGCCAACGTGCAGCCGCATTCGGGCGCGCAGGCGAATACGGCGGTGTATTACGCCACCTTGCACCCCGGCGACACGATACTCGTCATGGCCCTCGACGCTGGCGGGCACCTCACGCCCGGGGCGAAAGTAAGCCTCTCCGGGCGTTATTTCGACGCCGTGACCTACGGTCTCGATTCCAGGACCGAAGAGATCAACTACGCGGAGGTCGAGGAGCTTGCACATGTGAAGAAGCCCAAGCTCATCGTCGCCGGTGCTTCCGCGTATTCGCTCATCTTCGACTGGAAGCGGTTCCGCGCGATCGCGGACAAGTGCGGCGCGCTGCTGATGGCGGACGTCGCGCATTACGCCGGGCTGATCGCGGCGGGCCTCTACCCGAGCCCGGTCGGCATCGCGGACTTCGTGACCACCACCACGCACAAGACGCTGCGCGGGCCGCGCGGCGGGATGATCCTCGCCAATGCCGAGCACGAGAAAGTGCTCAACTCGGCGGTATTTCCCGGCACCCAGGGCGGGCCGCTCATGCACGTGATCGCCGCCAAGGCGGCTGCGCTCGGCGAGGCGATGACGAAGGAGTTCAAGCAATACCAGGGGCGGGTCCTCGACAACGCGCGCGTGATGGCGAAGGTGCTGCAAGAGCGCGGCTTCCGCATCGTCTCCGGCCGCACCGATTGCCATATGTTCCTGGTGGATCTGCAGAGCAAAGGGCTCACCGGGAAAGACGCGGAGCAGATCCTCGGGAAAGCCAATATCACCGTCAACAAGAATGCGGTTCCCAAGGATCCCCAGAAGCCGATGGTGACGAGCGGTATCCGCATCGGCTCTCCGGCGATGACGACTCGCGGCTTCAGGGAAATCGAGGCCGAGCAGCTCGCGAACCTCATCGCCGACCTGCTCGGCGCCCGCGGCGAGGAAAAGGCGCACAAGCGCGTCACCGCCGAGGTGAAGAAGCTGTGCGACAAGTTTCCCGTCTATGGAAGATAAGGGAAAAGGGGAAAGGGAAAAGGGGAAAGGGCTGGTTCAAAACCCTTGCCTTTCACCTTTCACCTTTCACTTTTCGCCTTCGTCATGAAGTGTCCTTTCTGCAATTCACCGGATACGCAGGTCATCGACTCGCGGGTGAGCGATGACGGCGACAGCATCCGGCGTCGGCGCAAATGTGCCGCGTGCAACAAGCGCTTCACGACCTACGAGACGGTCGAGCTGAGGATGCCGCAGGTGGTGAAGCAGGACGGCAGCCGCGCGGAGTTCGACCTCGACAAGCTGCGCACCGGTTTCATGCGCGCCCTGCACAAGCGGCCAGTGCCGACGCCGATGGTGGACGAGGCGATTGCCACCATTACCCAGGACGTGCTGGCGCTGGGCGAACGCGAGATCGAGTCGCGCCGGGTCGGGGGGATGGTGATGCGGGAGTTGCGCAAGCTCGATCAGGTCGCCTACATCCGCTTTGCCTCGGTCTACAAAAGCTTCGAGGGCGTCGACGACTTTCAGGACGCGATCAAGGAAGTGCAGCGGCCCTCTGCCAAGGAGAAGTGAATCGTGAATAGTGAGTAGTGAATGGACTGAATCGATCCGCGATTCACGACTCACGGTTTGTTCCATTCACCGTTCACCATTCACCATTCACCGTTCAGCCTTTCATGTTCACCCTCGACGATCACCGTTACATGGCCCGGGCGCTGGAGCTGGCCGAGCGCGGGCTCTACACCACTACGCCCAACCCGCGCGTGGGTTGCGTAATCGTGCGCGACGGCGCGGTGGCAGGCGAGGGATGGCACGAGCGGGCGGGTGGCCCGCATGCCGAGATCAACGCGCTCGCGGCGGCGGGCGCGAAGGCGCGCGGCGCCACCGTCTACGTGTCGCTCGAGCCCTGCGTGCACCGGGGACGGACCGGGCCGTGTACCGAAGCGCTGATCAAAGCCGGTGCCGCGCGGGTGGTAGCGGCCATGCAGGACCCCAACCCGCTGGTGGGCGGCAAGGGGCTGGACGCGCTCAGGCAAGCCGGTGTCGAAACCGGAAGCGGCCTCATGGAGGAAGAAGCACGTGAGCTCAATATCGGATTTGTGTCGCGCATGACGCGCGGGCGTCCGTGGGTCAGATTGAAGATCGCGGCAAGCCTCGACGGCAGGACTGCGCTTGCCAACGGCCGCAGCCGGTGGATTACCGGTGAGACGGCGCGACGCGATGGGCATCACTGGCGGGCCCGCGCGTGCGCCGTGCTCACCGGTGCGGGCACGGTGCGCGACGACGATCCGCAGCTCACGGTGCGCGAGGTGCCTACGCCACGCCAGCCGTTGCGCGTCGTGGTGGACAGCAAGCTGGAAACTCCGCCCACGGCGAAAATACTGGAAGGCGGCGGTGTACTGGTGGCGGCAGCGCGGGAAGACAAGGTCAGGGCGGCTGCCCTCGGGGCGAAGGGCGCTGAAGTGATCGTGATGCCGAATCCGGCCGGCAAAGTCGAGCTGGAAGACCTGTTTCGCGAGCTCGCGCGCCGCGAAGTGAACGAGGTGCACGTCGAGGCCGGGCATCGGTTGAACGGTTCGCTGGTGCGCGAAGGACAGGTGGACGAGCTGCTCATTTATCTCGCGCCCACGCTCATCGGCGACAAGGCGCTCGGCATGTTCGAGTTGCCCGAATTGACGGATCTTTCCGGGGGGCGCAAGGCCCGGATTCGCGACGTGCGCATGATGGGCCCGGATATCCGCGTCATGGCGAGATTCGTATAATGTTCACGGGAATCATTGCCGCGGTGGGCAGGGTGCGCGAGGCCAAACCGGTGCGCGGCGGCATGAAACTGACAATTGATGCGGGAAGCCTCGATCTGGGCGACGTTGCGGTAGGGGATAGCATCGCGGTAAACGGTGCCTGCCTTACGGTGGTGGCACGCAAGCCGCTCAGTTTCGAAGTGGATGTGTCGCTCGCGACGCTGGCCTGCACCACGGGCCTGGCCGCCGGGAAGAGCGTCAATCTGGAGAAAGCGATGCGACTGGCAGACCGGCTCGGCGGGCATCTGGTGAGCGGGCACGTGGACGGCGTGGGAACCGTGAAGCGGGTCGCGCCCTCGGGCGGCAACCGCGTGGTGGCGGTCAAGGCGCCGGCGACGCTCGCGAAGTACATTGCACGCAAGGGCTCGATCACGATGAACGGCGTGAGTCTGACCGTCAACGAGGCAAAAGGAACGGAATTCACGGTCAATCTCATCCCGTACACGCTGGCAGAGACCAATCTCGGCGAGCTGCACGCGGGCGGCAAGGTCAACCTGGAGGTCGACCTGCTGGCGCGTTATGCCGAGCGGCTCAAAAAACGGTAAATAGTGAATAGTGAATAGTGAATAGTGAATTGAAAAGCAGTTCAGATACGAGAGCGAAGCGGGCGTTATCCATTCACCATTCACTATTTACTATTTACCATTGACTAAGATGAGTTCAAGGCAGGAAACCGGCGTGAGCCCGATCACTGACATCATCGCCGACCTCAAGGCCGGCCGGATGGTGGTGCTGGTGGACGAGGCGGACCGCGAGAACGAGGGCGACCTGCTGATCGCCGCTGAGTTCGCCACGCCCGAGACCGTCAATTTCATGGCGCGCTACGGGCGCGGGTTGATCTGCCTGACGCTGACTGAGCAGAAATGCCGCGGTCTCAGCCTGCCACTGATGGTCGTAAACAACCGCTCGCCGCTGGGCACCAATTTCACGGTTTCGATCGAAGCGGCGGAAGGCGTTACCACCGGCATTTCCGCAGCCGACCGCGCGCGCACCGTCCAAGTCGCGATCCGGCCGGATGCCGCTCCCGCCGACCTGGTGCAACCCGGGCACATCTTCCCGCTGATGGCGCAGGACGGCGGCGTGCTGGTGCGCGCCGGCCACACCGAGGCGGGTTGCGATCTCGCCCGCCTGGCGGGGCTCGTTCCAGCGGCGGTTATCTGCGAGATCCTCAAGGACAACGGCGAGATGGCGCGGTTGCCGGACCTGATCGAGTTTGCCGCGCAGCACAAGCTGAAGATCGGCACCATCGCCGATCTCATCCGGCACCGCAGCCAGACCGAGTCGCTGGTGACCCGGGTGGCGGAACGCGACATCGATACCGCACACGGGAAGTTCCACCTGCTCGTCTACAGCGATCGGATTGGCCAGGAGACGCACCTGGCCCTGACCAAAGGCAAGCCGGCCCCGGGCAAGGAAGTGCTGGTGCGAGTGCACGAGCCGGTATCGGTGATCGACCTGCTCGATGTGGAGAGCCGCAGCCACTCGTGGAATCTCAGCGACGCGCTTTCGGCGCTGAGTCGCAGCGAGTGTGGTGTGATCGTGCTGCTGCACCGGCCGGAAACCGCGGCCGAGCTGCTGGAGCGCGCACGGACACGGGACGGGGAAGCGGGCGCCTCCGGAATGGCGCTGAGAAATTACGGAATTGGCGCCCAGATACTGAAGGACCTCGGAGTCAAGAAGATGCGGCTGATGGCGCTGCCGCGCCGGATGCCCAGCATGGCCGGTTTCGGCCTGGAGGTCACCGGCTACCTGCAGCCGCCGGTGAAGAACAACACGTGACGGGTGACGAGTGACGGATAGCCACGACATCGAAAGAACCGAGCCGGACCTGAATGGCGAGGGGCTGCGCATCGGCATCGTGATGAGCCGCTTCAACGAGGAGGTGGGCGAACGTCTGCTCGAGGCGTGCACCGCGGCGCTCGTAAAGCACGGTGTGCATCCGGCCGACATCCGCGTCATCACGGTTCCGGGCGCACTGGAGGCGCCGCTCGCACTGCAGAAGCTGGCGAATACCGGCCACTACGACGCGCTGATCGCGCTCGGCGCGGTCATACGCGGCGAGACTTACCATTTCGAGATCGTCGCTGACGAGTCGGCGAGCGGCATCACCGCGGTCGCACTCGATAATGGCGTGCCCGTTGCCAATGGGATCCTGACGACCGAGAACGACGAGCAGGCGCTCGAGCGGGCGCCGCTGAAAGGCGCCGACTGCGCGCTGGCGGCAATCGAGATGGCCAACCTGATTAAGGCGCTCGATGAAGACTGACCGGCGCCGCTCGCGCGAGTTTGCGTTGCAGGGCTTGTACCAGTGGCAGCTCGCGAAGACCGATCCGGCTGCGATCACGCGCAACCTGGCCGAGGCACGGGGCTTCGACAAGATTGACGCCGACTATTTCAAGATGCTGCTGGAGGGGGCGATCGCCGCCGCGCCCGAGCTGGAGCAGGCGATCACGCCGTACCTGGATCGGGCGTTCGCGCGATTGAGCCCGGTGGAGCGGGGCATCCTGCTGCTCGCGGGGTACGAGCTCATGCACCAGCCCGGGGTGCCGTACCGGGCGGTGATCAACGAAGCCGTGGAATTGGCGAAGAGCTACGGTGGCACAGGCGGCTACAAGTACGTGAACGGCGTGCTGGACAAGCTTGCGGCGCAATTGCGCCGCACTGAAAAGAGCGTGAATGGTGAATAGTGAGTAGTGAATGGAGCTTCGCGACCGCCTTGACCGAATAGTAGAGCATTTTCCATTCACCATTCACGAATCACGGGGTTCATGATGGACGACAGGATCAAGAGGCGGATACTGGCATTCTATTTTGCGGGTTTCTTCAACCTGGCGCTGGGCCTTTACGTGCTGATCAACGGCAGGAGCTTTGTCGAGCCGGGCATGTGGATGGCCCTGATCGCTTTTTTCTTCGGCTTCGCCGCGGTGGATTTCTGGTTCCCCCGCATGTTGAAGAGAAAGTGGCGCGAAGCGCAGGCGAAGCTTGACGCCCAGCGACAAGCTTCGCCGAAGGATGAGGGCGGAGGGATGAGGGATGAGGGGGGCAAGGCGCAGGGAAGCTGACGCGTCTCGTCACCTCGTCACTGCGTCACTGCATCACTAAATCCATGGCGCTTTCCGAATTCGAGATCATCAGGCGGTATTTCACGCATCGGGCGCGCAGCGCCGTGCTGGGCGTGGGTGACGACGCTGCAATCGTGCGCGCGCGCCGCGGCATGGAGCTCGTCGTTTCCGCGGACATGCTGGTCGCGGGCCGGCATTTCTTCCGCGACGCCGATCCCGGGCAGCTCGGGCACAAGGCGCTGGCGGTCAACCTCTCCGACATGGCGGCTATGGGGGCGACCCCGCGCTGGGCGACCTTATCCATCGCATTACCGCAGGTGGAGGGGCGCTGGCTGTCCGCTTTCATGCGCGGCTTCATGCGCCTCGCACGGCGTCACGGCGTGGACCTCATCGGGGGCGACACGACGCGTGGTCCCCTCAATATCAGCGTGCAAATCATCGGAGAAGTGCCGGCCGGAAAAGCCTTGCGCCGCGACGGGGCGCGGGCGGGCGACGACGTCTGGGTGTCCGGCGTCCTCGGCGAAGCGGGCTTTGCCCTGATGGCGATGACACGCCGGCTCGTGGTTGCGCGGAGGGAGCGCGCACGGCTGGAAAGCAGACTGCATGCGCCAACGCCGCGCGTCGCACTGGGGAAAGCCCTGCGCGGCGTTGCGCGCAGTGCTATCGACGTTTCCGACGGCCTCGTTGCCGACCTGGGGCACATCTGTGAACGCTCGCGGACGGCGGCGGTGGTGGAGTTTAGTCGCGTCCCGACCTCGGCATTTCTCAAACAGCATTCCGCCCGGGCCGCAGTACGCACCGCGCTGCTGAGTGGCGGCGACGACTATGAACTCGTGTTCACGGCTGCCCGCGCGCAACGCGCGGCAATTTCCCGGATTTCGCGGCGCCTGCGGCTCAAGCTCACCCGTATCGGTAGAATCACGCGGCGGCGGGGGAGCGCGCCGCTGGTCGCCGTGCTCGACGCCGGCGGCCGGGCGATCGCAGTAAAGAGCAAGGGCTACCAACATTTCTGAACCGCAGATAAACGCAGATAAACGCAGATAACATTAAAAAATAAACGACGTTCTTGAGAAAGACGAAAAGTTTCAGCTTCTGATCTGGTTCATTTTTCTATCAGGGTTGGGGGATTCATCTGTGTTTATCTGCGTTTATCTGCGGCTAATGTTGTTTTTGGCTCATGAGTAACCTGCCGATCCTGATCATCGGCGGCGGCATCGGCGGGCTATCGGCGGCGCTCGCCCTCGCCCACAAGGGCCGGCGCGTACGGGTGCTGGAGAAGGCGACGGAATTCGGCGAGATCGGCTACGGCATCCAGATGGGGCCGAACGTGAGCCGCATGCTGGATCGCCTCGGCATACTGAAGACGCTCGAGCCGCACGCGGTTTTTCCGGACGCGCTGATCCTGGTCGACGCCGTGGACAACCGGGAGCTCACGCGGATAGCGCTCGGCAAGAAGTTCCTCGAACGCTATCAATACCGTTATTTCGTCATACACCGGCGCGACCTGCATGGCGGCATACTCGATGCGTGCAGGCAGCGCGAGGAAATCACGCTCGAAGCCTCGCGCGGCATGACGGGCTTCGAGGAGCGCGGCAACTCGGTCGTCGTGCGCTGCGAGAACGGCGCCGAGTACGAGGGCGCGGCGCTGATCGGCGCAGACGGCCTGTGGTCGCCAACGCGCGCGGCGATCGTGGGCGACGGCATGCCGCGCGTGGCGGGCCACGTGACCTATCGGGGGGTAGTGCCGACCGGCGAAATCATCGACCGCAGCCACCTCGATTCGATGACGATCTGGATCGGTCCCGATCTGCACCTGGTGCAGTACCGCCTGCGCGGCGGCGCGGTGATGAACAACGTGGCGACCGTCAACAGCCGGCGCTTTCGCGGCGGCGAAAAGGACTTCGGCGGCCCGGACGAACTGGACGAGGCGTTCGCGCGCGCCGCGCCCCAGGTGCGCGACATGCTGCGCTACATTTCGCGCGACCGGAACTGGATCCTGCACGACCGCGAACCAGTGACTCAGTGGACCCGGGGCCGCGCGACGCTGCTCGGCGACGCGGCGCACCCGACGCTTCAATACCTGGCGCAGGGGGCAAACATGGCGATCGAGGATGCCGTTGTGCTCGCGGAGAAAGTCGCGGCGGCAGGGCAGGACTACAATCGCGCTTTCCTTGCCTATCAGGACGAACGCATGAATCGCACCGCACGGGTAGTGCTCAGCTCACGCTTCTTTGGAGATTATTTCCATGCTGACGGCGGTGCCCGCGAATTGCGCAACGAGCTGGCGCGCCGGCGCGACCCGGACAATCCCTGGGAAGCTGACTGGCTCTACCGCGGAATCGAACTGAGCGGGCGCCTTTGAGCCTGGCGCAACTCCGTGAACTCTGACCTCATCCAGCGGCCGTCCTGGCGCTTCGTGCTGGAGCGGCCCGCCCATTTCATCGCGTTTGGTTTTGGCGCCGGCCTCGCGCCGTTTGCGCCGGGCACCTTCGGGACGCTGCTAGCGCTGCCGCTCTACTGGCTGCTCGCGCCCCAGGTGGAAGCCTTGGAGTACCTGTTGATGATCGTCGTGCTGTTCTGCCTGGGTGTATGGGCCTGCGGGGTTACTGGCCGCACGCTGGGTGTCGCCGATCACGGCGGCATGGTGTGGGACGAGACGGTCGCGTTTTTGCTGGTGCTGCTCTTCACGCCCGCGCTGCCCGCATGGCAGGCGGCCGCATTCCTGCTGTTCCGCTTGTTCGATATTGTGAAGCCGCCGCCGATCCGTTATTACGACCGGACGCTCAAAAGCGGGTTCGGGGTGATGCTCGACGACTTGATCGCGGCGTTTTATACGCTGCTGGTGCTCGCAGTGGCCAAGACACTGCTCGAGTGACGCAGTGACGAGGTGACGCAGTGACGGAATGCATGAGCGATGCGTCAATCCGAGGTCTTGCGGAGAGACTTGCGCAATAGCCGCACGAGCATGCCAACCCGGCTGGTTAGTTCAATAGCGGCAGCATCCCGCTTGAGAAAGCCCAATTCGACTGCGAGTTCGAGCTGGGTCTCGAGTTCTGCCAAAGAGCCACAAGTTATCCCAAATACTGCGTCAATTCGCCGGTAGAGTTCCTTGCCGCGCCCTCGGCTATGTTGGAGGGGATGGAAATCGCGCAGCGCCGCATCTGCGCTCTAAGCCCAAACAATTCTTCCCTCGGAAAGCCCGCAGTTTCCCGGTACACTACCTTTGCTAGCCGCATGGCCTCGCGCCAGGCGGCCAGATCGCGATGGGTGGCTGGGGTATTCATGAGTTCGAGTAACGATTCACCGCTTGTTCGGTTTACACGGCGCTCGTCACTGCGTCACTGCGTCACTGCGTCACCTGGCGTGAGAAAGAACGATGTCTGACCCCGTCCTGTACAGGCTTGCTGAAGAGGTTGGTTTGGCTTTGAAAACGCGCAAGCTGATGCTCGCGACCGCCGAATCGTGCACCGGGGGCTGGGTCGCGGAGGCGGTCACCATGGTGCCGGGCAGCTCGGAGTGGTTCGAGCGCGGTTTCGTCACCTATACCTACATCTCCAAGCGCGAGATGCTGGGCGTGAAAGAAGCGACGCTCAGCAAGCACGGCGCGGTGGCGGAAGAGGTGGTGCGCGAGATGGTCGGGGGCGCGCTCGCTCACAGCCACGCGCAGGTCGCGGTGGCGGTGAGCGGTGTTGCGGGTCCCGGAGGCGGCACGCCGGACAAACCCGTCGGCACCGTGTGTTTCGCCTGGGGCATGAAGGGCAGTGTGGTACGCTCGGAAACGAGGCGGTTTCCCGGAGATCGCGAGGCGGTGCGGAGACAGTCGGTCGAGCATGCGCTCAACGGCGTGCTTGCGTTACTTGCTGCCCCCGGGGGCCCACAATAACTATAAATTGCAGGCGGAGGATTCGTTCGTGTCTTCAGCAACCCGTATAAAACAGCAGGAACGAGCCATCATCGCCCGGCATTACAGGGCTGATGACGTTAAGGGGCTCACGCAGGTTTTTACGACGTTGGCGCCTCTTGCCGGCTTCTGGTATGCCGCCGTGCTGAGTGCGGACATCTCGCTGTGGCTGACCGCCGCGGTGACGTTGTTGATGACCTTGTTCCTGCTTCGCGCATTTGTGCTGATGCACGAATGCGGTCATGGCAGCCTGTTTCGTGCCCCTTGGCTGAACAGGGGATTCGGTTTTTTCTTCGGCGTCGTGTCGGGCATGCCGCAGTTCGTCTGGTCCAAGCATCACGCGTATCACCATGCGACCAACGGCAACTGGGAAAAATATCGTGGGCCGCTGAATACCCGGTCGGTAGACGAATTCCGGGCCATGACCAACGTGCAGCAGGACCTGTACCAGCTTGCGCGCAACATCTGGCTGGCGCCCTTGGGCGGATTCCTGTATTTGATCTTCACCCCCCGGTTCACCTGGCTGGCGGGCAGCCTCGGCTTTGCCGCTCACGTGCTCAAGGGGATGGTCATGCAGCCAAGCGCCTCCCTCGGGACGCTTGCCGCCGGGTTCAAAACGCCCTACTGGAACGATGCCAAGGAGTATTGGCACATGTTCTGGAACAATGTCGTGCTCCTGACCACCTGGGTGCTGATGTCCTTATGGATCGGGCCTGCGCTGTTTTTCTCCGTGTACCTGGCCAGCGTTTCGTTGGCTGGGGGGGCTGCGATAGTGATCTTCGCGGTGCAGCATAATTTCGAGCACTCCTATGCGGCGGGCAGCGAGGCCTGGGACAACGATGCCGCCGCGATGCAGGGCACCAGTTTCCTGGTTCTCCCGCGCTGGTTGGGCTGGTTCACCGCCGACATTGCCTACCATCATATCCACCACCTGTCCGTCAGGGTGCCAAATTACTGCCTGGCCGAGTGCCATACCAGGCACCAGGATCGGTTTTCCGGCGTTACCCGCATCAAGCTCTCCCAGGTACACCGTTCCCTGAAGTGCATACTGTGGGACACCGACTCCCGCCGGATCATCTCGGTGGCGGAGTATCGCCGGCAACCAGGATAGATCGGGGGACGCCCACTGCTTTTTGCCGGTGCGTTGCGTTCGTGTTCTGGTCGTTCTTCTTCGAGCCGGTGGGGGTGCTGGATTGACGGTTGCGTCTCACCCGCGAGCGCATCCTCGAGCTATGGTGCGCCTGCCTGACCGCCGAGGGCGCGCTGGCGGAACCGAAGCTTTAATCAACGCCATGGACTCCAAGTCAACTGGTTTCTCATGCGGCGCGTTTAAGGCCGTGCCGCACTGTTAAAATAGGTGAGAACAACAATCAAGGACACACCATGGATGACAACAAGGCCAAGGCGCTGGCTGCCGCGCTGTCGCAGATCGAAAAACAGTTCGGCAAGGGCTCGATCATGCGCCTCGGCGAGTCCGAGGCGGCCGCCAACAAGGACATCAAGGTGGTGTCCACCGGCTCGCTCGGCCTTGACCTTGCGCTCGGCATCGGCGGGCTCCCGCGCGGGCGGGTGGTCGAAATCTATGGGCCGGAGTCCTCGGGTAAGACCACGCTCGCGCTCTCGGTCATCGCCCAGATGCAGAAGATCGGCGGCACTGCCGCCTTCATCGATGCCGAGCACGCGCTCGATCCCCAGTACGCCGGCAAGCTCGGCGTGGACGTGGACTCGCTCCTGATCTCCCAGCCGGACAACGGCGAGCAGGCGCTCGAGATCGCCGACATGCTGGTGCGCTCGAGCTCGATCGAGGTGGTAGTGATCGACTCGGTGGCGGCGCTGGTGCCCAGGGCCGAGATCGAAGGCGAGATGGGCGAACCGCAGATG
>Ga0137410_10002703_pt1 | contig 12059 bp, 10 predicted proteins | sample CZODoug1_16funga_FD_108878 | JGI IMG/M metagenome (GOLD analysis project Ga0137410, IMG submission 108878) | Vadose zone soil fungal communities from Angelo Coast Range Reserve, California, USA - CZODoug1_16fungal (Illumina Assembly) | ecosystem: Environmental > Terrestrial > Soil > Vadose zone... | reverse complement strand
CGAAGTAGACTTGTGGAAACAGCGCCGTGACGGTTTGCGCGACCGTAGCCTTCCGCTCGCTCCAGTCCTTCATGATCACGCCGATGAATGCGCTGTTCACGCCGCCCGCGAATCCACCGATGATCGTGAAGTAGCCGTTCACACCGGGAGTCTTGCTGATGATGTCCTCGACCCGTCGCACGTACCCATCCGTGTAAGCGAGCGACGCGCCTTCAGGGCCTCGCACCACGATCAGAAAGAAGCCACGGTCGTCGTCCGGGATCAGCTCGTTCTGCAGCCGCGTCGGGGGGTAAACCAGAAACAGTATGACGGAGGCCGCAACGACCCCCAGCGTGCCGAGCAGAACCTCCGCACGGTGAGTGATGGCGCGACGCAGCAGCTGCGCATACCGCTCCGACAGTGCGTTGAAGCCGCGTTCGAACAGCTGGAAGACCTTGCCGTGCTGGTGCTGCATCCGCAGGATCTTGGCGCACAGCATCGGCGTGAGCGTCAGCGCGACGAAGCCCGAGATCACGACGGCGCCCGCGACCGCGATGCCGAACTCGGAGAGCAGCCGGCCTGCGGTGCCCGTCAGGAACGCGAGCGGCGTAAATACCGCCACCAGCGCGATCGTGGTCGCGATGACCGCGAATCCGATCTCCCCGGTGCCGCGCAACGCCGCGTCCTCGGCATTCTCGTGCAGCTCTTCCTGGTGGCGGAAGGCGTTCTCGAGCACGATGATCGCGTCGTCTACGACGATGCCGATCGCGATCGTCAGGGCGAGCAGGGTAAAGTTGTTGATCGAAAAGCCGAGGAAGTACATGATCGCGAACGTCGCGATGATCGACGCCGGGATGGCGAGGCCCGGGATGATCGTGGCCCAGACGTTGCGCAGAAATACGAAGATGATCAGGACGACGAGGATCGCGGCGATGACCAGCGTGCGCTTCGCGTCAACGATCGAGTGCGTCACGAACACCGACCCGTCGTACGCGCTGTGCAACTTCACGCCGGGCGGCAATGCCTGCTGGATGCCGGGGAGCGCTTCGCGAATGCTCCGCGCGACGTCGATGAGGTTCGCCTTCGACTGTCGGACGATCCCGATGGCCACGGAGGGCGATCCGTCATAGCGGAAAATCGAGCGATCATCTTCGGGGCCGAGCTCGACGCGGGCGACGTCCTTGAGCTTGATGAGCTGGTTGCCCTGGCTCGCCACCACCATCTCGCCGAACTCCTGCGGCGTCTTGAGCTCGCCGAGCGAGCGGACGGAGAACTCCCGCCGCGTCGACTCGATCCGGCCCGCCGGGATTTCGACGTTGCGCGAGACGATCGAGCCCTCGACGTCCTGGATCGTGAGGCCGCGTGCCGACAGCGCCGAGGGCTGCACCCAAACGCGCATCGAGTAGCGCCGCTCACCAACGACCTGGGCGCTGCCCACACCCGGCAGGGTCTGGAGGCGCGCCTTGACGAGCCGGTCCGCGAGGTCGGAGAGCTGCATCAGGTCGAAATTGTCGCTGGAGAGCGCGAGCCAGAAGAATGGCTGCGCGTCGGCCGACTGCTTCGCGATCACCGGCTCGAGCACGTCCACCGGCAGGCGGCCCCGCACGCGCGACACTTTGTCGCGCACGTCCTGCGCGGCGACGTCGACCGGCCGGTCGAGCGTGAACTCCAGCGTGATGTTGCTGGTCTGCTCGGCCGACGCGCTACTGATGGTGCGGATCCCTTGGATCGTCGACAACTCTTCCTCGAGCACGTCGGTGACCGCCGTCTCGACGACCTGCGCGTTCGCGCCGGGGAGGATGGTCGTGACCGAGATGATCGGTGGATCGATGTCGGGCAGCTCCCGCACCGAGAGGCGCAGGTAGCCGATGACGCCGAACAACACGAGCGCCGCGCTCATCATGCTGGCGAGCACGGGCCGGCGTATGGAAATGTCGGAGAGCATCATAGGCGCGTCTCGTTTCGGGGCTCAGGAATCAGCCGGCGGGAAGTCGAACTAATTACGCGTCCCGAGGGGCAAACGTTCCGGATGGACTTCAACGTAACGGTCACACTAATACGACGGTTCCGCCTCCGTGAATTCGACACTAGGTTAGAACTCTGTCCGGGAGGGCTGGCCGAATGGTATGGCACCGGTCTTGAAAACCGGCGGGCGAAAGCCCTTACAGGTTCGAATCCTGTGCCCTCCGTCATCGTACCGCCCCGGGGTTCATCGGGCGCCCGAAGATATACCGAAGCTCGCGCAACCCCGCAAGACCGCTATTCTGGAGGCCATGAGGCCCTGCCACGCCGTGCCGTTGCTGCTGGCCCTCGCGTTCGCGCCAGGCCTCGCGGCAGCCCAGTCCCCCGCCATCCCCGAGTCGTACGACAGCGTCTTCGATCAGCTGAAAAACCTCGCCCCGGTGCGCTCCGGCGTCGCCGTGGTGCGTGGCCTGACCCTGCACCGCGACGTCATGACCCTGACGCTCGATTCCGGCTTGGCCTATCTCCTCACGCCCGTCGCCGGCCGCACGGTCGGTATCGCGTTCGTCGGGTCGGGTTCCATTTCGTTCACGCCGCCGCTGGCGGTCGAACGATTCAATCTGAAGCGGACGCTCGGGGACTCGACCGTCACCGGACCGATCGGCGCCGCGGTGTTCATCTTCGCCGATTCGACGGGCACGGAACTGGGGCGGTCGCTGACGTTCGGCATCGCGCCGGGGGGGTCGCCGCCCCCCGACCCGAGCGGCGCGATCAATGACGCGCTCGATTACATGGTCGATGGCCGGCAGCACCGCATCGATGAGAGCTTCATGACCGCCCTGCTGAATCACACCACGCCGGGCTTTTTCGCGGCCTTCGTGCAGCGCAAACGCGGCGAAAGCGTGATGATCCAGGTCGATCCGTTCGACCCGGAACAGATCATGCTGTTTCGGCGCGGCAAGATGGTCGGGCAGCGGGTCGAGACGGTCTGCCAGTTCCAGCGCACCGAGGATCTCCTGGCGAATGTCTCGGTCGCCGACGAGGCGACTGAGCCGCTGAAGGTCTCGTCGTACGACATCGAGGCGACCATCGACGGGGGCTACAAGTTCTCCGCCCGCACCACCATGCGCGTGAGCGGGCGCCGCGAGCCGCAGCAATGGGCGTTGCTGCAGCTGTACGGCGAGCTCCACGTCGACTCCCTCATCAGCCGGGGCCAGCCGCTCACGTTCTTCCGGCGCGATCATTTCTCGCCGCTGTGGATCCAGTTCCCCGAACCGCTCGCCCCCGGCGACAGCACCGATATCCGTGTGGTCTACCACGGCAACCTGATCAGCTTCGGCTCCGCGATGGAGGACTTCCTCCCGCCCTGGTGGGATCAGCGAACGCGGGAAATCCTTCCGACGATGGACCAATGGGCGTACATCAAGGACACCGAATACTGGTTCCCACGTCACACCCTGGGGCGCTCGACCCTGCCACAGCGCGCGACGATGCACTTCACGTTTCACACGCCCAACGACATGACGTTCGCGAGCATCGGCCGCCTGACGGACTCGACGATCGAAGGCAATGTCCGCACCACACGCTGGACCACCGAGCTTCCCACCAATCAGGCGTCGTTCAACATCGGGAAGATGGAAGAGCTGGCCATCCGCGACCCGCGCATCCCGCCGGTCATCGTCCACGTGAATACCGACGCGCATCGGGTCATTGCCCGGCTGTTCCCGCACAGCCGGAATCCCGGCGACATCGTCGGCTCCGACATCGCCAACAGCCTCGCATTCTTCACGCGCATGTATGGCCCGCCCCCATTCGACCACTTCTATGCCACGGAAATTCCGTACTATCACGGCGAGGCGTTTCCCGGACTGATTCACCTGTCGTGGACTACGTTCATCAGCTGGTCCACGGACGGCGAAGACGAGAGCTTCCGCGCGCACGAGATGGCGCATCAGTGGTGGTACTACGGTGTCGAGCCGGCGAGCTATCGCGATGCCTGGATGTCCGAAGGGTTCGCGGAGTTCTCCGGCCTCTGGTACATGCAGGCGATCCTGCACGACAACGACAAATACTTGAAGAAGCTGCGGACCACCCGCGAGGACATTCGTCGCGAGCGCGGCAAGGCGGCCCCCCTCGGCATCGGCACGCGCGCAGGGGAGAGCTGGCGCGGCAACTATCAGCTGATCATCTACCAGAAGGGCGCCTGGGTGCTCCACATGCTGCGCAACATGATGCTGGACACGCGCACCATGAGCGAAGACCGCTTCGTCGCGATGATGCACGACTTCTACTCGACCTACCGCGGGAAGCGCGCGACCACCGAGGATTTCCAGCACGTGGTCGAGCGCCACGTCGGGCAGCCCATGGACTGGTTCTTCAATGAATGGGTGTACGGCACCGCCGTGCCGACCTACACCTTCTCGTGGGCGGCGACCCACGATTCCACCGGGGTCACGGCCCACGTCCGCGTCCGTCAGGACGATGTCCCCGACGGGTTTGCCATGTACGTGCCGATCCTCATCAAGTTCGACGAGGGCGAGGCTATCGTGCGGATCCTGGTGCGTGGGGCGACGACCGACGCCACGTTCCGCCTGCCGGCACAGCCGAAAACGATGCAGCTGAATCCCCTCGAATCGGTCCTCGCCGACGTGAAGATGGAGCCGTATCGGCCATGACCGCCCCGCGCGAAATGGGGTTCCTGCTCGCGGGTCCGGAAAAGCGGGTCCTCACCGCCCTGGCCGCCTACGTGCCACGCACGATTCGCTCCAATCACCTGACGGTCCTCGGCACCATCGGCTCGGTCGTTGCTGGCGCCGGCTACGCGTTGTCGAACCGCCACCCGGCGTGGTTGTGGCTCGCGTGCCTCGGCCTCGCGATCAATTGGCTGGGCGACAGCCTCGACGGCACCCTGGCCCGGGTGCGCCAGACGCAGCGTCCCAAGTACGGGTACTACCTGGACCACATCGTGGACGCGTTCTCGACGACCGTCATCGGGCTCGGGATCGGCCTGTCGCCGTACGTGGACGTCTCGATCGCCCTGGGACTCGTGGTGGCGTATCTCGCGCTGTCGATCAACGTGTACCTCGAGTCCACCGTGTTCGGCGTCTTCCGGCTGGCCTACGGCCGGATCGGACCCACCGAGGTGCGAATCATTCTGGTGCTCTTGAACATCGCGGTCATTGTCTATGAAGCGACCAGCGTGACGCGCTCCGTATCACTCTCCCGAGTCGGGAACTGGGGGATGGGGGTGGTCCTCGCGGGGATGGTGGTCGTACTCGTGGCGCGCTTCGCCCACAACGTCCATCGCCTGGCGAAGCTCGAGCCGCAGCGTTTCCGGTGGTGGGAATAGACTAGAATCTCAGCGAGAACCCGACTCCCACGCCTCCCCTCGGCAGGGGACTCACCGACAGGCGGGCTCCCGGCAAGGCCACGGGGCGCCACGCGTCGGTGCCCACGATGGTGCCCACGACCAGTCCGACGGCCCCCCCCGCGACGGTGAGCACCCCGGTGCCCATCAGCAGGAACCCGACGTCGGACCACGAGCAAGCGTTCGGGCCGCCCTGACCGGCGCCGGGGTCGATGTCCTCCTCACCACAGAGGGCAGCGAGAACCACCAAGCCGGTCCCCCCACCGAGCATCATTCCCTTCACCGCACCGCCCCACGGATTGGGCCGCCGACCGCGAACAACCGACAGCTCACTCACTTCACCCATCGGAACCGATGTCAGCAGCCCTTTCTTGGGACTCAGCACGATCGTGTCACCCCGCCACTCAGTGACGGTGCCTTCGAGCCTTTCGAGCGTCTTCGTCGTCAGGCGCACGCGGGTTCCGGCGGCGACGATGGGCGCCTGCCCGGCCAACATCCCCGGCCCGAGGAGCAGAACACCAATCACCATGAGCCTGCGCATCGGTCCCATCCTTTAGCGAGTGGCCTGCCAACTCCCCGAAAAGTTGAGCGTGCGGTTCACATCCTGAAGAACGCAGGCGCCGCGGCCCGCCAGCGCGGTCGCCGGCATGCCGCTCGCGCTCCCCTCGTAGTCGCAGTTGTCCGTCACCATGAAGCGCACGGTGTGTCCGATCACGCGGCCGTTCCGCACCGTCCCGGAGTCGGCGTTGTCGACGTTGCCCGTGGGCGTGCGGCACACGCCCCGCTGACCGTAACGCCCGCTGAACTGATCCCCGACCTGCGTGATCTCGTAAGAGCCGGTGTCGGTGCAGCTGATGCCGTGCGCGAGGTCCTCGAACGCTTCCGTGAACGCCCAGTGGCCGCTCACGTCGGCGGTGTTCGGCACGGTGCCGGCCTCGCAGGCGGCCGCGGCGAGCAGGAGGGAAAGGCTCCGGAAACGCATCGTTCCAGGATGGAGGCCGGTACCGGCGGCGTCAACCGCGGCCAGGGTGGGAATCCGGTCGGCGACTGTTTACAATTCGTCCGAATGCGTGCCCTGATCGACGAGATTCGCGAGCTCAAGGTGCGCCGGGGGGCGGCGATCCTGGCGCACAACTATCAGCGCCCCGAGATCCAGGACCTGGCCGACGTCGTCGCCGATTCGCTGCAGATGGCGCGACAGGCGAGCGCCATCGACGCGCCGGTGCTGGTGATCTGCGGCGTGCACTTCATGGCCGAGACCGCCGCGATCGCGAATCCGGACAAGATGGTCCTGATCCCAGAGCCGCGGGCCGGCTGCTCGCTCGCCGAGACGATCCAGGCGGCGGACGTGCGGCGCTGGCGCGCCGAGCATCCGGGCGGCGTGGTCGTCTCCTACGTCAACACGAGCGCCGCGGTCAAGGCAGAGTCGGACTACTGTTGCACGTCGGGCAACGCGGTCGCCGTCGTCAATGCGCTGCCCCAGGGCGTCCCCATCCTCTTTCTTCCCGACTTCTTCCTCGGTCAGTATCTCAAGCGGGTGACCGGCCGCCAGCTGGACGTGTGGTTGGGCGAGTGCCACGTGCACGCGGGGCTGACGCGCGAGGTGCTCGACGCGCGGCGTGCCGAGCAGCCCGACGCCGAGTTTCTCGTGCATCCGGAGTGCGGCTGCGTGACGAGCGCGATGTATTACGCGGAGGCCGAGGGTGACGTCGCGGCGGGGCGGACGCGGATCGTGTCGACGGAGCAGATGATGACGCGGGCGAGGGTCTCGCCGGCACGGCGTTTCGTCGTGGCGACGGAGACGGGCGTGCTGCACCGCCTGCGCCGCGAGAATCCCGAGAAGGAATTCATCGCCGCGGCCGAAGGGGCAGAGTGCCGCTACATGAAGATGATCACGCTCGAGAACCTGCGGGACTCGCTGCGCGACCTGAAGCACGCAGTGACGGTCCCAGCCGACACGGCCGCGCGGGCGCGGCGGGCCATCGACCGGATGTTGGCGATTGGGTGATCCGACGCGGCTCGGCATCGAGGCGGTGCGCCTGGCGCTCGCCGAAGACCGCGCGGTCGACGACGTCACCACCCCCCTGCTCGGCACGGCAGCCCAGACCCGGGCGGCGGGCCGGTTCGTGGCCGAGCACGACTGCATCGTCGCCGGACTCTCCGTCGCGGCCCTCGTGTTTCGCGAGCTCGATCCGGAAGCCGTGCTGCAGCCGATCCTCGCCGACGGCGCGCGCGCGAACGGCGGTTCCGTCGTGGCAACGGTGAGCGCTCGGGCCGGCACCCTCCTCGCCGGCGAGCGCGTGGCGCTGAACTTCCTGCAGCGCCTCTCCGGCATCGCCACCATGACGCGCCGTATGGTCGATGCGGTCAAGGGCACGGGCGCCCAAATCACGCACACGCGGAAGACGACGCCGGGGCTGCGCGAGCTGGAGCGCTACGCCGTGCGGATGGGGGGCGGCGCCGACAACCGCGCGTCGCTGGCCGAGTCGGTGATGTTCAAGGACAACCACTGGGTGTTACTCGGGAGCAAGGAGCCGGGAGCCGGGAGCAGCCTTGGGAACGTCCTCGCGCGGACGCCGAAGGGCCTGACGGTCGTCGTGGAAGTCGAGAGTGACGCGCAGCTCGAAGCCGCGTTAGCGGCGGGGGTCACGCACATCCTGGCCGACAATCGCCCTCCGGCCACAGTCGCCGCCTGGGTCAAACGCGCGGGTGCGGGCGTGACGATTCAGGCGTCGGGCGGGATTACCGCGGCGAACGTGGCCGAGTACGCCGCCGCCGGGGCGCACCTGATCAGTGTTGGAGCGCTGACACACTCGGCGGCGGCGGCCGCGATCGGGTTCGAGCTGCAAGGGTAGTCAGGCGCACTTCGGCACCCCTTCCTTCGTTGCGGGCGGCAACGACGTGAAACCGACGAAGATGTAGCACCGCGTGCGCGTGTGGACGTTGCCAATGCTTCCCGTCCAACCATCGGGCGTGAGGGTGATGGTCGGCGGTGTGTTTCCCTCCGAAGGGGTGAAGGCGACGCCGCCACGGCCGATGCGCGTGGTGTACTTCGTCGAATCCACAAAGAAGTTTTCCTCAGCGATTATGAGGGACCGCAAGTCCGACCTCATGCTGGCGGCGTAGGGACTCCGCTCGTCGTCGAAAGGCACTACCTCGGCCCGTGCCGCGGTGCTCACGTGCGCATGAATGATTCTCCAGCGCGCGTCGACTCGCTTGAACAGGAGTGTCATCGCGCCCGGGAGGCGCGCGTCGCCACGACCCGAGGCGAGCGTGAGCGTATACCCGGCTATCGCCATCGCGTAGCCGGGCCCCAGGGGTATCACGTCGATGGAATCGAGTATGGTGCGATAGTCGGAGTCGACCGCACTGTGGATCGCGTCCCGTCCGCGCCATCTCAGCTCCCCGCCGATTGCCGTGACATCAGCCTCACGGCCAAACAGCTTCGCCAACGCGGCGGTGTCGCCTTGGTTGTTCGCGTCAACGTAGGCGCGGACGGCCTGCTCGATCGCGGTTCGGATCGGTGCGGGTGCCTGCGCGGAGACAGCGGCCGTGAGGACGGACGACGCCGTCACGACCAGGACGGAGAGAAGGAGTCGCGGCACAATGGACCTCCCTAGGTGCCGGCTGGTCGGTTGAGCACCGCGAGCAACGCAGGCGCGCCAAAGCGGCCGAACAAGTACCACGTCATGCCGCGCACGGCGACCCATGCGAGGATTGGCAGGCCGTTCGCAGCCACAGAGCCGAACGCCATGCCCTGCTGCGCCAGCCACGGCGTCAATGCATCAACCAATGGGCGGTACAGGAAGAGCACTTGGAAAATCGCGAACGTGATTTGCACCAGGAACATGTTCACGATGTTGCCGATGTGTTTCGCCTTGATCGCGTCGTTCAGCACTTGAATGCACGCGAAGCTGCCGGCGATCATGATCGTCAAGAAGATCAACAGCAGCACGAAGAGCACGATCGGGTTGACGTTGAAGCCGGTGAGGTCCGACAGGACCTCGCTCATCGTGGGGCGCAGCCCAAACGTGCAAAGCGTCGCCTCGACTGCGGACCAGACGATTAGGAGGGCGACGGCCCACGGAACGGCGGGAGGACGGGAGGGCGCGTCGAGCGGTTGCATAGAAGGAGGGTACCACAGTAGCATCGAAGCCGCTAAGTTCAAGCCGCATTGTTTGGAGGGGTGGCCGAGTGGCTGAAGGCGGCGGTTTGCTAAACCGTTATAGGGCTTTAAAACCCTATCGGGGGTTCGAATCCCCCCTCCTCCGTTCCCCATGACCGTTCGGGTTCGCTTCGCCCCGTCGCCGACGGGCTACTTGCACGTCGGCGGCGCCCGCACCGCCCTCTTCAACTGGCTCTTCGCCAGAAAGAGCGGCGGCACCTTCCTGCTGCGCATCGAGGATACCGACAAGGCCCGCTCGACCGACGAGCACACGCAAGTCATCCTCGACGGCCTCAAGTGGCTGGGCCTCGATTGGGACGACAAGCCGATCTTCCAGGGCGCCCGCATCGGTCGCCACCAGCAAGCCGCCGACAAGCTCCTCAAGGCCGACAAAGCCTATATGGACGAGGGGACGATCCGGCTGCGTGTCCCTCCCGGCGAGATCGCCTGGGACGACGCGGTGCACGGTCGCATCAGTTTCCAGGGCGAGGATATCAAGGATTTCGTGATTCTGCGGTCCGATCGGTCACCACTGTACAACTTTGCCGTGGTCGTGGACGACATCGACATGAAGATCACGCACGTGCTGCGCGGCGACGATCACATCTCGAACACGCCCAAACAGATCGCCGCTTACCGCGCGCTCGACGCCGCGCTCCCCGTCTTCGGGCACGTCCCGATGATCAACGGTCCCGACGGCAAGAAGCTCTCGAAACGCCACGGCGCCACTGCCGTCGGCGACTACCAGCACCTCGGCATCCTCCCCGAGGCGATGCGCAACTTCCTCGCCCTGCTCGGCTGGAGCCCCGGCGGCGACCGCGAGATCCTCAGCATGGAAGAGCTTCGCACGCTCTTCACGCTCGACGGCATCCTCAAGAAGCCGTCAGTGTTCGATACGACGAAGCTCGAGTGGATGAACGGGCAGTATCTCTCGGCGAAGGGGGCCGAGGAGCTGTATCCCATCGTCAAGCCGCAGCTCGACGAGCTCGCTGTCGACGGTAACAAGGACGCGGTGTTGAAAGCGATCGGCGCCGTCAAGGCCCGCTCGCGCACGACCCTCGACATCGCGCGTCAGGTGGCCGTGCGCCTCGATGCCAAGTTCGTCACGCGCGATGAGAAGGCGACGAAGGAAGTCGCGAAGGACCCAGCCGGGTATCGCGCGGGTCTCGAGGCGAGCATCGCGGCGTTACAAAGTGTGGACTGGACGCCACAAATCCTCGAACAAACGCTGCGTACGGTCGCGGATCAGAAAGGTGTTGCCGCGGGCAAGATCTTCCAGCCGATCCGCATTGCCTTGACGGGCGGAACGGTGTCCGAGCCGGTCAACGAGCTCCTGTACGTCGTGGGCAAGGATGCCGCATTGAAACGCATGGAGTCAGCCGTTCAGTCTGCTTGACAATCCCCAATCCACATTAGTATCTAAGCACGTAACACAGTAACACACTCATGCTCAGACCACTTCGCAGCATCGCACTCGCCGTGGCCGTCACGGCGGCGCTCACCACGAGTGTGGCGAGCCAGTCGCTGCTCGACCGCACGCCCAACCTGTCGGGCGGGTGGCTCGGCGAGCGAGGAACGCTGCAGTTCAACTTTCTGCACCGATTTAGCGTCGGCGATCCCCCCACCCGCAAAGTCACCAACACTCCCACCTTCCTGCTCTCGTATCGCCTCCCCTTCCCCGTCGTCATCGGGATGAACTACGCGACCTCGTCGGACGTGGTCACGACGCCGGCGCTGCCCAACGAATGGGAAGCCTTCGCGCGATACGCGCGTTTCGGCGCCGCCGTGCAGCTCGGCTACAACCAGGCGGCGCGCAGTGCGGACGGCGAACTCTCGGTGGGACGGATCGTGGGACCGGTGCGCCTGCTGGCGGTAGCACGGTTTCTCTCCAAGGGCTACGGCACCGACACCACGCGCTACGCGCTCGGCGCCGGCGCCACTCTCAAAGTGCACCGCTGGATTGCCCTGGCGGGGGACGTCACGAGCCTGTTCGATCGCCGCCCCGGCGAGAAGGCGGCGTGGGGCGCGGCTCTGCAGCTCGCCATCCCGTACTCGCCCCACACCCTCTCGCTCCAGGTGACCAACACGACGACTGGGACGCTGCAAGGCGCGTCACGCGGCGTGGACAAGGTGCGCGGCGGCTTCGAGTTCACGATTCCGTTCACCCTGAGCCGCTACTTCGGGCGGCGAAAGACGGCGCAGAGCGGCGAGGGCGCCGCCGCGGGTGGTACGGTCGTGGAAATGCGCGCCATGGCGTTCGCGCCGACGCGCATCGAAGTGTCAGCCGGGACGACCGTCGAGTGGACCAACCGCGACCAGCTCCCCCACACGATCACCGCCGATGACGGCTCGTGGGACTCGGGCCCGATCGCCGCGGGCGCGACTTGGCGCCACACGTTCACGGCGGCGGGGACCTTCGCGTTCCACTGCACGCCGCACCCGTTCATGACGGGCGTCGTGGTCGTCAAATGAAAGCTCTCGGCATTCTCGCCGTCGGGGGAATACTGGCAGGCTGTTTTTCCGATCGGACCGCCGGACCGGTGGCCAGCCTGGCTGTCTGCCGCGTGCCGGTGACCGTGATCGACT
>Ga0137410_10002701_pt1 | contig 12063 bp, 11 predicted proteins | sample CZODoug1_16funga_FD_108878 | JGI IMG/M metagenome (GOLD analysis project Ga0137410, IMG submission 108878) | Vadose zone soil fungal communities from Angelo Coast Range Reserve, California, USA - CZODoug1_16fungal (Illumina Assembly) | ecosystem: Environmental > Terrestrial > Soil > Vadose zone... | reverse complement strand
GTTAAGGGCTCGCATGGCGTACCTCCTTCTGTTGTTGCGCTGCGTCGGAGGGAGCGACGGACCGCGTGGTGGGCAGCGTCCGAAGGCCCGCTCCCTCCGGCAGCTTGTTATGGCGCCCCTTGCGTCGGAGCGCTCTTCGTCAGAAGCTGACGAACGATCAGGCCGGAAAGTTCCGGCCACGGAGCTCAGCCGTGGCAGGACGCGATGTTCAATCGAATTTCATGACGACTACTGTGGCGTCATCCGACAGGACGCCTCCCCCGCGTCGGATCGCCTCGTCGAGGATGCCGCAGCCGACAGCCTCAGCATCGCGCGTCCATAGCGTTCGAACGGTCGCCTCTACACCAGACACGTCGAAGAATTCATCGGGCGAGGGTCCGGCCTCGGTCACTCCATCGGTGAACAGGATGAGCCCGTCTCCGGGACCAAAGATCGCATAGGCCTCACGCATCGGGACGACGTCGGGAAACCCGAGCGCAGGCCCCGTGACCGCGAGCGACTCGACGGCTCCACTCTTTCGCACGACCAGCGGGGGTAAATGGCCGGCGTTCGCGTACACCATCCGGCGTTCCGAGATGTCGACGATGCCATAGAACGCCGTCACGAAGTTTCCCGCCGGCAGCGACCGCGCCAGAATGTCGCTAACGCGACCGAAGGTCGAACGGAGGCGTAGTTCCACGCTGACCAGCGCATGCAGCATCGCCCGGTGCGCCACAGCGAGCAGTGCCGCGGGCAGCCCCTTGCCCTTCGCATCGGCAATGGAGAGCCCGACCTGGTGCTCCGGATAGGGAATGAAGTCATAGGCGTCGCCACCGACCGATTCAGCCGTCAGCGATCGCCCAAATATCTGAACGCCTGGGAGCGCCGGCGCGGCGGCCGGCGAGAGACTCTTGAGGATCTCGCCCGCGATCTCGATTTCGCGATTGAGACGCGATTGTCGCGTGAGTTGTTCGTGCAGTAAGGCGCGCTCGATCACAATGGTCGCCTGCTGCGCGAATAGCATCACAAGCGCGAGATCCTGATCGTCGAATGCCGAGACGCGATCCGATTCTAAGGAAATGGCGCCGAGGATGCCGCGAGCGGATGTGAGCGGGACGCTCAGCTGAGCGGCGACTCGAAACCAGTGTCCCGCCAGCGCCGATCTCAACCATTCAGGAGGCGTTTCGGACCGGGAACCTCGGTGTGCGTCTGAGCGTCCGATCGCAATGGAACGCGTCGAGATGGCGTTCCGGAGGTTCGAACACAGGTCCGGCGGAAGCTGGACGCTACCGTAAGAAAGGAGAGGTTGCAATGTTGGGAGTAACTCGTTGGACGCCGTGGACTGAGCTCGCCGGTCTACACCGCGAGCTCGATTCGATCGTCGGTCGCGTGTTCGGCGAGGCGGTTCCTCGCCAGACCGTTGATTCGTTCGATTCGTTGGCCCCCGTTGCTGACGTGAAGCGCGAGGGTGACACGTGGATGGTGTCGATCGCGGTGCCGGGCATTTCGCCGGACAGGATCGACGTCGACATCGTCGGCCGGACGCTCCGCGTACGCGGTGAGCGCTCGTCCGACGAGAAGGCCGAGTCGGCCATGAGCGACATCGCGTACGCGCGGTTCGAGCGCGACTTCACGTTGGCTGAAGATATCGACGCGCAGCACGTGCAGGCGACATATCGCCATGGAATGCTCGAACTCGCGCTGCCGCTGAAGGAAAGCGCGAAGCCGCATCGGATCGAGGTCAAGGTGGCGCCGGAGACGACACAGCTCCACGCCGCGTAACGCCGAGCAATGATTCGTATCGTGTCACGGACGGAAACAACCGTGTGAGTTCGCGTGTCATGCGAACAGGGAGGACATCATGCTGAGAAACGCTCTTCGCTCCGCCTGCGCGGTCGCCCTGCTGGCCTGCTTCATGACAGGAGCAGCCTCCGCGCAAACCTTTGACAAGCGTACCGTGTTTACCTTTAGCGGCCCCGTCGCGCTGCCGGGCGTCACGCTTCCGGCCGGTCAGTACCTCTTCCGACTCGCCGATCCGACCGGCGACCGGAAGGTTGTGGCCGTGCTGAGCGCGGATGGCAAGACCCCCTACGGCATGTTCCTCTCGCTGCCGGCGGAGCGGTTTGAGCCCGCCTCGGCGCCGGAAGTGCGATTCATGGAAACGGCCGCAGGCATGCCCGCCGCCATCAAGGCGTGGTGGTACCCGGGCGAGCGGATCGGCTATGAATTCATGTATCCGCAGGACCAGGCGCTCCGGCTCGCCCAGGGCGCCAATCAGCCGGTACTGACGACGCAGGCGCACACGACAGCGACCGCGTCGAAATGAACGTGGCCCTCGTCGGAAGGGAGGCCTCGAGACGGCCTCCCTTTCTCTCGGGTATGGCATCGACGAACACGGAGCAAGAGGGGCTCGTCCTATCCTTTTTGTTCGATACCGATGAATGGGTCCTGGGAAACACCGAGGGGTTCAGGAACGTCGGCCCCACGATCAACCGCGTCAAGCTGATCTCCGTCGTAAGCGGACCCGAACGTCCCCATCAGTTGATTTTGAACTGGCAATCGACAGCGACGTGCCCGCCTCACGCAAATCCTCGATACTCTTGAAAGCATCATTTTTCTGGCGGTTATTCCCCTCGCGTCTCTCCGGCGCAACCGGCCAGGGCAGTTGCCTCTGCCTGCCGATGTGCCTACCGTGTGCCTAAAATCAAATGGCCTGGACTCGGCCAAGCCATTTGATCCTTGTAAATATTGGTCGGGATGGCCGGATTCGAACCGGCGACCCCCTGACCCCCAGTCAGGTGCGCTAACCAGGCTGCGCTACATCCCGAGATGTCGTGCTACGCGGATCGTTTACGCCGCGCTTGGGGGCCGCGCGCCGATCCGTTTCGTGACGCCGCCGTCTTGCCGCGCGCCGCCTTCACCCGCGTCGCCGGCATCGCCCGAACCCGCGGCGCCGACGCTGCCATGCGGGGCGGCGCGAGACGGAACTCCTCGCCACCGTGCGCGTGCGACAGCAGATCGAGGATCGACTGCAGCCCGCGCTTCACCGCCGTCAACCGCTCGCGCGCGTTCTGACCGATCAGCTCGTCGATTATCGGCGCGTCGGCCGCCACCGGGGCCGTCTCGTCTTCCAGCCGCCGCCGCGCGCCCGCGAGCGTCAGCCCTTCGACCAGCAGCAGATGCTTGATCCGCAGCACCTGCTGCACGTCGGCGCGGCGATACACCCGCGGCGCGCCGGCGCTCTTCGCGACGCCCAGCTTCGGGAACTCTGCTTCCCACGACCGCAGCACGTAGAGCTGCACCTTCGCGAGATCGCACACCTCGGCCGCCTTGAACAGCGCGCGTTTCGGGATGTCGACGTCAGCGGAAGTGTCCGGCATGGGCGCCGCAATCGGCCTCAAAAGTATATCAGACGCCCGAGTGGCCGAACCCCTTGGCCCCGCGGGTGGTCGCCGGCAACTCCGCCACTTCGTCCCACGTGACGCGCGCAACGGGCGCCACCACCAGCTGCGCGATGCGCATGCCGCGCGACACCGCGAACGTCGCGCGCCCGAGGTTGATCAACGGGACGCGAATCTCGCCGCGATAATCCGGGTCGATCGTCGCCGGCGTGTTGGGCAGGCTGATGCCGTGCTTCACCGCGAGCCCCGACCTCGGCCGCACCTGGCCTTCGAACCCCTCCGGGATCGCGACCTCGAGCCCTGTCGGGATGAGCACGATCCCTCCAGGCTCGATCGGCACCTCGCTCGAGACCGCGGCATGGAGATCCATGCCGGCGGCGCCCGGCGTCATGTAGAGCGGAAGGTCGAGGCCGTCGGCGGACGGCAAACGACGGATTTGCACGATGAGCGCGATGGGCACGGGGCATGATACAGCGGCGATTCCGCGACATGGGTCGACGCAGGGGTTGACACGCATGGGTTGACGCGTGTTGACATCCCGGTGCAGCGCAGGTATTTTTCTGTCGGCCTAAATTCTGCATTTGCAGGATACGGGGGAACCGAGTGTTGGGGCGCATCGGCGCTCGCCGCCGAGGGACAGTCCGAGTCCAAGCCCGTCAGCTAACCCCGCCGGCGACTCACGGAAGCACACCTTGAACACCAGGTGGGAGCGCGCGGATGCCTGAAGACTCCGCGTTTTCCCTCAAACGTCTTCTCCTCGGCAAACCGATTCCGTCGCACCTGGCGCATCACGAGCGCCTCTCTCGCGTCACGGGGCTCGCCGTCCTGTCGTCAGACGCGCTGTCGTCGGTTGCGTACGCAACCGATTTCATTCTCGCCACGCTCATTGTCGCCGGCGTGAGCGCGTTCCGCTACGCAGTTCCCATCAGCCTCGTCATCGCCGCCCTGCTGGCCATCGTGGCGTTCTCCTATCGTCAGACGATCCACGCCTATCCAACGGGTGGAGGCGCGTACATCGTCGCGAAGGAAAACATCGGGCCGATGGCGGGACTGATTGCGGCCGCCTCGCTCCTGGTGGACTACACGTTGACGGTCGCGGTGAGCATCTCGGCGGGCGTGCTCGCCATTACCTCGGCGTTTCCGCGGCTCGAGGTCTACAGGGTCGAAATGTGTCTGTCCTTTCTGGCCATTCTGACGATCGGGAACCTGCGCGGCATCCGCGAGTCGGGCCGGATCTTCGCCGTGCCCACCTACTTCTTCGTCGTCACGGTCATGGTGCTGCTCGCCACTGGACTGTACCGCTACATGACCGGCAGCGTCGTACCCGTCGACGTGCCGCTGCCTCCGAACGCCGCCCACGAGCCCTTGACGACGTTTCTGCTGCTCACGGCGTTTGCGAACGGTTGCACCGCGATGACCGGCGTCGAGGCGGTGTCGAACGGCGTGCCGGCCTTTCGTCCGCCGGAAGCGAAGAATGCGGCGGCGACTCTCGTCGCGATGGCGACGCTGGCGATTGTCATGTTCGTGGGCATCACCGTGCTCGCGCACGTGTATCGGGTGATTCCCAACAGCACCGAATCGGGCATCTCTCAGCTGGGGCGCGCGATTTTTGCCGGGCCGAACTTCCTGTACTACGCGCTCCAGGCGGGGACGACGCTGATCCTGGTGCTCGCCGCCAATACGGCGTATGCCGACTTCCCGCGCCTCGCGTCCATCGTGTCGCGCGACGGCTACTTGCCCCGGCAGTTCATGAACCAGGGGGACCGCCTCGCGTTCTCGAACGGCATTCTCGTGTTGTCGGTGTTCGCCGCAATCCTGATCATCGCGTTTCGCGGGGACACGCAGTCGCTGCTGCCGCTCTACATGATTGGCGTCTTCGTCTCCTTCACGCTGTCGCAGGCGGGGATGGTCATCCACTGGCGCAAGACACGCGAGCCCGGCTGGAAGACCAGTGCGTTGATCAACGGCTTCGGCGCACTGGTGACCGGCGTCGTCCTGATCATCGTCGCCGTCACCAAGACGTTCGAGGGGGCGTGGATCGTTCTGCTGTTGATCCCGCTGATCGTCGCTCTGTTCAACTCGACGCGGCGCCACTACCACCATGTCGCGTCCGAGCTGACACTGCGCGGCTACGCGCCGCAGCCTCGGGTGCACAACACGGTGCTGATTCCGATCGGCGGTGTGCAGCGCGCCGTCGTCGAGGCGCTGCGCTACGCGGAAACGCTGTCGGACGACGTTCGAGCCATCTACGTGGACGCGGATCCGCTCGGCACCGAACGCGTGCGCAAGGACTGGGAAACGTGGGGCGGGCGCGTCAGGCTCGTCATCCTGCCGTCACCCTACCGGTCGTTGATGGAGCCGCTGCTCGAGTACATCGAGCAGGTCGGCAAGGAACGGCCGAACGACTACGTGACGGTCATCCTGCCGGAATTCGTGCCGGCGCAGTGGTGGCAGCATCTCCTCCACAATCAGCGCGCGCTGCTCATCAAGGGCGCCCTGCTCTTCCGTCCCAACACCGTGGTGACGAGCGTCCCGTTCCATCTCTCGAAATGAGCGACTGCTTTTCGTGCGTCTCGCGCAATTCGTGCTTTCGTGGGAGAACTAGTCCCTCTCCCACACGAGGGCCACGTCGAGGTCCTCGCGCGAGACGTCGTGCACGGTCAGACGTCTTTCGTCCGGTGCCTTCCCTTCGCTCCACAAATACGCCGAAAGGAGCCGCTCGGCCTGCACGCGCCAGAACGCGCCGGCAGGCTCGAGACGGCGGCGCGTCAGGCGCGCGACACGGTCGACCGCCTCGGGCTCGATCGCGACCGTCACGATGAGCTCGGCGCCGTCTGGAAAGTGCTTCACACGGAAGTGATGCTCGGCAGACGAGGGCGTCGGAGCAGCGTCGCGCTCGCGCCGAATCTGGAAGCCGTTCAGCGTGAGGGTCTCGATTTCTGGCGCACCCGTTTCGATGCGGTCAAGGCGACCCTGAGAGGGTCGCCCCGCGTGCGGCCGCGACCAACCGCGGGCTGCGATCGCGGCGGCCACGGCGCTTCGAAGCGACTCCGGAGTCATCGGCTTCCGGAGGAAGTCGGTCGCACCCAGTTTCATGGCGTCGACGGCCAGCTCGATCGACGCGAACGCGGTCGACATCAAGACACTCGCGTCTGGCGCCCTCTCTTTCATCCGTTGCAGCGTTTCGAGACCGTCGAGCCCGGGCATCTTCTGGTCGAGCACGACCGCGTCGTACGCGGCTCCGTCGCCGAACCGGGTCAGCCCCTCGTCTCCGCTCGCCGCTTCATCCACCTGGTATCCCGACGCTTCGAGCGTCAGGCGCATCATCTGCCTGATGTGCGGCTCATCGTCGACGATCAGAAGCTTCATGGCTGCGCCTCTTCCGCCATGGGCATGGTGAACGTGAAGGTCGATCCGTTGCCTGGCGAGGATTGGACGGTGAGCTGGCCGCCGTGGGCTTCCACGATTCGACGCGAGATCGCCAGACCAAGCCCGGCGCCGCCGCCGCCGCCGGGCGCGTGCGGTACCTGGACGAACGGTTCGAAGATCCTCGGCAGGTAGTCGCGCGGGATCCCCGCGCCGGTATCGGCGACCGAGAAAGCCACCTGGGGTCCGCGCGTGACGGCCGCGACATTGATCGTGCCGCCGGCAGGGGTGGCCCGCATCGCGTTGGTGACAAGGTTGCCGATGACGCGCTCGAGTTGGCTGCGATCGACGAGGACGGCCGGCAGGTCCGGCGGCGCATCGACTTCGAGGCGCACGCCGCGCGTCTCCACCTGCAGGCGCAGCGGATCGATGGCAGCAGAGATGAGCGCCGCCGGTCGCGTGGGCACGAGCACCGGCGTCACGGCGCCCGATTCGATCTTCGACAGATCGAGGAGCTCGCGCATCAGGCGATCGAGCCGGGTCGTGTCCTCGCGGCACACCTGCAGGATCTCCTGCTGGCGCTCCGCAAGCGGGCCTGCCGACCCTTCCAGGAGCAGGTGGATGCCCATCTGCACGCTCGTCAGCGGCGTCCGCAGCTCGTGTGAGGCGGCGGCGATGAATTCGGACTTCAGACGGCTGACTTCGCTCAGGTGCGTGACGTCTTCGAGCAATGTGACCGCACCCACGAGACGGCCATCGGCGTCTTTCATCGGGGTCGACCGGATGCGGAACGCCCGGCGCGCGCCGTCGACGGCCCACGGCAGCACCGCGGCCGCGCTTTCTGACGCCACTGCCGCCTGCGACTCGAGGACGTCGGTCACCGCCTGCCCGATGCGAGGGTCGCGCGCCACGACGTCGATTGATTTGCCGACCGTATCGGCGCGCGCGCCGAAGAGGCGCTCCGCCGCCGGGTTGATCCGCGTCACCAGCCCCTCGCTGTCGGTCACGATGACCGGGTCGTAGAGCGAATCGATCGCCGCCTCCGTAGTCTGCTGCGCGATGAGCAGCTTGCCGAGATCGGAGCGGCGCAGCTCGCGAATCCGCTCGGCCATCCGATTGAACCCGATCGCGAGCGTCCCGATCTCGTCGGCCGCACCGACGGGCACCGCCGTGTCCAGCTCCCCCGCAGCCAGCCGCGTGGTCGCCGCCGTGAGTTGCCGCACCGGGCCGGCGATTGCACTGGACAGGCTGAGCTCGACGGCGACGCCGGCCAGCATGAGCGCGACGGCGAGCGCCAGGGTGACGAAGAGCCAGCGGCGCGCGATGCGTGACGCGGCGTCGGCCTTGCGGCGCATCGCCTCCTGATTCAGGCGGAGCAGCCGATCGCACGCGGTCCGTACCGTGTTGAACTGCGGCTCGAGCGATCGAAAGTACAGCGCGGTTCGATCCCCCGACGCGGCCAGAAATGCATCGAAGCGGCGGTAGTACTCGTCGCGGCCGTTCCGAATCGCGTCGATGGCTTCCGGCTCACCGATCTCGGTGATGTTCGCCGCCGCCTTGTCGAGCGCGGCATCGAAGCGCATGCGGTGCTCGGCGGCCTGACGGCGCGCGCGATCGCGCTGTCCAAGCAGATCGAACAGCGCGGCCGAGTCCTGGCGCTCGAGACTCTCCTTCATATCTTGAGCGGCCACGACCGAGTCGTAGTTCTCGGCGATGATCCGGCTCGAGACCGCGCTCATCTGGCTGAGCGTCCGGGCGCTCCACGCGCCAAGCAGGCCGAGCGCCAGCACGAAGCCGGCGTACCCGAGCAGGAGCTTCGTCCGCAGCTTCATCGCGCGTCGGCTTCCGGTCCGTCGCCCCCGGCGCCTTCGCCGGTGCGAAGCGGAACGACTTGCACCGTGGCGTCCCGGACATCGCGCAGGAACCGATCGACAATCGAACCGTGCACGAGCAGGTCCCATCGCGACCGCGCCGACTGGCCGAAGATCACGTGGGTGATGCCCTCGCGTTTCGCGAAGTCCACGAGCAGATCCGCGACGCGCGAGCCTTTCAGCTTGACGACCCTGGCGCCGAGCTGCTGCGCGAACCGGATGTTGTCCTGCAGCGCGACGTGGTCGTCGGGTTTGATGCGGCCCGGTTCCTCTTTCGGCGTCTCCACGTACACAGCAAACCAGTCGGTTGCCAGCCGGCCGGCGATGCGTGAGCCAACGCGCAGGAGCGTCTTCGCGCTCCCCCGCGACGCCATCGCCACCATCACTTTTTCCGGAATGACGGGCCGGTCGAGCCCCTCGCGCTGGCGGTACTCGTTGGCCTTGCCCGCCTGATCGGAGGCCAGCTGGCGCAACGCCAGCTCGCGCAGCGCGGTCAGGTTCCCTTTGCGGAAGAAGTTCGTGAGCGCCTGCTCGACCTTCGCCGCATCGTAAATCCTTCCCTGCCGGAGCCGCGTCCGCAGCGTCTCGACCGACACGTCGACGTTCACGACTTCGTCGGCGCGTTTGAGCACCCAGTCGGGCACGGTTTCCCGCACGCGCACGCCGGTCGTCGACGCGATGACATCGTTCAGCGACTCGATGTGCTGGATGTTCACCGCGGTGATGACGTGAATGCCCGCGTCGAGCAGCGCGAGCACGTCCTCGTACCGCTTTTGATGCGTGGAGCCTGGCGCGTTGGTGTGAGCGAGCTCGTCGACCACGGCGATCTGGGGACGCCTGGCCAGAATCGCGTCCGCATCCATTTCGCGAAGCGTCACGCCGCGGTATTCCATGTGCCGGAGCGGCACCTGCTCCAGGTCCCGGATCATCGCCTGCGTCTCGGCCCGGCCGTGCGTCTCCACGAACCCGACCACGACGTCGAGGCCCTGTCGTTTCAGCTCGTGAGCGTCCTCGAGCATCTGGTAGGTCTTGCCGACCCCGGGCGCCGCGCCGATGTACACACGCAGCCTGGCGCGGCCTTCGGCCTTGACGCGTGCGAGGAGCGATTCCGCGTCTGCCCGCGGTGCTTCAGACATTCATGCGGTTTACTTCTTCACCGGCATCCGCGCGTCCAGCGCGAGATTCAGCTCGAGGACGTTGACGACCGGCTCGCCGAGGATTCCGAACTGCCGCCCGATAGTGTGCGCGTCGACGAGGCGCTGGAGATCGGTCTCGCTTGCACCGCGCTCACGAGCGACGCGCGGGACTTGAAACGCCGCCGCGGCAGGCGAGATGTGCGGATCGAGCCCCGATGCCGACGAGGTCACGAGATCGATCGGCACGTCGCACCCCGCGCCGCGCACCCCGCACCCGTTCGGGTTCTCCTTCCGCGCGGCCTCGACGCCCGCCTTCACGGCATCGACGAGCTTCCTGTTCGTCGGCCCGAGATTCGTACCGCCAGAATTGGCGGCGTCATAGCCGGTGCCTGCGGCTGATGGGCGGCCGCGAAAGTAGCCCGGCGACGAAAAGCTCTGCCCGATGATCCGTGACCCGATGAGTGTTCCGTCGCGCTGGATCAGTTGCCCGTTCGACCTGTCCGGAAACAGCACCTGCGCGAGTCCCGTGACGACGAGCGGATAGGCAACCCCCAGCAGCAGCGTCGTGACGACCGTCATCAGGATGGCAACGATGAGATTCTTTGTGATGTTCATGGTATTTGCTCGGCTGAACCCGTCGTGCCACATTCCTCGCAGCTGGCCTGAAGTCTTCGCACCGCGTTCGCACCGCGAAGGCCTTCGCCGAGCGATCTAAGCCAACCCGATCATCGTGATGACAACGTCGATGATCTTGATCCCGATGAACGGCGCGATGATGCCGCCCGCGCCGTAGATCCACAGGTTCCGGCGCAGCAGCGCCTCGGCGCTCATCGCCCGATACCTGATGCCGCGCAGCGCCAGCGGGACCAGCGCGACAATGATGACCGCGTTGAAGATGACCGCCGACAGGATCGCCGACTGCGGCGTCTTCAGGCCCATGACGTTCAGCGTCATCAGCACCGGGAACGCGCCCGCGAACATCGCCGGGATGATCGCGAAGTACTTCGCCACGTCGTTCGCGATCGAGAAGGTCGTCAGCGCCCCGCGCGTCATCAGCAGCTGCTTGCCGATCTCCACGATGTCCAGCAGCTTGGTCGGGCTCGAATCGAGATCGACCATGTTGCCCGCCTCCTTCGCCGCCTGCGTCCCGGTATTCATGGCGACACCGACGTCGGCCTGCGCCAGGGCCGGCGCGTCGTTGGTGCCGTCCCCGGTCATCGCGACGAGCTTCCCGTCCTTCTGCTCCCGCTTGATCAGCGCCATCTTGTCCTCGGGCGTCGCTTCGGCCAGGTAATCGTCGACGCCGGCTTCGTTGGCGATCGACGCGGCGGTCAGCGGGTTGTCGCCCGTGATCATCACCGTCTTGATGCCCATGGCGCGCAGCTGCGTGAACCGCTCGCGGATGCCGCCTTTGACGATGTCCTTCAGATGGATGACGCCCAGCGCACGGGTGCGCTCCGCCACGACGAGCGGCGTCCCGCCCGCGCGCGCGATGCGATCGACGATCGCCCGCAGCTCCGGCGCTGCGGTCCCCCCGCTGCCTGCAACATAGCGCTCGATCGCGTCTGCCGCGCCCTTGCGAACCTGTCGTCCGTCCAGGTCGACGCCCGACATGCGCGTTTGCGCCGTGAACGGAACGAACACCGCGCCGTATGCGGCGAGCTCGCGTCCGCGCAGGCCGTACCGGTCCTTCGCGAGCACGACAATCGAGCGCCCCTCGGGGGTTTCGTCCGCAAGCGACGACAGCTGCGCGGCGTCCGCGATCTCCTGTTCGGTGACGCCCGGCAGCGGAATGAATTCCGTCGCTTGGCGGTTGCCGAGCGTGATGGTGCCGGTCTTGTCGAGCAGCAGCGTGTGCACGTCGCCGGCCGCCTCGACGGCCCGGCCGGACATCGCCAGCACGTTGCGCTGCACCAGGCGATCCATCCCGGCAATGCCGATCGCCGACAGCAGGCCGCCAATCGTCGTCGGGATGAGGCAGACGAGGAGCGACACGAGGACGAACAGCGATTGCGGAGCGCCCGAGTAGATCGCGAAGGGCTGTAGCGTCACCACCGCCAGCAGAAAGATGATCGTCAGCCCGGCCAGCAGAATATTGAGCGCGATCTCGTTCGGCGTCTTCTGCCGTTCGGCGCCTTCGACGAGCGCGATCATCCGATCGATGAACGTGTGGCCCGGATCGGCGGTAATGCGGATCTTGATCCAGTCCGACAGCACCCGCGTGCCACCGGTTACGGCGGTCCGGTCCCCGCCCGACTCGCGAATGACGGGAGCCGACTCGCCGGTGATGGCCGATTCATCAACGGATGC
>Ga0137410_10002697_pt1 | contig 12074 bp, 11 predicted proteins | sample CZODoug1_16funga_FD_108878 | JGI IMG/M metagenome (GOLD analysis project Ga0137410, IMG submission 108878) | Vadose zone soil fungal communities from Angelo Coast Range Reserve, California, USA - CZODoug1_16fungal (Illumina Assembly) | ecosystem: Environmental > Terrestrial > Soil > Vadose zone... | reverse complement strand
CGGTCGGCTTCCAGGTTGACCGGCTTGTCGCGGTCGGCTTTCTCGGCAAGCACCGGCCACGCGAGCGCCGCCAGCACGCAAAGCGCGGCCATCTCGCGACCACCCCACCTGAACTCAACGCCGTGATGCCTTGCTCGAGTCATAGATGCCACGCACATTGGAGAGCAGCTTGAGGACGCGGGTTTCGTTGTTGAGCTCGAGGCCGACCGCTGCGACCGTCCCCGTTGCATCGGTGATGGTGACCGCCCGGTCGGTCATCGCCAGGTTGTCATCGGGTATCACGTGCAAAAAAGACGTTTTCACGAGGAGCTCGCTGGCCGATTCGTGGGCAGCGCGGGTGACTCGCACATCGTCCTGGAAGTACACGTGCTGGCCGTTTGCCGATACCACCGCTTCACTCGAGGTAATCGTCACCGGCGCTTTCGCCGATCCGTAGCTGACAAACTTCGGTGTGGTCAGCAGCGTGGTGTCGCCATCGGGGTAATGCACCATCTTTGCCGCCGCCAGGGTATAGCTGGCCGTTCCCGCCCCGCTCAGGCTCACCGCCGAGAGCTGTTCCACGACGTAATCGGGATCGTACCGGCTGCCGCCAGTACCGCGGCCCGATGGCTGCGCAATCTGATCCAGCCAGAACGTAAGCGCAGCGAGTAGTGCGACGAGCATCAACGGCGCGGCCACAGTCAACAGATTGCGAAGATTGCGGATCACGTCGGATCGCCCGGGGCATGCGCGCCGGACCCCTTTGGATTGTTATTTATCCGCATATTCGGCTATCCGTGCCGCGAGCGATCCCTGCGCGTACAGGACGAGTTCGCAAAACTCCCGTACCGCGCCTTCTCCTCCGCGGGCTTGCGTAACGAAATGAGCCTGGCGCAGTACTGGAGCCGGGGCGCCCGGGACCGTTGCGGCCAGCCCGCAGCGTTTCATCACCGGCAGGTCCACGAGATCATCGCCGACGTAGGCGCACGCCGCCGCATCGACGCCGCACCGGCGGAGCAATTCCCCGAATGCCGTGAGCTTGTCCGCCACGCCCTGGAACAGCAGCTCGATGCCGAGGTTACGCGCGCGTGCCTCGACACAGCGCGAGCTGCGGCTGGTGATGATGGCGAGCGTCACGCCGCTGTCCTTGAGCATTCTCATGCCATGGCCGTCATGCACGTTGAACCGCTTCATTTCCTCTCCCGAGTCGGCGTAATAGAGCGAGCCGTCGGTGAGCACGCCATCCACGTCGAACGCGGCAACCCGGATATTTCGTGCGCGCTCGTATATTTTCTGCATGTCCGTCACTTGTCACCTATCGCGCGGCGGCCTGTAATGGACGCCGCAATCAGATGACCTTGGCGCGGAACAGGTCGTGCATGTTGAGCGCGCCCAGCAGCTTCCGGTCCTGATCAACCACCAGCAGCTGGTTGACCTTGAAGCGCTCCATGACCTCGACCGCTTCGGCGGCGAGCTTGTCCGGCCCGATGGTGCGCGGATCGCGCGTCATGATTTCAGCGATCCGGGCCGAGCGCAGGTCCACGCCTTTTTCCAGGGCGCGGCGCAGATCGCCGTCGGTCAGGATGCCGAGCACGCAGCCGCGCTCGTCGAGCACCGCAGTCATGCCCATCCTGCCGCGCGACATCTCCAGCACGCCCTCCATGGCCGTCGCGGCGTGGCCGATGCCGGGCGCATCCTTGCCGGCGCGCATCACATCGTGCACGTGGGTGAGCAGCTTGCGACCCAGCGCGCCCCCGGGGTGCGAGGCCGCGAACTCGTCGCGCGTGAATCCCTTTGCCTGCATCAGTGCGACTGCCAGTGCGTCACCGAGCGCGAGCGCCGCCGTGGTGCTCGCGGTTGGCGCGAGGTTGAGCGGACAGGCTTCTTTCTCCGCGCCAGCATACAGATGGACATCAGCCTCGCGCGCCAGCGTGGATTGGGGGTTACCCGTCAGCGCGATGAGCTTCGCACCCTGGCGCTTCAGCAGCGGGACGATCGCCGTCAGCTCGTCGCTTTCCCCGGAGTTGGACAGCGCGATCAGCACGTCCTCGCGCGCAACCATGCCGAGATCACCGTGACTGGCTTCGGCCGGGTGGACGAAAAAAGCCGGGGTGCCGGTGCTCGCGAGCGTGGACGCGATCTTGCGCGCGATGTGACCCGACTTGCCGATACCGCTCACCACCACGCGCCCGTGGCTGTTGAGGATCAGCTCCACTGCCTGCGCAAAGCGATGATCAAGCCTGCCGATGAGATCGGAAACGGCCTTGGCTTCGATTTCCAGCACTTCGCGCGCCATGGCAAGCGTGGCGCTCTCCTGGGGTGCGCGGCTGGCGCCGCCGGAGGCCGTCTTCATTGCGCGGAAAGTATAGCAGAATCACCCACTTTCCCGCGCTGGCGGACCCGCCCATTTTCACTGTCGTTGCCTTGCAAATCGCGGGCGATCGGGCATCATTCGATGGAACTTTCCCGGGTACGCCGCGAATGCATTCACCGCTTCAATCGGTCCTGATCCTGCTCACTACGGCCGTACTGGTCGTGGTGGTGTTCCGCCTGCTGCGGCTGCCGCCGATGCTCGGCTACCTCATCGTCGGCGTCGCGATCGGCCCGCACGCCCTTGGGTGGATCGCCGACACGACAGAGGCACGCGATCTGGCCGAGATCGGCGTGGTATTCCTGATGTTCAGCATCGGGCTGGAGTTCAGCCTTCCCAAGCTCTTCACCATGCGTCGAATCGTGTTCGGCTTGGGCGCGGCTCAGGTGATCGCCACTATGCTGATCGTTTGGGCAGCCGTGGCAGCGCTCGGCATCGACTGGCAGGCAGGCTTGATCCTGGGCGGCGTGCTGGCGATGTCCTCCACGGCGATCCTTGCCAAGATGCTCGCAGAGCGCCTGGAACTCAACACGCCCCATGGGCGGCAAATCATCGGCATCCTGCTGTTTCAGGACCTCGCGGTGGTGCCGCTGCTGATCCTGGTGCCGGCGCTTGCAGCCGGAACGGCGGACCTGGCCGCCAACCTCGGGCTGGCGCTTGCCAAGGCGGTGGTGGTCCTGGCGCTGATGCTGTTCCTCGGCCAGCGGCTGATGCGCGGCTGGTTTCACCTGGTGGCGAAGCAGAAATCGGCAGAGCTGTTCGTGCTCAACGTGCTGCTGATTACGCTGGGGCTCGCTTATATCACCGAACTCGCGGGGCTGTCGCTGGCGCTCGGCGCTTTCGTCGCCGGAACGCTGATCTCGGAGACCGAGTACCGCTACCAGGTGGAAACCGACATCAAGCCGTTCCGCGACGTGCTGCTGGGATTGTTCTTCGTCACCATCGGCATGCTGCTCGACCTGCGTGTCATGTTCGAGCAGGCGCATTGGGTATTGCTGGCGCTTGCCGTGCTGCTGGCGCTGAAGGCGCTGCTCATCTTCGGTCTGAGCCTCGCGTTCGGATCGGACTCCACGACCGCCCTGCGCACGGGGCTCGCGCTCGCGACCTCCGGTGAATTCGGCTTCGTCCTGCTCGCGCGCGCGGACAGCCTCGGGTTGATGCCCGGGCCGACGATGCAGCCGGTGCTCGCGGCGATGCTGCTCTCGATGCTGGTGGCGCCCTTCCTCGTCGAGCGCAGCGAGCATATCGCGCGGCGCTGGACCCGCTCCGACTGGATGCACCGCGCGATGGAGCTGCACAACATCGCGGTACAGTCCATGGCGACCGACCAGCACGTGGTCGTCTGCGGCTACGGGCGCAGCGGGCAGAACCTGGCGCGCCTGCTCGAGAAGGAGTCCATCCCGTTCATCGCACTCGACGTTGACCCACAGCGCATCCGGGAGGCGGCGGCGGCTGGCGAAAGCGTGGTGTTCGGGGATGCCGCGCGCCGCGAAGTGCTGGTGGCGGCCGGGTTACTGCGCGCAAAAGCGCTGGCGGTCACCTACTCGGACACGGCTTCCGCCTTGAGAATACTCGGCCACGTGCAGGAGCTGCGGCCGGGATTGCCGGTTGTAGTGCGCACCGTAGACGATACGGACATCGACCGGCTGAAGACGGCCGGCGCCGCGGAAGTCGTCGCCGAGCTGATGGAAGGAAGTCTCATGCTCGCCTCGACGACGCTCATGCTCATCGGCTTGCCGCTCAACCGCGTGCTGCGACGCATACGCGAGACCCGCGAGCAGCGCTACAGCCTGTTCCGCGGCTTCTTCCGGGGCATCACGGATGAAGCGGGCAGCGAGGACGATGCGGAGCAGCCGCGGCTGCACTCCGTGACCGTCGCGCCGGGCTCGGCGGCGATCGGCAAAACGCTCGGTGAGCTGGACCTCGCGCGCCTGAACGTGGAAGTCACGGCGGTGCGGCGGCGCAATATACGCGGGGTCGCGCCCGAACCCATGACACGAATAGAGGAAGGCGACGTACTGGTATTGCTCGGTGCCGAGGGAGCCCTGGCGGCCGCCGAGATCAAGCTGATGCAAGGGTGATTCTGAAAATAAAAAAGCCCGCCGGAGCGGGCTTTTCACGTCGAACCGGAGTCGAATCAGAATACGCTTACGCCGCCGCAGTTCGTGCTGCCATTTATCGCATTCCAGGTGGCGGCTGTAGTGGCGCCGCTGGTGCAGGCCGGGGCAGTCGCGGATCCCTCAGTCGGCGCGGTCGCTCCAGCCGAGTACGCGGAAAACTGGAATCCGCCGGTGTAGGGGGCGCCGTCGTCTATTTTACGGTCCACTTCCGCGATGATTTCCACCGGGATTTGCGGGCCCGTTTTCAGATTGTGCCTGGTGGCACCGGCACCCGCGATTCCGTACGCGCCGTCATAAATCAATTGCATGCGCACGCCGTAGGGATTCACCGGGGTGGTCGTATTGTCTTCGGTTGCCGCACACGTGTACGTGCCATTGATGAAACCGGCCTTGGAGATGTGCTCCCACGCCAGAACGTTTTCATTGTTGGTCGTTTCGATGCGTCCGTTCCCGTTGCCATTGCCGCCACCACAGGCCGCCGTTGAGACGCCGGTGATATTGGTTGTAGCCGCCGTATAGTCGCCAGGCAGCGCGCGGAACCGGTCAAGAAAACCAAAATACGCTGCCTTGACGCCGTCCTGCGTCGAGATCAGGTTGCGCACGCGCGCGCTGGTGATCAGTTCCTGACCTTTGAGCACGCCGCCCAGCAGCAGGCCGATGATCACGAGCACAATCGCGATCTCGATCAGAGTGAAGCCGGCTTGTTGTTTACGCATGGTTTACATCCTCCAATAGGCCTAATCCACCGCTAGTTCGCAAGTTCTATGCCAGTGATTGTCGATCACAAACAGCGCTGCTCCGCATCCGGTGTGCAATTTATCACGCTTCATCCAATTCTTGGTACAACGTATTGTTATCACGACGATTTTCAAGCATAAAGCGCCACGGTGCAGACGCCGGCGTAGATTCTTTTAGTGCTTGAAAAATAAAGGAATGTTGTAAATGTCACGGCTTCGGGTGTCGACTTCCCGGCGGGGGCGACGATTTTCCGGCGGCCTTTAGTTTCTCCAGTTTCGTCGTCAGAAAATGGACCTCCTTCGGATCGGTGATTTCGCCGCTTGCCAGCAAGCCACCGAGCAATACCGTGGCCGCGTCCAGTTCGCCCAGGTCCTCGAGCAGGAAGATGCGCATCTGTCGTGCCCAGTTGGAGGCATGTCGGGCCTTGCTCGTGATGGCTTCAGCGTAGGCCAGGGCGAGCGGAACATCGTTGAGACGATGCTTGGCCATGATGGCGCAGTGAGCCAGCCAGCGCCAACGGCGGTCAGGTTCGTAATCGAACTGCTGGCGCACGAATTCGCACATTCCGCGCTGCTTTGCCGGGTCTGGTACCTGGGCGTAGATCTGCGATGCCATCAGCAACGGGTACTGACTGACCGGGTCGAGCGCCAGGATCGTCCGCAGCCAGGCCGTGACGCGCGAATAATCCAGAGCGAGGAACGGGATGCTCACGCCCGGCTGGTTGTCGAACGCCTGAAGGTACAGCGTGAGGAATTGGGCCAGGGCGATCGGTTCTCCAAGCGACAGCACGCGCAGCACGCCCGGGCGTGCCGGCGGGTCCAGTGCCTCTGCCCGGGCGCTCGGCGCCGGCTGCGCTGCCTGCCACCCGATCTGCAGGCACAGAGCGACGATCAACAGCGCGAACGCCGGCCGCGGCACGATCGAGATTGAGCGCTCCAGGCTTTTTTTCATTCGGCCCCGGGTCTATCCGCGAATGCCTGCGGCGGCATCAAAAGTTCTTGCGGTAGAAATCGAATATCGCCGCCGCCGCGAGCAGCGCAACATAAAGCGCGCTCTGTCCCGCCAGCTGGAGCATGAAGGGCCAGGGCGCCGGTTCGTTGACGAGCCACGCAGTTTGCGTCCAGGCATCGAGCGCGGGCAGCACCAACGCCAGGGTTTCCACCAGAAAATGGGTCACTTGCTGCGACAGGGCATCGGCGCCGGTCAGGGGATGGGCGCTCATCAGCCGTATCGCCGTCAGCGCGCGCGCGAGCAGGTAGAACGCCAGCACGAAGCTCGCGGCGGAGGTCAATTGGCTGAAGGTGACAATGCAGAACAGGGCGAGCGCAGTGACGATGGCAAGTTCCAGCCCCAGCGAGACGGCCCATTGAAACACCGCTTGCGGCCCGGCCAGCCAGGCGAGCGGCAGGGATGCCGCCAGCGCAATCAGCCCCGCAATCGCGAGGTATCCCGCGAGCTTGCCGAGAATGTAGTGCGAGCGCGGCAAGTCGAGCGCGAGCAGCACGTCGAGACCTTTGTCGTTGAGTTCACGAGTCACGCTGCCGAGCACATACAGCCCAGCGATAAATACGCAGGCGATCCGCATGCTGGCGGCATAGAACCCCGACTGGAAGCGGGCGCCTTCCGTGACCGAGATGGATTCGACGAGAAAACTTGCCGCCAGCAGCGCGAAGAGAGTAACCAGCACCAGGGCCGGCAGACGGGTGCGCAGCGCCTCGAGCAGCGTGTAACGGGCGATGGTTACGATTCTGGAATCCATGTATCCTGATACGGGTGACTCGTGACGGGTGACTCGTGACGGGTCCTGAAATTTCTCACAAACAGTATAACGAAAGACTTCGCCCGCGAGGCTGTGCGGGGCACACGCAGTGAGCACGGACTCCGCCGTTTCCCGGTTGGTCCTCACTCATCCCGAATGGTGGCTCGGGTTGATGCTGCTTGCGCTGCATGCCTCGCTCGCCTGGGGCATCGCCGACTTGTGGCCGCGCGCTTTCCTGCTGGCGCATTTCGGATTGTTCCTGCTCTGGCAGCCGGTATGGCGCGGCGAGCGCGAGGTCGAATCGCGTTATGCCTTCTTGGTGGTCATCGTCGGCGCTTTGCTGGCGGGCTGGAGCAACTGGTGGCTGATGGCGGTGTGGTTCGCCGTGCTCTTCGGGCTGATCGGCGGCTCGGTCCCCGGCATCACCGAACGCCGGCAGCGGCTGGTCTCGATGCTGGCTGCGCTGTACCTGCTGTCCATGCTCCTGATCTGGATCGTGCCGCACCTTTTTCCCGGTCAGAAGATCGAGGACGCGATGGCGCTGCTGGTCCGGTACGTCCTGCCGCTGCTGCCAATCGCCATTCTGATGGTCCGGGTCGAGCCGGGGCGCTCGACGATGCCGGTTCCGGTTGACCTCGTGTACAGCGTGATCCTGTTTTTGCTGGTGGTGGCCCTGGTGCTGGGCAGCTTCGTCGTCAAGCAGTTGAGTCACGGCAATTACCCGCTGGCCCTAGCTCAGACGTTGTTCGCGATCTCGATTCTGCTGATCACGTTGTCCTGGCTGTGGGATCCCCACGGCGGATTCTCCGGCATCGGTCATTTTCTCTCACGCTACCTGATGAGCCTGGGATTGCCGTTCGAGCAATGGGTGAAGCGGCTGGCCCAGTTCGCGGAGCAGGAGACGCAGCCGCAGCGTTTTCTGACGCTTGCGCTCGAGCACATACTCGACCTGCCGTGGGTGACGGGACTGGAATGGGAAGCGCGCCTCGGTCAGGGGGAACAAGGCGTCAAGTCGGGCTTCTCGGCCGAGTTCTGGTTCCAGGACCTGCGGTTGAAGATCTACACGAGTTGGGCGCTGTCTCCCGCTGTGCTGTTGCACCTGAAGCTGCTGACGCAGATGGTCGGCCATTTCTACGAGGCCAAGCGCCGCGAACAAGCCCAGCGCCAGAGCGCCTACACGCAGGCGATCTATGAGACGGGCGCGCGGCTCACGCATGACGTGAAGAACCTGCTGCAATCGCTGCGCTCATTGTGCGCGGCGGTGGAGACCAGCGGCCCCGACCAGGCGGCGGCGCTGCAAACGCTGATGCAGCGGCAACTGCCGCAGATCACCCAGCGCCTTAACGCGACTCTGGAGAAGCTGCGCTCGCCCGAGCAGGCGGATGTCACGCGGGTGGACGCGGCAGTCTGGTGGGAGGGCCTGATCCAGCGCTACAACGGTCGCAACATCCAGTTCCAGGTGGACGAGGCAGGCGCCAGGGAATTGAAGCTGCCCTGCGAGCTGTTCGACAGCGTTGCGGACAACCTGATCGAAAACGCGCTCAACAAGGCAGTCGGTGGCGCATCACTGCAGGTACGCGTCACTTTCTCCGCGGCGCGCGGCGGCACGCTCACGGTATGCGACAACGGAGCCGCGGTGGTGAAGAGCGCGACGGAGCAGCTGTTTGCGGCGCCGGTGCCATCGCAGACGGGCCTCGGCGTAGCGCTCTTCCAATCGTCCAAGCAGGCCGGCCAGCTCGGCTATCGGCTCGCGCTCGCTACCAACGAGCCAGGTGCGGTGTGCTTCATGCTGACGCAGGAAGGCGAAGGGCCTTAACTGGAACAGCGTGACTGGTGACTTGTGACTGGTAAAGCGTGACTGATAGGGCGGTTTCGCTTAATCCTCATCCCTCATTCGTCCGCCCTCATCCCTGTTATCAGGGCAGCTTGCCTGCGGCGACCATGCGGTTAAAGATGGTGTAAGCAGAAACCCAAGTCACTATATCGTCGAATTCGCAATAAGTTTGGCCTACAACAGAGTCGCTACAGGTTGAGCTAACTGCAGTGGGCGTGCGGTACACGAACGTCGCGTTACCATCAACGTTGGCTGCCTCGTCCACGTTTACCACAGGCACGGATACTCTTGCGGTGCCATCAGTCGAGGTTGCACCGTAACCGTTTTTCCCATGCGAAATGATTACGGCTACAACATTGATCGCAAGCGATTGTATGGTTTTCGTCGACGTGCGGGTATTAACGGTGATATTACCGCTGTCGCATAGTCCCAAGCGCAAGTCGCCGGTTACGCAGATTCCATCAGTTGGTGGCGTATTTGTGAATTCACTTGTCACTCGATAACGAAACCGGTTGCCCCACGGGTCACCCTGCGCAACATTAAGTGTGGACCAGGGAATAAAACCTTCAACGTTAGGGCAAGTTCCAGCTGTCGCCGGATCGGCCACACCATCTCCCGTTGTGTCGGGGCATGGCAAGTATCTATTTGCAATCGCGAAGCCAATCAATGCTTCCTTGATTTCCTCCATGGACTTCTGCGTGTCGCTGATCTGGCGCTGCTCAACTTGCGTGATAAGGGGAACCAGTAGACTACCGAGCAGCAGGGCGACCACGAACAGTACCACCGCCATCTCGATGAGCGTAAATCCGCTCTCGCCGTGCAACACCGCCGCGGTGCGGTTGGATCTGTGGCTGATGGTCCAAGGAGACATTATTGTTGGTACTGTAATACGTCGTTGAATGACGAAGCAGTGGACTGCTTAGTATAGGTGTCAGCCGTACCCCCGTCGTTTTCGCCCTCGAGATAATTCGTGCCGCTTTGCTTGTTTGCCGTTGTGCTGCGCGGCTGGTTGCCACCGGAAGGATAGGCTGTGCCCGACAGACTCTTGCCTGACACGATCACCACTACGCGTTTGTTGGCAGAGCTCGACGGAGGATTGACCGTCAGGAAAGTGCCGCTGGCGCCGCCTGGAAGTATCGACGTAGGCAATAGGGGTATCCCCTGCGGATCGCCAGGCTGATACGCCTCGGCAACTCCATAAAACACCAATTCCTTCCAATGGGACCACCAGGTTCCAGTGTTCAGGGTGCACGAACTTGGCCAGCTGGTGGTCATGCACAGTAAGGGACCCACTAAGGGAAGAGGGCAAACTGCGGCTGCCACAATGCCACCGATCCCAAGCAGCGTGGAGCCAAACGAATCAGGGATCCGCCCGAAGCGAACGCCAGTCTGGTCGGCATAGGAAGGGTAACCCGATATCGGAGCCGCCCACGGGTACCGGCCTTTGTTCTGGGGAACACTGGCATACGCGTTTAGGCAATTCAGCACTTCCTTCGACACCCTACGTTCCATCAGTGGCATCAGTTCCTGATAGGTGATAGTGAGAATCCGGTCGTTCACAATCACTTTGCTGCTGACTACTACGTCGCCATTCATGAAGCCGTTAGAACTGCTCCCATTGAGGAAATCCGCATTGTCTTCCGTGCCGCTTAATACATCCAGGTAATTTGCTGAATTACATTTAGGTGTGGCCGACGTTGGAGAAGTCGTACACTGTTCCTCGGCGGTGCAGTTAATCCCAACAGTGCAACTGCGATCCTGAGGCAAAGTTGCACCTTGCCGCTGCAGCACGGCTCCAGGCGCGATAATGACAGCGATTGCTCCGCTAGGCGTGTACTGGTCGGGATTGCTGCCGTCGTTGATCACGGCCCCGCTCCGGTCGCGCACCGTAATTGTCCCTCTCGAATCGCTATTCAACGTCCCGATGGCGGGATTGTTCTTGAAGTTGTCGGAAACGGCATACCATAATCTTTCCCCAGCACCGTCGCGCAAATCGGGAAGCCCTAATGTTTTCCATGGAAGCCTCCCCAAGGTAGTGCTGCCGGCATTGCTACAGGACCCCCCCGCTGTGCCATTGTTGTCGATGTCCGGGCATGGTAGATCGCCGACACGAGGCGTCGGTTGAGGGCAGGTAGGAGGACATGTTTCATCCAATCTGATTCCTGCTGCGTACCCGATCAATGCCGTTTTTGCTTGTGCAAGCGCCGCCGCCGTTTTTTTGTCGTTCTCTATGGATATCTTTGCCGGCGTAGCCAGTGAGTAAATGACCGCTGAAACGCCAACGCCGAGTACCAGCAAGATAGTCAGCAACGCCGCTTGCCCACGCTGGCGATTGCCGGCCGGCGCAGTTCGCGGATTGCGCTGAACGTTCATCGCAAAGAAGGTATTAGCGAGGCGATTCTGTGGGTGGTGCAGCACCGGGCTTGGCCGCCGCCGCATCCTGGACTGCGCGAATTGCATCTTGCAGTCGCTGTTGGTCCTGGTCCTCGCGTTCACGCTCGGCCTTCACCGGCTCAGGCGATGCAGGCTTGGTGACGCCCTTGCCGTCTGCCGCCGGCTTGGCCGCTGGCTTCGGCTCCGTCTGAACGGGCCTGCGCGAGTAGGCCTCCTCGATGGTGCCCGACAGCAATTCAATGCTCTGTCCGGGCTTGAGCTCCACGCTGCGTCCGGACTGGGGAACCTGCAGCGAGACGCTGCCGTCAGGCCGTACCCGACCGACGATGGAGGCTCCGCCCGCCGTGTCGTTATCGTTCACGGGGCGGCCGTTGATCCACACTGTGCTCTTGCCGTCATCCCGCCGCACCATGCCACCGTACGTAATGGTTTGCGCCAGGGGCGCGGCGGTTTCCTCGGTTCCCTCGGTCGAGAGCGTGGTTCGCGCGCGCCGGGACCGCGCGACATCCAGCAATGCCCGCTGGGCGGGCGTAAAGAACAGCCTCCCGACCGGCTCAGCCGCATTCGCAGCGGGCGGGGGGGATGCCTGTCCCCACGCGGCCGGTGCGAGCGGCGCGCAAAGCAGAATCAGAATGAATTTCGATTCACGAATCACGGGTTTTTCTGCTCCGCGCCGGTGGCTACCCTGGCGGTGATCCACGACAGCTCGCAATCGGCCGTGACATTGGGCTGGTAACGGATCACGCCGCGGTTGTTAATACGCTGCAGGACGCACTGGTCGACAGTAAAGAGTCCGCCCCCCTGGCGCGCCAGCGCAGCCAGGAACCGGGCCAGGTCTTCCTCGTGCAGCAGCCGGAACTTGAGGCGCATGGCCGACTG
>Ga0137410_10002696_pt1 | contig 12076 bp, 10 predicted proteins | sample CZODoug1_16funga_FD_108878 | JGI IMG/M metagenome (GOLD analysis project Ga0137410, IMG submission 108878) | Vadose zone soil fungal communities from Angelo Coast Range Reserve, California, USA - CZODoug1_16fungal (Illumina Assembly) | ecosystem: Environmental > Terrestrial > Soil > Vadose zone... | reverse complement strand
CGGGCGCGCGAATCTCTGATTCGTGGCCCACGTAGATCCAGCAGACATCGAATATCCTGCGCCGCTCGAGCTCGAGGATCTTCGGGTCCATCAACGTCGCGCGGTTGACCCGGAAGCGCATGGCTTCCGGCTCGTTTACGATGAAAGGGTGGTCACTCATGGTGTTTGTATTCGGATGCGCGCAGTTAAACCGGTGCTGTATGCATTCGACTTTAACGCGAGTTTTGTCGCAAGACCGCACTCTTGTCAATTGCACCCTGCGGACGCCTCATGTTTTCTGCATAATATGCTCTACAAGAAAGTTGCGGGAGGGAGCCATGACTGTTGAATCGAACGTGAGACGTGCGCGTCAGCGCCGGTACATGGCAGCACTGGCGTGGTTGGCCGTGATCCTGACAGCCGGTAACGCGGCCTCCCAGGATGCCTCGTTTCCAGCGCGCACGGTTCTGATCGTCGTGCCGTTCACGCCGGGCACCGGCGCGGACATCCTGTCGCGCACGCTCGGGCCGAAGCTGGCCGAGCGCTGGAAGGTGCCGGTCATCACTGACAATCGGGCGGGCGCGACTGGAAATATCGGCGCGGAGTTCGTCTCCAAGGCTCCGCCGGACGGGCACATCGTATTGTTTTCGGCGACATCTTTCGGCATGACCCCGGCGCTGTTCAGGAAGCTGCCGTTCGACCCGGTGAAGAGTTTTGCGCCCATTGTGCTGATTGCCACCAGCGGTCTTGGCCTGGTTGTCCATCCCCAGCTACCGGTGAAGTCCGTGCGCGAGTTCGTTCAACTGGCCAAGCGGCGCCCAGGGCAGATGCTGTATTCCTCCCCGGGTAATGGCGGGCCGCAGCATCTCACGATGGAATTGCTCAAACTCGAGACCGGTATCGACATCGTACACGTTCCGTATAAGGGCCTGGCTGGCGCGATTACGGACGCTGTGGGCGGGCATGTTCAGGCGATGGTGTCCGCGCTGCAGACCGCGCATCCCTATGTCAGTTCTGGGCGGCTGCGCATGCTCGGGGTGATGAGTGCCGAGCGCTCGCCGGCATTCCCCGACGTGCCTACGATGAAAGAGCAGGGCGTGCCGGGAATCGAGGTCTATACGTGGTACGGCTCATTCGCGCCGGCGGGCACGCCGCCGGCGGTGGTCGCCAAGCTCAACGGCGAGATCAACGCGATTCTCCAGCAATCGGAAGTCCGGGAGCTGCTCGCGAAGCAGGGCATGAATCCAAGCGGTGGCACGTCCGAACGATTCGGGGAAATGGTGAAACAGGAGCTGGTACGCTGGTCGCGGGTGGTGCAAGCGGCGAAGATCACTGCCGACTAGAGGCGTGATGAGTGATAGGTGATAAGTGATAGGTGTGAAAACCAGGAACGGCTATGGCCAAGAAACGTAAAACAACTCGTCGCCGGGCAGGGCGCGGCTACGCCAACCTGCCCGAACACCTGGCAGAACTGAAGAAGCGGGGATTGCTCCTCACCATCGACCGTGCGGTGGACAAGGACGCGGAATTGCATCCGCTCGTGCGCTGGCAGTACGTCGGCGGCGTCGAGGAGCACGAGCGCAAGGCTTTCCTGTTTACCCACGTCGTGGACGGGCGCGGCCGCAAATACAAGTTTCCCGTGGTGGTGGGCGCCTACGCCGGCAACCGCGCGATTTACTGCGTCGGCATGCGCGCGACGCCGGAGCAGGTTCAGCCCAAGTGGGACCATGCCATCGCCAATCCGCTCAAGCCGCGAATCGTCAGTAAGGCGGCCTGCCAGGAAGTCGTGATCGAGGGAGTCGCGCTGAAAGGCGAGGGTAACGGGCTCGATAGCCTGCCAATCCCGGTCTCGACGCCGGGCTTTGATAGCGCGCCTACGCTTACGGCGACCAACGTCATCACTCGCGATCCCGAAACCGGCATCCAGAACCACGGCACCTACCGCGCCGGGCTTAAGGCGCCCGACCGTTGCGTGATCCGCATGGCGACGCGCGTTGGCGGCGCCGGAGGCTATCGCCACTACCTCAAGCACCAGAAGTGCGGCGACAAGACCATGCCGTGCGCGATCGTGCTGGGCGCGCCGCCCTGCGTCGCGTTCGTCGCGCCGATGAAGTTGCCGCTGGACCTGGACGAAGTCGGCGTCGCGGGTGCCGTCGCGGGCCGGCCGATCAATGTCGTGCGCGCGAAGACGGTGAACCTGCTCGTGCCTGCCGAAGCGGAGATCGTGATCGAGGGGCTGATCGACACCGAGTACCTGGAGCCCGAGGGGCCGTTCGGGGAGTCGCACGGGCACGTTGCGCCCGAGGAATTCAACATGCCAATGCGGGTGACGGCGATCACCCACCGCAAGGGCGCAATCGTTGCCTCCTACCTGAGCCAGGTGACGCCGAGCGAGTCGAGCGCGATCAAGCGCGTTTCGTACGAGCCGATGTTTCTCACGCACCTGCGCAACACGCTGGGCGTGCGCGGCGTGAAGCGCGTGACGTTGCACGAGCGCATGACCGCGCTGCGCCGGATCGCCATCGTCACGGTGGAGAAAGGCACGCCCCGCACGGAAATCTGGCGCGCACTGACCGGCGTCTCCAGCTTCAAGGCCGACTGCGGCAAGATCTGCATCGCGGTCAACGAGGACATCGACCCGGACAATTCCGATGCCGTCTTCTGGGCGATTGCCTTCCGCATGGACCCGACGGCGGACTTGCAGGTGCTTCGCTACCGCAGCCCGGGTCACGGACCCGAGCGCGAGCACGAGGCCGATCGTGAGGACGCCACGCTCCTGATGGATGCCACCATGAAGGAGGACTTGCCGCCGCTTGCGTTGCCCAAGCGCGAATACATGGAAAGGGCGCGCAAGTTGTGGGACGAGCTCGGGCTGCCGAAACTGCGGCCGCAATCGCCGTGGTTCGGCTCGCCGTCGGGCAGCGACTGGCCGCAGCAATGGGACGAAGCGGCAAAGCGTTCTGCTACGGGCCGCTACCTGGAGAACGGCCGCATCAGCGAAAAGAAGCGGCGCAAGGGACTCAGGCCGGAAACGCGCGTCAAGCCCGACGGCAAGTGATGGGGCGCGACGAGAGATTCTCTCAATAATCCCCTCTCCCCCAGTCGGGGGAGAGGGGGGTATTTTTGAGATGACTTCGAGTGATGGATGATGCGATGAACCTTTGTCGTTGTTTGTTCAATGTCGCGGCTGTGATGTTGTCCACAGCAGCGGGTGCGCAAAACTATCCGAGCAAGCCGATCCGCCTGGTGGTGACGTACGCGCCCGGCGGGACGACCGATATCCAGGCGCGCATGCTGGCCGAGAAGCTGCCGGCGCGGCTCGGCCAGCAGATCCTGATCGACAACCGCGGCGGCGCTGGCGGCAACATCGGCATGGAGATCGTCGCACGGGCACCGGCGGACGGCTACACGCTCGTGATTACGGTCGTCGGGACCTGGGCGGTCAATCCACACGTATACAAGCTGCCGTACGACGTGGTGAAGGACTTCGCGCCGATCATCCACGTCGCCACGACCCCCGGCGTGCTGGTGATACACCCCTCGGTGCCGGTGAAGACGGTGAAAGAGCTGATCGCGCTCGCGCGCAAGCGGCCCGGCGAGCTTTCCTACGGGACCGCAGGGCTGGGATCGTTCACCCACATCTCCGCCGAGTTGTTCTCGACCATGACCGGCACGCGCATGACGCACGTGCCCTACAAGGGGTCAGGTCCCGCGGTCGCTGATCTCGTCGGCGGTCATATCCAGCTCTCGTTCGCCAGCGCAATCCCGGCCATGCCCCAGATCCAATCGGGGAGGTTGCGGGCACTGGCGACGACGGGGGCCAAGCGCCTTGCCGTCCTGTCGGAGCTGCCGACGATCGCCGAGGCCGGCGTGCCCGGCTACGAGAGTTCCACCTGGACGGCGATGGCCACGCCGGCGCGCACGCCGCCCGCGATCATCGAGCGCCTGAACAGGGAAGTCAATGCGGTGCTCCAGCTGCCGGACATTCAGGAGAAGAGCGCGGCGATGGGCTCCATCATCACCGGCGGCACGCCGGAGTGGTTCGCGGACTACCTGAAAGCCGAGCTGGTGAAATACGCCAAGCTGGTCAAGCAGGCGGGCATCAAGCCGGAAGGCGGCGGCTGAGCATCACTTGTTGTAGGTCTCGACTTTCACCGGCGGATTGCCGATCTCGGCGAGCCGCCCGTCCTCGGCCATGATCTGCACGAATGCCTCCAGCGCATGGAGCATTGTGGGCATCCCGAAATTCACGCAGGTCTGGAAGATCACCTCCATCACTTCGCGCGGCGAAGCCCCATTGCGCAGTGCGCCGCGCATGTGGCCGCGCGCCTGCGTGCTTTCGCCCACCGCGAGGCAATCCCCGATCATGCACAGCAGCCGCGTCTTGTCGTCCACGATGCCGCGCGAGTACATGCCTCCGTAGCAGAACGTGACCCACAGCCCGGCCAGCTCGGGGTCTATTTTGTCGAGCCAGGAAAGAATATTGAGATGGTGCCGCGGGCGCAGTGTCAGGCCCCGTCCCGCCGAGCGCCAGCCGTAGCGCTCGATCAGGTGCTTGAAGCGCGGATCGGCGACGTCGTCGGGGTGCCAGGTCTTGCTCTCCTCCTCGCGCGAGCGGATGCGGTCGTTGCCGTCCTGCGGCAGTTGCGACGCGCGTAGCTCGGCAAGCAGGCCTTTTTCTTCGGCGACGCGGTAGAACACCTGGATCGCCGGATCCACCACGACGTGGCCGCCGTAGACGACACATTGAAGAATGATTTCCAGCACCTCGCGGACCGGGACCTTGGCGGCCAGCGCCGCGCGGATAGTGTCCTCCAGCGCGTCGTAGCTCTTCGCCATCGTGTACTGCCCGGCGAGCACGAGCAGCCGCGTGCGCAGGTCGAGGGCCGGGCGGCTGGAGAGGCCTTTCATGACGAAATCGAGCCAGAGCTGGGTGAAGTTCTGGTCGAGGGCGTCGCGCTGGGCGACGCGGCACTCGAAGGTCTTCGGCTGCAGCTTGAGGCCGGTGTCGAATGCGCCAGCGCCGTATTTTGAGCGGAGGTCTGAGGGAGACATGGTTAATCCTTGAGGAATTAGCGTGGGTCGTGGATGGTGGATCGATTTGTTCGTGAGGTCGTGAGGTCGTGAGGTCGGGAGATCGGAAGGTCGGGAGGTCGGAAATTCGATCTAACGCTCTCCCGCTCTCCCGCGCTCCCGGGTTTAGCCAAACTGGCGCGTCATCCGGGTAGTTGCTGTAGCAGCTTGAGCATGGTTTTACCGATCGGTTCGCGGATCACGATATCGGCGATATCGTCGAGCGGCGTCGGCTGGGCGTTCACGATCACCAGGCTCGCGCCGGCCTGCTTGGCAAGCCGCGGGAAGGAGGCTGCAGGCTCCACGACGAGCGACGAGCCGATGGCGACGTAGAGGTCGGACTTGAGTGTGACCTCGGTCGCCTGACGCATTTCCTTTTCCGGCATGCCCTGGCCGAACGAGATGGTGCGGGCCTTGATCGGCCCGCCGCAGGCGTCGCATTCCGGGGCGTCGTCGCCTTTTTCCACTCGCTCGACGATGGTGGAAGCCGACCACTCCTTCCAGCAATGCTGGCAGGCGGCGTAGCGGTTGGTGCCGTGCAGCTCGATCACGTTGACATTGCCGGCATCATGATGCAGGCCGTCGATGTTCTGGGTGACGACGGCGGCGATGTGACCGCGGCGTTGCAGCTCGGTGATCACGAGATGGCCATCGTTGGGCTTCGCGGTCCCGCAGCGGTGGAACATCCGCACGCCACGCTGCCACGCCCGCACCCGCGCCTCGCGGCTTGCCATGAAGTCCTGGTAATAAACCGGCGTCTCGGTATTCCAGACGCCCTGCGGGCCGCGGAAATCGGGGATGCCGCTTTCGGTACTGATGCCCGCGCCGGTGAATGCCACGCCGCGCTGTGCATGGCGCACGAGCCTGCCGAATTCGACCAGCTGGTCCACCTAGCCGTTCTCTTCGCGCCAGAAGCCGAGCGCTTCCTGCGCCGCGCGGTCGGAGTAGCTGAACAGCACGCAGTCGGTGTCGGCCTGCATCTGGTAGAACTCCCAGGACGGCGCCACGAAAACGTCGTGCGGTGCGAATTCCCAGCGCGTGCCGCCGATGCTGATGCTGCCATTTCCTTCGACCACGCAAAACACCGCGCCGTCGGTGCTGCGATAGCGATGCCCGGAAAATCCGCCGGGCAGCCATTGCATGAATACCGCCATAGTCGGGAAGGCATGGCCGCCCGTCGCCGGGTTGATATAGCGCAGTTTGTGACCGTGTGCGGCATCAGGATCACCACACTTCGCGAGTTGCGCCAGCGCTTCGCGCGTGCGGTCGTAGGGGTAGGAGAGAACCGGGGAGGCGCGTCCCTGCAGGCGATAATCGATCGGCAGCAAATTAGCGCCGTAGCGCGCCCCGGCGTCGCCTTCCTTGCGTGAGACCGGCTGGGATTCCTGCGGGTAATCCTCGCGGAAGTGCGCGCCGAACAGGTTCGCGAACGGCGTGTCCAGCCCGTCGAGCCAGACTACCGGACCGGAACCCAGGTTGCCGTGATCGTGCCATGCCCAATTCGGTGTCGTCACGAAATCACCCGGCCTCATCGTCACCCGTTCGCCGTCGACAGCCGTATAGGCGCCTTCACCCTCCACGATGAGGCGCAGCGCGTTCGGGGCGTGGCGATGCGTGCGCGCGATCTCACTGGGCAGGATCACCTGCAGGCCGGCGTACAGCGTGGTGGTGGCGAATGTGCTGCCTTTCAACGCCGGGTTCTCGAGCATGAGCACGCGCCGCTCGGCCTCGCGTGCCGTGATCAGTTCGGCCGCGCGCATTAGATGAGGCTGCACCTGCTGCCAGTGCCAGATCGCGGGCACCGCCGCCGTGCCCGGCTTGAGGCGCATGACCCGCTCCCAGAGCGGTTTCATGTTCAACGCCTCGAGTTCGTCCGAGAATTTCGCGCGCTTGGGATTGGCAGCTTTGTCGAGCACGGTAGCTTTCTATAGCGTGATAAGTGATAGGTGATAAGTGATAAGACTCCCGCGGTGCGGGCCTAAAGCAAACCCTATCACCTATCACTCGTCACTTATCACTCCTTTCAGCCGCAAGGCGCGCAAGCCACTTCGTGTGCCACAGGTTCCACGAGCGATCGTAATTCTGCCAGGAGGTATTGGCTGCGCATTCCCTGGCATCCATGTAATTCACCTTGCCCTTCGGGCCGGCGAGCATCATGGCCTGGAATTGCATGCGCGCATTCTGTTCCAGGTAGACGCTGCGGCCGACGGCGCGCGGCAGGTTTTCGCCGACACAGGTCGAGCCGTGGCCGCGCATCAGCACCGCCGGGTGCTTGCCAAGCTTCTTCGCCAGCGATTGCCCGAGGTGCGGGTTGCGCACCAGCATGTCGGAACCCTTCTGCGCCTCGCGGATGTCCCAGTTGGGCACGCCCAGTCCGATGAACGCGGACATATGGTAGATCGGCTTGAGCGGGGAGCGGGTCGTGCAGCTGAACGGCACGACCGCAGGAGCATGGTTGTGCACCACGGCCATGACTTCCGGACGCGCCTTGAAGATTTCGCCGTGGATGTAGCGCTCGTTGTAGAACTTGCGCCCCTTGGGGTCGATCGGGTTGCTGTCGAGGTCGAACTCGAGGATATCGTCCTCGGTCACGAGTTCGGGCGCGAGCTGGCGCGCCATCAGGTAGCGGTTGGGATTTTTTTCCGAGCGCACGCTGACGTGTCCATAGGCATCAATGACGCCTTCTTCTGCCAGGGTGCGGTAAGAGATCACGAGATCTTCGATGAGGCTCATGGATGCATGCCTTTCTGCGGGTTGGGTCGATTCACGATTCACGAATCACGATTCACGGGGTTACTGGGCGGTAATGCCCGCCGCCTTGGCCACCTTGATCCATTTGGCGACCTCGGTCCTGATTATGTGGGCGTACTCGCCGGGTGTGGTGCCGGTCGCCTCGAGGCCGTCCCGAATCAGCACGGTTTTGACGTCGGGCGAGTGAGCGGCCTTGATCGCCTCGGCGTTGAGCCGGGCGATGACAGGTTGCGGCACTCTGGCGGTCGCGAGGAGGCCGACCCACGAGGCGTGTTCGTAGCCGGGCAGGCCGGATTCCGAGATGGTAGGGAACTCGGGTGCGGCCACGGAGCGCTTCGCGGTGGTGACGGCCAGCGCGCGCAGCTTGTTCGAGCGGATATGGGGCAGTGCGGTCGAGATGGTGGCGAAATTGAGCTGGCACTGGCCGCTGAGCATGCCGACGATCCCCGGCGCGCCGCCCTTGTACGGCACGTTCACCATGCTCGTCTTGGTCATGTACATGAATAGCTCGGCCGCCATGTGCGTGCTGGTCGCGATGCCGCTGGAAGCGTAATTGAGCTGTCCCGGCCTGGCTCGGGCGAGCGCGATCAGCTCCTTCACCGAGGTGGCCGGTACCGATGGATGGACGATCAGGATGTGCGGCAGCGTCGCGAGTTGCGTGATCGGCGAGAAATCGCGGATCGCGTCGAACGGAAGTTTCTTGTGCAGGGCGGGGTTGATGGTGAACGAGGCGGCTACCCCGAGCAGCGTGTAACCATCCGGCACGGCGTTGGCAACGATCTCGATGCCATTGAGGCTGCCGGCACCGGGGCGATTGTCCACGATCACGGTCTGGCCCAGACCCTCGGTCATGCGTTGCGCCACGACGCGCGCGATCACGTCGGTCGAGCCGCCTGCGCTTTGCGGGATGATCAGCCGTATCGGCCGGTTGGGGTAGGGCTGTGCGCCGGCCGCTACGGCCAACGCACAGCAAAGGATGAAGGATGAGGGATGAAGGATGACCTTGAACCCGCTTGCTTTCACCTTTTGCTTTTTGCGTTGCTTCAAGTCAACCCCCTCGATTTATGTTTTTTATCAGCCGTCCCAGGTCAATCGACCCGGGCGCCGGACTGCTTGATGACTTGCGCCCACTTTGTTATTTCGGACTTGATGTACGCCGCAAATTGCTCGCGGGTGTTGCCGACTGCCACGATGCCTTCGCCGCTCAGGCGCTGCTTGGTGTCGGGCACCTGCATGATCTTCGCGACATGGGCATTGAGGACGTTCAGTACGTCCGCCGGTGTTCCCGCCGGCGCCAGCACGCCGTACCACTGGCTCGACTCGTAGCCTTTCAGGCCGGATTCCGATACGGTCGGCAACTCGGGCATGGCCGGCAGCCGCGTGAGACTGGTAACGGCCAGCGCACGCAGACGCCCGCTTTTCACCAGTTGCACTGCGTTGGTCGCGGGCAGGAAGCTCAAGCTCGCCTCGCCAGAGAGGAGGCCCATGACGGCAGGACCCGAGCCGCGGTAGGGGACATGCACCATCTCGACCTTCGCAAGGGTGTTGAACAACTCCCCGGCGAGATGCGGCGTGCTGCCGCTACCCGAGCCCGCGAACAGCACCTGTTTGGGGCGTGCCTTCGCGAGCGCAATCAGTTCCTTCACCGATTTGGCCGGCAGCGACGGGTGCACGACCAGCACGTTAGGCGAAAGCGAGACCAGGCTGATGGCCTCGAAGTCCTTGACCGGGTCGTAGGGCACCTTGTCGTAGAGGCTCGGGTTGGTGACCAGCCCCGCGCCGGTAAAGAGGAGGGTGTACCCGTCTTTCGGCGATTTTGCGGCGAGCTCGGTGCCGATGTTGCCGTTCGCGCCGCTGCGGTTCTCGATCGGGAAGGTTTTCCCGAAGCTGTCGTAAAGCTTCTGGCTGAGAAAACGGCCCATGCCGTCCACGCCGCCGCCGGGCGGGAAGGGCACGATCACCCGTACCGGGCCGGTGGGGTAGCCTTGCGCAATTGCCGGGCCACTGGCGCCAAGCAGCGCCAGTGCGCACGCCAATTGCCAGGAAGGCGAAAGGGAAAAGGGAAAAGGGAAAGAGAATCGGGTCACGAGTCACCAGTCACGAGTCACGCTCCTGGCCAAGCAATGCGGCGATTTGCCTGGCGATGTCAGTCGGCCGCTCGACCGGCGTGATGTGGCGGGCGCCGGCCAGCACGGTCAGCGTAGACCGCGGAATGGCCTGGTTGAGAGCCTTTGCCATGTCCACCGTCGTCGCGTAATCCTCGTCACCAACCACGATGGCCGTGGGCGCCTGGATGGAGGGCAGCAGCGGCCGCAGATCAGCATCGCCAAGCATTTCGCAGGTCGCCTGGTAGCAGTCAATATCGTTCGCCAGGAAGATGTTTTTCAGTGCGTTCACCGTGTCCGGGCGTGAAGCGCGAAATCCGTCACTGAACCAGCGCGTCACCTGGAACTCGATGAGAGCGCCTAGCCCTTTAGTCCTGCCGGTTGCGGCGCGCTCGCGCCATTGCTTCGGCGCCTCCGCGCCGTACCCGGCCGTCGTGTCGATAAAACACGCCCCCAGCGTGCGCTTCGGATATATCGCGGCAAATGCCTGCGCAATGCAGCCGCCCATCGAGCAGCCGGCAATGGATACCGCAGGCCATTTGAGATCATCGAGCAGTTCGGCGAGGTCGCGCGCGAAGAGCTCGCAGGTATAGGTCCCGGCTTTGCGTCCAGAACGGCCGTGTCCACGGCAATCGAGGGCCAGGATTTCGGCTTTGCCCGCCAGTACTTCTACCACGCCGTCCCAGACGCTGCGATCGAGCGCGAGCGAATGGATCAGCGCCAGGCGCGGCTTCCCCGGCGCCGGATGGACGGTATAGGAGATCTCGCAGCCATCGGTGGTTCTGAATGTTCCGTTGTTTGGGCCGACCATGCTGTTTCTCAATGGCTGAATGCGTGAATAGTGAATGGTGAATGGATTGAAAGAGACCGGGAACCCAGGGTATCTACCATTCACGCTTTTTGTTGTTGAGCACGCTTCCACGCTGCGATCAGCGCGCGTGCCGTGAACTCCACCGCCATCTCGCGCTTGTAGGCGGCTGAGCCGCGCACGTCGGACATGGGCTCGGCGAGCACGCGCACGTTCTGGGCTGCTTCGCGCAACAGGTCGTCGCTCAGCTGTTGCCCGGAGAGCCCCTTCAGGTCCAGGATGATCGGCTTCCAGCTGACCGCGCCCACCATCGCGCGTGCTTCACGACAGGCGCCGTCGTCGCCGAGCGTTACGAAGGCTGCGGTGTTGACGGTCGGAATCTCCAGCGTGCCACGCGCCATGTACTTGTAGAAGCTCGACCCTGAGCGCGCGGGCGGTGCATCCACGGCGACCGAGATCACCAACTCGTCTTTCGTGAACCGTTTCTGGAAAGCTTCTTCCAGCGTCACGGTTCGCCGTCCGTTCGGGCCCGCCACCGTGACGCGGGCTCCCAGCACGAGCAGTGCCAGCGGCAGGTCGAAGCCGCCAATCAGCGGGCCGATGCTGCCGCCGACCGTGAGCATGTGGCGAATGCGCGTGTGGCCCACACCTTCCATGGCGTCGTCGATCGCGCGCCAGTGCCGCCGAACGCGGGGTTCCTCGAAAAACACCTGCTGCCGTACCGCCGCTCCCGCGTGGAGCACGCCACGCGAGTCGATGGAGAATTCGTTCAGTTCCGGGATGCGCATGATCGAGACCAGGCGCTTCGCCTGCGGGAACCCGGTGCGCTCGCGGCGCAGCGCGTGCCCCATGCCACCGGCAACCAGTGCCGTATCGCCCGCGGCAAGAAGCTGCACAGCTTCTTCCACCGTCTTCGCGAATAGGAATTCCGGGTTGAACGGGCGCGCGCCGGACGGTTTGCCGGAAGCGATCCTTGCCCAGGTGCCGCCCTTGGGCGCTGCCGGGGCCGCTGCTTTCTCGTTGGCGTAGAGTTCGGGGTGCAGCGCCCGGTGAATTTTTTCCGACGTGATCGGCAATTGATGGATGCGCACACCGACGGCGTCCGCGATGGCGTTAGCGATGACGGCGGGCACGGCGTCCAGGCCGATCTCGCCCAGTCCTTTCGCGCCGAATGGGCCGGAGGGCTCGTAAGAATCGGCAAAGGCGACATGCAGTTTCGGCATCATGCCTGCGCTGGGAATGGGGTAGTCCTTCAACTGGGGGTCCGTCGGCATGCCGTTCCACCAGTCGAAATACTCGGTCATGGCGAGGCCGTAGCCCTGCATCACGCCGCCTTGCACCTGACCGATCGCGGTCGCGG
>Ga0137410_10002694_pt1 | contig 12080 bp, 7 predicted proteins | sample CZODoug1_16funga_FD_108878 | JGI IMG/M metagenome (GOLD analysis project Ga0137410, IMG submission 108878) | Vadose zone soil fungal communities from Angelo Coast Range Reserve, California, USA - CZODoug1_16fungal (Illumina Assembly) | ecosystem: Environmental > Terrestrial > Soil > Vadose zone... | reverse complement strand
CGGACAATATGCTTGTCGTCGCGACTGCTTCAGAGCAGCCCGCACCCCGTAGCGTAGAGCGACTGAAGCACGAATACGCACTGCGCGACAGTCTGGACTCGGATTGGGCTGCCAAGCCGCTCACGCTTACGCACGAGCACGGGCGCAGTCTGCTCGCGCTTGTCGATCCGGGTGGAGAGCTGCTGAGCGGGTTACTCGATCGGCGCTGGGAAACAGGCACCTTTCTACGCGTTGCCATCGGAATGTCGGCTGCTCTTGGCCGCGTTCATGCGCAGGGCCTGATCCACAAGGACGTCAAACCCGATCACGTCCTGGTCGATCCTGCTACCGGCGCCGCCTGGTTTACTGGATTTGGCATTGCCTCGCGCCTGGCGCGTGAGCGTCAGGCGCCGGACCTGCCGGAAACGATTGCGGGAACCCTCGCATATATGGCGCCCGAGCAGACGGGACGCATGAATCGGTCGATCGACGCGCGCAGTGACCTCTATGCGCTCGGTGTCACGTTCTACCAGATGCTCACCGGAGAGCTGCCGTTCGCCGCCACTGACCCGATGGAGCTCGTCCATTGCCATATCGCGCGCCAGCCAGCGCCCCCCATCAAGCGTGTCCTTGAGATACCCGCCGCGCTCTCTGCCATCGTCGTAAAGCTGCTCGCGAAAACGGCGGAAGAGCGATATCAGACAGCGGCGGGTGTTGAGAGCGATCTTCGGCGCTGTCTCTCAGATTGGGAGGCTCAGCGGCGTATCCAGGATTTCGCGCCGGGCGATCACGACGCTCCGGATCGCCCCATGATTCCTGAGAAATTATATGGGCGCGACCGTGAGGTTGACGCTCTCCTTGCTGCCTTTTACCGCGTCGTTTCCGGCGGCAGGCCGGAACTGGTGCTCGTCTCCGGATATTCCGGCATCGGTAAATCAGCGGTCGTGAATGAGCTCCACAAACCGCTAGTTCCGCCCCGCGGCTTGTTTGCATCAGGCAAGTTCGACCAGTACAAGCGCGACATTCCTTACGCTACGCTGGCGCAGGCATTTCAGGGTCTCATCCGTCCACTCTTGGGCAAGAACGAAGAAGACTTGTGCAAGTGGCGCGAGGCGCTGCGCGAGGCGCTGGATCCGAACGGATTGCTTATCGTCGAGCTGGTCCCAGAACTGAAGCACATAATCGGTGAGCAGCCGCCAGTGCCGGAGCTGCCACTACAAGAAGCGCAGCGACGCTTTCACCTGGTCTTCCGACGATTCATCGGTGTTTTCGCAAGACCCGAGCATCCGCTGGCACTCTTTCTCGACGACCTGCAATGGCTCGACGCGGTGACGTTGGACCTGATGGAGGATCTACTAACGCAGCCGGACATGAAGCACTTGATGTTGATCGGCGCCTATCGGTCCAATGAAGTGGACCCCACACATCCGTTGTGTCACAAGCTGCAAGCCATGCGCCAGGCCGGAGCGTTACTGGAGGACATCGTACTGGCGCCTCTAACTCGTGAAGACCTGGAGCAGTTAGTTGCAGATTCTCTTCATTGTGATCCGGGGCATGCTGGCCCGCTCGCGGAATTGGTTCATGACAAGACCGCTGGCAATCCATTTTTCGGATCCAATTTATTTCTGCACTTTTTGAAGAGGGCTTGCTCACCTTTGATCATGTCGAAGGGCGATGGTCTTGGGATCTGAATCGCATTCACGCCAAAGGGTATACCGATAATGTGGTGGACTTCATGGTCAGGCTGTTAACCCGCCTGGTCCCTGAGACCCAGAACGCATTGAAGCAGCTGGCCTGCTTGGGCAATAGCGCAGAGTTCACGATCGTACGTCTGGTCTACCAAGACTCAATGGAGCAAATGCATGCCCAACTCGCGGCAGCAGTCGGGGCGGGATTTATCTTGCGCTCAAAAGATTCGTATCACTTCCTTCACGACCGCGTTCAGGAGGCAGCGTATTCTCTGATCCCGCAAGAATTGCGCGCACAGACGCATCTCCGAATCGGCATGTTGATGGCATCACACACATCTCCAGACAAGCTTGAGGAAGGAATCTTCGAGATCGTCAACCAACTCAACCGTGGCTCTCACCTGATCACGTCGATTGCCGAGCGTGAACGCATCGCAGAATTGAATCTCATTGCGGGTAGGCGCGCAAAAAATTCAACGGCGTACGCCTCGGCGCTTAAGTACCTCCACGCGGGACGGGGATTATTGACGGACGAGACTTGGAATCATAACTACCACCTTGTCTTCTCAATCGAATATCTCTTGGCCGAGTGCGAATTACTGACCACGGATATGGCTGCTGCAGAAAATCGACTTTCCATGTTGGCCGAACGGGGGAAGAGCGCACATGATATCGCTCTCGTCACACGTTTGCGCCTGACGCTCTATACAGCTTTGGATCGCAGCGATCGTGCCGTGGAGGTCTTTCTTGAATACTGGAGAGGTCGCGGCACGGATTGGTCCCCGCACCCTACCGAAGATGAAGTATTGCGAGAGTACGACCAAGTCTGGTCCTTGCTGGGAAACCGACAAATCGAGGAACTCGTTGACTTGCCCTTGATTAGCAATCCGGATGTGCTCGATGTTCTAGATGTGTTCACTGAGATCGTGACACCTGCGATGTTCATCGATGCCAAATTGCTTGCTCTCGTGATTTGCCGGATGGTCAGCCTCAGCCTAGAGCACGGCAACAGCGACGGATCGTGCTACGCCTATGTGTGGTTGGGTATGCTCGCTGGACCCCATTTCGGAAACTATCAGGCCGGATTCCGGTTTGGGAAGCTTGGTTACGATCTGGTGGAGGAGCGTGGATTGCATCGCTATCAAGCCCGCACCTATATGTCTTTTGGAACTCTTATCACCCCATGGACGAGACACGTCAAGACAGGGCGAGAGTTCCAGCGTCGCTGTTTCGACGCCGCGAACAGGGTCGGTGATCTCACTTATGCTGCATACAGCTGCAACGTGTTGTACACAAATTTTCTCGCAGCGGGAGACCCTTTAGACGAGGTGCAGCGTGAAGCTGAGACTGGTCTCGAGTTCGCGACTAACGTGCGGTTCGGGCTCGTCATAGATTGCATCACCGCGCAGCTCGGGCTCATCCGGACACTTCGTGGCTTGACGGCGAAATTCGGCGCGTTCAGTGACGAACGCTTCGACGAGCTTCGGTTCGAGCGTCATTTGGCAAGTACCCCTGCTTTGGCGCTGCCGGAGTGTTGGTACTGGATCCGAAAGGTACAAGCGCGTTTCTTTGCGGGAGACTATCCTTCCGCGATAGAGGCGTCATTGAATGCAGAGCGACTGCTCTGGACATCGCCCGCCTTCTTCGAAGGGGCGGAGTATCACTTTTACAGTGCACTCTCGCGAGCCGCTACCTTTGATTCTGCAACGGACGACTCGCGACAGCGGCACTTCGAGGCTCTGGCTGCTCACCAGAAGCAGCTTGAGATATGGGCGCGGCACTGCCCGGCGAATTTCGGCAACCGCGCCGCACTGGTAGGCGCGGAGATTGCACGCGTCGAAGGCCGAGAGCTCGACGCCGGGCGCCTTTACGAAGAGGCGATCAAGTCAGCGCGCAAGAACGACTTTGTCCACAACGAAGGGCTCGCCTACGAGCTTGCCGCGCGCTTTTATTTCGCCCGGGGCTTCGAGGACATCGGGACTCTCTACTTGCGCAAGGCCCGGCATTGTTACCTGCGGTGGGGCGCTGATGGGAAGGTGCGGCAGCTCGACGAAACATATCCGGGCATTCGGGAAGAAGAACGGGCGATCCCTCCGATGGGAACTGTCAGAGCTTTTGTCGAGGGACTCGACCTCGCGACCGTGATCAAGGTATCGCAAGCGCTATCCGGCGAGATGGTGCTCGAAAGCATGCTCGGCACCCTCATGCGCATCGCGATCGAGCATGCCGGCGCCGGGCGCGGGCTGCTGATACTTGCTCGGCCCGGCGAGCATCGGATCGTGGCGGAGGTTACGGCTGACGGAGGCACGGTTGACGTGCAGATGCGCAACCTTTCGGTCGCCGCGGGCAGCCTGCCGCAGTCGGTCTATCACTACGTGCAGCGCACGCACGAGAGCGTCATCCTCGACGATGCTGCGGCGCAAGGTCCGTTTACCTCAGACCCGTATATCCGTCAGCAAGGGGCGCGGTCGGTTCTGTGTCTGCCGTTGCTCAAACAGGCGACGCTGGTCGGAGTGTTGTACCTGGAGAACCCGCTGGCGGCGCGTGCATTCACGCCGGCGCGGATCGCCGTTCTGGACTTGCTTGCGTCACGGGCGGCGATCGCGCTCGAGAACGCCCGACTCTACGCCGAGCTGCAGAAGGCACATCGGCTCGAGGCAATGGGAACTCTGGCCGGCGGCATCGCTCACGACTTCAACAACATTCTCGGCGCTGTTCTCGGATACGGCGAGATGGCGCTGCGCGATGCGACTGCGGGAACGCGGCTGCGGCGCGATTTGGAGGCTATCATGGCCGCCGGCGAGCGCGGCCGCGCGCTGGTCGAGCGCGTGCTCGCCTTCAGTAGAAGTGGTGTGGCCGAGCGTGTCGCTGTGCACGTGGAGAAGGTGGTGGGCGAGGCGCTCGATCTGCTCGGGCCGAAGATGCCCGAAGGGATCCTGCTGGAAGCACAACTGAGTGCAGGTGCCGCCGCCATCCTGGGAGAGCCGACGCAGGTGCATCAGGTCCTGATGAATCTGGCGACAAACGCAATCCAGGCCATGCCGGCGGGTGGAACCCTGGCCGTATTGCTCGAAGTCTTTCACTCCGAATGCGCACGCCCCGCGACGGTCGGCAACCTCGACGTCGGGGAGTACATTCGGCTCACAGTGACCGACAGCGGAGTCGGCATTTCAGCCGAGATCATGGATAAGATCTTCGATCCATTCTTCACTACCAAAGAGGCTGGTGTGGGTACCGGCCTTGGCCTCTCGCTCGTGCATGGCATCGTGATGGATCTTGGCGGCGCGATGGACGTAAGTAGCAGACCGGGCGCAGGCAGCACGTTCACGGTCTTCCTGCCGCGATCGGGAGATGCCCTTGAGGCGGTCGAAAACCTGGTCCCCAAACTGCCGGGCGGCAATGGCGAGTACGTGGTGGTCGTCGACGACGAGGAGCCGCTCGTGAAGCTTGTCGCGCGTACCCTGGAGGAGCTCGGTTACGTGCCGGTCAGCTTCACCTCCGGCATCGCGGCGCTCGCCGCCTTTCGTGACGATCCGCAGCGCTTCGACGCGATGTTCACCGACGAGCGCATGCCTCGCATATCGGGCTTGGCCTTGATCCGTGAGGTGCGGGGACTTCGCCGCCAGATGCCGATCCTCCTGATGAGCGGTTATGTGGGCGGCGGGCTGCTGGAGCGTGCGCGTGAGGCCGGGGCGGATGATGTATTAAAAAAACCGCTTTCTGCGCATGATCTCGCGACAGGCCTGGCGCGAGTTCTGCAGAAGTAAGTAAGAGAGGTGCGCCGGGTCCATCCCGAGGCGATGCAGCGCTCATCGTCGAAGACATAGCACATCGTGCCGTTCGTCGCAGGCATGCCTGGCACCGGCAACGCAGTCTCCCCAACTTCACCCCCCGGCGTTCCTTCCGACTCTTCCGATGCCGACGTCCCGGGCGTTTGCGCCAAGGGTTGCATCTAGGTTGCACATGCCACAGACACGTCGCGCGCTGCCTCAAACGTTTCGCCGGTGTCACCAACGTCATTCTCGAATGCGGCCTTGCAGACAGCCTGCGACTTGGCGGGCGTTCAATACGGTGCCATGAGGTGACGCGTTTTGAAGCCCGGCTATAGAACTCGAGGTTAAGAAATGCCAACCGAAGCTGTCCTTTTACCAATCAATTGCGAGGAGTCAAGATAGTGAACACGATTACGAGCAAAGACGGCACCGAGATCTACTTCAAGGATTGGGGCAAAGGTCCCGTCGTCACCTTCTCCCACGGATGGCCCCTTAACTCAGATGCCTGGGACGGTCAGATGCACTTCCTGTCGCTGCGGGGTTTCCGTGTGATCGCACACGACCGGCGCGGCCACGGCCGATCGGGCCAGGCATCCTCTGGCAACGACATGAATGGCTACGCCGATGACTTGGCTGCCGTCATCGAAACGCTTGATCTGCGGGACGTCACACTTGTGGGACATTCGACCGGCGGGGGCGAGGTTGCGCGCTACATTGGGCGCCACGGTACGAAGCGCGCGGCCAAAGCCGTATTGATTGCCGCCGTTCCGCCTCTCATGCTGAAGACTGCTGCGAATCCCGAGGGCCTTCCGCTGGAAGTCTTCGATTCAATCCGTGCGAGTGTCGCCAAGGATCGCTCGCAGTTCTACAAGGATCTAGCCGTTCAGTTCTATGGCGCCAATCGTGCGGGCGCGAAAGTCTCGCAGGGAATTCTCGACCAATTCTGGCTTTGGAGCATGCAGTCAGGTCAGAAAAACGCGTATGAATGCGTCAAAGCATTCTCCGAGACCGACTTCACCGAGGACCTTAAGAAGTTCGACATCCCCACGCTCGTCCTTCATGGCGAGGACGATCAGATCGTGCCAGTGCAGGACTCCGCAAGGAAGTCCGCAAGACTCATCAAGGGTGCGAAGGATATCTATTATCCCGGCGCACCGCACGGCCTGACGGCCACGCATCAGGATCAGGTAAATGCAGATCTACTCGCATTCCTACGCAGCTGACGCACGCAGCGGTAACGGAAGGCCTCTCCAGATCGACGGAGAGGCCGCTCCGGCTCTCCGCGCGCTGATGTCAACCTTCAACAACGTGAGAAACAGCCATGTCTGATGAAAGCCATACACTGATGAAATCATCTTGGGCTGGAGCCACATCCAACTTCTTATGTGGTGAACACCATCCCGACTCGTCGGAATCCAGTAGCCATCTGCAATCCTCAATGCAGCAAGTACGATCGGTGATGGCCGAGCTATTCACCGCGCTGCGCGGTGCTTTTAACGACGAGCACGGCTCGCCGGAGGAGCGTTTGCGTCGCGCGTCAGCGATTCTGCAAGCCGTGGAGGAGCCGCGACTGCACGCGCAGGCGCACGTGCGCGGGGGCCTGGCTCCCTGGCAGGTCCGCAAAGTGACGTCATTCATTGAGACGAACCTGGATAGCTCTATCAGAAGCAAGAATCTTGCCAGTGTTGTGCGCTTGTCCCCGTGTCATTTCAGTCGGGTATTCCGCAATAGTTTCGGAGATTCGCCGAGCGAGTACGTCATCCGACGGCGGATCGAGCGTGCTCAGGGACTCATGTTGTCGACTGACGCGTCTCTCTGTCAGATTGCGCTTGACTGCGGTTTCGCCGACCAAGCGCACCTTTGCAGGCTCTTCCGTAGGATCGTCGGCGAAAGCCCCGGCACCTGGCGCCGGGCACGTGTCAGCCCGCCCACATAATCTTGGCGCCGGTGCGTCGAGAGGGGCGTTCCGAGCTCTATCTCGTAGTACTAACCGAGTGGATTTGTTGCAACTTGCCGCGAACTAAATTTATCCAGATATAGCCATATGATCGCCGCCAAAAGGACCCGATTCATAGCACTGATTACGTGCCTCGCAGGCGTCGTCGCCTTCGGCGGATGTACTTCGGTCGCCAAGAGAGCGCCGTTGGGCGCTCATCCGAAGGTCGATGGTGAATCATCAGAGACTATTCGAACGCTCGGTATAGATCATCAATTTTCAGAACTATCAGCCGCGAGCGTCGCTCAGCGACTCCGTGCGTCGGGCACTGCAGACGCGTTCTCCATCCTCGCGCTTTCGGGAGGCGGCGCTAACGGCGCCTTCGGCGCAGGCGCTCTGGTGGGGCTTGCCCGCTCAGGGACGAGACCCCGGTTCTCCGTCGTCACCGGGGTTAGCGCCGGTGCACTAATCGCCCCCTATGCATTTCTCGGCCAAGAATGGGATCAGCAACTCATCGATGCCTACACGGGTGGACTGGCTGACCATCTTCTTCAACCGCGCGGCCTCGGCGTGATTTTCGGCTCAAGTGCCTATAGCGGAGCACCCCTGAAGAAACTGGTTGACCATTACCTAAGCGATACTCTGATCAAAGCGATTGCCGGTGAAGCAGCTTCTGGCCGCCTCCTGCTCATCGCCACCACGAATGTCGATACCGGCGAGACCGTCATCTGGGACCTCGGATCGGTTGCCATGAATGGTGGTGTTCGCGCAAAAACTCTTATCCGAGAGGTATTGGTTGCATCCGCGAGCGTACCGGGAATGTTCCCACCCGTGATCATCCGCGTCGAGGCCAACGGTGCGACTTATGATGAAGCTCACGTCGATGGCACCACGTCCGTGCCCTTCATTGTCCCCTCGGCTTTCTCGCGGATCGCAGAACGGCAAGATCGTGCAATGCCATCTCCGGCCGTGTATGTCATCGTTAATGGGCGATTGAGGGAGGCCCCGCTATCGGTGCAGCTGCGCTTCGGATCGATCATGTCCCGAAGCATTTCGACCGGCCTTACCCACATGGCGAGGACTACCCTTGAATTGACCGCAACCACGATGCAATTGGACGGAGCAGATCTTGAATACTCCGCGATCCCGGTCGCGTATCCATACTTTGCACCATTTGACTTTCGCGCTGCACACATGCGCCAGCTATTCGACTACGGCTACGAATGCGCCCGCGCGGGGCGACTGTGGGTCCCCGCGCAACACGCCTTCACCAATGGCGGAACTCGCGACGGCACGGCCGCGAGTCGGAACATTGTATGTCCGGCCGATGACGATCTCATTCGCCGATTCGCGCTGCGCTGAACTCTCGGCTGAGACTCGGCGCGACATCGGCCAGCGCCATGCCTGAGCCGTTGCCTTGGACAGTGGAATACGATTCCGCGGTTCGAGGTCAATCGTGAAGCGTCGAGACCAGTGGTGGATGGCGGATGGAGGCACCGCACCGATGAGCGCTGCAGTGATGACAACCGCAACAACAATATCCCGGGCGCGTAAAGAGCGTACTGAACGCGCGCGCCGTGATGGGTCCGATCCTATCCGTGGGAGACGACGTGTCCCCTGGCGATCGATGGACATCCCATCAAGCGGTGGAGGGTCGGACCCACGGATGAGGCCGGCCCGGTCCCATCGGCGTGGAAGGTGTCTGCGGTACGGGCCGAGTCGCAGCAACCCCTTGTCGTGGCCCTCGACGGACCGATCGATGGCCGGGATGCGGGCTACCTGGCCATCGCCGAGGCCGACGGACGCCGAGTGGCAGGACGAGTCCGGCTGACGGCCGCCGAAAGCACCTGGACGTTCACTCCGGACGCACGGTGGCGGGCGGGTGCGCACAAGCTTGTCGCTCGCGGCACCCTGGAAGACCCGGCCGGCAATCGGCTGGGCAGCCGCTTCGAGACTTCCATCTATTCGCCGCCCGGTCCTGCGGCCGATGCGGTGGTTTCCTTCGCTGCAATTTCGCCGCGCAGCGGGGCGGCGCGTTAGCACGGGGCGCCCGTCGAATGTCGGCGGGGCTGCCGATAAGGCACTTACCTGAGGACGAATATCAACCGCATTCCGAATCGAACCATCCTGGGTTACGGACGCATCCGAACAAGGGGTGCGAAATCGAGGAGCACAAGAAAACGATGCGGGTAAGCGCTTCGCCTTTGATGGAGTCGTCGTTGCCGCCTGACGCCCCCGCAATCCCGTGCAATTAACCTTGATCTTGTTCAAGAGGCGGCCCCATTAATCCCCGAGGATGGCCCCGCGCCGAACTGCTTCAAGTGATTGACCTTGGAAACCCAATGAAACGCGGCGAGGGTCACACACACATGAACATGGCGGCAAGAAATCGAGAACTGACCTAAATAAGCGGAGCGTGAATGTTTGGTTGTAGCCTATGAGGATGCTTTAATGTTTGTGGAAAAAATGCTATGCGCAGCGGTCAAGCGACTCGTATCCGTTGGAGACGGCGTTCCTCTTATCGAAGCAGCAAGACCTTTGAGCGACTTCAATATCGATCTTGTGGTCGTATGTAGTGCCGATGGTCAGCTGGCCGGCATCATCACAAAGACGGACGTCGTTCGCAAAATCTGTCTAGGATCCGGCTATACGACCGCAGCATCAGATGTGATGATGCGGAACGTCATTCTCTGCCATCCAAGCGATCTATTGCGCGATGTCTGGGCCGTTATGAAAGAACGCGGCGTGAAGAACATCCCTGTCATCGGCCAAGACTCTCGGCCGATAGGGGTACTCAATGCGCGAGATGTTCTTGAGGCTCTCATGGAAGAGGCGGAGTACGAAGAGGCCCTACTCCGCGACTATGTGATGTCTGTCGGCTATCATTGAGTTCGTGTCGGGATGTGATGCGCGCACGATACGTCAACTCGGTGCCTTGAGCCTTTTTGCGCTGCTGTACCTCTCGGTGGCTGTTTTATGCGCCGGGCGAGTGGTAATTGGTTGCGTAATGCCAAATTTCCGATGAACTGGCATGGGGCCCGATTCATTGTTTTCCGACCTGGTCGAAGCGACTTCGACCCGCTGCGAACCGGACAGCACCCGCCGCGAAGCGGACGATCGCTACACTACGATGCAACGGCGACTACCAGCAAAACAGCGTCATCGCCCCCGTTCATGCCCTTCGGCCGGCTGTAAGCGCCGGACCGCCCGCGTCGGCTGTAAGCGGTAACGCGTCAATAGCTCCACGTCCGAATGACTCGATTGCTCATTGACAGACCGAGCTGCCCTCAGTCGACCGCTGGTAGTAACGATCCCGCCATTCGGTAGTCACGACATCCAGAACGCATCGGAAGCCGCCGGCCATACTGTCATCACGGGATCAAGGCATGCCATCGAGGTAGGAAAGCGGTTCAAAAATCGCTCTTTCGATCAATAAGAGAGACCGCCATTGCCGGAACATGGCACGGCGTCCAAATCCACCAGATCAATTAAGTCTCGCAAGGGGGTTCGCCGAGGATTCGTTCCTCTCCATCGGACTCGAAAGAAACCGTGTAACAGTTTTTGAAAATGAATAGGGCTACTGAATATGAGCGTCAAACAAGGCAATCGATCCGAGGAATTCTTGAGCTGGATAGACGCGCGGTTTCCGCTCTCGAAATTGTGGCGCGAACACGTGTCGGAGTACTACGCCCCGAAAAATTTGAATTTCTGGTACTACTTCGGGGCAATTCTATTGGTCGTACTCGGGCTGCAGCTGCTGACTGGAATATTTCTGGCGATGAACTACAAACCGTCAGCGCGCGAAGCGTTCGACTCGGTTCAATTCATCATGCGCGATATCCGGTGGGGGTGGCTCATCCGCTACGTCCATACAACCGGGGCATCGGCTTTTTTCATCGTCATTTACCTGCATATGTATCGCGCGCTTCTATACGGTTCCTACAAGGCTCCGCGGGAGTTGCTTTGGATGATCGGAGTGACAATTTACCTAAGCCTCATGGCCGAGGCCTTCATGGGGTACGTTCTTCCCTGGGGCAACATGTCATATTGGGGGGCGCAGGTCATCGTCTCACTGTTTGGAACGATTCCGTACGTCGGCGATTCGGTCGTTGAGTGGATCCGTGGCGACTACTACATCGGAGACACAACATTGAATCGTTTCTTTTCACTGCATGTGATCGCGGTACCACTTGTTTTGGCATTCCTTGTCCTGGTTCACATATTGGCGCTGCATACCGTAGGGTCCAACAATCCGGACGGAGTGGAGATCAAAGAGCACAAGGATAAAGAAGGGGTGCCGAGTGATGGGATACCGTTCCACCCGTATTACACAGTGCATGACACGGCCGGGGTGATATTCTTTTTGACTTTGTTTTTCGGGATAGTATTTTTTGCGCCAGGTATAGGTGGGTACTTCCTTGAGGACGCCAACTATGAACCGGCCAACGCCTTGCAAACGCCACCACACATTCGACCAATGTGGTATTTCACACCCTTTTACGCGATTCTACGAGCGGTACCGAACAAGTTGTTCGGCGTGGTGTTGATGGGAGCCGCGGTTGCCGTTCTTTACTTCCTGCCGTGGCTCGATCGTTCGAAAGTGAGGTCAATTCGCTATCGCGGGTGGATTTCCAAGGTGTTTCTCTTCGCGTTCGTCGCTAGCTTCGTCTTGCTAGGCTACATCGGAATGCAACCCGCTGATGT
>Ga0137410_10002689_pt1 | contig 12093 bp, 12 predicted proteins | sample CZODoug1_16funga_FD_108878 | JGI IMG/M metagenome (GOLD analysis project Ga0137410, IMG submission 108878) | Vadose zone soil fungal communities from Angelo Coast Range Reserve, California, USA - CZODoug1_16fungal (Illumina Assembly) | ecosystem: Environmental > Terrestrial > Soil > Vadose zone... | reverse complement strand
GCCGTGGACATGTATCCTGCCGCTCGAGGAGCGAGAGCTATGGCGCTGTGCGTCGAGCGGCGCACCGATGATGGAGAGCGCCAGGACGACGAAGAGAAGTCGCTGGAATCGCACGAGAACGGCGGAAGCGAGTTTAGGCATCGGGAAGCCCTCCCGCTTTAGACTACGGTGCTTTCCTGGGGAACGCGAGTTGAGCGCGATGTGACAGGAAGTCGCGATGCCCTTCTGGCGCTGTCGCAAGGCGGTGTTACTCTACCGCGAGACCTTACAGCGTGGAGGACCGTCATGCGCTCGCGATCAGTAGCACTCGTGGTAGTGCTGTTGCTCGGCATCTCTCATCCGCTCTCCTCACAGCAACGACGGCCACAACCGCGTTCGGGCACGGTCGACATCGTGGCCGCCATTGTCACGGGAGAGATGCAGGTGAGACCAGTTCCTCTCCTGACTCTGGAGGTCTGGCAGCAAAGAGATACCTCGTCCAAGACGAGCCTGCGAACTGGCCTGGACGGACACTCGACGCTCACCATCGTCCCCGGCGCCTATCGTCTCCGCAGCGCAAAGACACCGGCCGTCGACGGGAGAGCCTACTCCTGGCTTGTGGATTTTGAAGTTGCACCGGGCAAGTCGAGCCGCCTCGAATTGACGAATGCAAATGCGCAGATCGACAGCTCCGTGAGTGTTGTCCGTGCGCCTGCTCGGGAGATCGCTCCTGAAATCGCTCTCTATGAAAAGATAAGAACGGGAGTCCTTCAGATTCGTGCCGATCTTTGGTCCGGCAGCGGATTCATACTCGACACTCTCGACGGAGTGCTTGTCACGAATGCGCACGTGGTCAGCAATGCAGACGAAGTGAGTGTGGTGTTGCCATCCGGCATCCGTGTTCCGGCAAGTGTTCTGGCGAAGAGCACTGAGGCGGATATCGCCGTGCTTCGCCTCCCTCGGTCGGCGTGTGACTCCTGCAGGCGCTTCCGGATTGTCCGCCCCGATGCGACTGGTCAAATCGTCGTTCCCGGCGAGCGGGTAGTGGCCATCGGATTCCCCCTCGGTCAGCACTCGACAGTCACGGTGGGAATCGTCAGTAGCGTGAGAGAGCGGGCGATCATGTCGGATGTGAATATCAACGAAGGCAATTCCGGCGGGCCGCTCGTCAACATGCAGGGAGACGTTGTCGCGATCAACACATTTGGCGTTCCCAGCAGCAAGGGAGGGCCAGGACTAGGCGGCTCGATCCTCATCAATCAGCTGCTACCACTTCTGGATTCTGCACGGAAGGTCGATCTCCATACGCCTCTGCCGGTTCTGGCAGCGTTACCCATGCTTGGGACTCAGCTTTACCCGATGGCGACCATGGTTGCGGCGGCCGATTCGGCGTCATTCGACGAATACAAGAAGTATGGTGAAGTGCGGTTTGGGGATTTCGTCTTAGCAACGTCGACGACGCTCTCGAACGTCGTCACTTCGAGAATGATAGAGGAAACGGTCGCTAGCGACCGACGCAAGCGAGAAGCACGCGCGGGTCTCACGAAGGACCAACGCTTTTCAGAGTCCGCAGAGTATCACGACTGGATGGAATACGTCGGGAATGAATTGACACCGGCCGTCAGGATTCAGGTGACTCCTCGAGCAGGCGAGACGTCGGGAAGCTCATGGGGGCGTGCATTCGCGGCTTTAGCGGGTGCTAGCACCCGCGCCAAATTCGAATTCAAAGGTGACGTGCAGGCGGTGCATTGGTTTAGGAATGGCGAGCCGTTGACACCGGTAATCGGTGGACGTACGCCGCAGGTCGTGTTTGAGAATAACCTGTGGGTGTCGATGAACGACGTGGCATATCGCGGCCTGTATGTTTTCTCGCCGGAAGCGTTCGCACCAGACACCAACGGTGGCCCGCCCAGTATTGTACTTCAGATCGATGACCTGAAACATTATGACCGATTCATTCTGAGAGAATTGCCTGCCGATCTGGTTGCAAGGATCTGGAATGATTTCCGGTCGTACTATCGACTGACCAAACCCGAGAATCGTTTTGTCGTCGCTGATGCGGCGCTCTTCGCGAGTCCGTTCTCGAGACTGTGTGATCGCTCGCCACTTTGCTCGGGATTGGAGAGCCTGCATCGGACCGTTCGGCTGCCTGAGGCGCGTAACACTGGCTTCTGAGGCACCTGGGTTTCATTCGGAATCCGTGCGCTGAAAGCCTGCCCTGAGCGCAGCGAAGGGCGTCGGCTCGGCGTCCTTCACGACGCTGAGCAACAGTTCCCTCAGGGACCCCAACTCCAGGGTAAGGGCTAGCCAGCGTCGCGTCAGTGATTCAGAGTTATGGACCTTTGCGCGCTGCACAACGCTGACATCGAGATCGCCATGCCCGCTTGCGTTCGTTGTCTCTCATGCTCGCTCACCGCGCTCGTCCTCGCCGCTTGCGGTAGCAAGAACAACCCGTCCGGTCCGTCCGGTCCGTACAGTTGTATCGGCGCGGCACTGCCCACGACCGCGCCGGCCTCTATCACCGTCACGGGTACGATCACCGGCAACGTGACGTCACCGAGCCCCCTCGCCGGGGCCGCGGTCACGGGCTTCCAAACGGGCAACGCGACCAAGCTGGACTCGGCCACGACGAATGCGAGTGGCAACTTCAGCTTGACGATCGCCACGGGCGGATCACCAGTGGACGGCTACGTGCGGGTCAGCAAGGCCGGGTATATCGATACGTACGGCTACCCACCCGCGCCGCTGGCGGCGAGCGGCTCCCAATCGGCAGTCCTGATCACGACGAGCGAGCGCAATTTGATTGCCTCGGCGTTCGGCGTCACGCAGACAGCCGGCAATGGCGTCATGGCCGTGGTGGTGGAGGATTGCAACGCGATGCCGGTCACGGGCGCGACTCTATCGGTGAAGCAAGGCGGGAGCGAAGTGGGCGCGGTCTACGCGTCCGGCAGCGCCGGCGCGTTTTACGTCTTTAACGTCCCCCCGGGCGACGTCGTCGTAGGCGCCAGCGTGGGCGGCAACGTCCTGCGGGCCCACACGGTCCTCGTGCGCGCAGACGTGGTTACCCTGACGGGAGTGACGCCGGGGCCGCTCAACTAAAGGAAGGCTCCTTTAGGACACGGAACGCAAAAGGGGCCGCGAGAGAACCCGCGACCCCTTTGAGCGTGGCGAACAGACCACACAGAGCACTCACAACGCACGAGAATGATGTGCTCGGCCGGCGCGCCGAGTCAAGAGCCAGACGACAGGGTCCATCGACGGTGGCAGCGGGCATAATTCGCCGATCACCACTCTCCGACGGCCAATGCGTGTCTTTCGACGCCCGGTGCGTGTCCTTCGATGTGCCGTGCGCGTCCTTCGAGGGCCAATCACCGCCGTTTTGGGTCCAGTTTCAGCACTTCGACCCCGGTGCGCCTCGTTCGATCGCCAGTGCGCGTCGTTCGATGACCAAAGCGGGGCTTCCGATCGGCGATGCGCGTCATCTGATTGACGATGCATGTCCTCAACTGGGCGATGCGCGGCCTCCGATCAGCGATGCGCGTCCTCAAGGAGGCGATGAGCGAGCATTGGGCTTCGGTGAGCGAGGATTGGGCTCGAGTGAGCGAGCATTGGGCTCGAGTGAGCGAGGATTCGGCTCCCGTGAGCGAGGATTCGGCTACAGTGAGCGAGGATCGGGGCCCGGCGAGCGAGGATTGGACTCCAGTGAGCGAGCATTTTCACTCAGTGACGGAGCATCTTCCCTCAGGGAGCGAGCACTTTCCCTGCGTGCGCGAGCCTATTCATCCGGTGAGCGAGCCTCTCCCTATAAATACGGTCCGCAAGTCGCTGGTGAGCATCCATTTTTCCATAGGGAGGGTGTGTAATCCACTGACCACGACGGCATGTCGGGATCGTACGACGACACCTCCGCCGCGGAAGCCCTCCAGATACCGCCGGACACTGCTCTGTTACCGCCCGAAGACGCCAAGATACCGATCGACGGCGGGGGATCATGGTGCGACGACGCGCTGTCACCGCGCTACGACGTCCTATTCCCGAGCCACGACGCCGTGTTCCCGAGCCACGACGCGATGTTCCCGATCCACGACGGGCTGTCACCGATCGCCACCGCCGAGTTGCCGGTCAACAACGTCGAGATACCAGCGAGAGAATGCCCGTTACAGGCCGGCAATTTCTTGACACCGGACGACGACGCCGGGATCCTGGCCACCGACGCAGAGTTACCGATCGAAAGCGCGGCGACTCACGCACGCAGCGTGCTGAAACCGCTCGCCCGTGCGTCGGATCCACGCACACGTCGATCGATCGCGTGCGCAGGGCGGGCTTTTCCGGTCGCACATCGCTTCTTACCTGCCGAGAACGGCTCGAACTCCGCCGACGGCGCACTGTGTTCGAGCAACGATTGGTGATTGCCGTCGCGCACCGAGGTGTCACTCGACAGAGAGGCTAGCTCAGCGCGCAGAATTGATTTGGAGCTGCGCACCGGCTGCAGCGAACCTGCCGAAGGGCGCTCATCGCGTCCTTCAGGACGCGCGTAGTGCCGAGCCGGCCCTTTAGGGCACGGATCACGAGCGCCGTCCAAAATGCGATAACGTTCGGGACCTCAAGGAGCGACTCAAATGAAACGGCGTAGAGGCTTAAGGCGACGACGGACGGAGTTCGCGCGACATCGACGTGTATGGAGGCAGATTCCCGCCCTCGAACGCAAGGCGCTGAGTTGCGCAGAACTCGGACAGACTATTGAGGCGGGAGCTTTCGCTTTGAAGGCTCTGCAATTGCGCACTAAGTACCCGCAGCTGTATGCGTCCGTAGGCATTCCGTTAACTGCAGGGGGCTGATGCGTCCTTTTGGATGCCCGATATGAAAACCCGTGCGCTAAAGCGCCGGCTCGGCGACTACGCGAGCCCTGAAGGGCTCAGCGGTCTGGAGGGTTTCGGCGCGCCGTGCTTCAGCTCCTGATCGCGCACGTACGCCGTGACGCCGGGAAGCTGGCGAATGCCGACCGACCGAAAGTCATAGCCCTTCTCCCAGCGGAGGCTCCCCCGCCCCGAGTGGCCGTCGCGGTTGGCGATGCGCGCACTCGCGCCCTTCAGGCCCTGGACGAGGCGCGGTGCGTCGTAGACGGGCGGCAGCTCGAGGAGCAGGTGCACATGATCGCGCACGATCCCCAGCTCCATGACGCGCGCGCCGTGCCGCTTCGCCTCGGCGAGGAGGAATGGGCCGAGAAAGTTGGCGACGGCTTCATCGATCAGCGGCAAGCGCGCCCAGGTTGTCCAGGAGAGGTGGGCGTAGAAGCGAAACGGCATGTGCCGAGGATACCGAACGGGATGGGCGGGTCCCAACCAAACGAACGCGTGCGGCGTCCTTCAGGACGCGCGTAGTGGCCGAGCCGGCCCTTTAGGGCACGGTAAAACTGCGGTTGGGATCGTCAGATCTAGAGGAGAGATTGGAGTCGTGGGGCTGAGATGGAATCCGTGCGCTGAAGCGCCGGCTCGGCGAAAGCGCGAGCCCTGAAGGGCTCATCGCGTCCTTCAGGACGCGCGCAGTGGCCGAGCCGGTCCTTTAGGACACGGTCAACTAGGGCTGGATCCTGAAATCGATCGGCAGGTTGAGGCGGACGCGGACCGGTTCGCCGTGATTGCGCGCCGGAGTGAAACGCGCGCGCAACAGGTAGTTGCGGACGGGCCGGTCGAATCCCGCATTCGGCGTACGGAGGATCTTCACGGAGGTCGGCTCGACCCGTCCCGTCGTGTCGAGGACCAGCTGGACCAGGACCCGTCCTTCGACTCCGGCTTGCCGCAGCTTTGATGGATACTCGAGGGAGGGAGCGGTCAACAGCCGGGGGTGTTCCTGAACCACGACCTCGTCGAAGATTTGGTGACCTGGTATCAGGGTCGACTCCGCCGCGGCAATGCTGGCATTGACGGCCGCGACGACGGAGTCAGCGGTTCGCTGGTCCGCCGCCCGCTGTTCCGCAGAGCGCCCGCGACACGCGAGGACGGGACACAGGAGCAGCAGGATCAGCAGTCTCGGACTCACGGCTTTACTGTCCCGGCTGCGCGCTGAACAGCTTGTTCGCGGCGTCGAACATCCCGCGCAACTTGCGAAGACCATCTTCATTGATACGTGACTGGGCCGTTGTCACACGGCCGGCCCGTACCGCATAGGAGACCTTGTCGCCGGAGCCGAATGCGCTGATTTCTAACTCGCCCTTGGTGGTGTACTGCACTTCGAAGTTCTCGTATCGCGTGGGATTGGCCTTCACAGCGAGTAGCGCATCGATCCCCCGGATTAACTCCGGCAACTCGTCGGCATCGATGAAGGCGCGCTCGGTGCGATACTGGCTTTCAATCACCGCAACGGTGACACCACGAGCCTTGGTCCCGCGCGCGTCGGTCAGCTCTCGAGCATCAACAACGATGCTGTAGCCGATCGTACCCAGATCGTTGTACCCGATTGTGAAGATGGTCCCGGCCGCGGGTTGGAAAGCTTCCACCTTCGTAGCGGGAGGAGGAGGCGGTGCGGAAGGAGGGGCGGTTGCCGTTGGGGCAGCTTGAGACATCGCCGGCGCTGCCCACGCAAGCACGGCAGCGAGAACTGTGCTAATGACACCTAAGGATTTGGTCATGTCGCCCTCCGTTTCGAGAACACTCCCGTCTGTTCAGCCTACCGGTGCCGTTGCGACGTCCCGACCGCAGTAGCGACAGACCTTGGCCTCAGCCTGAATCATCTCTGCGCAGTAGGGGCATTTTTTCTTCCCTTCGGCGAGCGCCTGAGTCTCGAGCCCCTGCGGATTGGGCTTGAGCATCAACGCATGCGGCAGCGCCACAATGAACAATAGGGCGCCGTAGAGCCACCACGTAACGAAATTGTGCCCCTTATTCTTCGCGATGGCAGCTGGGATCAATCCAATCAACGCGACGACAATGAGCAGTTCCATGGTCCGGCCCTCCGGCTCGAGTGGCCAAAAAGCTCCCCAAGAACATTTCTCCGGGCGACGTCAGTGGCTAGGGTCGCCGTACCCGTGCGCTGAAAGCCCGTCCTGAGCGCAGCGAAGGACGCCCGCTCGGCGAAGGCGCGAGCCCTGAAGGGCTCATCGCGTCCTTCAGGACGCGTGCCGTGGCCGAGCCGGCCCTTTAGGGCACGGATACAACGACGGTTGGGATGGTCAGATCTAGAGGAGAGATTGGAGTCGTGGGTTGAGATGGGATCCGTGCGCTGAAGCGCCGGCGCTCGATGAGGACGCGAGCCCTAAAGGCTAACTCACCTATTCAGAAGTCGTGAAAGAGCTGACTTCAGTTCCGCATGATCCTTCAGCGCTGCTCCCGCGCGATCGGCAAGCTCCTGAAGCACCACACGAATGCTCGTTGCGAGCTCAAGGCACTCAGAATCTGACTTCGCGTGGAGCCCTTCACTCAACGCACTATGCAATAGGGTCATTGGATTGTGACCATCTATCAACAATGACTCTGGAATGATGTCTTTTACCATTTCGACCGCTTTGGAGAATTGGTTTTCGCCCTTCGCCTTGACCAAAACAGCTATCGTCTCAGGCTTCGCCTTAAGACGCTCGGCGACCCGAATAATTTCGTCTAATAGTCTGTCCTTCTGATTCTCAACCACGCGACGGTAGTACGCGTAAGCCCCGACTCCCAACCCCTCGTTCTCCGATCGTCGTCCCTTGAGGAAAGCTTCTCGATCAGGACCAACCATTGAGATCAAGCGACTTGGGGTCGGAGGTCCGAACACAGGCCATTCACCATACTTGAGTGCTCGACCACCGTTACCTGTGTCGGCGCTACTGAGCCAGAGAGCATACGTCTTCATTGATCTACCGCAATTCCTGCAGAAATAGTCAAGAAAGACATCTTTCGATATGCCTAGGCCCATCGATTCACCCCTCATCCGCGTCGCGAAGAATCGCATGCCGCTGCAATGCTCCGAACTACAATGGAGTTGTATCGCGGGCGTCGCGAGATGGTATTCGCCACCGGTATTTATGCGTAGGTCGGATATGTGACGCCAAACACTCGGAGGCACCGCCTCCAAAAACTCAGCAAACGTGATCGGCGGAGCTTCAGCCTCCGCCGGGGCATTGGTTTCTGCATCAGGCATAGTCGATCCATTACTCCGAGCTACGTAAAATATCAATTCCTATTCCGTAGACGCGAAAGACTATTCCCTGTTCATGGCTTAGAACAATCATTCATGATTGGGCATCCGTCCAAATCGGAGGAATAGTACACGAACATCCGGAGTGTTAAACGCACCGCTAGGGCGTTTTTGCGGCACCGTAGGGCGGATTTGCGGCAGACTCAGCATTGGGGGTGCCGTTGAAACCCGACCACAGTGTTCTGGACCCTTCAGCCCTGCCGCCACCATTCGATCAGGTATGCTCCCTCCTGGGTCTTGGCCGCGGCTTTGAGCATCTCTTCCACCGCCTGTGGGAATGGCTCATCCGCGTGAAGCGCGTGCCTCCGCGTCACGGGTGACCTTTCCACATCCATTACGTAGTTGATCTGATCCCCTTCTGACTTCGATGCGGCGCGCCCGACATGAGCAGCTACGACAAAGATACGATAGTCCCCCACAAACGCGTGGACCAGCTGCGGCATACAACATTCTTTGCCGTTCAAGTCACGCGGCTCGCCAAGGGAAAACTCGACACGAGCTCGCTCCGCACGCCGAGTCAGTAGAAGGTGAAGCAAGTCAATCTGAAGCCCCTGTTCAAAGAGATCTGCAGGCGTAACCGCGGTGTCACCCGGAAGGTCGAGAGCACTCAAAACGTCGTGCGTCTTGATTACCAGGTGTGCCCAGTCTTTGATCTGCTGCGGGGCAACCATCCCACTGATCGCCAATCGTCCCAGCGCCTGGCCACAGAACTGCATTTCCACAGGCGCCCACGACAGCTCGGAGGCATCAGTCACGAAGAGTAGGAGTTTCGCTGTGCTCTGTAATTCCTCAGACGCTCGGGATTGCATCGGATCCGGCACTCGTATGTTGAATTGCGAGTGTCCGCTTTTCGGATGAATCACAAGACTTGAGTTGGGCAATACCAAACGCACCTTGAAGTTGTCCTCATTTACCAAAGCGCCGAGCCCTGCGGGCCCGAAGCCTTGAGCGTGGACTCGCACTTCTCGTGAATTCTCTGGCGAGCGTAGAAGAAGGAGTCCCTCTTTGGCAGGCTTTGTATGCACTTCTAGTTTTCCGCCGCTGCCGAAATGATGTGTTGCGCTCGGCGCTCGAATCCCAAATCGCACATCCCAGATATCGGCCTTGGAAACATCGAGAGTGGCAAGCGCTCCGATGGAAAAGTCGACCAGTAGTTCCTTAAGGCGCTCACCCTGATACGGTTGTGGCACGGTAACACGGATGTCCATTTCTGTTCGCACATCCTCGTATCCTGTGTCGCGAAGCATTATTTGCTTGGCGGCAGTATATGCGGCCGGATTCGGCCCAACCGCTTCGAGGATTCTTTGGGAAAACGCATCCGCAGCGGCCGACGCAAGCTGCGTTGCCTCGGTCCAGCGAAGGGCAAGACTTCTCTTATGCATCTTCGTACCTACGGTCGGATCCCTACTCAATTGGCGAAGCTTCTTGAGCACTCGAGCGAGCTGGGCCTGATCAACATGAATGAGGTACGCGTTCGAACAATCTCGTTTCTTTGTATACCGTAGCACGAGAAAGAATGATGGCAGCGGCGTGTTGATGAGCCGCACCCAGTTTGACAACTTCACGGACAGGGAGTTGTTGGTCAGCTTCGTGGTCTTTACTTGCACCAGGCATTGAAGAGGTCCCGGTGACTTGTCGAGCGCCCTAGACGCCTCCTTGGAGGGCAAGGAAGGAAATTCGAGCAGGTAGTCCCAACCGGTGCGATCTCGCTCGGCACGATTGGCTGTGATTCCAATCTCGGCACACCAATGCCGAAGCAGGCTTTCGCCCATCTCCCCAAGGTCTTCGCCAACGTTCATGCTCGCCCTCGTTATACAGCCTATCGACAGGTCAGAGTGATGATCTCGATGAGAAGTTGTTATGCCGTTTTTACGGCACGTAAGGGCGGATTTACGGCGGAATGGAAGGCCTAGCCGAGTGTACCAATCGAATGCCGTCCAATCAGGCCGATACCCAAAACAAGCAAGGCTCCAACGAAACTCAGAGCCGTCAAAGCGTAGGCCCCGAACGCTGCCCAGCCCAACCCCCTCAACCTGCGTGAAATGCGTCGGATATCCCCGATATCCTGTTCCTTTCCCGCCAACACATCGTCGACCCACGACTTAGGCTTACCGGCGTATGCGGCCAACCGCTCAACAGCGTCTCGCGTGACTGTCTGCTCTTCTGATTCCCAGAGGTCATACTGTGACTTGTAGATCTCCCGCGATTTCTCGACTGTAACCTTGTAGGTCACAAGAAACGAGTAATCGAGGTCAAAGTAGTCCCGCAGCGCCGCAATAACGCTCTGTACATCCGCGAGACCCTCTGCAGTCGGCGGTGACGCTGTTTCTAACGAGCGTCCAAGCAGGTAGCCCTGGAAACCGGTCCAGTGATTTTTTAGCAATTGATCAAACAAATGCTGAAGGATTCTCTGGATGACGCCGAAAAACGCAGTCGCCAAGAGGAGGATAATCTCTGCTTTGACAGCACTTCCCCCAAGCGAGGACAGGAGCTTTTCGTTGAGAGCGGCGAGGGAAAGAAGGCCTGTTGCGAGGGTGACCACCCACGCAATGGTCTGAACCGTTTCCTTACTAGTCTCGGTATACTCGTGCTTCCATGACGTGACCAAGTCGCGGAAGTGGGTGAGCACTGCGCGACTCGGGGTGAGCTGCGAAGTCATTCGGTCTCAGTGGTGAGGTTACTGGCAATTTAGTGCAAGTTCCTCATCACCCCACCCCCACCCCCTTCGCATACAACGGAAACTCCTCCACCATCGCCTTCACCTCGCCCTTCACCCGCACCACCGTCGCCTCATCCCGCTTCACCAGCACCTCGTCGATCAGCTCCGCCACCCGCTCCATCTCCTCGACCCCAAAGCCCCGCGTGGTCACCGCCGGCGTGCCGAGGCGAATGCCGCTCGTGACAAAGGGCGACTGCGGATCGCCGGGAATCGTATTCTTGTTCACCGTGATCGCCGCCCGGTCGAGCAGCTGCTCGGCATCCTTCCCGGTGATGTTCTTCTTGCGCAGATCCACGAGCATCAGATGGCTGTCCGTCCCGCCCGACACGATCGCGTACCCGCGCCCGATCAGCGCCGCCGCCAACGCCTGCGCGTTCGCTACAACCTGCTTCGCGTAATCCTTGAAGTCGGGCTGCGAGGCCTCACGTAGTGCCACAGCCTTCGCCGCGATCACATGCTCGAGCGGCCCACCCTGCGTCCCGGGGAAGACCTGCTTGTCGACGGCCTTGGCGTGCTCGGCCTTGCAGAGAATCATCCCGCCGCGCGGGCCGCGTAGCGTCTTGTGCGTCGTGGTCGTGACGATCTGCGCGTGCGGCACGGGCGAGGGATACATCCCGCCCGCCACGAGCCCCGCGAAATGCGCCATGTCCACGACCAGCACCGCGCCGACTTCATCGGCGATCGAGCGCAGCGCCGGGAAATCGACGATGCGCGCATACGCGCTGCCGCCGCCAATGATGATCCGCGGCTTCTCCCGCTTCGCGATTTCGCGCACTTCGTCGTAATCGATCCGCCCGGTCTCTTCACGGACGTGATACGCCGTCGCCTTGAACAGCGTGCCGGAGAAATTCACCGGCGAGCCGTGCGTGAGATGGCCGCCATGCGGCAGCGCCAGGCCGAGCAGCGTGTCGCCGAACTTCGCGACAGCGAGATACGCCGCCATGTTCGCCTGCGCCCCGGAGTGCGGCTGCACGTTCGCATGCTCGGCGCCGAACAGCTGCTTCGCCCGGTCGATCGCGAGCTGCTCGACCTGATCCACGATCTCGCAACCGCCGTAGTAGCGCTTCCCCGGCAACCCCTCGGCATACTTGTTCGTGAGCGCCGTCCCCATCGCCTCGAGCACGGCGATCGAGACGAAGTTCTCGCTCGCGATCAGCTCGAGCCCGTGCTCCTGCCGCGCGACCTCCTGGTTGATGAGGGCGCGAATCTTGGGATCGACGTCG
>Ga0137410_10002682_pt1 | contig 12100 bp, 10 predicted proteins | sample CZODoug1_16funga_FD_108878 | JGI IMG/M metagenome (GOLD analysis project Ga0137410, IMG submission 108878) | Vadose zone soil fungal communities from Angelo Coast Range Reserve, California, USA - CZODoug1_16fungal (Illumina Assembly) | ecosystem: Environmental > Terrestrial > Soil > Vadose zone... | reverse complement strand
TTGCCGGTGGATCCGTCGACGGACGTGCCGTCCGGCTATCGTCCCGATCAGCGCGGCGCGCCCGGCGGCTTCAGCGGCGATCCCGACGTGATGGACACGTGGGCCACTTCGTCGCTCTCGCCGCAGATAGTCTGCGGGTGGCCGGACGATCTCGACCTGTGGCGCCGTACGTTCCCGATGGACATGCGGCCGCAGGCGCACGACATCATCCGGACGTGGCTGTTCTCTTCGGTCCTGCGCGCGCACGTCGAGCACGGCTCGCTCCCGTGGACCCACGCCGCCATTTCCGGCTTTGTGCTCGATCCGGATCGGAAGAAGATGTCGAAGTCGAAGGGCAACGTCGTCACGCCGCTCGGGCTGCTCGAGGAGCACGGGTCCGACGGCGTGCGCTACTGGGCGGCGAGCGGACGCCCCGGCACCGACACGGCTTTCGACACCAATCAGATGCGTGTGGGTCGGCGGCTCGCGATCAAGATTCTCAACGCGTCGAAATTCGTCCTGAGCCCGCCGCTCCGCGCGCCGGAAGGGGAACAGGAGTCGGTGTCAATGCCCGCCGACTCCGGTGCCCGTGTGATTACCGCGCCGGTGGACCGCGCCATGATTCGCAGCCTGGCAGCGCTCGTCGACGAAGCCACGCGCGCGTTCGAGGAGTACGACTACGCGCGCGTGCTGCAGCGGACCGAGACGTTCTTCTGGCGCTTCTGCGACGATTATCTGGAGCTGGTGAAGGGCAGGCGATACGGTGAGCAGGGCGCCGAGGCCGCGGGATCGGCGAACGCGGCGCTCACCGCCGCGCTGTCGGTGTTGCTGCGGTTGTTCGCGCCGTTCGTGGCGTTCGTGACCGAGGAAGTGTGGTCGTGGTGGCGGGAGGGATCGGTCCACACGGCGGCGTGGCCGACGGCCGCGGAGCTCGAGGCGCTGGTCGCCGACAATTCGCCGCAGACGGCCGAAGCCGACGAACGCGCCTACCAGTGGGCGACCGAGCTCCTGTTTGACGTCCGCAAGCAGCGGTCCGAAGCGAAGCAGCCGCTCAAGGTGCCCATCACGATGGTCAAGGTCAGGGCCGAGGGTGCGGCCGCCTCGTTGATGCCGATCGTCGACGCCGACCTGCGCGCGGCGTTGCGCGTGCAGGCGTTCGAGGTGACGGTCGGCGAGCCGCGCGAGATCGTCGTCGCAGGTTATGAGCCCGTTCCGCAGCGCTGAAGCCCCCGCCCGCGCGACGCTGCGGCGTGGCTCGCCGAAGCGTTGCGCGCGGAGGCGGCTTCGTTGCAAAACTGACCCTCCTTTGTGTCCCTGGTGCCCTTTGTGTCCGTTGTGCCCCTAGAGCCTGCGCTCTACCGCGACATCGTGCGCCGGGCGCTCGACGAAGATGTCCGCGACGGCGACGTCACGACCGACGCGACGGTCTCGCCGGCGCAGCGGGCGCGTGGCGTCTTCCTCGTCAAGGCGGACTGCGTGCTCGCCGGGATCGACGTCGCGTTCGAGGTGTTCCGGCACGCGGCAGAAACTGAAAAGGGGCCGTACCCCTTTTTTACGACTTCCAGATGCGACGGCCACGCGTGCCGGGCCGGCGATCTGATCGCCGAGGTGACCGCGTCGGCCCGCACCCTGCTCGTGGGCGAGCGCACCGCGCTGAATTTTCTGCAGCGGTTGTCCGGTATCGCCACGCGCGCCCGCCGATTCGTCGACGCTGCCGGCGGCCGCATTACGATTCTCGACACACGCAAGACGACGCCGACGCTGCGGATGCTGGAGAAGTACGCAGTCCGTGCCGGCGGCGCGTCGAATCATCGCGTCGGCCTGTTCGACGCGATTCTGATCAAGGACAATCACATCCGGCTCGCGGGCGGCGTCAGAGCTGCGGTCGATCGCGTGCGCGCCTACAAGCCAGGCGTGCCCATCGAGATCGAGGCGGAAACGCTCGATCAGGTGGACGAAGCGCTGGCCGCCGCGGCCGAGACGATTCTCGTGGACAACATGTCGACTGCGGACATCCGGGCAGCGGTCGCGCGATCTCAGGGGCGCGCACGAATCGAGGTCTCGGGCGGCGTGACGCTCGACCGAATTCCCGAGCTGGCCACAACCGGCGCCGACTTCGTCTCCGTGGGCGCGCTCACGCATTCCGCTCCGGCGATCGACATCAGCTTTGAAATCGAACCCATCTGACGATGGCGCCGCCAAAGCGGTGCCCTGCGACGCGACGCTTCCGCCAGAGCTCGGCAAGGCGATCGAGCGGGCGCGGCCTCGCCTCGGCCGCCTCGCGTCGAGCGTGCTGTTTTTTCCCTCGATCGGATCGACGAATGATGTCGCTCTAGGATGCATCGCGAAGGCTTTGGCCGCGTCTCGGAGCGCGAAGGCTGTCGCCGAGCGTTCAGAAGGCCTGGTCGTGATCGCCGATGAGCAGACCGCGGGCCGCGGTCGTCGCGGCCACTCCTGGTTCTCGCCGGCCGGCTCCGGCTTGTACGTGTCCGTCGTGCTCGCGCCCGCCACGGCACGCGTCGATCCGCCGCGCGCCACGGCGCTTTTGACGCTGACTGCGGGTGTCGCCCTGGCCGAGGGCGTCGAGGCCGCGACCGGCCTGCGCGTCGCCCTCAAGTGGCCCAACGATCTAGTGGTGTCGCGCCGGAAGCTCGCCGGCATCCTCGCCGAAGGCGCGCCCGGCGACGCCGTCGTCGTCGGCTACGGGATCAACGTCGCGTCGAGCGCCTTTCCGCCGGAGGTCGGCGACCGTGCGACGTCGCTCGAAACCGAGCTCGGACGCGCGGTCGATCGCCATCATGTCTTTGTGGAGACGCTCGCCGCGCTCTCCCGCCGCTACCAGGACCTTCTCGCCGGGCGGTTCGATGCTATTCTCGACGCCTGGCGCCTGCACGCGCCGGCCGCGACCGGTGCGCGCGTCACCTGGACGACGAACGAGGGCGCGCGGTCCGGTGTGACGGCTGGCATCGACGATCACGGCGCGCTCCTGGTGCGCGTGGATGACCGCGTCGAGCGAATCGTGGCTGGGGAGGTCACCTGGGTCTGAACAACATCGCCGATCGCCGATCGCGAGATCGGCGATTCCCGTGGCCCATATGCTCCTAGCGATTGACGTCGGCAACACCAACATCGTGCTGGGCGTCTTTGACGACGCGACGCTCGTGCAGAGCTGGCGGCTCCAGACGCTGCGCGAGCGCACGTCCGACGAGCTCGGCCTGCTCGTGGACGGTCTCTTCGCGCACAGTCGCATCGACCGCGTGAGGGTCCGCGGCGTCATCCTGGGATCGGTAGTGCCGCCGCTCACGGGCACGATGCGCTCGATGGTGCAGCGCTATTTCGGCGTCACCGCGCTCATCGTCGAGCCGGGCGTCAACACGTTGATGCCGATCCTCTACGAGAATCCCGCGGAGGTCGGCGCCGACCGTATCGTCAACGCAGTCGCGGCGTTCGAGAAGTACGGGAAAGGGAAGGGGCGTCCGCTCATCGTCGTCGATTTCGGAACCGCGACGACGCTGGATGCGATCACGGCGAAGGGCGAGTATCTGGGCGGCGCAATTTGCCCTGGCGTCCAGATTTCCGCCGACGCGCTGTTCCAGCGCGCGGCGCGATTGCCGCGCATCGACGTCCGCAAGCCGGCGCATGTCGTCGGGCGCACGACCGTCGAAGCGATGGAATCCGGGCTGTTCTACGGCTACGTCGGAATGGTCGAAGGGCTGGTCCGCCGGATGAGCGACGAGCTTGGCGGCCACGCTTTGTGCGTCGCGACTGGCGGACTGGCCGACGTGATCGCGCCCGAGACGCCGCTGATTGAACACGTCGATCCTGACCTGACGCTTCACGGGCTGAGAATCGTGTGGGAACGCAACCGGCCATAGAGATTGCAGATTTCAGATTGCAGATTGCAGATTATTGCCGCGAGATCGAGGCGTATCTCTGTCGCAAGAACGACGGGCACCTGATCCGCGTGGTCGGGCCCTCGTTCGACATCGTGTCGAGATGGGCGGAGCAGGGCGTGCCGCTGAAGGTCGCCTGTGAGGGGATCGATCGCTATTTCGCGCGGTACTATCGCAAGGGTCCGCGACGCCGGCCCGTGAAGATCGACTTCTGCGAGGCCGATGTGCTCGATGTTTTCGACGAATGGCGTAGGGCAGTGGGCGTCATCTCGCTCGCGAGTCGGGCGACTCCGGCAACTCCGGCGGATCCCGAATCCCGACTCCCGAATCCCGGATCTCCGGCGAATCCCACGACTCCCGAATCCCGAATCCCGAATCCCGGATCTCCGGCGAATCCCAAATCCCGAATCCCGAATCCCGGGTCTCTGCCGAGCCACCTGGAGCGCGTCGTGATGCGTCTCTCCGCCGCGCGCGCCAAAGGTTCACTCGGCGAGGCGTTCGACGCGCTGATCGACCGTGTCGCCGCCGAACTGGACGCTGCGCGTGCAAGAGCGGGAGGGTTGCGCGGCGGTTCACGTCAGGCGCTGCTGGATCGCCTGTCGGCTATCGACGCCGAGTTGCTGCGGCAGGCCGGGGCGCTCCTTGACGATACGGCGCGCGCCGCGCTGCGACGCGAGGCTGACCAGGAGCTCGCCGGGTTTCGTGCGGCGATGAGCCCCGAGGCGTTCGCGCGCGCGCAGCGCGCGGCCATGGACCGTCTCGTGCGCGAACGCTTCGGGCTGCCGACGATCGGTTTCTGACGTGTCGCCCGCGCCAAAGTGAGCGAACCCCATGTTGACGCCAGGCCTGGTGATTCCCGTAACGATCGAGAAGCCGGCCGCTGGCGGTCGAATGATCGCCCGTGTCGACGGCCAGATCGTGCTGGTCTCCCGCAGCATCCCGGGCGAGCGCGTGCAGGCCCGTATCGAGCGCGTGACGAAGGACGTGGCCTACGCCGAGACGGTCGCCGTCGACGAGCCGTCGCCTGATCGGCGGGAGCCCTTCACGGACCCGCTCTGCGGCGGTTGCCTGTACAACTGCATCGCGTATCCGCGCCAGCTCGAGATCAAGGGCCAGGTGATTGCCGACGCCTTCACCCGCATCGGCAGGCTCGCGCTGCCGGGCCCGGTCCGCGTGGCGGGATCGCCCGAAGACGGGTACCGGATGCGGGCGCGCCTTCACGTTCGCGGCGGCCGTCTCGGATTTTTTCGCGAAGGCACGCACGACGTGTGCGACGCGCGAGCGACGCGTCAACTGTTGCCGGCGGCATGCGACGCGCTCGACCGGCTCATGGCTGCCATCCGCTCGCTGGGGTCCGACACCGTGCGCGAGATCGAGCTGTCAGAGAATGTCGACGCGTCCGAACGCGTCGTGCACCTCGAGACCGCACAACCGCTCGACGCGCGCCTGCTCGAGAAGCTCGTGTCGGTCGACGGGCTCACGCCGGGTCCGTATGTCACCGACACCCTGCCGATCGGCGACGGCCCGCTCAAGCTGCGACGCCACGTGCTTGCGTTCTTTCAGGGCAACCGCTTCCTGCTGCAGGATCTGGTTGCGCACGTGACCGAGCGCATCCCGATCGGCGCGCCGCTTCTGGATTTGTACGCCGGCGTCGGGTTGTTCTCGGTTGCGGCCGCCGTCCGGCGCGGCGCGTGGACGGTGGCGGTCGAGGGTGATCGTGTCGCCTTCGATGATCTGTTCGCCAATGCGACCGCCGCGGGTGCAAAGCTGACGGCCGTCCGTGCGGCCGTAGAGGGGCTGGGCTCCGGCTCGTTCAAGGCGACCGCCGCCTGGCCCGGCCACCCGTCCGTGTTCGAAGTCGTCATCGTCGATCCTCCGCGGACCGGGATGTCGCGCGACGCGCTCGCCGGCGCGCTGCGGCTGAGCGCGGCGCGTCTGATCTACGTGTCGTGCGATGTGGCGACCCTCGCCCGCGACGCCCGCCGCATCGTCGACGCCGGCTATGCCATCGACCGCGCAGACGCGTTCGACCTGTTTCCAAACACACCACATGTAGAGACAGTCGTCGTGTTCAACCGCGTGTGAGGATTTGATAGAGACCGATGTAATCGAAACTCTTAGGGTGTCCAGGATTGCCGGGAAGCATGACCGGCTGCTGGCAAGAAGCGATCCTATCAACGGTCCGCCTGAAGGCGGACACCACATCGTGTCGAGAGTCCACCTGAAGGTGGATACTACGCATGTCGAGAGTCCACCTGAAGGCGGACACCACGTACCGGCGAGAGTCCGCCTGAAAGCGGACACCACGTACGGGCCGTCAGCGAGCCTTCTGGGCGGCTTCGAGAAACCCTTCGAACAACGAGCGGAACTCGCCGGTGCGGAAGAAATTCTCCGGGTGCCACTGGACCCCGAGGCAGAAGCGCGACGCGGGGTCTTCGATCGCTTCGATCACGCCATCGGGCGCCGTCGCCGATACCGTGAACCCCGGAGCTACGGCTTTCACCGCCTGATGGTGGCGGCTATTGACCTCGCACGTGTCGGCGTCGGCCAGCCGTTCGCGCATCAGTTTCGAGAGCACGGAGTCCTTCTCGATCCAGATCTCGTGCGCGAGCGAGTAGGGCTGGTTGGGCGGGGAGGGCAGGCTGTGCGTGAGCGCGCCGGCCACCTGCGACGGGATGTCCTGCACCAGCGTCCCGCCGCACGCGACGTTGAGCACCTGGATGCCGCGGCAGATCGCGAGCATCGGCAGCTTCGTCGCCCGCGCGGCCGCGATCAGGCCGATCTCGAATGCGTCCCGCCCCGGCTCCGCTTCGACAACGCTGCCGTGCGCTGCCTCGCCGTACCGCGACGGCGCCACATCGTCGCCGCCCGTGAGCAGCAGGCCGTCGATGCCGGCGAGCGCCCGTTCGACGCCCATCGACACCTCGAGAATCCGCGGCTCGCCGCCCACGTGGAGGATCGATTGCCGATAGTCTTCGAGCTTCCGACAGGTCGTGATGCCAATGACGGCCATAGTTACATTCGATTCGGGACTTCGATCCCCATCAGGTCCAGCGCGCGCGTGAGCTGCGCGCGCACGTAGGCCACACCCGCTGCCCGCCAGCGCTTCCGATCGCCCCGGTCTTCATTGAGGATCGGGTACCGATGGTAGAACGCGTTGAAGGTCTGCGCCAGCCCGAACGCATATTTGGCGAGAACCGAGAATTCGAGCGATCTGACAACTTGTTCGACGATTTCGTCAAGCCGGGACGCCTCGAATACGACGGCCCACAAGTCGTGGTCCCCGGCCTCGCGGGCGCCGGCGGAGTCGACTTGCCCGAGAATTTCGTCCGGCGGCGTCCGATCGAGCGCGAGCAGGACGTCGGTTTCCGAGATCCCCTCGCGTTCCCTGAGCTTGTTCAGGATGTTAGAGGCGCGGACAGCGGCATACTGCAGGTACGGACCGGTCTCGCCCTCGAAACTGAGCGCTTCCTCGATGTCGAAGATGATCAGCTTGTTGCGCGAGTACTTCAGCATGAAGTAGCGGATGGCCGCAACCGCAATCTGCGCGCCGACGCGCTGGCACTCATCGGCCGAGAACTCCGGATTGCGCTTGGCGACTTCCTCGCGCGCCTTGCTCGTCAGCAGGTCGAGCAGATCGTCGATCTTGACGCCCAGCCCTTTCCGGCCCGAGACCTCGACGAACGGCTTCTTCGCCTCGTCGCTGTCCGCCACAGTGTCGTAGCCGAGCTCCCGCGCCGTCGCATGCGACAGCGCCACCATCTCGTACGAAAAGTGAATCGAGTTCTCGGCTTCGGTCGGATGACCGAGCGTTCGCAGCGCCTGGCTGAGCAACGCCTGCAGATACATCTGCCGCGAGTCGATCACGTTATAGATCCGTCGCGCGCTCCCGAATGGCGGCGCGCCCGGTTCGCTCTCCCCCGAGGTGGTCGCCCACAGCGGGCGGCCGTTCTTCTGCGCCGCGAACCGGCGGTAGTGGAAGTCGCGCCCCAGGAGCGCGAACTTCCAGAACTGGTTCGCGATGTCCTTGCCGACGTAGGTGACGACCCCGTTCGAGCGCACGATCACTTTCTCGCGCGCCTCGTCGCCATCTTCCCCCGCGCCGGCCTCGGCGCCATCTTCGATCCGCATCACCCAGCATCCCGCCAGCTTGCCTTCCGTCTGCAGGAACAACGCGCCTTGCGCTTTCAGGGTCTCGAACGTGTGCGCCCAGAACTGCAGCCGCACGATGTCGCCTTCGTACGTCAGCAGATCGTACGCGATGTTCAGGCGCGCCATCGTATTCAGATGCGCGCGCACGATCCGATCGACGATGAATGCGCCCATCGCGGCCGTGTCGTTGCCGCCGTGCTCGAGGTCGTGCAGCGCGGCGGCGCGAACGGCCAGGCGCGACCGATCCGCCTCGTACCACTCCGTCACACGCGCATACAGATCCCAGCAGTGGTAGTCGAATCGCGTCGAATCCGCGATCTGCCGCACCTCGTCCAGCGTCTTGTGCTCCAGCTCGCGAAAGCCGACGATGACGTCGGCGACCTGCACGCCGGTGTCGTCGATGTAGTTCTGCACCTCGACCGGCGTGCCGCGAAACCGAAGCGCGCGGACCAGCGTATCGCCTAGCGCAGCGTTTCGCAGGTGACCGATGTGCGCCGCCTTGTTCGGGTTGATCGCCGTGTGCTCGACGATCGTCTTGTCTGCGGGCGCCCCTTCCGGTTCACCCTGCAGTCGAAGTCGCGCGATCAGGAATGCGGGCCGCTCGAGATAGAGATTGAGGTAGCCGTTCGGAGCCGCGACGATGCGGGCGACGCCGGGCACGGGACCGAGGACCTCCGCCAGTTCCTGCGCAATTGTGCGCGGGGCCTTGCGGAGCGTGCGCGCGAGCTGAAACGCGACCGGCACTGCGAGATCGCCGAGCGCGCGCGTCGGCGGGATCTCGACGGCAAAGGGCGGCACCTCGGCGACGTCGAAGCGCGCGCGGATCGCGGCGGCAATCGCATCGTGGACGTGGCGTTGAACACTCAGAATCATGGACGGATCGTTGCCGGCCGACGCTGAAGGCCGCCCGGTAAGCTCGTGATAGATTACAGTTTGTGATCCTGAAGCGCCTCGAGACCTGCGTACTCGGCTGGCGTATTCACATTGGTGAGCAGCCGCGACGGATCACCGAACCGGGCGATCTCCTCAACCGACACCACGCGTGCCCCTCGGTCGGCGATGAGCCCGCCCAGCCGCAGGCGCCGGTCGGCGAGCCGCGCGGCCACCGTATCCAGACACGCGCGCGTGTAGACGGCACACAACGGATGATAGCCGCGTTCGGTCTGCGGGACGACTATCTCGGCGTCGCGGGCCAGCGACAGCAGATAGTCGGCGAACCCCGCGGTGACAAACGGCATGTCGCAGGCAATGACGAGGACGGCGTCTCCGCGCGCGGCCGTGAGCGCCGCGTAGAGGCCGCCGAGCGGTCCGCATCCGGGCACGGTGTCGCGGATCTGGCGTGGCGCGATCCACCGAGGGGCGCCGTCCGGATTCCGGGCCTGCCCTGCGACAGGCCGGGGGCATTCCGAGATCGTCGAGGGGTGAAAAGCCCGCGCGGCATCCGTCCCTACGATCAACACATCGTCGGTGATCGACGAGAGCTCGGACAGCTGGCGATCGAGAATCGTGCGGCCCTCGACAATGAGCATGCTCTTGTCGCGGCCGGCGAAGCGCGTCGCCCGACCGCCCGCCAGGATAGCTGCGCTGGTCTGGCTCATGGCTCACGGCTCATGGCTGCAGGTGCAATCGCACTCAGCCTTCAGCCTTCAGCCATGATCTTACTCTGACATGCGAGAAGCCGGCATCGGTCGCGTCCTCGTCGCCAGCCTGCATCAGGGCATCGCCGACATTCTGCCGACGCGCCTGGCGTTCTACGAGAACTGGCTGAACGCCGAAGGGCTGCGTGAAGGCACGATCGGCCTCGCGCCGCTGTTTGCCGTCCTCAGTTTTCTCCGTCAGGAGGGCGACGCGTATCGCATGATCACTTCGCGCGCGGGAGAGTACACGGCCGAGTGGACGGTCCAGTCGATGCCGCCCATGCGGCGGAGGATCATCAAGGCGGCGCCCGTCTGGCTGCGCAAGCGCATGCTGCTGCGGCTGTCGCGGCAGCTCGTGCGGGAGACGTATCAGGGCAGCCGCGCGATTGCCCGCCTTCGCCGTGGCACGGCGAGCATCGACGTGCGCGCGTCGGTGTTCTGCTCGGTGCGCGAGCCGGTCGCGCTGCCTTTGTGTGGGTTCTACGCGGCGGCGTTCACGCGGCTGATGGCGCTGTTCGACATCGGCGCGCACGCGGAAGTCGTGGCGTGCCGCGGCACCGGCGAGCCGAGCTGCCTGGTGAAGGTGGCGCTGGCCACCGGACTGCCGGCCGAGCCCGTGGAGGTCTCATGACGCGCTGGCATCGTGCAGCCCGTCTGAGTCAGGCCTCGCAGGCCACGAGTAGCCGCGCCTCACGCGGAACGGCTTGCGAATTTCGCCCGCTTATCGCCTGCCGCGCCGGGCTGCCGGGCGCGCGTTCACATTTCTCGAACACGCTCCTGGCGTTGATCCTGACGGCGTGCGCGCCGCCTGCGTGGGCGCAGAGCCCGCCACCCACGCGGATTCTCGTCATGCCGTTCGAAAACGTGGCGCGCGAGGCGCGGATCTTCTGGCTGACCGAAGCGTCGGCCGTGCTGCTGGCCGACGATCTCAACGCGCTCGGCGCCAGCGCCATCACCCGTTCGGAGCGGCAGCAGGCCTTCGAGCGGCTGCAGGTCCCGCCGGCGGCCGTGCTCACCGACGCGACGATCATCCGCATCGGCCAGCTGGTGGGCGCGGCGCAGGTCGTGGTCGGCTCGCTGCAGGTCGAGAACGACGCGCTCGTCGTGCGCGCGCGGAGCATCGCGCTCGATACCGGGCGCGTGCAGACCGACGTCACCGACCGCGGGCCGCTGCCGGAGCTGTTCACGACCTTCGAGCGCATCGCCCGCCGGATCGCGCCGCCCTCCTCGAAATCGTCGGACGAGGTCCAGGGGCAGCATCCACCGGTCGCGGCCTTCGAGGATTTCATCAAGGGGCTCCTCGCCGAAACGCCGGCCACCGCGGTCAACTACTTCAACTCCGCGCTCGCGCGGCATCCGTCGTTCGATCGCGCGCGTCTGGCGTTATGGGGCGTCTACGCGGAGCAGGGCGACCACGAGCGCGCGCTGGCGGCCATCGACCGTGTCGGCGCCGATTCGCCGTTCGCGCGGCGGGCGCGGTTTCTCGCCGGTCTCTCGCAGCTGAGTCTGAAGAAATACGACGAGGCGTTCGCCTCGTTCAAAGCGCTCGACGAGGCGGCGTCGACGCCGAACGTCCTCAATAACCTTGGCGTCGTGCAGCTCCGGCGCGGGGCTGCGTCGCAAGCCGGGCCGGCGACGTATTTCTTCAACAAAGCCGCCGCCGCCGATCCCGCTGATCCCGACTACGTGTTCAATCTCGGGTACGCCTACTGGCAGGACCGCGATCCGCAGGCGGCGATCTATTGGCTGCGCGAGGCGGTCCGTCGCAACCCCGCCGACGGCGACGCGCATTTCGTGCTCGGCGCGGCGCTCGCCGCCGGTGGACAGGCGACTGAGGCTGCGCGCGAGCGCGAGCTGGCGCGCCGGCTGTCGGCCGCCTACGAGCCCGCGACGCGCGCCGGGAGCGACGCGGTGCCCAAAGGGCTCGAGCGCGTGAAGAACGAGGTCGAGCTCCCACACGCGCGACGCATCGAGGCGCGGCTCGCCACGACCGAGCAGCGCGAGCAGGAGGAGCTCGCGACGTTTTATCTCGCGCGCGCGCGCCGTCTCTTTCAGCAGGAGAACGACCGCGAGGCCGTCGTCGAGCTGGATCACGCCCTCTACCTGTTGCCGTACCTCGCCGATGCGCAGCTCCTGCTCGGACGCATCCACCTCCGCAACGGTCGCGTCCACGAGGCGATCGACGCGTTCAAGATCGTGTTGTGGGTCGCTGAAAGCGCCGACGCGCACGTCGCGCTCGGCGAAGCGTACCTGCAGGGCAAGGATCCCGCCGCCGCTCGCGCCGAAGCGGAGCGCGCGCTCGCGCTGGACCCCGCGTCGGCCGACGCCAGACAGCTCCTCGCGCGGCTGGACGCGCGTTAGAGCCCGTTCTCACTTTGGCATCCTGGCGGTTCTAACGTGCTAAAATCGCGGTCGTTGTGGCTCAGCAGGTCCAGGACG
>Ga0137410_10002681_pt1 | contig 12100 bp, 9 predicted proteins | sample CZODoug1_16funga_FD_108878 | JGI IMG/M metagenome (GOLD analysis project Ga0137410, IMG submission 108878) | Vadose zone soil fungal communities from Angelo Coast Range Reserve, California, USA - CZODoug1_16fungal (Illumina Assembly) | ecosystem: Environmental > Terrestrial > Soil > Vadose zone... | reverse complement strand
CCCAAAGGCCATCGTTGGAACCTTGAGCCGCCAATGCATAGCGCTCTTCACTCTCTCTCAATGCCTCTTGTGCCCGTTTGTGCGATAACTGCGAGGCTATGCGCGCTAGCGCGACCGGAAAGTCGACAGGCTTCGTAAGATAGTCGTTTGCGCCTTGATCTAGCGCCTTTACAATGTCTTCGCTTTGGTTTTTTGCCGTAACCATGATGATGGGCAGTTCTATCGACGAATAGGCTTCGCGTAGGGTTTTCAGGGCCTCCAGGCCGCTGATGTCCGGCATCTCGATGTCCAATAAGACCAAGTCCGCCCCGTCTTGTTTGATACGTTCCAGCAATTGTCGTGCGCTCTCCGCTTGTCCAACCACATAGCCTTTCCGTTCCAAGCGCCGAGCAAGCATGTCCCGGTTCAATTCATTGTCATCCACAATAAGCAGCCGACCCTGGAGGGCATTCATGACGGTTTCCTTACGACCAGCAAATTTTCAATCTTTTCAGTGAGTCGCCCAAAATCCACAGGCTTGGTGTCAAAGTCATCGCAGCCGGCGTCGTATGCTTTCGTCCGATCACTCACCAAAGCGTGGGCTGTTAGCACGATGATTGGTATATGGCGAGTCGCTTCATTGGCCTTCAGGAGACGCGTTACTTCCCAACCATCCATCGCCGGAAGACTTATGTCCATTAGAATAAGGTCGGGGCTTTCCGATTTCGCCAGCAAATGCCCCTGCTCGCCATCGTGGGCGGCGATGACGCAATATCCCTTCCGTTGGAGACGTCTGGAGAGCATATCCCTGTTCAATTCATTGTCTTCGACTAGCAGAATTTTCAGCTTCATTCCTTGCTCCTAGGCCCCAATTCTTCGATTGTCCAGCGCAGCGAATCTCCACCAGCCATAAGATTATATGATGCGTGCCGTTTCTTTCCAGGCGCCACTCTTCGTTTTTGGAGAAGCATCACGATGGGAGTCGGGCGTTGCCTTCGTATCCGTGACAGCGAAAGAGCGAGCGACCCGGTGCTTTTCTATCAGAACCGCAAGACGGTCACGGTCAACCGGCTTGATCATATAATTGGACGCGCCCAATTCAAAACCCATGGACTCATTGTCCACGACCGTTACCATGATCACGGGGATCGCTGCCAAACCAGGATCTGCTTTAAGCTGATTCAAAACCGCCCAACCATCGCAGTTCGGCATAATCACATCCAGAGTTATGACCAATGGGTTCACTTGCTTGGCAAGCCGCAGACCTTCTTCGCCACTGGCGGCAGCGACTACATGAAACCCTAGTCTAGTCAGAAAGCGGGACATCAGGTCGCGAACCACCGAGTCATCATCAATCACAAGGACGGTATCCTGGTTCGGTTTCACCTCGGCGGACGCAGCCGGAACATCGTTGGGTTTCTCTGGCTGTGCGGCTTCGATTGGCTCTGTCGTGCCCTTGGCCGGAAGATGGACCGTAAAGACGGAACCCTGATCGGGCACACTCTCGACGGAAATGCGGCCTTTCATCAACCGCACATACCGGTAACTGATGGCAAGTCCCAAGCCAGTCCCTCCGTACTTCCGGGCAATGGAGACATCCGCTTGGGTAAACTCTTGAAATAGGTTTCGTTTCTGTTTCGCACTGATCCCAATCCCCGTGTCGGTGACCCGGAAGCGGATCCAGTCTTGATTGTCTTCCGTGCTCCTATCCACATCCACTGAGATTGCGCCGTGATCCGTGAATTTGCACGCATTGCTGAGCAGGTTGTATAAAATCTGACGGACCTTGGTGATATCGGCGCGCATTGCTCCCAGTTCATTTGCCAGACGGACCTGGATGGTATTAGAGTTCTTTGATAACGCCGGATGAAGAGTGGCGACCATTTCCTCAATCATCTGGGATATATCGAAGTTTTCAAGATGCAGGCCCATTCGCCCGGCCTCAATCTTGGAGAGGTCCAGCACATCATTGATCAAGGCCAATAAATGTTTCCCCGCTCCCTGAATCTTTTGCAAATCCTTGACGTTTTCTACCTTACCCAACTCCTGGGTTTCCTCCTCCAGCATTTCGCTATAACCAATGATGGCGTTGAGCGGAGTGCGCAATTCGTGGCTCATATTGGCGAGAAATGCGCTTTTGGCGCGATTGGCGTCCTCGGCCGCGTGCTTCGCGTTGAGCAACTCCTCTTGCATCTCGCTGCGTCGAACGATTTCCCCCTCCAACTCGAGGGTCCTGATCTGAAGTTCATCGTTGGCGTCGTGCACCGCCGCATCCCGCTGCTGGATTTCAGACAACATCGTATTGAACCCGTCGATCAGCCTTCCGATTTCGTCGCCGTAAAATTTGGTAGCTCGCACTTCGTAGCTTTTCGTGGCGGAAACCATTCTCATGGTATCTTCCAGGTGCAAAATCGGCCCGGAAATTAATTGCTGGAGCTTCGAAGACACCAGCAGCGCGAAGAAGCCGGATATCAGGACGAAACTTAAGAAGATAATTCCATATCGCTTGGCCCGTGAATTCCATTGCCGCATGTCCGATTGCAGGAACAATATTCCGAGAGGTTCCCCGTTTAGAGAGACGTCCTGAAAGACTTCCAGATGACTTCCTTCAATCCGATAACCCCTTTCCCGCGGTAGGGCAGGAAGAGGCGGCGGGGGGGTATTTCCGTGAAAATAGCGGGCAAAGACTTTTCCGTCGCGTGTATATAACACAGCCGATACGATGTCTTGCTTGGCCTGGAGGGCCGCCAAGGTTACGGTCGCGGAGGATTCGTCTTTAAAGGCCATTGCTGCCGCGCTGTTGTATCCGATAATCTCGGCCTGAGTCGTCAGATCCTGGCTCAAGGATTGGCGAAATGAAGTTAGATCGTAGATGAGGAAGCCCGCGGAAGACAGAACCACGGCGACGCCGCTCGTCAGCATCGTGATCAGCATCAGTTTCCGCTTGATCGAGATGTCCTTCAGATTCACTCGGACTTCCTTCCATCCGCCGCGACTTGTTGGACGATTTTAGCCAGCGTGAGCAGCCTGGAACTGATGGTCAGGTCCGCGTGCTTGGCTGCCTCGACGTTCACCTCAAAACGAACCTTATTGTCTTCCAACACGAAATTCATGACGCCACCGCGCTTGGCGAAACCGGGCGCGTCCCCGATTGTCAAGATTGGCAGCCCCTTCATTGCGTCAATCACACTCTCGATGTGTTCTTTTTCCGATGTACTTACAAACAAGATGTTGCAGTCCTTGAGATCTTTGAGATCCCTGCTCCATTTCAGCCTCTTGACCGCCAAGCCCCGTCCATTGATTTTCTTGTCAGCGACGATCTTGTCGAGGGTCGCCCCAAAGGGATCCTCCCCTAGAATACCGATCACAATCGGGGAATCCGGCTGGGCAAAAGAGATCGTTGGCCATTCCACTAGCTTCGCGAAATTGTAAATAAAGCCGGCCTTAATCAAATATTCCGAGGAATCAGAAGAGTCCAATACTTCTGCATGGCTCCCTAAGGCCATGGCGGACAACAGACAGGTAATGACGATCAGTAACCCAGCTTTTTTCATGAAACCTTTGCCTGCCTAGTCATGAAATCCGACTCCTGACAGCCCGCTCGCCAAGCTACTCAAATCTCCAGGTAATAGTTCCCCGGAAAGTGCGCGCCACCCTGGTAGGCATTGTGTTGATAAACTCCGGAATGAACTCCACGTGTTGGTGATTCAGCAAGTTTTGGCCGCCAACGGAGAGCTCCAGGTGTGCAACTGGCTTCCAGCCGAGTTGAGCATCCAAGGAGTAGTAGCTGGGTATATTGAGGCTGGGAAGCCGGTCCACGAATCGAACAGTCAAGTCCTGCTCCAAATGCTTGGGCAGGTCTAACGAGGACCTCACATACCATTGATGACGCGGGCTCGCACCATCCGGATTGTCGGGAGTCGGGTCTAAACTATCTTTGTTTTTTTCTATGTTCATTTGCAGATAGCTGTAGGAACTCAGGAGTCTCCACCTGGGAACGACTCTCCAATCCGCAAACAGTTCCGCACCGTAAGTTTTCCCGCCCATCTTATTGCTGGCAACAAAAGGAACGACAACATCGGTGGGGATTGGGTTCGCTTCTACGAAGGGTGTGCCAGGCTCCGCGGAGCGTAGATTTCTGTAGCTGTTATAGAAAGTGGCGATATCCGCGGAGAAGGTGCTGGTTGCCTGCACGCGGTAACCGACTTCATAGGCAAAGAGGTCTTCAGTTTTGAATAGACTGCTGCCGAAAATCGATTCTATAACTGGCAAGGGACTCGAGAAGGGCGGAGCCCCCGGGGGGACGACTACTTCATTCAACTGGAGACCCCTTTCGGTTAACGCCGGGATCCTGTCGGCGTGCGAGATGGCGGCCCAGACCGATTGGTTTTTACTGAGAATACCCACGAACCTGACGTTGGGTTGCATTTCAAATCCCGTGAAATCGTTATGCTCGAACTTGGAGCCAAGGGTTACGCGCAACCGCTTATCGAACAGGCTCACCTCATCCTGCACGAAGCCGCTATATTGGTTCAGACTGCTGTGATTCGGCTGCAGAGCGACGGTGAAGCTGGAGCCATTCGTGTCTTGGATCGAGCGGTAGCCAAGGCCCCAGACAAATTCCTGCGATTCTCCGACGTGCAGATCATGCTGGAAATCAATGTCGTATACGCCTTCGTGGTCCGTGAAAAGCGAATTGTCGGCTATGTTTGTATTGTCGTAGTACATTTGCAAGGACGTGGAAGATCGCGAAAAGGCATGATTCCAATGGCCCAGGATGTTGCCTCCAGCGTAGTCTCCCGCATTGGGAAATGTGCTGGAATACGGAGCCGTTAAGGATGGAACGGTCAGGGTTTCTCCGAAATTGGTGTGATAGAGATCTCCCTGCAATGTGAGCGAATCAGCGTGTGTTGGCGTCGAATCCATTCGGAATCCGCCGCGCACCGTATGCCACCCGTCGGAAGCATTCGCGCCCGTTGCACCGATCGAAGGCTCCCAGTCGGAATATTTTGTATACGCCCGATAGTAAACATTGTCGCCGACCTTGCCGCCGTAACGGACGCTTTCAGCGGTTCGTTCTTCCGTTCCGACTTCGACTGTTGCTATTGCACCTTGGGTGAGTTTGGCAGACTTAGTGATGACGTTGATCACACCGTCGACCGCGTTGGCGCCCCACAATGTCGCCCCGGGACCACGGATGACTTCAATACGATCCACATCTTCCAACATGACGTCCTGCACGTTCCAATACACTCCGGAAAACAAGGGGGTGTAGACACTGCGGCCGTCGATGAGAACCAGCAGCTTGTTGTCGAAACGGCCATTGAAGCCTCGTGAGCCGATGGCCCACTTATTCTCATCGATGCGAGCTACTTCGAGGCCGGGAACCATTCGCAAAGCCTCTGGAATGCTGGAGGCGCCTGAACGTCGTATATCGTCTTGCGTGATCACAAAAATGGCTGCGGCGGCGTCTGCCAACTTTTGCGCCCTCTTGGAAACGGAGGTGACCTGCAAGTCCATCAGATCTTCTAAGGTAATTTTGGTAACATCAGGGATGTTCTGGGACGTCTGAGCCGGCACCGTAACCGCCAAGAAGGCCCCCAGGAAACCGAGTATGAACAGCCGCCGCGCGGTCGTCATAGAGACGACGACTTGGCTGCGACCCCGCAGTGGATGGACCTCCCCCTCCGGGAGACGGACAGTCAAGTCGGCGCGGGACTTTCCACGCCCTGCCTCCCCAAGCGGTCGGAACCATCCCCATCCTTGCTTCCACTGATTTCGTCCATTCCTATGCTTCATACGAAACTCCCCTCCAAGCTCTTTGCGAAACATGCGATGCGAGGAAATTTTATTCATAGTCATTACCTAGGTCGTGAGCGATGTCTGTAGGCTATGCCTCTCAGCTCGAGCCAATAGTTTTGAATAGAACTGGTCGACATGCCGGTAGAAACGAGGGCTACCCTCTTTAAGCCAGATCCCCTGGCAATAGTGGCGAACAAACTCAACTCCAAGCTTAAGCAGGGCAGGCACAGCGATTTGATCCGTGATCACCGGGATCTCATCAAGCTCAAAGTCCCGATAGGCCACGGAAGATGCCTTGAGAAGTGAAGTCACAACACCAAGAGTTTCTGCCTCAGGGAGGTTCGGATGGAGGACCAGATCGGAGCGGTTTTCGAGATAGCTGAAGTTCAAACCCAAGGGACCGCGATATGCGATGGCCGCCCCCATCGGCTCCTCTTTGTTCCCTTTATACGCCAGCCATACGTGGCGAGTGCGTCGAAGGCCTACGCTGCGATAGAGTTCGTCAATGGCCTTAAATTCAACATCTCCGGCCAGTTCCTCCGCAGCGACGTAAACCTTCCCCCGGGCCGCAGATGCAATTGCGCAAAGCGCCTCTTTGTGCGATGAATTGTAAGCGACGATGCGAACCCCTCCTACGTATGGCAATGCCATCCTCTTTGGGAGGAAAAAATAGGAATGTCGCTGAACAGAGGAAAGAGATTCGCCAATGGTCTGGACCATGGATCCAAATACTCGGGCAGGAAAACGGTTCTCCGGGCGAAACCAATTCTGATGGGATTCATCCACTCCCTTCAGAATGCTGGCAGCCGATCCAGCCAACATGACGGCGCGCGAGGCGTATGGATTGTTTTCTGAAACGAGATGTTGGGACATCCAGCCTTGGTGCGTCGTTCGCCAAACGGCAAGCGAGGCCCGCCCTCGTTCTTGATCTCCGGCGGTCAAGACATATAGAAGGGATTCGCCGCCAAGGAGCATCCGTCGCCAGTTCTCTCTGACTTGTTCGATGTGCGGAGTGAGACGAGCGGCTTTGTCGGGGTAGAGAAAGCCCGTCCGTTCGTATAGTGCAAAGAGCTCGCTGACAGCGATCGTATTGACATGCGCGCCGTAAGTCGCGTGCAATTCCGACAGGCGCGGCAGTTTGTCCACTATCTCCTGATCCAGCGTCTCTACGAGCATTTTGCCTCCGCGACATTCTTCGCAACGCCGAACGGATTACGAGCTCCTGATTACCGCTCTCCGTCCGACGACTTGACGTCGCCAACCGCACCGCCGTGAGGTTCAGAGCCTCTATTTCCATCCTATTCACAGACTTCAAGTACGGTTTCAGGAATAGGCGCGATACCGCATATGCCCGTTATATGGATATCTTGAGCACCGCAAAATGGACCATCGGTACTGTTTTGCAGGGTGCTGGGCTGGCGGAGTATTAACTCTTTGGGTACAACTGCGCGATACGCTGCCCGGTTGTGGCCATAAACGGAAACTCCAAATCAGAGATTGATTTACCGGCGCAGGCCTACGAAGCAATTCGGTAATAACCTGAGCGGCAAGCACTTATCTTTGGAAGCGGGGGCGACTCCTCAGATGCTTGGGGACCACCCGGAAAGGAACTCCTCACACGGTACACTAAGGCGACTGTTCACTTTTTGACCAAGCCGTCTCGTGAAGTTAGTCCAATGGCGTCCGATTGCTGGTACGCTCTTGCAAAGGAGAAGAATGCCTGAGCCACATTCCTGGATAGGAATGTGGTTTGTTTCCTTAAGCATTCGTCCTTGTACTCGTGCCGATATGAATCACGCGCATAACTACATCATGGACGACCCTCGGGAAGGGCAGCGACTCCTTGACAAGGTGGATGCTGCCTCCTGGATATCGAAGTACTTAGAGGAGCATTTGCAAGACGCTAGCAGGATTCTTTCGGTCGGTTGTGGCCCTGGCGTCTTCTTACGAGAATTGGCTGCAATCCGTCCGAACGCCGAGTTTATTGGAGTGGATCTTAGCGCAGAGCGAATTCACGAGGGGGAGGCGCGGCTTCGTGGTGTACCGAATGCTCGCGTTCAAATAGGAGACGCCCAAGCTTTGCCATTTGAGGCAGGCAGCTTCGATTTTGTGTTTTGCAGGTTTCTGATGGAATATCTGCCTGACAAACAGCGCGCGTTGGAGGAGATGGTACGAATCTGCCGTGATGGTGGAAAGATCCTGCTCCAGGACCTGGACGGACAGTTGGTATGGCACTCCCCCGAAGACCCAGAGTTACAGCAAACCATCGAGCGAGTTGTGAGTCGTTTGGCAACTACCGGTTTTGACCCTTTCGTCGGGCGGAAGTTGTTCAATCTTTGCTTTCAGGCGGGCCTTGCCGAGATAAAGGTTCAGATAGATCCGTATCACCTGTATGCCGGTAGCATCGCCGAGGAGCAACTAGATCTATGGCAGACGAAGTTGGAAATTGCCAAACCTCAAGTTAAGAAGGTCCTCGGTAGCGATGAGGCCGCAGCCAAGTACTCTGAGCAATTTCTTGCGTACTTGCGAAGACCGGACACTCTGACTTACTCTTGTTTGTTTACTGTCTTAGGCACTAAGCCTGCGCGAAGCAAGATTTAGCCAAATGAGCTTAGCGTTTCAGAATCTTCTGCACGACCGCACCCGATTTTTAGTCACCGCACTCGGCGTCGCATTCGCTGTCTTCCTGATGATTTTCCAGGGCAGTTTGCTCGTTGGCTTCCTGAGGGCAGCTGCGGAGGTCATCGATGCGGCTGATTCGGACATCTGGATAACGGCGCGAGGAGTAAATTGCTTCGATTTCTCAGCAACAATGGACCGTCGTTTTCGAGAAATTGCTCAGGGGGTGCCGGGCGTGGCATCCGTAAGCCGTGTTTCGGTCGCCTTTGCGAATTACCGGAAGCCCGGCGGGGAGCACCAAACCGTGGTCCTCATCGGAGCCGATCCAATCGTTGGCTCGCGATTCCCGCTGCCGTATTTGCCGGATTCACAAGGGGCACTCGAACCGGAAGCACTCGTCGTGGACGAAACTAACACGGACAGCCTGGGAATTCATACCTTCCCAACGCATATCGAGATCAACGGCAGGAGGGCGCACGTCTCGGGAAAAGTGCGTGGCTTCGCTTCGTTCCTTGGATCTCCTTATATTTTTACGTCCTACGAGGACGCGACCAGATATTCAAAGCTCGGCCCAGAAGAAACCGTGTATCTCCTTCTTCGCGTTACGAAGAATTATGATATCGCTTCGGTGAAGGGGCAATTGAAGACAAGGCTCCCTGAAGTCGACGTGTGGACCCAAGATGAATTTGGCCGCAGTTCAAAAGTATATTGGATTAGCCAAACAGGCGCTGGCGCTGCGATCCTCACGGCGGCTGTTCTCGCGTTCATGATTGGATTGGTCGTGGTCTCACAGACGATCTACGCAACCACCATGGAGCATTTAGACGAATTCGCAACTCTGAAGGCTCTGGGCGCCTCGAAACGATTTGTGATCAACGTGGTTCTGAACCAGTCTTTGGCGTGTTGCGTCGCCGGATGCGTGTTGGGTTTGTCGGCCACAATTCCAATGGTGGTTTTCGCCCAGCGCGTGGTGGCTTGGATCTACACGCCTTGGTGGTTGGTGCCCGTCGTTCTTCTCCCCTCATTGTTGATGTGCGTGCTAGCGTCCTTCATGTCTATTCGCACCGCGATTTCGGTGGAGCCTGCGAAGGTTTTTCGTGCCTGAATCCATTCTGTCCGTCGATCGCATCAACGTCAGGTTCGGGGTTGGCAACGCGTCCATGCGTGCGTTATCTGATGTTTCCCTTTCCTTTCCGGCGGAATCGCTCACCCTGGTTATGGGTCCATCTGGGAGCGGAAAGACAACCTTGTTGTCCGTTCTTGGTTGCCTTCTTGTGCCAGACGACGGTTCCGTGTTTGTGAATGGCAGGGACGTGACTGCGGCGACCGAAGAAGAACGCACCACGATCCGCCGTGAACAACTCGGCTTTGTGTTCCAAGCCTTCCGGCTATTTGAGTCACTCACGGCCTTTGAAAATGTTGCGCTTTCCTCGGAGATTTCAGGACAGAGAGGGGCGCAAAGCGATGAGAGGGCGGAGAGGTGCTTGGAGCGTCTTGGAATGGTAAACAAGAAGCACCTTCGTCCCGCGGAACTGAGCGGTGGCGAGAAACAGAGGGTGGCCATTGCTCGTGCATTGATGCGAGAACCGAAGATTCTTCTTGCTGACGAGCCCACTGCCTCTTTGGATTCGACTACGGGCGAACGGATCGCAGAGATTCTGCGTGAGATTGCGCAAGAACAGCGTCGCACTGTTGTCGTTGTGTCTCACGACGAGCGACTTCGTGCTTTCGCTACGCACGTTGTTTGTTTGCGGGACGGCAGAGTGGAGAATAATTGACCCGCCTTCGTGTAGCACACAACAGAGAGAACAAGTAGTGAAGATTAGATGGCAGAGATGGTGGGATTTGAGCCCACGGTTGACCTTCCCCAACACACGCCTTCCAAACGCGCTCCTTTAACCGCTCGGAACCCTCCCCGTATCACGGAAAGCTGATTCAGATTAACAGAAATTTGCGATGAGAAGAAGATCGCTTGACCCCCGGACCATCTGCGCCGTCGTATTTCGTGTTGACTTGCGTGAATGAGCGTCCTAGCATCCTCGCTGAGTTACCGATGCCATCAAAAAGATTTGCGGTAGACAGACCAGCCGCACGCGCTCAGATGATGGAGCCACGGCCTCGGGGCGAATGACGAGAATAATTATACGAAACGGACAATGCTACATTGAATGGATGCGGCACTTCTCCCGGTTCGTGATTGCGGGCCTTGTCGTGATTGTCCCCGTACTTTTCTGGTTCAGCAGGAGACAAGAGCCGGCACGAGCAGAACAAAAGGCAGTTCCCGGATCGCTCGTCTTACTTGCGTCGCCCGGCCGCGTGGAAGGACAGGGCGAAACAATCTCCATGGGGGCGGCTGCAGACGGCGTGGTCAAGGCGGTGCTCGTGACTGATGGGCAGAAGGTGACGGAAGGAACTATCCTCGCGGTGCTCGGTTGTGACGATCTGAAGGCCGAAATTGACCTAGCGAGAGCGGAAGCGGAGAGCGCGCGGCAGTCACGAATCCGCGTACTACGCGGCCATCGAGACGAGGAACGAGAGGCAGCTGCGCAGAATACAGCGGCGGCGCAGGCAGTTCTGAATCAAGCGCAGGAACACTTCAAGCGCATGGATATTCTCAACCAGAAGGAGGAGGTAGCCCGTGATGTATTCGAGCAGGCGAAGCGTGATTACGAAGTCGCTCAGGCAAATTACCAGAACTCCCGCGATGAGGAAGAACTCGTGAAAGCGGAACCGTTGCCAGAAGAGAAGGCGAAGGCTGACGCGGATGTCGCAGCCGCGGAGAGGAGCATTAGCGTCGCCATTGAAAAACTTCAAAAATGTACGATTCGGGCGCCCATTTCCGGGACGGTGCTTAAAGTTATGGCAAGGGCTGGAGAGTCGTACAGCACACTGGTGCCGCGCCCTCTGTTTAGCCTCGCCGACGACTCGAGCCGGCGTGTAAGGGCCGAGGTAGATGAGTGGGATGTCGGTAAGGTTAAAGTGGGGCAGCGAACGATCGTGCGCGCAGACGGTTTTCCGGGCCGGGAATTCGAGGGGCGAGTAATTGAATTGGCTCACGTCATGGGACGGAGATCAGTTTTGAGCGGTGATCCAGCTGAAAAGGCGGATCGCGACATACTGGAAGTAATTATCGAGCTCGACCAGTCTGCCACCGAATTGCCGGTCGGATTGCGAGTCACAGCACAATTTTTCTGATCCACTGGGAGATTCTTCAGGTCTCAGCTGAGTCAGATTCCCCATCGCGTCGCTAGATACATTCCGCAGGCAACCTCGGAACAAAAGCGGAGTGTTGCGAGCAGAGGCGGATGACCTTTTTCACTCATAGAGACGGCTCCGCAGTGCTGAGTCTCGAAAATGCCTCCGAAAAGGCAAAACCGAGCGACTAGCCGCCCTCGGTTCTTCCAAGAACTATCGTCTTTCCCAAGAAAATCGCGGGGCCGACGAGACTCGAACTCGCGACCTCCTGGGTGACAGGCAGTTGCAAAAAAATCTATCTTGTTGGTCCGTCTAGCTTTGTTCTACGTGATGGTACACGGTTTTGGACCTAGTTTGGCAGTTCTTGGACCCAAGTTGGACCCAAGTTCTTGGGGTGAACCCCTAAGATGGCACAAATCAATTGGGCACAGCTTCCGCTTTCGTAACAGCGTTCTTGCATCTTCTAGCAGGAGAAGGGGTCTGGGGAAGGGGACGGCATTTGAGT
>Ga0137410_10002678_pt1 | contig 12106 bp, 6 predicted proteins | sample CZODoug1_16funga_FD_108878 | JGI IMG/M metagenome (GOLD analysis project Ga0137410, IMG submission 108878) | Vadose zone soil fungal communities from Angelo Coast Range Reserve, California, USA - CZODoug1_16fungal (Illumina Assembly) | ecosystem: Environmental > Terrestrial > Soil > Vadose zone... | reverse complement strand
TTGAAATTAAATAACTTTCCTGCTACGCTGGGCTAAGTTTCCCTTTAGCCAGGCTGACTTGACAATATTCCGCCTGCATTCAGCGGGGGGTTCATAGAATGCTTGAGTTCATTGATTTGTTCTGCGGTGGGGGTTTTGGCGCGCGTGGTGCGGTTAGGGCTGGTGCGCGTCCAATTCTCGGGGTCGATGCCTGGAATCTAGCTACGGATACCTATTCGGCAAACTTTCCGGGTGCCGCCGTCTTGCAAAATCGAATTGAAGACCTCAATCCCTACACACTGTCGAGAAAATACAAACCAGATGTCCTGTTGACCTCTCCTGAATGCACTGCGCATTCAATTGCTCGGGGCGCTAAGCCAGGATCAGAAAAAAGCCGGGAGACCGCAATAAATATCGTCCCCTGGATTAAGGCAATGAAACCTCGGTGGGTCATTGTCGAGAACGTTAACCGAATGAAGACCTGGGATCGACATGACGACTTCATCATTTCAATCCAAAAACTTGGATACACGATTAACGATCTGTTCCTTAACGCAGCAGAGTTTGGTACCCCGCAGTCCCGAAAAAGACTATTCCTAGTTTGCGATAGAGGTGGCAGCGCGATATCCAAGGAAGACCTGCTACGAACTCACAACAAGGGCAGGAAAGACGCTCATTCGATTATCGACTGGAATGGAAATTTCGAAACAACGAAGTTACGTATAAAGGGCCGTGCTAAAGCTACGCTTGCACGTGCTAACCGGGCAATCTCGGAGCTGGGGGAAAACGTTCCATTCATTATTGTTTACTACGGCTCAGATTATGCTGGCGGCTGGCAGCGTCTTGATACCCCGTTGCGAACAGTCACCACATTGGACAGGTTCGCTCTCGTTACATGGATTCGGCGAGAGCCGCATATGCGAATGCTTCAGCCTCAAGAGCTTTCACGAGCCATGGGTGCCGGAAATCAGCACTCCCTACCATTTGGCAGCAGGCGAGACAAAATAAAACTCTGTGGGAATGGAGTCTGTTCCCCCGTGGTTGAAGTCATTTTTCGGAGAATTCAACAAATAATGAGCCAGCGGACTCCTCTCAAGGCATCTTAATTGGTAGTTGATCTTTCAAATCTTGATCTAGTAGTAGACAACATCTACGGGGGCTCCAGAAAAGGGAATGCCTCAGACGATCCTCTGCCAAGCCTCTTGGGTGTGGACAATGGCGCTGGATTCCGACACCTCGGAAAGCGGCCCGCGGTGGAAACGCTTAAGCTTCTTGTACTAAAAACAAACCTTAATAACCCCGACTGGCCAGATCATCTCGACCAGGAGACTGGGCTATTTACTTACTACGGAGACAATCAGACGCCGGGGCGCGGACTGCATGAAACACCCAGGCAGGGGAATAGTATTCTGAAAAATCTCTTCGATGGACGGCACAACCGCCAACTGACTCAGCACTTCCCACCAATCTTTGTTTTCTGTTCCGCCGGGACATATCGAGACCAGCGCTTTCTCGGTCTGGCCGTACCTGGTGCAGAATCCCTTGGGCCCGACGAAGACTTAGTAGCCATCTGGCGAAGTGGAGGTGACTCGAACCAGCGATTCCAAAACTACAAAGCAATTTTCACAATTTTGGATATCGCCTCAATTCCGCGGACTTGGATTCGAGACATTCAAAATGGACGCGCCGCAACATCGCCTCATGCCCCATCAGTCTGGCTGGACTGGCTACGTCTTCGAAAGTTCACTCCATTGCACTCTCCTCGGAGTATTGAAGTTAGAAGTAAGATTCTTCAGGCCCCAAAAACCCAGGAGGAGAAAGCGATAGTTTCACTGATATACGATCGATACAAGGAAAATCCATTTCAGTTTGAACGATGCGCAGCAGAGATAGCAAAACTAATGCTGCCTCAGATCGTTACATGCGACCTTACTCGTCCATGGAGAGATGGTGGCAGGGATGCCACAGGCAGCTACCACATTGGCCAAGCGGCATCTGCTGTAGAGGTTGAGTTCGCCTTGGAAGCAAAATGCTATGCACCTGATTCAGGTGTAGGTGTCAAAGAACTATCAAGACTTATTTCTCGCCTAAGGCATCGCCAATTTGGCATTTTGGTTACCACATCATTTCTGGCAACGCAGGCGTATCAAGAACTCAAGGAAGACAATCATCCGGTTGTTGTGATTAGCGGTGGAGATGCGGCCAAACTTCTCCGTGAAAGGATTGGCGGCTTGCCAAACATATCAGCTTGGCTGGACAGTTTCAGCCCAAATGTGCACTGACCAGCACTTTCTTCACCCTTGTCACACAGCGGCTTAGTTGATTCGCTACATCGTGCTCCCAAAATCTGATCACGTTCCAGCCCGCTTCTTTCAGAGCCACGTCCACCTCACGATCTCTAGCTACATTTCTTTTTAGCTTCGAACGCCAAAAGGAATTATTGTTCGCGGGCATGGAAAAGTGCTTGGGACACATGTGCCAAAAGCATCCGTCAATAAATATCACTGCCCTATAGTTTGAAAAAACTAGGTCTGGACGTCCAGGTAAAGCACTTTTCACCCGATATCTTAAGCCGAGACGCCAAAGCGCTTTCCTTAGGGCAATTTCGGGGGTCGTGTTCTTTCCACGGATCCGCGACATACAGTATCGTCGCTGCGCGGTCGTGAGAACATCAGTCATTTGCGCTTAATTGTTTGAAATCTGAAATTCTTAAATCACTAGATCCCCAAAGAATCCAAGATTTGGGGCTTCAGGTGTCCCAGTAAGTAAGGCACGGTCAAGAAGGCGATTGCCCTCCTCGCACGATGTTTCCGCCAGCAAACAGCAGCCATGGCACGCCGCAAGATTAGCGCTGTCTGAGCCTTGTCCGCTACTTTCAATACACACCGGATCTGATGAACACCAAGCGGCGTGATGAATTGCTCGGCGTAGTGTTTGCTCAAATCGGCCGGGCTTGCCTTGACGCACCAATCCACCCATCGAGCCTTCCGAATCACCGGAGGCCGTATAAATCAAGAGACCTTGCATAGGCTTCGTAGGGTCAGTGAAATCACAATAGATGCGTTCCCGAAGAGATGCGCTTCCATATCCACAATCGAAGCTCAGCTGATTTATCAGGACATGTGCCAGCGTGTGGAGCAGCAAGAATTTTGCAGTCACATTACGGTGTGGCTGTTGGCGACCTACTCGCACCGCGTTGTAATGATCGATGAGCGGTGTTAGCCGTTTACTAATCCCAGAATTCGTCGTAAGCCATCCGTTAATTGCGGATAGGTTTAACTCAAAAAAGATACCTTCGCCGTAAACTTTGATCGCAGGAAGCCATTCAATACGCGAATCAAGCTTGAGGGGCTGTAAACGCGGACTATCCAGATTCCCATCAGGAGGCAAGATGCGAGTAAAGCCGGCAAGGGCTCTTGTTTCGCGCAGTTTATGAACCAGGCGGATTCTGGAAAAGAATTTTTCAACTATTGGATCATAGTCCCGTAACTCGGCGCACTGAACATAGAGATCTGTATCGGGCCCCACCTTTCCATCGCAAATTGCCTGATACTCTGAGTGACGAAATTCTTCCTCACCACTGCTAGTTCCACCCGAGGGACCTGATTGTAGCCGGCCTTGAAGCTTGAGCTGCGCCGCTGCTTCCAATTTCCCCGCGTCCACGCCCGCCATCGCTGCCACCGTCTGGCAGCGTACAGGGTCGATACGCCCATTCACCGTCCCTTGGGATAACAACGCCCACACGTGCGGCTGCTCCAATACAGCCACAACATCCGAGCCTATGTGCTCAGCCCATAGCGGTAAATATATCGAGCTGAAAACTTGAGGAAAATAGACGTTACTTGCGCCCCTCTGCAATACACGTAAGTGATTACCGCATGACATGGCCCCTGAATCGTTCTCACCAAGCCAGGGACGAAGCCCCTTGCAAAGGTATCCAAGTTTCGACAGTGGGCCTCCTTCATTCTCGACAAAGCGAAATACGTCACCTAACGTACGTTTTTGTCCGCACAGGCACTCCAGCGTAATACCCGACAAGCCCGCAGACGAGCGCCCCGCACGTAGTCTGAGTTTGCATTCTGGTGTATGTGGCACATCACGGTGAACCCACTGCATGTAAGGAAAGTCTGTGATATGACCCGATTCACATGCCGCCACGAAACGCACAGGGATGAGGAATGGTCGCCGTTTCTCAGGTTTGTTGGCGCAATTTTGTTGTGGATATGGACGTCCACGGCATCGTTCGCGGGTAGCTGAAAAAATGGATAACTCCTCCATACCCCCACAGTGGTGGCAGTAGTGCCACCTAGGAAAACGAACAAATGGGACTGATTCATTTGCGAATCGGCTACCTCCATCCGGCTCGCGATAGTCAGGTGGAAATCTGAGGTGCGAAACGTTCAACCTCGCTTCCAGACGTTCTTCACGTATTAACCAGCCAGACTCAGGTGGGCACTCCTCTTTCGCCAGGGGCCATACGTCAAGACCTGCCGGCATCAATGACTCGTCGCCGGGAAAGTCCGCCATTGCTCCTATTCCAAATGGTGAAAGGAGTTGACTGCGGCGAATCGGTCTTGGTGCGGACATGGTCGTTACGGTTCGAGAAACTGGTGGATAATTCCCGCATTACAACCGGAATCTACATTGCGCATTGACGACGGCGTAGCTTTGGCACGGTTTGACCAAAGTGCCCGAGGCTCGCTTCCACTTGGATACATGAGAGGCGTTTCTTGCGGTGGAGAACCGAAGTGCCCGTAAATTGGTGGTGCTACGTTGACCCAACGCTCTACAAGATTCATGATCATCTGGCGTGCGAAAGTACTTTCTTCAGCATCAACTATATCTATACGTTTAATTAGAGCATTCAAAATTCGATCAACTAGTGCGGCGTTCGGCGGGGGACTTGGCCGTTCGCGAAGAGCTGAATTACCCCAGTATCGAGCAAGTGTAATGAGCTGAGCATGTAGCGCCCTTTCACGTACAGGTACGGCAAATGGCGTAACACTAGTAGGCTCGACCCATCGGTAGATGCTTTGGTGGTACGAACGGAAATGTTCGAAGTGAGAACGATCTCGCGGTTTGGCTGGGTTATACACAGCGATAACTAAGCCAGGTCCCTTAGTATCACGGCCCACGCGGCTTGTTGCCTGTATGTACTCGGAGGTTGTCTTGGGCTGCCCTATGACCGCCATTAGACCCAGTCGAGGCACGTCGAGACCCACTTGAATCATGTTCGTCGCAAGACAAACGTCCACCGGACGGCGCTCAACGGTTCCAGGATACGAATTAAATAGTTGCTGAAGGACATCTGTGACCTCTGTGCTTTGGATACGACTAGTAAGTTCAAGGTCACGATTTATGAACCTCCGCAAATCAGGGTTATTGCTGCCCGCCGCCGGTCTTCTAATATCAAGACGGTCCCAGACCGCGTTCAAGTGTTCTCGGATATCGGCGCGGATAAGTGTTGCTGCGTGCCCTAGTTCGCGAAGGCTGTTGAAGTAAACCATCAGCGTCCAATATGCATCGAGCAATTCGAGAGAGGGCGTCGGCACACATCTAACTGCCTGAAGTAATGCGGAAATAACTCGAACTTGCGCGGTGACATGAGAGGACAATGCGGATCCGAAGAATCCTAAGTACAAACGGCCGGGAAGCCGGTTCCCTTCGCGATCGTGGGAAGTCTCCTCAGCGAAGTATGAGTCTCCCGCCCGTAATCCCTGCGGCGGAAATAGGAAGACATTTTTTTCGCCACAGGCATACAAAGAATTTGCTTGCTGGGCAGCACGACAAATAGTTGCAGTGGATGCAACAATCTTCGCGGGAAACTTTTCGCCGTGCCAGTCATGCTGGCAGAGTTCGCCAATCGTGCTCTCGTACATGCCTACCATGGACCCGAGTGCGCCTGAGATAAGGTGTAGCTCGTCCTGGATGATCAGATCCGGCGGTGAGATAGCCGCATGATCACCCAACCCAAATAGACGGCGGGCATCGGGATTCCAAGGGAGCATGGCAAACTTGTCAACGGTACCAATCACCAATGTTGGTCGCGCGTCGTAGATGGCTTCATCTACGACCAACAAAGGGAGGCCTCGGGAATCATGGAAATCGCAATTCGAGTCCTCACATCGAAAAACAACCCGCTTCCCTTCCTTCCGATAACCTTTTGGAAAATATGCATTGCGTTGCTGCACCGGCCCCATTTCAGCTCCGCACCAGGGGCAGGTAAGCAAAACAAAAGGATTTGGTTTTCCATTGCGGTGAAGCACATTCAATGCTTTCACGGCGTCAGCATTCTTGTTTGGCGTAACACCTTGCCCAACCCAGAGTCCAATGGAAACCGGAACAGTACCGAGTTCAGCTTGGTGTTCCCGCCGGATAACCTCGCATGCGCAGATTAATGAGGCGGCACGTTGAAACTGCTGCGTCGTTAGCAAGCGCAAGGTGTAGCGCATCAGTACAGTTGTACCTGCATCATTTAAGTCAAGCAGTCTCCGGTAGAAAATAGTAAATGCAGTAAGCCCAAGATATGCCTCTGTCTTACCTCCTCCTGTTGGAAACCAGATCAAATCGACGATGCGACGTTCCGATGCGTCACGTCTCGACATTGCGTGAAGGTTCATAAGAATGAACACCAACTGAAAAGGACGCCATTTACCTTTTCCCGGAGGCGGTTCATCTAAATTTGGAGGCGTATAAGTGGACTCCAACGAGAGAGCTCCAGCGCGCGCCACCCAGCTGCGGCGGTGATTTGATGCCAAGTCATAATGCAGCTGCTGCTCCAGCATTGCTCGATTCATCCAAGAAAATGCCTGACGAACTTTCTCGTTCTTACTCAGTAAATCTATTCCAGCCGTTATTCTCTTGTAGCACGCTCGACAAAGCTCAAGGTGCCGAGTCGCTGTTGGCCAGTGTTCCTTGGGAAACTCCTTCGCATTAATAGTAATTTCCTGCTCTGCAATCCAATGTAAGTACCCTTCAGCAAGCAGTTGACATTTCTCTAGCGCACTAGCGTTGTTTCTATCGGAAAACAATCCCATTGAAAGATCGAGACCTTCAATTTCCCGCGGGAGAATGGGCTTTATTTCGTACGTTGGCAGAGTGTTTGTCCCGATCTCACGGACCGCATCAACGTCGGTGTCAGGCCATTCAGCTGCACATCCATGACCCACAGCAAATGTCTTGTGGTGGCGATATAGAAGTCGGAGCGATTGCTCCTCCGCGTCGTCCTCTAATCCTTCCCTTTCCGGGTATTCCAGAAAACACGCTGCGCCATCAGTGTCTTCAACCTTAAATTCGCATTGAAATAGACACTCGTCGTCTTTCGGTCTATCGCCAGACATCATTGTTTGATTGATGAGTGTGAACGTAACTATGCGGTTCAAACTTGCTTCCGTTGCTCGAGCGTATGGTCGACTGTATATATGGATTGCCAACTTCAGGTCTGGATTTCCAGTCTGTAAATCGATGGTACGCGTAACGTGTCTCGGAGAAGCTAGTTGCAAACAGTCAATTTCGACTGGCGGCGGATTGATTGCTTTCCGGTAGTGATGTGGAAACCAATTTCCTTCGTTATCCTGCCGGCCGACGCCAGTGACTGTTTTTTTCTCGTAGTGTGCTGCATGAACCACAACTCTAAGACGCTTCGGAAGGTGCACCAACGCGGTGAGCCCCATTGCGCTTGGCAAGTACTCGTTCGCCCGATTTACTTCATGCTCCGTGGTACTGTCGGCGTCGCCCGCGGTACCGCTTGGTGTGGAATTTTCTGGCTCATCTCCTTCAGCAGGTCCGCTTTCTGCGCCCGCCACTTCATCGATTGAGGCGTTCTCTTGGTCGCTTACGCAGGCCTTCCTCGGAAAAAGCACACCTGCGCTGTAACGTAGTCGTGGTGGGTCTTGTGGGCGTAGTAGTTCATCTCCATTGTTAAGCTGTTGATGCTCGGGCCTTGGATCGGGCCCAATTAATTCCCGACGAAGAAAATCCACAATGGCAGAACGTACTTGTGTGGCGTTAGTCACGGGCTATTTCTCCAAGTGTCCTGTAACTTCCGGCGGACACATTCGGCAACGTGTGTTTGCGCCTTCATATGTACGAGCATCGTGAGTTGAGAACGCGCACGCGACATCGCTACGTATAACATCGCCTGCGGCTCCTCTTCTGATACTTGGTCCACGTCACACAAGACCAACACAGGACTTTCCATACCCTTAAATGCTTGGACCGTTGAAAAGCGAATTATTGGAACTCGCGAATCAGAGACTGTGCTCTCACCAACTTCCGCGAGGCGAAAATTAGTGCCTCCCTCAATTCCCGCAACTCCAGAATTGTTTAGTCGATGTCGAGATACCACCATTATGTCTGTTGCGCTCACGCCATCGGCCAACAACTTTTGGAGTGTGTTTGCAAGTGCATCACGCTGTTTCCTCGGGGATTCATAATAGTGGTAGTCCACTGGTAACCCGACGAGCTGCCCCATCCGGTATGGTGGTGATGCAAATCCGGATAACAGTGCTGTTTCTTCACCTATGTTTCGAGTATTTCGGCAATTTAGCGTAAGTCGACCTTTTGTGAAGTGCCCGGCGATTTTCTCGAGACGTTGCTTCAATTTCTCTCCGGGAATCGCACTGAAGATCGCCTGTCTTTGGAAGTCACCGAAGATTGCCCAGCGCCCCCCACAAAAACCGTCCTTGAGCCACAAATTCAACACATCCATGACACCTGGAATTAGTAGGTCTTGAGCTTCGTCCATTACTAATACATCAAATTGTTGACCTTGCTCTTCGACCCCAAGAGCTCCGCAAAGTGGGTATACATTGGTGAAAAGTTCCGCAGGATCCCCTTTGCGTTCTTGCTCAAAGAAATCTTCGGCGACCGACGAACGAACAATGACATCCCGGAGCAGTCTATAAAAGCGGCCGGCGGTAAAGCTATCTGGCAACTGAGACTCGCCCGCTTGCGTTTCAAGCCAATCGCCTAGTAAACGGTTGTAGCAGATTAGCAATGTCCGCTTACCTGCTGCTGCTGAACGTCGAGCATATTCAAGGGCCAACATTGTCTTGCCAGTGCCCGCCGGTCCTTCAAAAAGGCATCGGTCGTTGTCGGAAAGAATATCTAGGGCTTGATACTGCTCTTCTGTAAGTCTCAGTATTTGTGTCTCAGTGCGCTCAATCTGCGTACGGCGTGTCACGATCAAGTCAAAATCCGGACGTAAAAGATGTTGTAGTATCCGCATCGTGGCGGCCGTCGGCTCTTTAGCCAGGACGTGCGGAAGTAGTTTTCGCTGCTGCGTAGCGAGTCGCAGTAGCGCAACAGAAACTGGCTTTCTTAGCGTTTCGCTGTCAATTACTTGCCACGATTCCCACTCCGGAGACCGTTCCTTGAAGTCCACGTCGGGCATCACAACCGCATAACAGTAGAGTAGGCCGGGTGGAAAGCCTTGCGGCGCACGTTCCTGGACGGAATTTCTAAGGGCGAACATGCCTTCTCGAGCCTGGAGGAATGGGCTACGGTTGAGTGCCTCAGATTTGCCGGCCCTGTTTGTGGTTTCCCAACGTCCATTTAAGCAAGCAACTCGCCCGCCTTTCACCTCCAGACACACAACTCCACAACCAGGTATCAAAACTACAAAATCTATCTCCCCATACGGCTTCTTGTCGCGACGTGCCAAGCCAAGCGAATGGAAGACAATCCAATCGCCAGTTTCTGGATCATGACGCAGGAGTTCAAATAACCTCCGTTCCGCAACGCTGACGGTTGACGAGTCAAACTGTGCTGGTAGCATCCTCGACATTTCAGCTCACGAACTTGAGAAGTTCACCAAGTTCCGGGCCAAACTTCTCAAGATGCAATCTGTTGACTTCAGCGCGACCACGCGGCTCTGTCGCAGAATCAATCGATTCAACGCGCAATATTCTTGCTGAGCCCAGCTCACCGAGATCTACCTGCGTACCGCTATCTTCAATTTGGCTTGTAACTTGCGGTAACCGTTGTAACAATGCGTCCCGCAACCGCAAACCTGCACTCAGGTGGGCACTGCGGAGCTGCTCGATCGCGGACCATACACCGTCAATCTGTTTCTCAAAGTTCTCGTCCTCAGTGACAATCGCAATCAGGACTAGATCATCTTTCTCGCGAGGGCCAATCTGATATGTATCCGAATACCAGTTGCGAATCGTAACCGGATGACGGGAACGATTTAGTTCTTTTGCATGACGGAGAAATTCTTCGGGTGTAATTCTGTTCAAACGTAATGTGTCTTTCCATTGATGAGCTCGCTTGCGAAGCTCCTGTGCGGGCACGCCAATAAGGCGATCTGCGAGCTCCTGGATTAGCTCTCGTTCGCCAGATTCCGGAAACACGACGAAATCACCTAACTTAATATCAATCAAGGATTTCTCCGGAAGTGTCTGGCCACCCCGCCCCGGATTTGAAACCAGTTCTGTCGCTACAGGAAGCTTGTGGGTTTCTGTGAGAAATGCATAGTACTCGCCTGAAAAGCGAACGAATCGGGCAGGTAGCGTTTCCGTTGCTTGAGTCGGCCGTGTTGCGAGGCCTATCCGACCAATCCGAAGCTGATGTTCAAAATCCCAAATATCAGAACTTCTATCCGATAACACCGGAGTAAGCGTTTGCTGTCTTTCTTCTGGCCAAATGACTCGAGGTAGCTTCCCTCCAGATATAAATTCGGATTTCTCGTTTGTGGTGAACGTTGGGGTTGGGATATTCGTCCTAAATCGCCATTCGCACTGACGCAACCACTGGCGCTCGCAACGATACCCGGTAACCGCAATGCATGGCGCCACAAGTTTGGCTGCGATCTGCCTCATAGTTTCGCCGCCAAGCCACGAAACACAAAGAACACGGTCAAATGCGTCGTTCGAAGGCAATGTAACAGGCGAAAAGACTCGCACAAATTTAAGTTGATCATGCTCTAGTAGCCATCGACATAGCTCACTAACCTTTGCCTCATTACGAACAAGTACTGCTAGCGTCTTACTCCCTAGGGACGCATCCTGTATCGCATTTAAGAGGGCCGTGCCTTTACTCGTTCCCAGTGTTGAATCTGGGCCGTAACAAGTTGTAAGGTCATCGGCAATTTCATTCATCGTCCGAACACTTTCCGATGAAATCCACATTTGGCTCTGCGCTGCGTCCAGACGAAACCTGTCGATCTCCTTTTGCGCATTCATACGTTCGGCCTCCCTCGGCGTCTCCCATACGTAGGTGGCATTAAGAAACAATCGCCAAGCCCGGGAAATTAGTTTTGCAAGCGTGTTATCTGCTTCAGCAGGCACAGTTCCCGCCCGAAGTTTGTCCAGCTTGCTCCATATGGCGTCGAGACGAGTATCTTCGCAAGCAATATCATTGATCGAGAACGATTCGTGACTTTCCGCCCAACGAACTACCGATCCAATGAAACCTGTCTTCGTGTTTTTCTCTGTGGCTGAGTTGGCTGAGATCAGTTCTCGCCTGCCTATCGGCCAGAACTTGCAGCCGCGACTTGCCACTAATTTGATCATTTCTTCGTCGTAGCAATCTGCAAAAATCACCAAGCGCTGTGTCTGTGAAATATCGTCGTATGCCTGAATACTCCGAAAATGGTCGAGCCCGTTCGCCACTACTAACTTCGATCGTGCGGGTGCATCCATGCAAAGATTGGCGAGTAGCTCTGCGGCGTGTGATACAGCAATGATGGGCTCGCCTGTGCCGTTCTTGTCCTCTTGACGATACCAGCCCGTTTGCGTGGTCGTTGGCAGCGCGATGCGACCAAATGGCAGTAGCGTTTTCAAGTCATTCAAATCACAAGTGTGCTCATTGGATTGTAGTTTTATTCCTTCTGCGAAATCCTCGAGTCCGGACATAGAATCGAGAATGAGAAGCTCGTTTTTCAAGGAACTGTAGTTTCCAAAAAAAGAGGTCCCCAACAACAGATCCAAGGGGGTGGGGGTCGGCAAGAGTATTGGTGAGTTAAGTCGACCAATCGGTCGAGTGCGATTTGTTTTTTCGAGCCTATTTATTACTTCAGCTGCCCGAACCTGCCATCGTCCGTCACGATCGATAGTTTCTAGCCAAATTCTGTCTGGCCAGGAAACATCATATCCACCGTACCTAAATACATGTCTGCCCGGAT
>Ga0137410_10002677_pt1 | contig 12111 bp, 11 predicted proteins | sample CZODoug1_16funga_FD_108878 | JGI IMG/M metagenome (GOLD analysis project Ga0137410, IMG submission 108878) | Vadose zone soil fungal communities from Angelo Coast Range Reserve, California, USA - CZODoug1_16fungal (Illumina Assembly) | ecosystem: Environmental > Terrestrial > Soil > Vadose zone... | reverse complement strand
GCAGTTCGCCTCCGACCTCGACGACGCCACCCGCAGGCAGCTCGACCGCGGGCGCCTGGTGACCGAGCTGATGAAGCAGCCGCAGTACCAGCCGCTCGCCGTGTGGGAGATGGCGGTGACGCTGTTCGCGGTGAACAACGGCTACTTCGACGGCCTGGAGATCGTCAAGGCGCTGTCCGCCGACAAGTCGCTGCGCGAACACCTGAAGAGCAAGTACGCCGCTCAGGTGAAGACGATCGAGGACAAGAAGGACCTCACCGCCGACGAGGAAAAGGCGCTCAAGACGGCGATCGAGGACTGGAAGAAGACCGGCAGCTTCTAATGCCAGGAACCAAAGAAATTCGCGTGAAAATCCGGAGTGTGCAGAACACCCGGAAGATCACCAAGGCCATGGAGATGGTCGCGGCTTCAAAGATGAAGAAGTCGCAGGAGCGCATGCGCGCCACGCGCCCGTACGTCTCCAAGGCGCTGCAGATCGCGATGCACGTCTCCAAGGCGAGCGCCGAGTACCGCCATCCCTTCCTCGAGAAGCGCGAGCGGGTGAAGCGCGTCGGCGTGATCGTGGTGACCACCGACAAGGGGCTGTGCGGCGGCATGAACACCAACGTGCTGCGGCTGGTGCTGCAGCAGGTCAAGGAATGGCAGGCGGCCGGGGTCGAGGCGGAGTTCTGCGCGATCGGCAGCAAGGGCCTGGGGTTCATCCAGCGCATGGGCGGCAAGCTGGTGTCGCAGGCGGTGCAGGTCGGCGACCGCGCCAGGCTCGCGCAGCTGATCGGGCCGGTGAAAGTACTGCTCGACAAGTACACCGCCGGCGAGATCGACGAGGTGCATGCTTTCTTCACGCGCTTCTTCAACACCATGCGCCAGGACCCGCGCCACGGCACGCTGATCCCGGTGCCGCAGGAGTTCATCGACGAGCACGGCCAGACGGTGCACGACACGACCAAGGAAGGCGGCTGGGACTACATCTACGAGCCCGACGCGCGCGTGGTGCTCGACGCGGTGATGACGCGCTACGTCGAGGCGCTGGTGCTGCAGCTCGTGGCCGAGAACATGGCCTCCGAGCAGAGCGCGCGCATGGTGGCGATGAAGGCCGCCTCGGACAACGCCGAGTCGCTGATCGACGAGCTGACGCTGATCTACAACAAGAACCGCCAGGCCGGGATCACCAAAGAGATATCCGAGATCGTTGGCGGCGCAGCCGCCGTATAGGAACGCATTTTAGAAAGAGCAAATGGCACAAGCTCAAACTTCAGGAACCATCGTCCAGTGCGTCGGCGCGGTGATCGACATCGAGTTCCCGCGCGACTCTCTTCCCCACGTCTATGACGCGCTGGTCCTCGAGGACGCGCCCGGCAAGACCTTTGCCGAGAAGGGCCTGACCTTCGAGGTCGAGCAGCAGCTCGGCGACGGCGTGGTGCGCTGCATCGCGCTCGGGTCCTCGGACGGCCTGCGCCGCGGCATGCAGGTGAAGAACACCGGAGCGCCGATCTCGGTGCCCGTCGGCAAGGGCACGCTCGGCCGCATCATGGACGTCCTCGGCCGCCCCATCGACGAGGCGGGCCCGATCCAGACCGAGGCGCGCCGCGCGATCCACCAGATGGCGCCCAAGTTCGACGAGCTCTCGGCTTCGGTCGAGCTGCTCGAGACCGGCATCAAGGTCATCGACCTCATCTGCCCGTTCGCCAAGGGCGGCAAGATCGGCCTCTTCGGGGGCGCGGGCGTGGGCAAGACCGTGACCATGCTCGAGCTGATCAACAACATCGCGACCCAGCACTCGGGCCTGTCGGTGTTCGCCGGCGTGGGCGAGCGCACGCGCGAGGGCAACGACTTCTACCACGAGATGATCGAGGCCGAGGTCATCAACACCAAGAACATCTCCGAGTCGAAGGTCGCCATGGTGTTCGGCCAGATGAACGAGCCGCCGGGGAACAGACTCCGCGTCGGGCTGACGGGCCTCACCATGGCGGAGGCCTTCCGCGACGAGGGGCGCGACATCCTGCTGTTCATCGACAACATCTACCGCTTCACGCTTGCGGGGACCGAGGTCTCGGCGCTGCTCGGCCGCATGCCTTCCGCCGTGGGCTACCAGCCGACCCTCGCCGAGGAAATGGGCAAGCTGCAGGAGCGCCTCACCTCGACCAAGACCGGCTCGATCACTTCGGTGCAGGCGATCTACGTGCCCGCCGACGACCTGACCGACCCGTCGCCCGCGACCACCTTCGCCCACCTCGACGCCACGGTGGTGCTGTCGCGCGACATCGCCTCGCTCGGCATCTATCCCGCGGTCGACCCGCTCGACTCGACCTCGCGCCAGGTCGACCCGAACACCATCGGCGAGGAGCACTACAACACCACGCGCTCGGTGCAGGCGGTGCTGCAGCGCTACAAGGAGCTGCGCGACATCATCGCGATCCTCGGCATGGACGAGCTCGCGCCCGAGGACAAGCTCGCGGTCTCTCGCGCGCGCAAGATCCAGAGGTTCCTCTCGCAGCCCTTCACGGTGGCGCAGAACTTCACCGGCAGTCCGGGCAAGTACGTGAGCCTGAAGGACTCGATCAAGGGCTTCAAGATGATCGTGAACGGCGAGTGCGACGCTCTGCCCGAGCAGGCTTTCTACATGGTCGGCACCATCGAAGAAGCCTTCGAGAAGGCCAAGACGCTCAAGTAACTTTCAACCCATGGCGAACACCTTCCACATCGACGTCGTCAGCGCCGAAGAAAGCATCTACTCGGGCGAGGCGGAATTCGTCGTGCTCCCCGGCGAGGCGGGCGAGCTCGGCATCTATCCCCGCCACACCCCGCTGATCACCCGCATCAAGCCGGGCGCGGTGCGCATCAAGCCCGCGGGCGGCGGCGCCGAGGAGCTGGTGTTCGTCGCCGGCGGCATCCTCGAGGTGCAGCCCAAGATCGTGACCGTGCTCGCCGACACCGCGATCCGCGGCCGCGACCTCGACGAAGCCAAAGCGGGCGAGGCGATCCGCCACGCCGAAGAAGCCAGGGCGAAGGCCAAGGACAAGGCCGAGGTGGCCACGGTCGAGGCCGAGCTCGCGTCGCTGGCCGCCCAGCTCGCCGCGATCAAGAAGCTCCGCAAGCGCTAGCGCTTCGCCGCCTCGAGCCTCAAGAGGGTCGGGGCGACCGGGTCGAGCGTCAGCTCGATTTCCTTCACCGTTCCCAGGGTCTTGCGCTCGCGCAGGTCGGACACGCGGGCCGCTTCGCGCAGCACCAGGCGCAGCGGCTCGGGATCGGTGTTGGACAGCTCGCGCTGCAGCCCGAGGATCGTGGACGCGCCGTTGCGCCACAGGTGGGTCTCGACGTCCGTTGCCTGGCCGCCTCCTTTCCGCTCCAGGGTGAAGATCGGCTCGACGCCGGCTTCGGCGAGGAGCGCCGCGAGCTTCGTGCGATTCGCATCCTGGACCAGGATCGCTTTTCCCTTGCCCGGGGTCGCGAACAGATCGGAGAGCAAAGGCTTCGGCAGGCGCCGCACGTGCTCGTCGAACCGGCCCGGCGTGCCTTCGGCGATCAGCGTGCCCCCCGTCGCGACGAAGCCGCGGATACGGGCCGCCTCGCGCTCGGACAGCGCGAGCACCCGCGGAAGGATCAGGGCGCGGATGCCGCGCTCAAGCGCGCCGCCTTCGACGAGCTCGGGCGTGAGCACGCGCGCTTCCAGCCCCGAGCGCCCCAGCGCCTCGAAGAAGCCCGCCATCGAGGAGCGCACCGCGTTCGCTTCCTCGTAGACCTCGCCCGGGTCCCGGTCGCTCCACGCCGTGCCCTTGGGCTGCCAGTCGAGCATCCACTGCGCGCGCATGCTCGCAGGCGAATACAGCACCGCGACCGGCGCGGTGCGCCTTTCGCTCCTGATGAGGAGCGATCCGATCCCGCCCTTGATCTCGCGCAGCACCGGCGCCGCCGCGCGGCCGCGCTCCGCCGCGATCTCTTCCTTGGGGTCCCAGAAGATCACTCCGCGCCCCCCGCGCAACAGCGTGCGCCACAGGAAATGCGCTTCCGCGGCGCCGCGCTCGTGCGAGGTGGTCAGCAGCACCATCCCGGGTTGCAGCGAGCGCAGGATCTCGACGTTGCCGCCGCCGTCGTACAGCTCGATCAAATCGACGGCGCCCGCGAGGCGCGCGTAGTCGTAGCCGCCCCAGCCCGGGATCTGCCCGCCTTCGATCGCCGCGAGCGCCGCGGGGTCGGCCGCGTGCACCGCCTGCGTGCCGAGCGACAGCGCGCGGGCGAACTCCGCGTCCATCCACTCCTTGAAGTCGGCCCAGGCGGAGAAGTTGCCGTCGCTGCGCTTCATCGCCTCCGCGGTGGTCGTCGGCACGACCGCGTCCCAGTCGGCGAAGCGCGAGCCCCACTGCGCGTTCAGCGCCGCGAGGCCGGCGTAGCGCTGCCCGAGCCAGCGGCGAAAGCCCTCGACCGAGTGACGCGACAGATCGAAGTCCCAGAACGCCGAGAGGTCGGCGATACCGGTCTCGTCGCCGAGCGCGTAATAGAGCGGCCGGTGCGGGCGATGCACGCGCACCGTCTCGGCGAGGCGCGCGCGCACCTTGGCCTGCCACTCGGGGTCGGAGAGGCTGGGGTCGCGAACGAAGGCGCCGGGGTCGCCGGCCTGGTACGCCTTCTTCGCCTCGACGAAGCGCCAGTTGACGGGCTTGTCAGGGAAGAAGCGGTGGTAGGCCGAGTAGAAATCGGTCGCGATGTTCTCGACGTACCAGGAAACGCCGCAGTCCTTGAGCGGCGCGATGCGCTGCGCCAGGCCCTCGGCCGGGCGGTCGCGGTCCTCGGCGATGAAGGCGACCGCGTCGATGCCCGCCGCCTTGAGCGCGGCGCAGCTCCCGGGCTTCTGCGGCTGCCACACGATGGCGCGGAACTCGGGCCAGTCCGCGGCGAAGCACGCCGAGGCGGCCAGGCCGGCGAGGAGCGCTGCGTAAAACTTCATCGGCGCCACTATAATGCCCTGTCCCCGCATGGCCCATCGTTTTTCGCGCAAGTCTCTCGGCAAGCTCGCCGCGCCCTACTGCGTGCGCGACGGCGGCGGCTTTCGCCTGAAGCACGTCGACCCCGACGACACCGGGCGGCTCGAGGACGAGAGCAAGAACGAGGCGCAGCAGCTCCTCGCCGCGGGCGTCGAGCGCCTGGCGCGCCTCCAGGACAAGCTGGCGGCGCAAGCGCAGTGGTCGCTGCTCCTCATCTTTCAGGCGATGGACGCGGCCGGCAAGGACGGCGCCATCAAGCACGTCATGTCGGGCGTGAACCCGCAGGGGTGCCGCGTCGTGTCCTTCAAGGCGCCGTCGCGCGAGGAGCTGGCCCACGACTGGCTATGGCGCTGCGTGCGCGTGCTCCCCGAGCGCGGCCAGATCGGCATCTTCAACCGCTCCTACTACGAGGAGGTGCTCGCGGTGCGCGTGCATCCGCAGCTGCTCGAGGCGCAGGGCCTGCCCGCGCCGCTGCTCTCGGCCAAGCTCTGGGAGCAGCGCTTCCAGGACATCCGTGCCTTCGAGCGGCACCTCGCGCGCTCGGGCACGGTGATCCGCAAGTTCTTCCTCCACGTGTCGAAGAAGGAGCAGAAAAAGCGCCTGCTCGAGCGGCTGGACGACTCGGACAAGCACTGGAAATTCTCCGAGAACGACGTGCTCCAGCGCGCGAGCTGGGGCGAGTACATGAACGCCTACGAGGACATGGTGCGCGAGACCTCGAGCGAATCGGCGCCCTGGTACGTGGTCCCCGCCGACAACAAGTGGTTCACGCGCCTGGTGGTGGCCGCGGCGATCGCCGACGCGCTCGAGGAGCTCGAGCTCGACTACCCGAAGATCCCGCCCGGCAAGAAGAAGGCGCTCGAGCGCGCGCGCCGCGAGCTGCTGTCGGAAAAGTCGTAGACTAGGAGGAGGTCTGATGCTCTCCCGAATACTCATTGCGCTGGTTGTGGCGGCCTCCGCCTGCACGGCGCTCGCGCAAAGCTACCCGACGAAACCCGTCCGGGTGATCGTCACCTTTCCGCCGGGCGGAACGCCCGACATCTACGGCCGCGTCATGTCCGTGGAGCTCTCCAAGCTGTGGAACCAATCGGTCGTGGTCGAGAACCGCACCGGCGCGGGCGGGACGATCGGCACCGACTTCGTCGCGAAGGCCCCGCCGGACGGCTATACGCTGCTGTTCGCTGCGGACGCCACCATCACCATCGCGCCGCACCTGTATTCGAAGCTCCCCTACGATCCGGTGCGCGATTTCGCGCCGATCGTCAACGTGACGGCGGGGCCGTTCGTCCTCATGGCGAACCCGGCGTTCCCGCCGAACAACGTGAAGGAGCTGATCGCGCTGGTGCACGCGCAGCCGGGCAAGATCAGCTATGCGTCATCCGGCGCAGGCGGCCAGCAGCACCTGGCGATGGAATCGATCCGTACTCTGGCGGGCAACATGGACATGATCCACGTGCCGTACAAGGGCTTCGGCCAGGGCATCGCCGACGTGCTCGCGAACCAGGTGCCGCTCATCTTCGGCGGCATCACCGCGTCGATCCAGCTCACCCGGAGCGGCAAGCTCAAGGCGCTGGGCGTCACCGGCCCGAAGCGAGCCAAGGCGCTGCCCGACGTGCCGGCGATCGCCGAGACGCTGCCGGGCTTCGACATCACCGCCTGGTACGGCTTCATGGCGCCCGCGGGCACGCCGCGCGACATCGTGAAGAAGATCCACGACGACTCGGTCACCGTCATCCGCCGGCCGGATTTCCTCGAGCGACTGGACAAGGACGGCATCGAGCCGGTGGCGAACACACCCGAGGAGTTCGGCGCCGAGATCAAGCGCGACCTCGCGCGCTGGGCGACGATCGTCAAGGCCGCCGATGCGAAACTCGATTGAGATGAGTCGACTGAGGCATTGACCGCGCAGCCATGAATAGAGGCAGTAGCGGAATAGCTGCATCGGTTTACCTGGCGCTCGCCCCCGGCGCCGCTCTCGCCGGCCCCTGCGACGGCGGCCTGGTTTTTCTCGGCAAGACGTCCGACAACTCCAGGACCGTCTGGCTTTCGGGCACGGGCGCGGGCTCGTTCGAGCTCGACGCGGGCGGGAATACGACCGTGGATACGTGGAACAAAACCCGCCGCGGCCTGCACATCTCGCTCTCTCCGGTGGTCTCCAACGGCAACGGAAACCCTCACACCCTCGTCGGAACGACGAACGGCTCGAACTGCACGATCGACAAGCAGAACCAGAGCGGCGGAATCACTTTTCCGCCGAATATCCAGCTGCCCCCGAGGCTGCCGCCCATTATCGGCGGTAGGCCGCCGGTCGGAGTCATGCCGACTCTCCCACCGGGAGGCGTAGCGCCACCGCCGGTCGGAGTCATGCCGACTCTCCCCCCGGGAGGCGTAGCGCCACCGCTGGTCGGAGTCATGCCGACTCTCCCACCGGGAGGCGTAGCGCCACCGCTGGTCGGAGTCATGCCGACTCTCCCACCGGGAGGCGTAGCGCCGCCGCTGGTCGGAGTCATGCCGACTCTCCCCCCGGGAGGCGTAGCGCCACCGCTGGTCGGAGTCATGCCGACTCTCCCCCCGGGAGGCGTAGCGCCACCGCTGGTCGGAGTCATGCCGGCCGTTCCAGGAGGTGTGACCCCGCCGATCGGAACCTTGCCCGGCGGCGTGACGCCTCCGATCGCGGTACTGCCTCCGGGACAGCAAGCGGCCAACGCGTCCGTCGATCTGGAGTTCTCGACCAACGCGCCGCTCACGCCCGGACGGCGTTTTGCCCAGTCCCCGGAGTGGAACGTCTGGGTGGATTCGAACATCGTGGACACCACGGATCACCGCTATGGACTCGACGTCTCCTCGCGTTCCGGGCACCTCACGATCGGCGCGGACCAGCGCGTGCGCGATGAAATGGTCGCCGGCCTCAACGTGATCTTCGAGAGAAACCGCTCGAACGGATTCGGCGGCGAAATGCAGGCTAAATCCGACGGCGTCAGCATCGGCCCGTACATCGCCTATCGTCTCGCGCCCGAATGGACGGTCGACGGGTCGTTCAGCATAGGCTGGCTCGACAACGACAACAACATCGCCGGGCTCACAGGCAGCAGCAGCACGACGCGCTATTCCTTGAGCTTCGACGCGACCGGCGACTATCCGTTCGGCAACGCGCGCATCTATCCCAAGGCCCTGGTCTCCTACAGCCACTTCCGCAACGGCGCCTACGACCTGTCGGGGCTAGTCGGCACGACTCCGGTCGCACTGACCGTCACCGAGAACAGCTTCAACTACGGCTTGCTCGAGTTGTCCAGCCAGGCGAGCTGGACCTTCCGCACGAGCGGCGGGAAACTACTGGTGCCCTACGCGGAGCTCGGGGTGCGCTACGAATTCGAGCGCCCGAACGACGGTCAGATTCTCACGGGCGACCTGAAATTCGCGACGCCTTCGCCCTGGTCCGGGCTGGCTCGCCTGGGCGGGCGCGTCCTTATCTCGCGCTCGATGTTCGTCGAGGCGAGCGTCGGCTACCTGAGCTTCTTGCAGCAGGGCCTGGATAGTTGGGAAGGGCGCCTGTTCCTCTCCTTTGCTTTCTAGAGACGACCATGAGAATACTTTCGGCAATCACAGCGGTTTTTCTGCTCGGGAATTCCCCCGTCCAGGCGCAGGATCCCGCGGCGGGCTTTCCGAGCAAGTCGATCCGCATCTACGGCCAGGGCACGGGCTCGACCGCCGACTACCTGTCGCGCTACGTCGGGCAGAAGCTCACCGAGCGCTGGGGGCAGCCGGTGATCGTCGACAGCGCCGCCGGCGCGGGCGGCACGATCCCGACCAACGCGGTCGCGAAGTCCCCGCCTGACGGCTACAACCTCGTGATGGGCCACATCGGCCCGATGGTGAGCGCGGTCACGCTGTACGCGAGGAGCCTGGCCTACGACCCGGTGCGCGACTTCGAGCCGGTCACGATGGTCGGCCAGGGCGTGGTGGTGCTGGTCGTCAATCCAGAGATGCCGGTCTCGACCGCGCAGGAATTCATCGCCTACGCCAAGCAGAAAGGCGATCTCGCCTACTCCTCCGCCGGCAACGGCTCGACCAGCCACCTCACGGGCGAGCTGCTGAAGCGCATCACGGGGGTGCCGCTGCAGCACATCCCCTACAAGAGCGCAGGCAACGCGCTCACCGCGATGCTCACGGGCGAGGTGCAGGTGTCGTTCCTGTCGCCGCTCACCGCGCACGCGCAGCTCAAGGCGGGCAAGGTCAAGGCGCTCGCGGTGTCGAGCGCGACGCGCTTCGCCGGTTCGCCCGAGATCCCCGGCGCCGCCGAGGCCGGCATCCCGGGCATGGACGTCCGGCTGTGGTTCGGCCTCTTCGCCCCGGCGAAGACGCCGAAGAGCGTCGTCGCCAAGCTCAACCGCGAGATCGGCGAGATCCTGCGCAACCCGGAAACGCAGGAGACGTTCTTGAAGCAGGGCGTGGCCGCCACGCCGGGCACGCCCGAGGAGCTCGGCGAGTGGGTGAAGACGGAGCTCGCGCGCTGGACGCCGGTGATCCAGGCCACGGGCATCAAGGCGGACTGATGAAATACAGGAAGCTCGGAAAAAACGGCCCGACGGTCTCTGCGATCGGCCTGGGCGCGGGCAGCGCGACCACGAACTTCGGCGAACGCGACGACGAGGTGCAGATCGAGACCGTGCACCGCGCGATCGATCTCGGCGTGACGCTGTTCGATACCGCCGACCGCTACATGAAGGGACGCCACGAGCGCATGCTCGGCCGCGCGCTGAAAGGGCGGCGCGACGAGGTGATCGTGTGCTCGAAGTTCGGCAACATCGACAACGCGGACGGAACCAAGGCGTACAACGGCAAGCCCGAGTACGTGAGGCAGGCCTGCGATGCGAGCCTGGCGCAGCTCGGCGTGGACACCATCGACCTCTACTACCTGCACCGCATCGACCCGGACGTGCCGATCGAAGAGACGGTGGGCGCGATGGCGGGCCTGGTGAAAGCGGGCAAGGTGCGCTACCTCGGTCTTTCGGAGGCGGGGCCGAAGTCGCTGGCGCGCGCGATGACAATCCACCCGATCACGGCGCTGCAGACCGAGTACTCGCTGTGGGCGCGCGACGTCGAGGCCGAGATCCTGCCGGCGTGCCGCAAGCTCGGCATCGGCTTCGTCGCCTACTCGCCGCTGGGGCGCGGGCTGCTGACCGGCAACATCCGGAAGGTCGAGGACATCGCCGCGCACGACATCCGCCGCAAGCAGCCGCGCTTCCGGCCCGGCAATTTCGAGAAGAACCTGGAGCTGGTCAAGACGATCGAAGACATTGGAGCGAGACGAAAAGCCGCCGCCGCGCAGGTCGCGCTGGCGTGGCTGCTGTCGCGCGGCGAGGATGTCTTCCCGATCCCCGGCACCAAGCAGCAGAAATGGCTGGAGCAGAATGCAAGCGCGGTCGACCTGGTACTCGATTCGAAAGAGATCGAGACGCTGTCGGCCGCTTTCCGTCCGGGCGCGCGAGCGGGCGACCGCTACGACCCGGGTTATTTCGTCACGCTGGGAGCCTAGAGCACATGTCCGCAGTCATCCAGACCAAACCCGAAAAAGACGCCCGCGTCGAGGCCGCGATCTCGCACTGGGCGCCGCGCTTCGTCGCCAACGGCGTGCCGCTCGCCGATTTCCAGGAGGTCACCGCCTCCGTTTCCCGCTGGGAGGACTGGTGCGACGCCTGGTCGGCGCGCGGCGCGATCCACCGCGAGCTCGGCAACAAGGCGCTCGCCGGCGGCTACAACACTTCGGCCGGAGCGCACTTCACCCGCGCCGCGGTGTGCTACCACTTCGGCAAGTTTCTCTTCGTCAACGACATGGCGCAGCTGCGCGAGGCGCACCGGCTCGCGGTCGAGTGCCGCAACAAAGCCCTGCCCTGCCTCGACCCGCCCGGCGAGCGCGTCGCGATTCCTTACGAGGGCAAGACGCTCTACGGCAATCTGCGCAAGCCCAAGGGCATTGCGAAGCCGCCCATCGTCGTGATGTGCATGGGCCTGGACTCGGCGAAGGAGGAGATGGACGACTACGAGAACCGGTTCCTCGCGCGCGGCTTGGCGACCTTGTCGTTCGACGGGCCCGGCCAGGGCGAGGCCGAATACGATTTCGCCCTCTGCCCCGAGTACGAGAAGCCGGCGAAGGCGTTGGTCGACTATCTCGAGACGCGCAGCGATGTCGATCTCGCGCGCATCGGCGTGTGGGGCGTGTCGCTCGGCGGCTACTACGCGCCGCGCGCTGCCGCCTTCGAGAAGCGCTTCAAGGCTTGCGTCGCGCTGTCGGGCCCGTTCCAGCGCTCCGCCGACTTCACCGGCCGGCCGCAGATGAACGTCGAGGCCTTCCGCGTGCGCTCGAAGAGCGCCAACCTCGAGGAGGCGGGGAAGATGGCGCTGCGGTTTACGCTCGCCGAGTGCGCCAAGAACATCACCTGCCCGATCTACATCGTCGCCGGCACCAAGGACCGCCTCACGCCGCATACGCAGGCCGAGAAGCTCGCCCAGGCGGTGTCGGGCCCGTGCGTGCTCTCGATCATCGAGGGCGGCAACCACGTGGTGAACAACCTCTGGTACCGCTACCGCGACCAGACCGCCGACTGGATGGCGACGCAGCTCGGTGTCGCAAAGCGCTAGCGCAGTACCGTTGCCCTGAGCGTGTCGGTCCCCCTCCGCCCCGCTTCGCCGCCTGCGTGCCGTTCTGGCTGGCGAACGCGAGCGAGCAGCGCATGAACCGGCTGCCGGTTGGGTACTCGTACTGCGGCCGCGCAACGGCCCGCGGAGATTCGGCCGCGGGACTGCGTATGGCCCAGCCCAGGCACAATGCGGCGACGATCACCAGAAACAGAGACAGGCCGTTGCGGTTCGACATCTTCATCTTTGTGCAATGCAACACGCGTGCCAGCTGCCTCGCTCAGCGGTTTTCCCTATGAGAGAGCTGCAGGCGGGGCGAAGCGAAGCGGCGAATCCGCGCACCAACACCGCGCGCGGCGCCCGTGCATGGGGCGCGATCGCGCTCGTTCTCTGCGCCTGCGCCGCGCAGGCGCAGTACCCCGCGCGGCCGCTCAAGATGATCGTTCCCTTCCCGCCGGGCGGCTCGACCGACATCCTCGCGCGCGCGCTCGCGACG
>Ga0137410_10002676_pt1 | contig 12114 bp, 12 predicted proteins | sample CZODoug1_16funga_FD_108878 | JGI IMG/M metagenome (GOLD analysis project Ga0137410, IMG submission 108878) | Vadose zone soil fungal communities from Angelo Coast Range Reserve, California, USA - CZODoug1_16fungal (Illumina Assembly) | ecosystem: Environmental > Terrestrial > Soil > Vadose zone... | reverse complement strand
GGATTCGTTGGAGGCGGCGGGATCGCCGGAGAAGCCGGGGAGCTCGGTGATCCATTTATGCATGTCCGTGAAGCGGACGGTGAGGGGATCGACGTCAGGGAATTTGTCGGCCAGGCCGATAGCAATGTCTTCGAAATTGTCCCAACCAAATGTCGGCGGCATGTCCGCTCCAGGAAAAGATTTAACACAGAGAACACAGCGACCGCAGAGAGCGCAGAAAACCCGCGGGCTAAACCCGCCCGCAGGGCAGAATCAATGATCCAGTTCCTTGGCGTAGTTTTTGTTCCAGTCGGGAATTTCGACGACAATGTCGGTGGTGCCGTCGGGAACGGTCTGGCAGCCGAGGCGCGACTTGGGCGTGATGCCGGGGGCTTCGTCGAGCTCGTCGAGCTCGGCGTCGGTGGCTTCGTTACAGGATTCGAGGCCTTCCCTCACGATGACGTGGCACGTCGAGCAGGCGCAGACGCCTCCGCAAGCGTGGTCGAGGCCGGCTTTGATGCCTTCGGAGATGTCCAGAATGCTGCCCGGGAGGCCGTTGTGGCCGTAGGGAATTTTTTCCGGATCGACTTCGATGGTCTTGCCGCTGGGAAGAAAGGTAACTTTGTATTTCTTCGTGGCGGGTTTGTATTTGACTTCTTCGATGTATGGGTTGCTGCCGCCCATGATTTTCCCCCAAAAAGCCAAAGATGGCGGCGTAAAGCCGCCGCTACAATTCGTGATGCTCAAATCTGCCTGCAACGTATCGGGCCGCGATTCGTGACAGTTTGGACAGGCTGAAGCCTGTCCCACTAAGCCTTCAGACTTCGGCGAGCTTGCGGCCTTCGAGCGCGGTGGATACCGCGGAATTCATAAGCAGTTCTGCAAGGTGCTCGGTTGCGTGATTCAGTTCGTCGATGCGCTTGCGAATTAGTTTGTAGTCGCTGCCGGTTACGGATTCCCGCAAGGCGGCGACGCTGGCGTCAATTTTACCGCGTTCTTCCGCGGACAAGCCCGCGGATTGCGGATTTGCGAGCGCTTTAGCGGTGGCCGACAAGATCGATTCGGATTCGGTGCGCGCTTCGATCACCTGGCGCTCGGCGAAATCCTGCTCGGCGTATTCGATGGATTCCTCGAGCATGCGCTCGATTTCGGAATCGTTGATGCCGTAACTGGGCTGGACTTCGATGGAATGCTGGTCGCCAGTGCGGAGATCCTTCGCGCCCACTTGGAGGATGCCGTTGGCGTCAATCAGGAATTTCACTTCGATGCGCGGCAGCCCGGCAGGCGCGGGCGGAACTCGCAGAGTGAAACGCGCGAGCGAGCGGCAATCTTTCGCCAGTTCGCGTTCGCCTTGAAGAACGTGGATGTCGATGCCTGTCTGGTTGTCGACGCCGGTAGTGTACTGCTCCTGTGCGCTGGCCGGGATGGTGGAATTGCGCGGAATAATTTTTGCGACGGCGCCGCCATACGTCTCGATGCCGAGCGAAAGCGGCGTGACATCCAGCAGCAGCATCGTTTTGACGCCGCGGTCGAGAATGTTGGCCTGGACGGCGGCGCCGAGCGCCACGACTTCGTCGGGGTTCAATTCGATGTGCGGCTTGCGGCCGAAGAATTCCTGGACGGTGCGGCGAATCAGCGGGGTGCGCGTGGCGCCGCCGACGAGAACGACTTCGTCCATGTCGGTGGGCTTGAGCTGCGCATCGGCAAGCGCTTGCTTGACGGGCCCCATCGTGCGGTCGACTACGGGACGGATGAGGGCATCGAGCGCGCCGCGCGTGAAATCGTGAACGAACACTTTGCCGTTTGGCAATGCAAAACGAAGAGTGGCCGTCTCGGATTCAGAGAGCTGATGCTTCACATCGATCAGCGCTTTGCGAAGCTCCTGCGCGAGCTCGCCATGGGGCGAGAAATCGATTTCATCGTGCTGCAGAATCAGTTCGTGGACAAAGGCTTGCAGAAGATTGTCGATGTCGTCACCGCCCAGGTGGGTGTCGCCGTTGGTGGAAAGAACCTGGAAGATATCGCCTTCGGTCGTGGGGATCAGCTTGAGAACGGAAATGTCAAAGGTGCCGCCTCCGAGATCGTAGACGGCGACTTTGCCGCGCTGTTTTTCGTGGAGGCCGTAGGCGAGCGCAGCCGCTGTAGGTTCGTTGACGAGCCGGAGAACTTCGAGGCCGGCGATTTTGCCGGCGTCCTTGGTGGCCTGGCGCTGGGCATCATTGAAATACGCGGGGACGGTGATGACGGCGCGATCGACGGGTTCACGGAAATGGGCTTCGGCCCAATTTTTTAGTTCGCGGAGGATGAAAGAGGAAATTTCCGGCGGAGTGAAAACCTTTTCGCCGAGTTTTACACGGATGACGTTCTTGCTTGATGGATCGATGCGAAACGGAAATAGCTTGATTTCATCTTGCACGTCAGCGGGGCCGCGGCCCATCAGGCGCTTGACGGAATAGATGGTGCGCTCGGGTTGCGTGAGCAGGCGGCGCCGCGCGGGTTCGCCGACCACAATGCTGCCGTCGGGATCGAGGCTGACCACAGAAGGACAAAGTGTGCTGCCATAAGGGCCGGGGATACACTTCGGCTGGTTCGTCTGCGGGTCGAGGTAGGCGACGAGACTGTTGGTGGTGCCAAGATCGATGCCGACGATGCGTGCCATGATTGCCAAGTACTCCCGAAAAAGACTCAGGCCTGAAGGCCTGAGCTACAGCAACTGCTTTTGAACGTTAGTGACCAGATTCCGGATATAAGAGCGGCGATTCAAGAGTTCGTTCAGCCGCGCCATGATCTTTTTTCGCGTCGCTGTGTCGGCTTGCAAGGCCGCGTCCCACTCACGCGCGGCGGCTTGCAACTGCGCGTCGACTTCGCCGAGTTTTTGCTGAAAATCATGCTCGGCGGACTCTAGGCGCGCTTTCAAGGCGCTTAGATCGCCGCCTGAAGCCTTTGCTTCGCGAAGTTCGTCGAGCGATTCGTTCAGCTTGAAGACTTCCTCGAGCAGCTCCGGCGGCGCTTGCTGCTTGTGTTCACCCTCCTTGCGGGCACCTTCTATTCCAAGGAGATATTCAACGCGCGCCACAGGATCGCGCAGAACGCGGTAAGCGTCATTCAATTCCGAACTGCGCCGCAAAGAAAGCTCGCGCTCTTGTTCACTGGCGTTAACGAAATTGTCTGGATGGAACTTCCAGCTCAACTGCAGGAACTTTTGCTCAAGAGCGCCCATCTCGATCCAGAGCCTGCGGGGCAGATCAAACAGCTCGAAATAGCCGGAATTATTCGACACTGCTAGGCCGTAAAGGAGCTGCCGCAGCCGCAGTTGCGCGCCGCGTTGGGATTCTGGAAAACGAATCCCTGGCGCATCAGCGTCTCTTCGTACTCGAGAGTCGTGCCGTTCAGGTACAGAAAACTTTTCGGGTCGACGAAGAGGCGCGCGCCGAATTCTTCGAAGATTTTGTCGCGGTCGCGTGCTTGGGTGTCGAGGCGCATGGCATATGAAAGACCGGAGCAGCCGCCGCCCTGAACGCCTACGCGCAAGCCGCCCTGTTCGGGCGAAACGCCATCCTTTTCGAGCAGCTCGCGGATTTTCAGCGCGGCACGCTCGGTGAGGTGGATCTTCGCGATGTTCGGACTTGCGACTTCTGTTGCCATGCAAATTCCTCTTCAACTAATCGCAGCGGCGACTCGTTCAGTTGAGATCCTTCACGTCCCTGCCGGGACGTTCAGGATGACAAACTTGAGACAGCGCCACAGGCTCGAGCTTAGTGCGACGCCTTTTCGTGGACCGGGACTTCGACGCCGTGCTTTTTCTTCCAGTCGCCGATGGCGGCCTTGATGGCGTCTTCGGCGAGCACGGAACAGTGGATCTTGACCGGCGGGAGCGAAAGCTCGCGCACGATGTCCGTGTTCTTGATCGAAAGCGCCTCTTCGACCGTCTTGCCCTTGACCCACTCGGTGGCGAGCGAGGAGCTGGCGATGGCCGACCCGCAACCGAAGGTCTTGAACTTGGCTTCTTCAATGACTTGGGTATCGGGATTGATCTTCATCTGCAGCTTCATCACGTCGCCGCACTCCGGCGCTCCGACGAGACCCGTGCCGACGTTAGGGTCTTCTTTCGGCATGCTGCCGACGTTGCGGGGATTGTTGTAGTGATCAACCACTTTATCGCTGTATGCCATTAGCCATTGCTCCTTGCGAGATTCACGAGATTCCCGAAACCCGCGCTCTTGACAGCTTTGTCCGTGAGCGAAACGTTCGGCACGGAAGCCGAGCGGCCCGCGGTCAACTGACGAAGAGCGTCCTTGATGAACTCCGCACCGAGCCCGAGCATTTTCAAAAAGGCGCGGACCTGTTGAAGCTCATGGAAAGAGCGCTCGCCGGCGACGGCGGCCTCTTCCCCTTCTCCGCCGTAGGGCACAAACGTCACGCGGAAAGCCGCGCCGGTGCCGCCGATGGAGCGATGAATGCGAATTGTACCTTCATTTGCCATGTTCTTTGTTCCAGTCCTTTAGGCTGTCTGCCATTTCATTTTAGAGATATCGATCCCCTCTTTGGCCATTTCGTAGAGCGGGGACAGCTCGCGCAGTTTGGTGACGACCTGCACCATCTTGTCCACGACGTAGTCAACTTCCTCCTGCGTGTTGAAACGGCCGAGCCCGAAGCGGATCGAGGTGTGGGCGAGATCTTCGCCGACGCCTAATGCTTTGAGTACGTAGCTGGGCTCCAGGGTTGCCGAAGTACAGGCTGAACCGCTGGAAACCGCGATATCGTTGATGCCCATAAGCAACGATTCGCCTTCGACATAGGCAAAGCTCATGTTCAGGTTGTTCGGAAGGCGATGCTCCATCGAGCCGTTGATGAAAACCTCGTCCAGCTTGGCTTCCAGGCCCTTTCGGAGACGCTCGCGCAAGCCGAGCAAACGCGCCGCTTCTTCGGGCATCTCTTTCTGCGCAATTTCGCAAGCTTTGCCGAGACCGACGATACCAGGCACGTTTAGCGTGCCGGAACGCATGCCGCGCTCGTGACCGCCGCCGTCAATAATGGCGGAAAGCTGCACGCGGGGATTGCGCCGGCGAACGTACAAAGCGCCAACACCCTTCGGACCGTAAATCTTGTGGCCGCTGATGGCCAGCATGTCGATGTTGTCCTTCTGGACGTCGACCGGAATCTTGCCCACGGCTTGCACGCCGTCCACGGCAAAGAAAATGCCGTGTTCCTTGGCGATTTTGCCGATTTCAGCGATCGGGTTGAGCACGCCGATTTCGTTGTTGGCGTACATGATGGTGATCAGAATCGTTGAAGGCTTAATCGCGGCCTTCAGATCCTCGAGGCTAACGCGGCCGTCGCGCTGGACCGGCAGATACGTAACTTCAAATCCGTGCTTCTCCAGATTCTTGCAGGTATCCAAGACGGCCTTGTGCTCGATGGCTTGAGTGATGATGTGGTTGCCCTTTTCGCGGAACATTTCCGCGATGCCCTTGATCATCAGGTTGTCGGATTCCGTCGCGCCGCTCGTGAAGATAATCTCTTTCGCGGTAGCGTTGATCAGCGAGGCAATCTGCTGGCGCGAGGTTTCCACGGCCTCTTCGCCGGCCCAGCCGAACGAATGGTTGCGGCTCGCTGCGTTACCGAATTTCTCGGTGAAGTACGGCAGCATCGCTTCGACGACGCGCGGATCGACCGGCGTGGTCGCGTGATTGTCCATGTAAATCGGAAGCTTGACGGCCATATTCCCTCTTCTCCTAAGTCGAACTCATGTGCGACCGCGAAGCGGTCGACAATGCCACGAGCGCAGGCTCGTGGGGTTCTTCACTCATCTGAGAAATCGTAACGGTACTCAGCACATTCAAAATACTTTCGTTCACACGGCGCAGCGGTTCGCGGACCGAGCACCTCTCCGTGGCGTCACAATTTCCATGGCTCGTAACGCAGGAAGTGATCAGCACCGGACCATCGATGGCCGAAATCACATCGAGCGCGCTGATTTGCCCCGGCTCTTTCGCCAACTGGTAGCCCCCGCTGGAACCATGCTTCGCGGCCACCAGGGAATGATGCGCCAACTTCTGCAGTACTTTGGCCATCAGGGTCGCGGAAATACCGTATTCCTCGGCGATCTCGTTGGCGCTACAGGCGTGCTGCTCGCGATGCAGCGCCAGGTGCTTGACAGCAATCAGGCCGTAGTCGGCCTTTTTGGAAAGCTTGAACATCGTTCGTGAGACTTTCTGTACGCTCCGGAATATGCGACTGATTCGGTCGCAGTTAGAGTATATTCCCGTGACTCACAAATGTCAACTCAAAACCTTTCTTCTATCGATACAACCCCTGTATTTGCAGTGACTTATAATAAGACTAAAATAGTCTTACATGCTATCAAATTCTACCGAACAGCCTCCCCTTGCTGCGAATGGCGGAAAGTCGGCATTGAAGTGCGGTTCGCTAAGCTACGCATCGCAACATGGTAGCCTAGACTTTTGATGGAGGAGATGGATGCTCAGATACATCCGAAGGCGAAAAGAGTTGGCGAGCCGGTGGGTCGGCGGGCTGTTTCTACTGACCGTTCTGGCCCCAATGCATGCCAGAGCGCAAATATTAACGTCTCGGCCAAGCGGCGGGCCAAATCAAACTCGAGTCAAGGCGAAGGAGAAGCATCCACCGGAGCGAACGTTTGTTCTCGTTGGTGCGGGCGACATCGCCAGTTGCAAGAATCCGGAGGGCGCCCGGGCAACAGCCAAGCTGATCGAGCAAATTCCCGGAACCGTTTTTGCCGCAGGCGACCTGGCCTACGAGGAGGGGAGCGCGGAAGACTTCCAGAATTGCTATGACCCGACGTGGGGCCGCTTCAAGGACCGCACTAAACCGGCTCTAGGAAATCATGAATACGTAGATCGCTCGGCATCCGGCTATTTCCAATATTGGGGTGCAAAGGCAGGGCCGCGGGGTAAGGGCTACTACAGTTACGACCTTGGCGATTGGCACATCGTTGTGCTGAATACCAATTGCGCCGCGAAGGACTTGGGAGGCTGCGCCACGGGCTCACCACAAGAGACTTGGCTGAAAGAGGATCTTGCGAAGCATCCCAACGCTTGCATCCTTGCGTATGGCCATCATGCGCTCTTCAGTAGCGGCGTCTTCAAGAGGCACGCCGTACATCCCGAATTGAAGCAGCTCTGGGAAGACCTATACGCCGCTCACGCCGACTTGGTTCTTGCCGGGCACGAACATTCCTACGAACGCTTCGCGCCTCAGGACCCCGCGGGCAAAGCCGATCCCGCGAATGGAATCCGCGAAATCGTCGTTGGGAGTGGCGGACGCAGCCACGATCTTCTCGGCTTAGCCACTCCGAACAGTGAAGTTCGAGACTGGGACACCTTCGGCGTACTGAAGCTCACGCTCTCGCCTGGGAAGTACACCTGGGAATTTATCCCTGAAGAGGGGAAGTCGTTTCATGATACCGGCAGCGGCCTCTGCCACAACTATCCAAGCGAATCAAACTAATGGGCCGCTAAGCGAGACGCAGTTCACGCCTGCGGCTTCGGCGCTGAACAGGCGCCCGTCGCGGCGGCCTCGATGAGTTTTTGTACGGCAGGCACGGGAATCAGGAGCAACTGTGCTTTCGGTTTTTTCGCTTGCTCGATGATAGTGAGTTGCTGCGCCTTCCATAAATCGGAAGCGGGCTGCGCTTTTGCGATGGCGTCAAGAGCGGCGAGTCCCATGACGCCCAACGCGGAGAGATCCCGAGAGTTGGGAGCAACTTCTTTCACCAGGAAAGAGCGCTCAGCGAGCGGCTGGAGGATTGCATCATTGTCGCGCCAAGCAGTGAGTTGCGCGCGGAGCCGCGCCTCCGTTGCGGGGTCGTGGCAGGCGGATGCGACGAACTGATCGACCAGCTCACCAAAACGCCGGCCCACGTCGCTCTCCAGCGGAACTGCATCCACGACGCGATTCATCGGCGTGGCGCTGGTCGGCTCCGCCGGAGCCGTCTGTTCGCGCGTATAGTCCTTTACAGGTTCGACGACATCGGCAAGAGTGCGCAGCGCGGCAAATTCCGCCGACGATGCGGAGCCAGCGAGACGTTGCAGCATGTACCGCGAAACGGTTCGATGCGTGAGTCCCAGCCACTCCAGCCGGGCGCTGACAAAATCCAATCGCGCATACATGGAGGCGGGGTCGCGGACTTCCTGCGGAGACCATAAGCGCTCCGCAATCGCGGCATTCCTGGGCCAGATGCGCGAATCCACGTTTTCCGGGCTGACATACTCGGCCCACATGCAGGATTCACCGCCCAGAATTCGTTGCCTTTCTTCGGCGGAGAGATTCGTCGCATCCCCGCTCATCGGGTCCACCGCGTAGTGCCGCGCCGCCGACCACCCCAGGTCCAGGTAGTATCCGTTTGACAAAATCCCACGATAGCCCTGCTTTGCCGCTTGCGCCAGCGAAGCTTGCCCGCGCCAGGACTGAATCACTATGTCCTTGGGCACTCCCTCCACCAGAACTTCATCCCATCCAACAACGGTTTTCCCGTGCTTGGTCACCAGCTTCTGGACACGCCCGCTGAAATACGCTTGGAGCGCTTGATTGTTCTTGATTTCATGCGCCTTCATGAATGCCTGAATCTTTGGGTTGGCGTCCCACTCTTTGCCGTTCACTTCGTCACCACCAATGTGAAAATAGTGGTCTGGAAAAATTCTGGCCATCTCGCCGATGAAGTCATCGAGAAACTTGTAGACTTTCTCGTTCGTGGGGTCCATGGCCGGATCGAAGATTCCCCACCTGCGCTCGATTTCGTATGGCCCTTTTCCGCTGGCCAGCTCGGGATGTCCCACGAACCACGCCGTGCTATGCCCCGGCATGTCGAATTCCGGCACGACGCGTATGCCGCGGTCTCTCGCGTACGCAATCAGCTCGCGAATCTCGTCCTGCGTGTAGTAGAGGGCGTCGGAGCCCGATTCATGGAGTTTCGGAAATTTCTTGCTCTCGGCGCGGAACCCCTGGTTCTCCGAGAGGTGCCAGTGGAAAACGTTCATCTTCACGGCTTCCATGCCGTCCAGATTGCGGCGAATCACTTCGAGCGGGATGAAATGGCGCGCGGAATCCATCATCAAACCGCGCCACGGGAAACGCGGCTTGTCTTGAATCGTCAATGCTGGTGCCGCAAATCCGTCGGGTGACACGGCCACGAGTTGCAGAAACGTTTGAAGGCCGTGCATCGTTCCGAGCGGCGTGGATGCGCGCAGCCTGGCGCTCGCGGTGCTCACGTCAAGAATGTAGGATTCGTCTTCTCCAACTTCCTGAATCTCTTTGCTGGCGTGATCGGTCTGAATTACGAACGTCGCTTTTGCCGACTTCGAGGGCCTGAGGGCGAGCGGGAGACCCGTTTGACGCGCGAGTTGCCTTAGGAATCGCTCTCCGGCACGCTCCAGCCGCGCTTCGGTGTAACCGGCGAACGTCACCGAAAACGTCGAATCGACTCTCAGGCTGCCCGCTCCAGACTGCACGTTCGCGGGAAGCGGCATCAAATTCAATGCAGGCAGTTGAGCTGTAGTCATCACCGGGTACAACGAAACACAAAGAATAAGTATGCCAAGACACCGCAACCGCGCATTCTGAGCCATTGTCCGTAAAATCCTCCCGAGAAGCGTAAACATCTCAGATGACTGCTATGTAGCACCAGCTTTCGCATACTGTCATATCTTCAGCGTCCTGCGAAGAGGGTTTCTCGCGCCGCCGAGAGAATCCGGCCTCTCGCGAAGTTTGCAAGCCGCGGTTTTCCCTGGCTGAGTTAGAATAAGCGCAGGCGTGCGGCGCCGATGATCTCACAATGAAAACTTCGATTGCCATCTACCCCGGTTCTTTCGACCCGGTTACCAACGGACACCTCGACCTCATTGAGCGCGGGGAGAAAATGTTCGATTTGCTGATCGTCGCGGTGCTACGGAACGCCGAGAAAGAGCCGCTGTTTTCCGTGAATGAGCGCGTCGAAATGCTTCGCGAAGTGACCAAGCAGTGGACGAGCGTGGAGATTGACGTTTTCGATGGACTCCTGGTGGACTACGCGCGGAAGCGCGGCGCCGGCGTCATTTTGCGCGGAATCCGCGCGGTTTCCGACTACGAATATGAATTGCAGATGGCGTTGATGAACCGGAAGCTTGAGCCGCGGCTTGAGACGGTTTTTATGCTGCCGGGCTTGTCGTATAGCTACTTGAGCTCGAAGCTGGTCCGCGAGATTGCGCAGCTTGGGGCGTCGCTTAAGGCGCTCATGCCGGTCGTGGTTGAGCAGCGCTTGCGCGCCAAAGTATCGTAGCGAATTTGTTGTGAGCTGTAGATTGTAAGCTTTTTTCAAGGAGCCAGAGTGCGACTCACGGACCGCATCAATCGCATACAAATTTCGCCGACAGCGGCAGTGATCTCCGAAGCGGAAAAACTCAAGTCACGTGGAGTGGATATCGCGGACTTCGGACCTGGCGAACCGGACTTCCCAACTCCGGACCACATCAAGAAGGCTGCGATCAAGGCGATCGAGGAGAACAAATCAAAATACACGCCGGCTGGTGGCATCATGCCGCTGCGCGAGGCGATTTGCGCATGGCATAAGCGCGAACTCGGCTCTTCGTATGACCCAAAAGAATGCGTGGTCAGCGTCGGCGGCAAACATTCCATCTTCAATGTGATGAGCGTGCTGATCCAGCAAGGCGACGAGGTGATCATCCCCGCTCCCTACTGGGTGAGTTTTCCGGACATCGTGAAGTATGCGGGCGGAACGCCAGTGTTCGTCGAGACGAAGCCGGAAGAGGGCTTCAGCGTGAAGGCTTCGGCCATCGAAAAAGCCGTCACTCCACGGACAAAATTGCTGATTCTAAATTCGCCCAGCAACCCGACGGGAGGAGTTGTCCCGCCGGATGAGTACGAGCGCATCCTAGCGGTCTGCAGGAAGCACAACGTCTGGCTGATGGGCGATGAGTGTTATTCGCACTTCACGTACGGGCCACACAAGCCCTATTCGATTGCCAGCGCCGCGGGCTCGAAGGAAAACGTCATCATCATCGGGTCGGTGTCGAAAACGTTCGCGATGACCGGCTGGCGCATCGGTTACACGCTGGGACCGGAAGCGTTGATCCAGGCGCTCATCAAGCTGCAAAGCCAGTCCACCTCTAACGCCACATCCATCGCGCAGTATGCCGCACTTGAGGCTATGCGCGGGCCGATGGAGACCGTGCCGCTTATGCTCGCGGAGTACGCCAAGCGCCGGAAGCGCATCGTGGAGGGCTTGCGCGCGATTCCCGGTGTGACCTGCGAATGGCCGGGGGGCGCTTTCTATGCCTTCCCGAACATTTCGGCGCACCTTTCGAGCGGCGGTGGAAGACCAGCGCTCGCAAAGTCGTGCACGGAAATCTCGAAATTGCTGCTGGAGAAAGCTCACGTGGCCGTCGTGCCGGGAGAGGCCTTCGGCGCGCCGGGTTATTTACGGCTGTCTTACGCTACCTCCATCGAAAGAATCGAGGAGGGACTGCGCCGCCTCGAACGTTTCTTCTCTCGCGCTGAAGCCGCGTCGTAAACCGTGAAGCCGGAACCGTTTCGCATCGAGCCCACTTTCGTTCCGCGCATTTGGGGCGCGCGCTCGCTGGCGCCCCTGTATCCTGAAAAATCAAATTTCCCTGAACCGATAGGCGAAGCCTGGCTTACAGGTGTCGATTGCCGAGTTGCTTCCGGTCCTTTTGCTGGAAAATCGCTCCGGGCGGCGTGGACGGAAATGCCTGCGAAGTGGCGCGGCAGCCAGCTCGACGCCGAAGCGAATTTCCCTCTTCTCGTCAAATTTATTTTTCCTACTGAAAAACTCTCGCTCCAAGTTCATCCGGACGACGCTTACGCCGCTGCTCACGAGCAAGCTGCAGGCGGCCGTGGAAAAACGGAGATGTGGCACGCGGTCTCCGCTGAGGACGGAGCGCGTGTACTTATCGGATTAATCCCCACGGCGAGCAAGGCGCAATTCCTCGAAGCGCTCAGCAGCGACACAGTTGAAAACCTCTTCGTTCACTGGCGCGTGCAACCGGGAGACTCCTTCTTCGTACCCTCGGGCACGCCGCACACCATTGGCAAAGGAATGGTGCTTTGCGAAGTGCAGCAGTATTCTGACCTGACGTACCG
>Ga0137410_10002671_pt1:0-10000 | contig 12126 bp, 9 predicted proteins | sample CZODoug1_16funga_FD_108878 | JGI IMG/M metagenome (GOLD analysis project Ga0137410, IMG submission 108878) | Vadose zone soil fungal communities from Angelo Coast Range Reserve, California, USA - CZODoug1_16fungal (Illumina Assembly) | ecosystem: Environmental > Terrestrial > Soil >... | reverse complement strand
GTAGGAATCGATCAGTTTCTGGATCCTCACTTCGTGCTCGCGGAAATCGATCTCTTCGGCATAGAGCTGTTTCACTCTCACACGCAGTTTTTGAAAGAAGACCAGGTCTTTTTTGTATAGCTCTAGCCTCTCGCCTGGCGTGTCGCTGATGAATTTGGCGCTAGAGAAAGCAACGCTCATCGTCCGGTTGAACACCGAGAATTTTTCGTAAAAGCTCCCGCGCAACTCCTCATCGCCCAGCAACCGCTCGAACGCCTCTTCGTTTCTCCGCTCGTCCAGCCCTCTAAAGACGCCACATAGTTCGGAATGTCGCCGCGGCAATTTGGCCGCCTCTTCGGAGATGTCGGTCAGCGCCAGCGTCAAATCCTCCCGCTCGAATTCGGGCAGCGACGTGTAGAGATCGAGCGCCTTGCCGAGTTCACTCAATACGCCGAAATAATCGATGATGAAGCCGAATTCCTTGCCTTCGCTCAAACGGTTGACGCGCGCGACGGCTTGCAACAGGCTGTGCCCTTTGAGGCTCTTGTCGAGATACAGAACCGTGTTGCGCGGCGAATCGAAGCCCGTGAGCAGCTTGTCGACGACAATGATGATCTCCGGCTCATCGCTCTTGTTGAAGGCTTCGATCAACGAACGGTTGTACTCCTTCTCGTTCCCATACTTCTCCATCATCCGTCGCCAGAAGACCTGAACTTCCTCGGCGCCCGCGCGCTCGAAAGCGCCGCCGCCCTCGCGCGCCTCAGGAGCTGAGATCAACACTTCGGATGTGACGGCGCCGATCTCATCCAGATGTTGTTTATATTTGATCGCGTCGCTCTTCGATTCCATCGCCAGTTGGGCTTTGAATGGCTTCGGGACGTTCTTGATGAAATGTTCGCTGATGTCCCACGCGACTGTAAGTATCCGCCTGCCGGTCTCCGGCGAAACGCGCCGGCCTTCGTAGAGCAGCGGAACGACGGCCTTGTCGCGCACGGCTTCATCGATCGTATAGGCGTCAATAACGCCGCCGAATTTCGCGGCGGTGTTCTTGTCCTTTTTTTTGAGCGGCGTGCCTGTAAAGCCGATGTAGCAGGCGTTCGGCAGCGCCTTCTGCATCCGCGCGTTGGTCTCTCCGTACTGGCTGCGGTGGCTTTCGTCAACCAGGGCGAAGATGTTGTTGGAATCGCTTTGATAGCTTGACGCCTTCACCGCGCTCTCGAACTTGTCGATCACCGTCGTGATGACCGCGGCCTTCCACCGCGCCAGCAGTTCGAGCAGATGCCGGCCCGTGGTCGCCTTCACCGGCTCCTTGCCGCAACTGTGGAACGTGGCCCAGATTTGATCGTCCAGATCGATGCGGTCGGTCACCAGAACAATGCGCGGATCGGCGACGCTCTCTTCCAGCGCGATCGCCTTCGCCATCATCACCATCGTCAAAGATTTTCCAGACCCTTGCGTGTGCCAGATGACGCCGCCTGCCCGCCTGCCGTCCTCGCCGACGCGCTTGATTCTCTCCAAGGTCTTCTTGACGGCGAAGTACTGCTGGTAGCGGGCGATCTTTTTTTGCCCGGCGTCGAAAACGATGAACTGGCGCGTCAACTCGATCAGCCGCTCGGGCCGGAGCAGGCAATAGATCGCCCTGTCCTGTTCCGTGACCGCCCGCCCTTCCGTTTCCAACTCGTCGAAATAACGCCGCGCATAGGCGAATCGGTCAGCGAAGAGTTTATCCTTCTGCTCCCTCATGAGCGGTTTGTTGACCAGCCTGCCAACCTCTCCGCCGGCTTCTTGCCCGCCGTCCTCTCGCTCCCGCCAATGCGCCCAGAATTCAAAGGGCGTTCCGGTAGTCGCATACTTCGCCTCGTTCCGGGCGATTGCCAGGAGCATCTGCGAGTACACGAAGAGCCGCGGGATATAGTCGCTTTGTTGGTTGCGCAGATGTCTCATGACGGCGTTCTTGATCGCGCCCTTCTCGTTGGGCACGTTGGGCACGTCGGGCCGATTGCATTCGATCACGACGAAAGGAATGCCGTTGACGAAGAGAACGATGTCCGCGCGGCAGGTCCGCGCGCCGCCCGCGATCTCGACCTCGAACTCTTCGGCGACGTGAAAGACGTTATTCTCGGGACGCTTCCAATCAACGTAATTCAATGTGAAGCTCTTTGTGTCCCCGTCAATCGTCTGCTCGAAGCTCTTGCCAAGAGAGAGCAGGTCGTAAATTCGCTCGTTCGCCCGGATCAGTCCATCGGTCAGGACGACATCCTTCAGCGTCTGAATCGCGGCCTCGATGTTCGCGCCGGAAAATTCATGGTCTGCGCCTTTGAAGTTGATCCGGTTCAGGCTACGCAACTGTTTTTCCAGAAGGCCTTCGAGTAGCGCGTTAGACAGCTTGCCTCCGCGCTCCAGATGGACCTCCTCCCGTCGCAAGTAGACGTAGCCCAGGTGTTGAAGCAGTTGGAGCGCAGGAATCTGCGAGGCGTGGTCTTCAAGGAATGCAGGCAATGACGAGGGGCGCTCTCTCATAATTAGGCGGGACCTCTCTTCCCTGACTCGCCAACCTTCACCCTGATCTGTCCCGTCAACAGCTTCTGCATCAGCCCCTGCTTCTGTCGTTTGAGCACGGCCAATTGTCGTCGCAGTAGATCAAGCTCGCGGTCGCAGGCGTTGATAATTGCGGCGATGCGGCGTTGTTCTTCGAGCGGCGGTAGCGCAAGCTTAAGCGACGCCAGGTCCGAAAACCGGGTTCTCATGCGCACGCTTCCGGTTCCGGCGTCCTCGGCGAACTGTGCCCATTGATGTGACAGGCGGAAGTGATTCAGGAATTCGGGATCGAGCCGGCTCTCATCGCATTTGAAGACGACGTAATCAGGAGGCGCCAGCGCGTCGCCGGGGCCGCTCCATTTCGCGATAGAGCCGGTGTTCAATCGCATCGGGTCGTAAACAAACCAGTTTTTCCTGACTATCTTGCATCGCCCCACGCCTTCGCTTCGGATGCTTTTACGCATTGGAACCATTCCTTCGGCTTTGGCGACGGCATAGAGATCTTTTTCAGTAAGGGCCCCATAGTTTCTCAGCTTCGATTCGATGGTCACATTGCCCAGTCTGACGCTCTCCCGCTTCTGACCGTCGAAGTCATCAAGCCGCTTTCGCCCCGTGAGCAATTGCTCTAGCAAGCCACGTTTGAGGCGGCTCTCGGCGGCGACGCGCAGCTCGGCGCGGTCGACGGCGCGATCCCAGGTCAACAATATATCCACGATTTTACGCTGCTCTTCCATTCCCGGCAGTTCGATTTCAAAGGATTGAAGCAGGTCGCTCGACAACCTTCCCGCGCCATGACTCGTTCGATCCACTAAGGTTAACAGGCGGAATTTGTTCGCCGCCAGGTAGAATCCCAGATAATGACCGTCAACCTCTCTGTTGGGGATCAAAGCCTTCAGGTCTTGGTTGAAGGCCACGGCGCGCTCGGTCACCCCGACGGGAACGTCTTTCAGAAGCGTCATCCCGCGAACCAGAATCAGGACGCTTCCCGCTTCAATCAGACGAGTCCCGTCATTGACCCCTTCGCACGTGACTTTCTCTATCGAATCGTTCAGCCGGAATTTCTTCAGGTCTTTGGCGCTCAGCCAGGGGATCTCGCCGTTCCAGAAACGTGGGACTTCACGACTCGGCGTCCCGCCGGAAGCGAACTTTACAAGCTCGCCCAAAGGGACCGTCCTCCATTCATTTACTTTGGTTGCCATATTCGCCCATATTCGCGAGGATGTCACATCCCAAGTTCTTTCAGGTACCGCTTCATTTCCGTCCGAGCCTCGACGAGCTGCGCCTCGAGATCTTCTATCTCTTTCTGCGCCGCCTCAACATCGACCTCTTCGTCTTCTGCAAACGTGTCGACATAACGCGGAACATTCAAATTGAAATCATTCTCCCTGATCTCATCGGACGTCGCCCGGCGAGCGTACTTCTCGACCGACTCGAAGTTTTTGTAGGTCGCTACGATCTTCTCGATGTCCTGCGGGCGGAGCTTGTTCTGGTTCTTAGCGTCCTCGTATTCGCGGCTGGCGTCGATGAACAGAACGTCGGTCGTCTTCTTGCCGCGATTGAAGAGCAGGATCGCGGCCGGGATGCCTGTGCCGTAAAAGAGATTTGCGGGCAGGCCGATCACGGCATCGAGCAAGTTCTCCAGAACCATCTTCTGTCTGATCCTGCCTTCGGAGCCGCCGCGAAAGAGAACGCCGTGCGGGACGATCACCGCCGCTTTGCCCGTGTCGGCGGCAATGGTTTCGATCATATGCGTGATGAAGGCGTAATCGGCTTTGCCGCGCGGCGGGACGCCACGATGGAAGCGACAGAAAAAGTCTCTGGCCGCGTTTTCGGCGCCCCACTTGTCGAGAGAGAACGGGGGATTGGAAACGACGACGTCGAACTTCTTCAGCGCATTGCCTTCGAGCAGCCTGGGGTTGTTGAGCGTATCGCCCCATTCGATGCGCGCGGCGTCTTTGCCGTGCAGGAACATGTTCATCCGGCAGAGCGCCCACGCGCCGCCGTTCGACTCCTGCCCGAAGAGAGAGAAATCGTTGTCGCCGATTTCTTCAGCCACGCGGATCAGCAGCGAGCCCGAACCGCACGCCGGGTCACAGACGCGCGCCCCTTTCTTCGGTTGGAGCAGTTTAGCCAGGAGCGTTGAGACCTCCGGCGGGGTGTAGAACTCTCCGCCTTTCTTGCCGGACTCCGAGGCGAAATGTTCGATCAGGAACTGGTAGGCGCCGCCGATGACGTTGCGGCCGCCCACCCGCGACGGGCGCAGGTCGAGGCGCGGATCGGCGAAGTCTTCGATCAACCGCTTGAGGCGGCGGTTGCGCTCTTTAGTCTCGCCGAGGTGAGTTTCGGAGTTAAAGCTGATGTTGCGGAAGACGCCTTCGAGCTTGGCTTTGTTGGCCTCTTCAATCGAGGCCAGCGCGGCGTCAATAATCTCGCCGATATTCGGCTCGTGGCGTCTCCTGTATACCGTCTCGAAATCGCCACATTCAGGCATGATGAACCGCTCGCGGCTCAATCGGCGGCGAATCCGCTCCTCATCGTCTTTGTACTCCAGATGGTACTGTTCGCCCCTGTCTTTCCATACGTCGCTGACGTATTTGAAGAAGAGAAAGACCAGGACGTAGTTCTTGTATTCGGACGGGTCTACGACGCCGCGAAAGATGTCACAGGCTTTCAGCGCGACTGCATTTATTTCCGCCTGATTGATTTCTTCCCGGCCTTCCTGCCCCTCCTGAATTGATAGTGACTGGCTCATTGAGTGATTGCTCCATCGGGATTGGAACTGAGGCGGCTAGCCGATCTTCTTGAGTAGAGTTATTTCGATCAGCGCGCGGCGTTTGTTTTTAATCGCTTCCATCAGCTCTTTTTCGCGCAGGCTGAGTTGATGGATTTTCGTAACACGCGCCTGGATCTCTACGGGTGGAACTTCAACGGGCAAGCCCCTTATCGCTTCCAGATTGATCAGGCTGGCGCTAGTTCCGGTTGAATGCTCTTCAATGTAACGTTGCGCCGGACGCTGGTTGATATACCATGCGAGGAATTCCGGCAATATTCTTTCATCGGGGCGCAGAACGAAGAATTGCGAGGTGGCTATAGCGTTTTCGATCGGCAACGTGATTGCGAGCGCCTGTTTGCGCGGCCCGCGCGAGATGAACAGGACGTCGCCTGTTTCGAGAATCTGGCTCCGCTTCACATCCGGCAGGCTGATGCGAACCAGCGAACTGTCCAGGAATCCGGCGTCAGGCGTGACGTCGCCGACCTGAACCACCCGATATTGTCCCGACGCGTCAGGTTTGATCCTCTCGCGGAAAAGATAGCCGGAACGAATTGTGGCGACGTCTTTAAGATAAGGCATTGAATTACTCGTCGGCGGAAGAATCTGCGGGAGGCGGCCTCTCCCGCATTTGTTTACTGCCTATGTTTATTGCCCATGTTTACTGGATATCCGATCCGGCGCCGGCGCCTGCAAGCAGGTTGCCGGATCGTTTCAGAATCAAGTCTTCGGGCGGATTAGGCGCGAAGCAGGCCCAATCCTGATGGATTTGATCGCCCGCATCCTGCCAGCTCAAGACGATCTTGTCGCCGCAGCGATTGTTCAAAATAAAGTTGTCGCTTTCAACGTAACCGTGCCAATCGACCCCGGCTTGATCGTCTGCTGACATCAGATGAGCGTCTTCCCGGCGTCCGCCATGTATGCGCAAGATTTGGCCCGGTTTAAGTAGATCGCCGTTGTCGCCGATCCAATAAAGCTCCAGCTCGCCTGTGGTGTGGCAGTCATGGTCGAAAAGCGCATGGCGGAGCTGCATTGTCTGGAAGTTAACCGCATCCCTGCCGGTGTTTTTTACGTCTACCCATTCGCCGAGAAGTAGAGACGCAAGATTTTGCGTCTCTACACGTCTCGGTCCGAATCCGTCTTGGTCTTTGCCACTCTCTTTGCACGCCGGATTCGGCTTGGCCTGAATAATTTGTAGGCTCATCGCTTTTATTCTCCTTTCCGCTTCGGTCGGAAAACTGACGAAGCAGTCTGAAGGTTTGTATGAAAGGCCGGCGATGAGCTAGAATTCACGCGCTAAAAGGAATCAGCTCAAAGCTGACCTGATAAGCCCGGACGATGGTTGAAATCGCGTCCGGGCTTAGTCGTTTTTGAGGCGGCCAATCCTAAACACATTTCCATGAGCTGTCAAAAGAAAACATAGTGAATGGCAAACTTTTTCTATGTAATGATGTAGTTTGGCGATAACTACGACCAATATGTGGATGATTATATATAGCTGAAGGTTTTAAAAACCCAGGTTTCGGCACATTCCGCAATGATCGCAGGGCTTATTCTTTTCGATTGAGCAAAGTTTCGATTCAACGAATTCAAGCAGATCGCCGGTGGAAATGGTCGCTTCTTTAATATCGAATTGCCGGCGGCTGGGATGCGCTTCATACTCCATACCGGTCCAGGGAGCGTAGTAGACGGACGGAGACCCTCGGTTTTCGGACGGCGCCTCGACGTTCAATTCGGTCAGAGCCTGTCGCACGATTTCCCTAACGATCTTTCTGATCGCGTCTTCGTTAGCCATCACACTCTATTTCCCTCATTGTCTTGCCCGATGTCTTGCCCGATGTCTTGCCCGATGTCTTGCCCGATGTCTTGATGGATGAAATCGACCACGCCGATGATCGCGCTGTCAATCGCCGCGCCTGCTTCGCCAGTGGAGGCCGTCGAAGCCGACCAGCCTTCCTGTACGACTATCACGACATCGCCCTCGCCGGCGTCAACCGAATCGAGCGCGAGCATCGAAGCGCCGCGCGGCGCGCCATCGGGAGTGATGGGCTGGACGAGCATTATGCGCGCGTCCTGGTAGCGCGAATTCTTTTGTGTGGCGACGACATTGCCCAACACGCGAGCCAGAATCATTTGCGCTCTCCCCTCATCGCAATTGATTTCACGTGCGATTCTGAATCGACGATTCCGATAATTGTACAATCGGTAGGCGCTTCGATTCCTTCGAGCGCGAAACTGGCTTCTTTGCCGCGACACCAGAAGACAAGTTCTCCGGCGCCGGCCCCGACCGAATCGACTGCGACGAGCGGTTTGCCCGCCGGCCGCAGATCGCCGTCGAGAATCTGTATGACCAACAGCTTGCGGCCTTCGAGCGCGGCGTTTTTGACCGTCGAGACCACGTTTCCAATAACGCGAGCGAGTTGCATATTTCACAACGCCTTGATCACGACCAGAGTCAGGTCGTCATGTTGATGCGCGCCCGCGGTAAATTCTTCGATCTGATTGAGGAACGCCTCGATGATCGCCGACGCGCGCAAGTGGCGATGTTCGAGCAGGAAATCGAGAATGCGCTCTTCGCCGAATTCGACGCGATGGGGTTGCGGCGTGTGCGCATCCGTCAAGCCGTCGGTGTAAAATAAGATCGCGTCGCCTTTTTCCAGGCGCAAAGTCTCGCTCTTGTACTGCTGCTTGTCGAAGACTCCGAGCAGCAGCCCGCCGGTTTTCAAAGCCCGCCATTTGCCCGAAGCCTTGACCAGCAGCGGCGGATTATGGCCCGCGTTGCAATAATTGAGGGTCTTCGTTTTGGAGTCGAGGACTGCGTAAACGAGAGTCAGAAGCAATTGCCGGCCCAGATCGCGGTGCAATCGCAGGTTGGCGTCGCGCAGGACGCGCGCCGGGCCGCCCCCTCGCCTGGCCACGCTGCGCAGGATGCTGCGCGCGGCCGCCATGCCCATCGCCGCGCGCACGCCTTTGCCCGCGACGTCGCCGATCAAAATCCCCACGCGGTCGCCGGTGCGGTCGGAGGAAAGCGGGATATAGTCGTAAAAATCGCCGCTCAGGTTCAACGCCGGTTCCAAGCGCGCGGCTATTTCGAAGCCCTTCATCTGCGGCGGCGCCTCGGGGATCATCGCCCGCTGCACGTCGCGGGCCATCAGGATTTCACGCTCCAACTGCCGCTCGCGTTCGACGTGTTCGGCGTAGAGCCGGGCGTTGGCGACGGCAATGCTCAGGTTGTTGGCGATGTTTTCGAGCAACCGTCCGTGATATTCGTCGAAGGCGTTCACGCGGCTGCTTTCGAGCGCAAGAACGCCGATGACTTTGTCTTCATATATGAGCGGGACCGCGATCTCGGAGCGCTGTCCCTGGCCTTCCCATTTGTCCGAAACGTAATAATCCGGGTCGCGCGACACGTCGCCGACGATTTGCGTGCGGCGTTCGCGGACGGCGCGTCCGACCACGCCGTGAGAGACCTTCGTGCGACTGGCGTGTTCCCGCTTCGTGGCGCCGTAACCTTCCTCGATGTGCCAGACGAACTCTTCGCGCGCCTCGTCGATCAGGCCGACGAGCAGGAATTCGTAATCGATTATCCGGTCGAGCAGCGCGGCGATGTGATTGAGCAGCCGGTCCAGATCGAGGATCGAGGCGATCTCGTGGCCGATCTCGATCAGCGTCCGCATCTCGCGTGTGCGCCGGCGCAGTTCGTCGTAGACGCGGGCGTGTTCGAGCGCGACCGCGAGATGATTGCCGAGCGCGCTGAGCGCCCGCTCGTGGTCGCGCGTGAAATAGTTCGGCTCCAGGCTTTCCATCGTCATAACGCCGACGATCCGGTTCTCTCTCTCGAGCCTGAGCGGGACTGCGATCTCGGATCGCGGGTGACTCCCTTCCTCCGTCGCTACCGGCAGATAACGCGAATCGCGCGACACGTCGCCGACGTTGATTGTGTGACCTTCACGCCAGGCCGCGGAGGCGACGCTGCGATCAAAGGGGATGACCTTGCCAGCAGGCGCCTCTTCCGGACTGTATCCGACCGCCTTCTTCCATATCAGACCGCCCCCCGCCTCATCGACCAGAAAAAGGCCGAAGAACTGGCAGTCGATCACTTCGCCGACGCGACGAGCCACGGTTTCGATCAACTCGTCGAGGTCGAGAATGGAGATGAATTCAACGCTCAGCTCGTTGACCAGGCGCCCGAGGCCCTGCGCCGACTGCGTGGCGGACGAGGATGCGTCGTTAGTGGAGAGGTTGGGGAGCATATCAAAAGCGGTTCAGGGATTTATTTCGAGGCCTCATTGATCGCGTTGAGGACTTCGTCGTCGGCGGGCCGGAAGATCGGCATCACCACTTTGCGGAAGCGGATGATACCCTCCCTGTCTATTATGATCACGCCGCGCCGTGTGCCGATCAGGTTCTTCATGTCGTAATCGCCCACGGTCTTGCCCTCGGAATCCGAAAGCAGCCGCATCGGCAGCTTGTGATTCGCCGCGAAGCGGCGATGCTTCTCTATCGAGTCGGTGTTAACGCCGACGACTTCGGCGCCCGTCTGCTGATAGCGCCCCCAGTTGTCGCGCACGCTGCACAACTGTTTGGTGCAAACCGGCGTCTCATCGCCAGGGTAGAAAAACAACGCGATCACCTTGCCGCGCGCGCCGCTCAACGTCCATCTTTCGCCGTTGCCGTCCAGGAGATCCATCTCCGGCGCCAACTGGCCGATAT
>Ga0137410_10002666_pt1 | contig 12138 bp, 8 predicted proteins | sample CZODoug1_16funga_FD_108878 | JGI IMG/M metagenome (GOLD analysis project Ga0137410, IMG submission 108878) | Vadose zone soil fungal communities from Angelo Coast Range Reserve, California, USA - CZODoug1_16fungal (Illumina Assembly) | ecosystem: Environmental > Terrestrial > Soil > Vadose zone... | reverse complement strand
CAGTCCTTGCTCCAGGTATCCGAAACAATTTTGATGTCGCCACGATCCACCAGCGGTTGAAGCACCTTCATTTGAGCATCGTGCAAGATTTTCGCGTTGATATCGCTGGGTGAGCCGCCGATCAAGACATAATTTCCTCTCGGGGCCCGCTGTGAAAGAGAAGAAGCCTGCAACTCTCCGATTGCCGAAGCGTCCACTCCAATGAAGAAGGAGACGCCCGGATCGCGCACCAGGCGTTCGTAACAGAGTACGGGCACTTGCTTGGCCTTCGCGGCGGTGACGATGCGTACAGCTTTGCCGGCATCGTGAGGCACCAAAACTAGAGCCTTGACGCCGGCTGCCAGCAGCTCTTGGGCCTGCCCAAACTGCAGGTCATCATCGCCTTCGGCTGTTCGCACCAACACTTCCGCGCCTAGCTCCGCGGCGCGTTTCTGGAACCGGTCGAGCTCCGACTGCCAGCGCTCGACTTTCAAGGAATCCATCAGAAAGCCAATCTTAAGTGCCCCCGACGGAGCTCGATTGGCTTGGGCTTGAAGGAATGGGCTGAAGAACTGCAGGAGGGCAGCGAGAATCAGGAAGTGCAGGCCTCTCCTGAGGAGAGTGAACATCAAATGACCTCCATGCGGACTGCAGAAACCGTAACACCCGCGCGTGCCCCGAACAACGGGAATGCCCTCCCGAGTCGACAATGCGTTATAGGAGAGCGTGTCACCTTACCGCGAACGATATCTTCAGGACCAAAACTAAAATACCTGGTGGTGCGCCGCGCGGATCTAAACCTATTTCGGCCACTTCTCTTTCGGCAGACTCTTCTGAATCGTTTCGAGATTCTGGAATCCGTCCTTGATGACCGTTTCCTTGACATTTCCTTTTGTCACCACCACCGGAGGCAAGAAAATTGCCGGGATGGTTTTGTCCCCGAGCGCAATAGTGGATGTAGTCTTGACCACTTCACCCTTTGCCGCGGCGACAGCGGTTTCGGCCGCCACTTTTGCTTGTGAACCGATCGGCTTGTAAACGGTCATCGTCTGAGTGCCTTCGAGAATGCGGATGATCGCTGCAAGATCCGCGTCCTGGCCCGAAACCAGTACCTTGCCGGCGAGTTTGTGCTCTTCTAGCGCCTGGATCACGCCGCCGGCTGTGCCGTCGTTCGCGGCAAGGACTGCCGCGATGTCGCCCTTGGTAGCTTCGATAGCCGCGGACATGTGCGCGTAAGCTTCCGACGGGTCCCAATCCTTGCTCCAGGTGTCCGAGACAATCTTGATGTCGCCGCGATCCACCGGCGCCCTTAGAACTCTCATCTGCGTATCGTGCAGAGTTATCGCGTTGCTATCCTTGGGAGAGCCTCCGATCACCACGTAGTTGCCCTTGGGGGCCCGTTGGGTGAGTGAAGATGCCTGCAGGAAGCCCACCGCCGAAGCGTCAACCCCAATATAGAAACTGACGTCCGGGTCCCGGACCAGGCGCTCGTAACAGAGCAGCGGCACTTTCTTGGCTTTCGCCGCATTGACAATGCGAACCGCTTTATCCGCATCGTGAGGAACCAGAACGAGGGCCTTGACGCCGGCAGCCAGCAGTTTTTGGGCTTGCTGCAACTGTAGTTCATCGTCCCCTTCGGCCGTTTCCACCAGCACTTGTGCGCCTAATTCCGTGGCACGTTTCTGGAACTTGTCGAGATCCGTCTGCCAGCGCTCAATTTTCAACGAATCCATTAAAAAACCGATTTTAAGAGTCCCGGATGCAGCTTGTTGCTCTTGCGCTCGCGCAAAAGAGGTGGAGAAGAGCACGAGCGCACCTAGCATGGCGAGCCCCAGTCTTCTCCTAGAGAGAGTTAGCATCGAATGACCTCCACAGCTATTGATGGAACCGTAGCACCGCGACACCAGCGGCACAATGAGATTGCTATAGAGCACACACAATGCGTTATTGTGAACCCTGTGGTACTTTGCCGCCAAAGGTACTCGGGGGGCTCAGCTATAAGCGAGGCTCAACCCACCTGTCGACGGAACACGGATAGTCCGTGGCTTTATTTGCTGCCAGAGATGAGTTGGTCGATGCGGGGAGAGAGGCGCTCACTGAGGCTGGCGACCAAGAGCGCCGCAACGATCCCGGTGAATACATCCATCGTGTAATGGGCACGCAGAACCAGCACGGTTGCCACTTCAAAAATCACAATCAATACTGCAAACACGGTTAGCCAGTTCCGCCGTAGCCGGGACAACTCAATCGCGCCGAAAACTGCGATGGCCGTATGTCCCGAAAAGAAAAAATCGTTGGCGACATGGTAGGTCACCAGAAGCGAAGGGAAACCCGGATCGTGCCAAATCATGTTCGGTGGCGGAGGCAACGCGCAGATGGCTTGCATTGCCTGGCGCAGAGCCATGAGCAGGAACAACCCAAGGAACGGACGAACGCTCCCACCGAAAAGCCAGCGTCCCAACAGAAACAAGCCCAGCGCGTCGATCAGCGCGGAGCTTACGATAAGCAGCGCGTTCGCCGCCCTGATGTCCTGAGCGAAATAAGAGTTCAGTCCAGCCGTGAGGTTGTGGAGCCCGTCACCGATGCCGGAGGCCGGAGCGACTCGCGCGCCGATCAGCGACTGCGTCCAGAACCAGAGCGCCAGGACAATTCCGGTTACGAGCAGCCGACGCAGCAACCGCCGCCTGCGGCTCGTGCTTTCGGTCTCCGTCATAGAAGGCTATTCATCGAGTGCACGCTCTTCGTTATTCCTCGGGTGTTCGTTGCGTCATCTCCATCGCCAACCCGCGCGCTTTCCGCAAATCGAGCTTTCCAGTCCCGAGATAGGGAAGGTTCTCGATGCGCAGGAACTGATCCTTGCGCGGCCGCCACAGCGCCGGAAGGTCGCTCTTCCCTAGTTTCTCCAGACATTCTTCCAATTTAGGCTCATCCAGGATGTGCAACACGACGAGGCGCTCGCCTTTCTTCTCATCGGGCACGGCGGTGACGACGAAGGTCTGCTCTGTCGCGCCTGCCAATTCCTGCAACAGGTCTTCTACCTTGATATGTGGCACCATCTCGCCGCCTATCTTGCTGAAGCGGCTCAAGCGATCCGTGATTCGAATGAAACCATCTTCATCCATCCTCGCGACGTCCCCGGTGTTGTACCAGCCGTCCTGCAGCACTTCCGCGGTTTTCTCCGGCTTGTTCAGGTAGCCGCGCATGATGTTTGGGCCGCGCACCAGCAGCAAGCCCGGCTCATCCACTCCAACAGGCTGCAACGAGTCAGGGTCCACGATTTTCACCGTGATGCCCGGCAACGGATGGCCGATGCTGCCGCGCTTCGCTCCCACCTGGCGGAATGACGCGGCACGAAAATCGATCGTATTTACGGTCACCGCCGGTGAACACTCCGTGCAGCCGTAACCCTCATGCGGGCGAATTCCAAATTGATCCTCGAACGCCTGCGAAATGCGGTCCGGCAATTTTTCCGCGCCGGCCATCACGAAACGCAAGCTCCCAAAATCTTCCGGCGTGCAGCGGCGCGTATACGCATTCAGGAACGTCGGAGTCGCCAGCAACATGGTAACCGCGTACTTGTTCACCAGCGCGCCTATTACGCGCGAATCCAGCGGATTGGGATGAAAGACTACGCCGATGCCGGTAGCGGCAGGCAAGCAGAGCGTGCCCGTAAAACCAAAGGAGTGAAAAAAGGGGAGAATGCCCATGATGCGATCGTCGGCGTGCAACATGAAGACCTGATTGAGCTGCTCCACGTTCGAAGCAATGTTGTAATGAGTGAGCAGCACGCCTTTGGGGTCGCCAGTCGAACCGCTTGAGAAAATGATTGTGGCAATGTCATCCAGCGTCGCGCGCCCATCGCCACCGGCAAATCTCGAAATGGCTTTTGCCGGCAAAAGGCTTGCCGCCAATGCGGCAACAACACGCTCACCAAACCCGGTCCCCTTAGCGACATCCTCGATGAAAATAATTTCGCCCGGAGGCTGGATTTTGACTTTCTCTAAAAAGACTCGCGCAGTAACGATCGTTTTCAAGTTGCATTGCTGTGCGCAGGATGCCAGCGTTTCATTCGAAACCGTGTAGTTCAGGTTTACCGGCACTTTTCCCAGCAACATCGCAGCGTAATTCACCAGCGCGCCAGGAACCGATGGCGGCAAAAGGACGCCGACCATTTCCTGCCCCTGCCACTGCTTTCGCAATCGCCGCGCGAGGACCAGCGCCCCCACCAAGGCCGAAAACCAGCTCAGTTTCGGCCGCTGCCCATCGGCCATCGCAAACCGGAAGGGATGCCTGCGCGCTGAGTAAATAAAGGATTGGGGCAAAGTGTGCATGCGCTTCTTGCGCCGCGCAAAGGCTGCGGCACCCAGATCCTGCACCGCACGCCGCACGTCCTGGGCCGTCGCTTCCGAGGACAGCGGCTTTCCAAAAGTAACGCGCACGGGATACGGAATTTGCCGTGGAAATTTCCAAAGAAAGCGCCCGCCGGCAAAACTGAAAATCGAGCCCCACACGCCGTCCAGATTCACGGGAATGATGGGAACATCGACGCCCTTGATGATGCGCTCCATCCCTCGGCGAAACGGCAGCATCTGGCCGATGCGCGTCATCTGCCCTTCCGGGAAAATACAAACGAGTTCGCCGTTTTTCAGTGCGTCGGTGGCCAGCCGCAACGAATGGATCATTTCGCGCGGCCCTTGATCCGCGGCGATGGGTATCACGCCCATGATTTTTGCGAACGGTTTTACGAGCGGGTGATCGTAGGACCCCTTGAACATGATGAAGCGAATCGGCCGGTCGATCGACGCAATGAGCAGCACCGCGTCCGCCATCGAAACATGATTGGGGGTCAGCAGCGCTCCGCCGCGCGCCGGCACGTTCTCTTGTCCTGCCACATCCAGCCGGTACAGCGTGTGGGTGGCAATCCACAGCATCAAGCGCAGCAACGAATCCGGAAGCAGATAGACCGTGTAAATGGTGGCCAGCAGCGACATCACCGCGGTCCAGATAAAGAACGACGCCAGCCCGGTGTGCAGATAGTGAGTCGCGCCAGAGTAAATCGCCGACGCCGTAATTACGCCGACGAAAGAAAGAAAGTTCGCGAAGGCGATCACGCTGCCCTTGTGCGCTTCTTCCGGGCGGTGCTGGATCAGTGCGTTAACTGGAACGACGAAAAATCCGCCCGCAAAACCGAGCGCTCCCAGGAGCACAATCACTTGCACAAAGCTCAATCCGTGAATCGAGATGGCGAACGCAAATGCCGACATCCCAATGGCCCCTAGCGGGATGAGGCCGTACTCGATCTTTCCAGACGAAAGCAAACCGGCGGCGTAGCTTCCCACACCGATGCCAATGGCCAGGGCCGCTTGTAAGTAGCCCCCGCGCGTCTCGTCGAGGTGCAGGACTTCACGGCCGTAAAAAACAATCACGAACTGCAGCAGCGCGCCAAGAAACCAGAAATACGTGTTGCCGGCGATGGCCAGATGCAGAACGCGGTCCGGGCGGACCAGCTGGATTTGCTTCTTCAAGTCACTGAAAATGTTGACGCTGAATTTCTTGGCAGGATCAGCGGGTGGCACTCGCGAAATCCCAAAGCTCGTCAGCAAGCCAAACAAAGAACAAGCTCCGAAGATCAACCCGGCAATCGCTTCTCGCCCATGAAAATGCTGCGCCAGCGACGGCCCAATCACTGCGCCTGCGATAATCGCCAGGAACGTGGTGAGCTCAAGAATGCCGTTGCCCCAGGAAAGTAATTTGTCGGGCAGCAGTTCGGGAAGCAAACCGTATTTCGATGGGCCGAAGAAGGCGGCTTGCGTGCTCGCCAGAAAGATTACCGCGTAGGCCATGCGCGTGTTGCCGCGCGTGAACGCGTACATGGCGAAAAGCATCGCGCAAACTTCAAAGATCTTTGTGGCGATCGTGACGCTTCGTTTGCTGAAGCGGTCGGCCAAAAAGCCGCCTGCCATCGAGAACAGCAGGAATGGAAGTGCGAAGAGATTCCCAATGACAAAAACCAGCAAATCTTTTTCAGAAGCTGTCGGATTGGTCCCCAGGATCAGGAAGATGACAAAGAACTTGAGCCCGTTGTCGTTGAACGCGCCCTGGAACTGCGTGGCGATCAGGCTCCAGAAACCGAGCCGCCACTTTTTTTCAGGCTCAGCAAGGAAGACGTTTTCTTCGGCCGGCATGCACGCTCACCCAAGCGTTGCGATTAGAACGTAAGTAGTCCATTTAGTCTAGCAATCCTGGGCGAATCGCAGAGCAGCGCATCCCCGCCATGTGCCCAAAAGCGTGACGCCGAAGCGCCCCGCGCGTGTCCTTTCAATTCGCGATAGGATTACCTCCGCAGAAGGGGGCCGAATGAGCGCCGAACGCGGATCTCAGACAGTTTTGATTACCGGAGCGACAGATGGACTGGGGAAAGCTGCCGCACTGTTGCTTGCCGGACGAGGCTACCGCGTCTTTGCGGCGGGGCGCTCGGCGGAGAAGCGCGCGCAGCTTGACGCCATTGCCAAGGAGAAGAATCTCCCGCTCGAAACCCTGGAACTGGACGTGTGTAACGACAGCTCGGTACAAAAAGCCGTTGCTTCCGTCCATCAGAAGGTTGGCGCAATCGATGTGCTGATTAACAATGCAGGGCTGGTCTACGTCGGCGCCGTCGAGGATCTTCGCCTGGAAGATTGGCGCCGGCAATTCGAAACAAACTTTTTCGGCGTAATCCGCGTGACCCAAGCCGTTCTTCCCCAAATGCGAGAGCGCCGCAAAGGCCGCATCTTGATGATGAGTTCGGTCTCTGGCTTCGTCACGCCGCCGACGCAAGGGGCCTACAGCGCCTCAAAACACGCCATCGAAGCCCTCAGCAACGCCTTGCGCCACGAACTCTATCCCTTCGGCATCCACACCATCCTCATCCAGCCCGGCTACATCGTGACCAACATCCAACCGACCGCCATGGAACTGGCGCAAACCTACCAGGAAAAATTCAAGAGCGGGCCCTACGCAAGAATCTATGCGTCCTATCTGGGAAATGCCACGAGCGCTCGCGCGAAGTCCAAGACCACTCCGGAGGATTGCGCGCGCATCATGTTGAAGGCCATCGAAGCTCCCGGGCCAAAGGCGCGCTACGGAGTAACCCCGCTTGCCACATTCGCGAAATTAGCTAAATGGCTGCTCACCGATCGCGCTGCCGATCGCATGTTTCGCCGAAGATACGGAATCACGCGCGAAAAACTAGTCTAATTTAGACTAGTCTGAACCAGTCCTACTTAGACTAGCTGGCAAAATGCTCAAGGGTTGGAAACCTGGAACGAAAGACTGTTCTCCCGCTGCTCTTGCCACATTTTTGACCACGCTTCATGCACCGGACTCTCGGCGTAGTCTGCGGCGGCTTCCGCACTCGTGAATTCGATGGCGTAGACGCCGCTGAAATCCTTGATCTGATTGCGCCCGGTTTTCAGCCAAACGTTCTTGATGCCCGGAATTTTTCCCGCCATGTCCTTGATCCCGTTGATGGCGCGTTCCCGGTCGTAATTCGAAACATTGTCCCTGAATTTGTACACCACCACGTGCAGCACCGTTTTAGGCTGGCCAAAGCGGTTCTGGACCGCCGCGCTGCGCGCATGCAGCGAGCCTGCCGCAATTCCAGCGACGAATATCACTGCGCCCACAAAAATCTGCGAGGCGCGTTTGAGAGCTAGTGTCATTTCTTCCTCCACAATAGGAACCCTGCCAGTCTATGTAAGGCTTCTGGGTCAAAGCAACTCGCCGCAAGAATCCAGCGCCATCACTCTCCAAATGGTTTGACGCAGGACTGGCCGGGCCGTTACGCTGCCAAGGCACACAGGTCGGGGGTGGAATGGATTGGTCCGGCGGAGAGTCGCAAGAACAACAGGCTGAGCCCGGGGCGCTGCCCCAGTTTCCAAAGATCTGGATCGGCTATCTATTGGGCGTCGCAACGCTGATAGCGGAGATCGTTGCGTTCACCTTGCACCCGGAACTTGCCAAAGAAGCGCTGGTCGTACCGCCGTTGTATCTGTTTCTCGCGAATTTTATCAGCATCATTTACTGGCTTGTTTGCGTTTACGAATTGCATGTGGTGTTGACGCAGGCATCCGCGGGCGCGTATCCCATCAAGCCGCTCCGGGCCGCCTGGTTCCACCTAATACCGATTTTCAGCGTCTATTGGGTCTACAAATGGCCTCGGGAACTGGCCCGCTTTGTGAACGGCCGTCTCGGAACACCGCTCATGAGGCCCGAGCGAACGGGATGGACGGTGCTCTTCGCCTTTGCCGCTTTTCTTCTGCTTAGCCGAGGCATGGGCATGATTGCCCTGTTCTGGGCGACATCGTATCTGTCCCGATGCTTGCGGCTGGCATTGGCGGCGCGGACTGCCGCGCCCGCAGGGCCACTACCTTTTTCGTGATCACCCGCTCCAAGGAGAATAAATGCACAGAGGGATACGCTGGATCTTGTCATTCTGTCTGTTCGCAAGTTGTCCCCCCAGAGGACAAACGCAAGGTCAAGGCCAAACGAAGCAATTGGCACACGACATTTTCAAGCAACTCATCGAAATCAACACCACCGACTCCGTTGGCAATGTCACCACCGCCGCCGAAGCGATGGCCAAACGCTTGCGCGACGGCGGTTTCTCCGAGGGCGATCTCCACGTAGCCGGGCCCAACGAGCGCAAGAAGAATCTCGTCGCGCGTTTTCGCGGCACCGGAAAACGCAAACCCATCCTCTTCATTGGCCACCTCGATGTCGTGGAGGCGTTGCGCTCCGACTGGACCACCGATCCTTTCGAATTCATCGAGAAAGACGGCTACTACTACGGCCGCGGCACCGAAGACATGAAAGAAGGCGACGCCATCCTGGTCACCAATTTCGTCCGCCTGAAAAAAGAAGGTTTTCTGCCGGACCGCGATCTGATCCTCGCCCTTACCGCCGATGAAGAAGGCGGCTCCTCCAACGGTGTCGACTGGCTTTTAAGGGAACATCGCGACTGGGTGGATGCCGAATACTGCATCAACCTGGACGGCGGCGAATTTGAAAAGGACAAAGACAAGCGGCTCCTCGCAGGGATTCAAGCCAGCGAAAAAGTTTACGTCGACTTCCAATTCGAATCGCTGAATCCCGGCGGGCACAGCTCCGTCCCCAGTCCGGATAACGCCATCTACCACTTGGCCGGCGCCCTCTCCCGCCTGCAATCCTATTCTTTCCCCGCAAAAATCAACGAAATAACGCGCAGCTATTTCGCACAGACCGCGGCTATGGAAACTGGCCAGGTTGCTGTGGACATGAGAGCCGTAGCTCAGCAACCGCCAGATACCGTCGCAACCCAACGTCTCTCGGCGATGCCTTATTACAATTCTCTCTTGCGCACCACCTGCGTTGCCACCATGCTATCTGGAGGCCATGCGCCGAACGCTCTTCCGCAAACCGCTCGCGCCAACGTCAATTGCCGGATTTTTCCGGGTGAAGATCCTGAGGAAGTTCACAAAGCCCTCGAACGCGTGGCCAACGATCCGAAAGTTAAGATCAGCGTAGTTCCGCAGTTGACTCCTGACGGAAAGGTGGTGCCTGTCGTTCCGGTTCCGCCCTCCCCGCTGCTTCCGGAAGTAACCCGCGCCATGGAAAAAGTTTTGAGCGTCGCCTGGCCGGGCGTGCCCCTCGTCGCCACCATGTCTACCGGCGCCACTGACGGCAAGTACGCGCGCATCGCCGGAATTCCGACTTACGGCATCTCCTGCATGTTTTTTGACAAGAACGATAATCGCGAGCACGGAAAAGACGAGCGCGTGGGCGTGCAGGATTTCTACGACGGCGTGGACTTCGGCTACAAACTTATGAAAGAACTTTCTGCATCACACTGAAAACACATAACAGCATAAAGGGTGGCGGAAAGAAAACGGCCCGGCGAAGAACTCTTCACCGGGCCGCATTCTTTGAACTGGTTGAATTGGCGGATTACGGCTTGCCGGTCGCTGGTCCGCTGGCCGGTGTTGCCGCACTCGCGGCAATCGGTTTCCCGGCATCCGAACCATAACGCATCAGGTAGGGCATGAACGGGGTCACTTCAAACGGCATCTTCTCGCGTTCCGCGACCGTGCCGACGGGCTTGCTCTTGATGAGGTCCAGCTTATCGTTCCAGGGATCCAATTTCACGCGTCCGCCGATGGGAAGCGCCGCGATCATCTGCGGGTTGGTCTTCTGATCGACCGGCATCGAAGAACGGAGATCACCGATGAGCGGCACGCGGTCGCCGAGGTGCGGGCTGATTAGGTTCGGAATTTCCTTCCCCCGCGTGGCGAGCGCCGAAAGGAAGAGTCCCGCGTTCCCCAGCTGGTTCTTGTAAGGCGAATTATTCAGGATCTGCATGGCTTTCGTGTTGGCGGCCTTCTCTTCATCGGGAGTCCGCGCAAATCCGAAATGGCGAAAGGTGTCCTTGTCGTCGATGAGCAACTGATCGAAGAAAGCAAAGCTGGAATCAAGGCGATGGCCGAGGACTGCGTGGCTCAGCTCGTGCGCTACGATGGTGGCCAGGCTGGCTTCATCCGGCAGCACGTCGATCAAGCCGCGGCTAAGCACGATGGTATGGCCAACGGTGTAGGATTCCAGTGTCGTGGTCGTCATCACGCGGCAGCGGACATCGGGTTCAATGTCGATGTTGTTGGTAACCTCGAGGTTGTTGACCACCGTCTCGAGGACCTTGTCTACTTCACCGCGCGGTGCGATCAATCCAATGCGCTCCAGCCGGTCGATCACGTTGTCTTCCGCCTGGCGGTCCCACGAGCGCTGCGCTTGAATCGGTGAAAGGTCGTTGGCGGTCTTGGTGTCGTCTTGCACCGGCGTCTCCACCAGGATCTTGCTCAATTCCTGTTCCTGGCTGGCGTGGCCCAGGTTATAGCCCCACAGCCGCGTTTGCGCCTTGAAGTCCAGCTTCTTTGACAAATTGTAGTGCACGTCTTTTTCTTCGCTGTACACGAAGGAAGGCACCCAAATGCCCGGCTGCACGTTGGCGCGCCAGCTGTCGAAGTGGAACCACCAGCTGGAATGCCCGTTGCCGCTGTAAGCACCGTTAAACCGCACAATGTTGTAGTCCTGATCTTCCACCCAGATGCGTCCCAGGAACCGGCCCTTGCCGGCCTTTTCCTGCGGCGTCACGTCGAATACCAGGCAGCGCACTTCGCCCAGGAATTCCCGGCGCACGTAGTCAAACTTGTAGTGCGCCTTGTCGAACCCATTCGTGTCGATGAAGATCATCTGCAGGAAGCCGTCCGGCACAAATTGCAGCGCGAAGGAAAAGAAGTTGCCGATCGAGCCGAAGATCTTTTTCCCCTTGCCGTTGGTGTCCGTCAAGGAGACCAGCGAGACGCCCTTGGAGAAGTCCGCGCGTCCCAGGAAATATTTGTCGCCCGCGGGAGCGTAGCCAAGATCCTTATCTGGTTTGAGGTTCTGGATGTACGTCTCCACCAGCGGCGAATACTGCCGGATTTGCTGGCTGGCCCGGTTTTCGTTGGTGATCACCCGGTCGATGACGTCGTCCATGGTCCGTGCCTGATCCGCCGGCTTGGGGGCCGCCGAAGCGGCAATGGCGCCCAGACCGCTCAACATCAGCACGAAAATAAAATTCGTTACCTTACGCATTTTCTCTCTCCCTCAATATGCCAAACGAAATTCAATTCGAACGCGCGCCGGGAAATCCACGGCCTGACCTTCGCGTTTTGCGGGCTTGAACTTGATCTGCTGCGCCGCACGGGTTGCTGCTTCGTCGAGACCATGGCCCAAACCGCTTACCACCCGGTTCACCTGAATGCTGCCGTTTGCCAGGAATACCATCTCGAGTACCACGTCGCCTTCAATCTTCAGACTACGCCCTTCCGCCGTGTACTGCGGATGTGGTTTTTCTAATATGTCAACAGGCGTCGTGGCCCCTTCGCTGGCCACCGCTTTTTTCTTGGGTGCTTCCGCTGCTACGCTCTGGTCCGCAAAGCCCGTGGACTGCAGCGAGCCCTTCTTGGCGGCTGGCGGAGGGTTTGCTGTGCCGTTGCCAAACCCGGTGCTTGCTACCGTGCCGCGAATGCCTTTGTCGCCGCCGGTGCCGTTGCCGTATCCCGGTCCACCCGGCAATGCGGGTGACCCCAGCCGATTTACGTTGGTGGT
>Ga0137410_10002664_pt1 | contig 12147 bp, 6 predicted proteins | sample CZODoug1_16funga_FD_108878 | JGI IMG/M metagenome (GOLD analysis project Ga0137410, IMG submission 108878) | Vadose zone soil fungal communities from Angelo Coast Range Reserve, California, USA - CZODoug1_16fungal (Illumina Assembly) | ecosystem: Environmental > Terrestrial > Soil > Vadose zone... | reverse complement strand
TTCGGGGTCTCGGCGTTGACCAGCGGCATCGACTTCGCGGTGCTGGCGATGGGCGTGATCGGGTTCGCAGAGGTGCTGAAGAACCTCGAGGCCCCGGAGACGCGCGACCTGGAAAAGGTGCCGATCGGACGGCTCCTCCCGGGCCGCGAAGATCTGAAGCGCGCCGCCGGCCCCATCGCGCGCGGCACGCTGCTCGGCACCGCGCTCGGCATCCTGCCCGGCAACGGCGCGGTGCTCGGGCCCTTCGCCTCTTACGCGCTGGAGAAGAAGCTGGCGAAGGACCCGAGCCGCTTCGGCAGGGGCGCCATCGAGGGCGTGGCCGGGCCGGAATCGGCGAACAACGCGGGCGCGCAAAGCTCGTTCATCCCGCTCCTCACGCTCGGCATTCCGCCCAATGCGGTCATGGCCCTGATGGTGGGCGCGATGACCATCCACGGAATCGTCCCCGGGCCGCTGGTGATGACCAAGAACCCGACGCTCTTCTGGGGAATGATCGCGAGCATGTGGGTGGGCAACCTCATGCTGCTGATCATCAACCTGCCCCTCGTGGGCATCTGGGTGAAGCTCCTCGACGTGCCGTACCGGCTGATGTACCCGGCCATCCTCGTCTTCTCCTGCATCGGCATCTACTCGGTGAACAACTCGGCCTCCGACGTGATGCTGACCGGGGTCTTCGCGCTGGTCGGCTATGCGCTGCTCAAGCTCGGCTTCGAGACGGCTCCGCTCTTGCTCGGGTACGTGCTCGGCAGGCTCATGGAGGAGAACCTCCGCCGGGCCCTTCTCATCGCCCGCGGCCACTTCACCACCTTCGTCGAGAGACCCGTCAGCGCTGGCCTCCTCGGCGGGGCGCTGATCGTGCTGGCGACCGCGATCCTTCCTGCGGTGCGAAAGCGGCGCGCCGAGGTCTTCACCGAATGACCCGCCGCCCGCGGCGGATGCCTTCCACCAACCAAGGAGCGATCCGATGACCAAGCGACTGTTGCTCTTCGCCACCCTGCTGGGACTCTCAGCCGGAGCGGCGCACGCCGCCTACCCCGAGCGTCCCATCACCCTGATCGTGCCGTTCGCGGCGGGCGGACCGACCGACGTCGTCGCGCGCATCGTCGGCGACCACATGTCGCGCACGCTGGGCCAGCAGCTCGTGGTCGAGAACGTGACCGGCGCAGGCGGCACCACCGGCACCACGCGCGCTGCCCAGGCGGCCCCGGACGGGTACACGATCATCATGGGTCACATGGGGACGCACGGCGCGGCCCCCGCCGTGTACCCGAATCTCAAGTACGACCCGCTGAAGGACTTCGTTCCCATCGGGCTCGCGGCGGGGACGCCGATCCTGATCGTGGCCAAGAAGAACTTCCCTGCGAAGGACCTCAAGGAGTTCGTCGCGTACGCCAAGGCGAATTCGGAGAAGCTGAACGAGGCCCACGCCGGCGTCGGCTCGGTGTCCTTCACCACCTGCTCGCTGCTCAACTCCATCCTCGGCATCAAGCCCACGCGGGTGCCGTACCAGGGGACGGGCCCCGCGCTGAACGATCTCGTCGGCGGCCAGGTCGATTACATGTGCGACCAGATCGTCAACCTCACCCCGCAGATCCAGGCCGGCAGCATCAAGGCATACGGCATCGCGACGGAGAAGCGCTCGCCGGCGCTCCCCGAGGTGCCGACGACCAAGGAAGGCGGGCTGCCGGAGTTCCAGGTCAGCGCCTGGAACGCCTTGTTCGCGCCGAAGGGGACGCCCAAGGAGGTGGTGACCAAGCTGAACGGCGCCCTGGTGAAGGCGCTCGACGACGAGACGACGCGCAAGCGGTTGCTCGATCTGGGCGCGGAGATCGCCGATCGCACGGGCCGCACGCCGGAGGCGCTGGAGAAGCTCGTGACGAGCGAGATCGCGCGGTGGAACAAGGTGCTCAGGGCGCAGACGGCGGCGGCGAAGTAACTACCCCCAAGCGTTAGCCCGGAGCTTCACGCGGCAGGCGGGACGACTCCGACGCCGCGGGCGCGTCAGGTGGCTCGATCGCCCGCGGCTTCGGTACTGCTGGCTCGACCCGCGGGTTCAGGGCGCGGTGGCGCCCTCGGCGTTCATCACGTCGGCCCAGAAGCGCGCACTGTAGCCGGCGCCGAACCCGGGGGGCGGCGACCCCTGTCCCGCCACGTGGAGCGTCCCCGAGGTGAAGTAGCCGGTGGAGAGCGAATTGCTGAGCCCGATGCTCAGGCTGCAGATCCTGGACAGCTCCCGCGAGTCGAGCGCCGCCGCGCCGGGAGCCACCACCCAGGACGGGTCGAGCGAGCGGACGCTGTAGCCGTTCGCGAGCGAGGCTCCGGAGAAGAAGGCGCGCGAGACCGTGGACGAGAATATCCCGTAGGAATAGAGCGGGAACGGCATCGGGCAGGCGGCGATTCCGCCCGTCATCGGGTAGGTTTGCCCCGCGGTCGAGCCGTCGGATCCGGTCGTCCCGGAGGCAATGCCCGAACCGGTCGTTCCGGAGGCGATCCCTACTCCGCCCGAGTACCCATTACCCCAGATGTCCAGGCCGGCAACGGAGCTGTTCGTGCTCCCGAGGTTGAGGCCGAGGGCGATCGCTGGCGTACCGAACCCGCTGCTCGATCGCGCGAAGGCGCGCGGCCGCTGCGCCGCTCCCCGGTAGATCACGCGAGGGACCTCGATGAGGAAGATCTTGCGCGACGTGTTCGGCGATGGTGAAACGAAGCGCGCGATGCCCGAGGCGTCGGTCGTCGCGTTCTGCGAACCCGGAGCAGCTCCCCGCCAGCGCACGTAGACGTCGGCGTTGCTCACGGGAGCGCCGCTCGCGTCCGCGATCATCACGGCGGCCGCGGCCCTGCCATCGGCTCGCAGGGCCGCGACGGCGTCGGCGTAGAGCGGCGCGGGCGCGACGAACGCGCTCGCCTGCGCGACGGCATCGGCTGCCTGCAAGCGACCGGAGCCCGAAGTGCGGTCCCACCCTTTGGCGCCCATGCCGGCGGCGGTGGCTTGGAGCAGTGGACGCACCGCGTCCGGCGCGACGCCGGCGCCGATCAGCGCAGCCGCAGCCGCGCTCACGTGCGCGGTCGCGGGCGAGGTCCCGGCAAACAGCCACCAGCTGATGTTCCTGGGCGACCCCGGCGGGAACGCCTGGCCCAGCGCCCCGTCGAAGAGACCGTCCCGGTTGACGTCCTGGCGGGGATCGCCTCCCGGACCGACCAGATCGAGCGCCTCGCCGCCCGTGGAGTAGTAGGTGACGGCATACCCGGCCTTGACGTCGAGCGTGAACGCCCCGACCGCGACGACGTCCGGGAACGCCGCCGGATGGAGCACCCGGCGGCCCCCGGTATTGCCGCTCGCCCCGACGATGACGACGTTGCTCGCCCTCGCGCGCGCGATGGCGTCCGTCATCACCGCGCCCGGCACGTAATTGCGCGCGAAGTCGAGCGACAGGTTGATGACCTGCGCACCGGCGGCGACTGCGTACCGGATGCCTTCAGCGAGCCAGAACTCGGTGCCCCGGTTGCTCGAATCGAGCACCTTGACCGGCATGATCACGGCGCCGGCCGCCGGGCCCACGTAGGGAATGGCCGCGGAGGAGAAACTCCCCCGGCCGGCGATGATGCTCGCCATGGCCGTGCCGTGCCCGTTGTCGTCGTTGGGATGCGCGTCGCCGTTCACGAAGTCCCACCCGGGAACGAACTGCGTCCCGGCGAACACGGGCGCGCGGGCATACGCGCCAGACAGGCCCCGGTAATCCTCGTACGCGACACCGGTGTCGAGGACAGCCACGATCGGCGGGGCGGCGCTGGCGAACAAGAGGCTGGAATCGCCCGGCGCGCCGCTGGCGGGGAAATGCCAGGTCTGAGGATACGTCGCGCTCCCGATGAGGACGCGGTTCGGCTCGGCGGACGCGATGCCGGCGGTGGCGCGCAGCGTGTCCAGCGTCGCCTGGAGAGACACCCCGACCGGCAGCTGCGCCAGGCGGAAGTCCGCCAGGCCGATGTCGATGATCAGGGCACGCACCAGGTTCAACGCGTTCGAGCACAGGACCGGCAGCTTTGCCGGATCGCAGCTCACGATGATCTGCTGCGGCACGATGACCTGGGGCAGGCCATCGATGACCTGCGTGACGCGGGGAACCGCGCCGGCCGGGGAGCCCAAAAGCGTCAGGAGCGCGACGAGCGGACCGACGACGCCTCTTCTGCCGAGACCGGATCCAGTCATTGATCGACCTCTTTTCAAGGCGCTCCCGGGAGCAACACGGTGAAGGTGGTGCCCTGACCAGGCTTGCTCTCGACGCGCAGCTCTCCGCCGTGCTGGTGGACGATCTCGCGCGTGATCACCAGGCCAAGGCCCGTGCCGGTCCCTTTTCCGCCGGCTGCGAACGGCGTGTAGAGATCGGGCAGGTCCTCCGGCGCGATGCCCGGGCCCTGGTCGGCCACGGCGACCTGTGCGCTCGGGCCGGGCCGGGTCTCCGGCTCGCTGGACAACGGCGAACCCTCCACCTCGATGCGCGGCCCTGGCCTGCGCGCGAGCAGCGGATTGCCGCGCGTCAGCCGCACCGAGACGCGCGTGCCCTTGCCCGAATAGTGGATCGCGTTGCCGACGAGGTTCGTGATCACTTGCACCAGCCGGTCGAAATCGCCCAGCACCGGCGGGAGCTCCTCGTCGACGGCCAGCGCGACCTCGATGGATTTCATCAGCGCGAGAGGCTTGAGGCCGGCGATGGCCGCCCCGGCCACCTGCGAGAGGTCGACTCGCGCGCGGGCGAACTTCACCGCGCCCGCTTCCATCCGCGCCAGCTCCAGGGTGCGGTCGACCAGCGTGGAGAGCCGCACGGCTTGCGAGCAGACGACCTGGAGGCCTTCCCGCACCTGCTCGCCCAGCCCGGGGTCCTCGCCGGCCACCTCGCCGTAGACCTTGATGCTCATCAAGGGCATCCGGAACTCGTGCGCCATGTGGACGAGCAGCTCGGTCTTGCGGCGCAGATCGTCGATCAGGCGCGCATTCTCCAGCGCCGAGCCGGCGAGAGCGGCGAACGCGCTCAAGAGCCCGAGGTCCCTTTCGGAGAGCAGCGAGCCGACGCGGCGGGAGTCGACATAGAGGATGCCCAACTGGCGCCCGCCGAACCGGATCGGCGCACAGAGCACCGAGCGCAACCCGAGGTCGAGGATGCTCCTCCGCGTGCTCAGCTCCTCGCGCCCGACGATGTCCGCCACCGCGAGCACCTCGCCGCTGCGCAGCACGCGATCGGCGACGGTGCGCGAGATGCGCAAGGTCGCGCTCGCGTCTGCGCCGCGTACCGCGGCCACCCGGGGCACGCTCCCTTCCTCGGTGAGGAGGATGAATCCGCGCTCGGCGCCGGTGAGGACCAGCGCCTCGTCGAGCACGTCCTCGAGCAAGGCCGCGGAGCCGTTTCGCACGGCGAGCCGCTGGGCGGCCTGCGTGAGCGCGTCCACCTGCGAGAGCGACCTACGCTCGAGGGCCTCGACGTCCTTCTGCAGCCGCTCGACCTCGCGCAGGTCGGGCGCCACCCCCAGCTTCTCGAACGCCGCATGAGCCCGGCGCAGGGCGGCGGCGGCCTGCATCGGTTCGCTGCGATCCAGCGCCACGGCGCAGGCGACGCAGTCGGTGCGCGCCAGCTCGAGCGGGGCGCCGGCACCCTGCAGGAGCTCGCGCGCCGCCCGCACCGCGGCGGCCGCCGCGGCCCCTTCGCCGCGGGCCCGCGCCGCCAGCGCGCGCACGCGCCAGAGGTTGCCTTGCTCGACCAGGTTGTTCGTCTCCACCGCGAGCTTCATCGCCGCGGAGGCGCGCGCGTCGGCGGCCACCGGATCCAGCTCCAGCAGATCGAGCTCGGCCAGCCGCCGTTCCGTCTCCACCAACTCGCCGCGCGCGCCGGTGCGCTGCGCGATCTCGAGCGTCTCGCCGTAGAGCGTCCGGGCACCCGCGGCATCGCCCTCGCGAGCGGCAACCTCGCCGAGATTGCCGCGGACCATCGCATCGATGCGCGCGTGACCGCCCGCCTGCTGGATTTTCGCCAGCGCCTGCTCGAGCAAGTCCTTCGCCCTCGGCGAATCGCCGCGCTCGCGGTAGAGGGACCCCAGGTTGTTGAGGATGAGCAACTCCTCCTCGAGCGTCTGGCTCTTCTCCCTCAGCTTCTCCCAGGCCTCGAGCGCGCCGTTCCATTCGCCCGCCAGGTAGCGGGCGGCGCCGAGGTTGTTCCAGGCGATCGCCTCCTGGCGCTCGTCGCCCAGGGAGCGGTAGAGCTCGAGCGCCTGCCACGTCTCACGAGCCGACCGGTCGTATTTGGTCAGGAGCCGGTATGCCGTCCCCAGACCAGCTCGCGCGTCTGCCTCGGCACGGCGGTACCCGCCGCGCCGGGCGATCAGCACCGCGGTCCGCTCCTCGAGCAGCGCGCGGCGTCCGTCGCCTCGATGCCAGGCGCAAGTGCCGAGCAGGTGATGCAACCGCGTGGCCGCCTCGGCATCTCCGCGTGCACGGGCGACCGGCAGCGCCTCGCTGGCCAGATCTTGCGCCCGCGTGTAGTTGCCCCGCATCGCCTCCGCCCGCGCCTCGACGGTCGCCACGGCGAGGGGGTCGGCGCCGGCCGCCCGGGCGCAGCCGAGCGCCTCGAGCACCAGGTCGAAGCGGCCCTCCTGCCAGCGCGCCTTGGCGATCTTCTGCCAGATGCGTCCAGCGGCCCCGCCGCGAGCGAGCGCCTGGCCATATTGGCGCCGCGCGGCAATTGGCTGCCCGGCGAGCGCGAGGCAGTCGCCCGCGCGTTCGCAGAGCGCCGCCGCGCGCGGGCTGACGAACGGATGCCGCAGACCGGCCCGCGCGATCTGGTAGAGCCGCGCTGCCTCGACCGGCGCGCCGGCGCGGAGCCGCTCGCGCGCCGCCGCGATCGCCGCGCGCACGAGGCCCGGGGCCTGGGCCCGGAAGAGATGCCGCGCGCGCGCAGCCGGGTCCTGCGTGACCTGCGCTGCGCGCAAGTGCGCCTGCCTGCGCAGGTCCGTGGACAGCGCGCGCTCGGCCGCCCGCAGCAGCGCGATCTGGGAAAGGTGCAGCCCCAGCCTTTCCGCCAGGACGAGGCCGTCGGCGACGAGCGTCTCCTCGTCGCCTCCCAGCGCGTGCGTGCCGAGCTCCGGCCAGAGCACGGCCGCGAAGCCGACCGAGGAGCGTTGCGAATCCGGCAGGTCGAGGATCGCTGCGCGCGCGGCGCGCACCGATGGACGCGGCACGCAGCCGCCGAAATCCGCGCCCGCTCGCGGCGCGTCCAGCTCCCACCGCCCGTTGCGGCGCTCGAGCAGGCCGCGGGCGACCAGATCGCGCAACGCCTCCTCGAGATCACCGGGATGGCCCGACGTCTCGCGAACGAGCAGCTCGGCGAGCCCCTCTGCCCAGGGGCGGGCGGGCCCCAGCGCCTCGACGATCTTCGCTTTTCGCAGCGCCGGCGGGAGGGGACGCAACTCGATCCGCTCGAGCGAGTTCTCCAGCTGATCCGACGCCGTCGCGACCACCAGGAGCTGCCTCTGTTTCCAGGCCGGCTCGGAGGCCAGCGCAAGGAGCAGCGAGCGCAGCGCGCCGTCGGCGCGATCGGCGCCGTCGATGAGCAGCGCGACCGGGCTTTGCGCGCAAGCCGCGGCGAGGTCCTTCTGTGCCGCCACGACGGTCGGCTCGAAGCGGGCCCGGCCGCCGAGAAGGAGACCGAGCCAGAGGCCCAGCGTGGGGAGGCCGTGGTTCTCCGTGAGATGCAGCACGCGCAGCCCGGCAAGCTCGGCCGCGACCGCCGAGGCACGCAAGAGCCGGGAACGGCCCGAGCCTGGCGGGCCGACGATGACCATCTGTGCGCCCTTGCCGGCGGACGCGCGGCGGGCAGCCGCCTCGATCCGGGCGAGCTCGGCCTCCCTGCCGTAGAGCTGGCCCATCCCGATTTGATCGGCCGCGAGGCCCTCGCCTTCGCTCTCGAGCCGCAAGCCGGTGGCGGCCGCGAGCGCCTCGATGACTTCGTCGGCGTGCGAATAGCGTGACCGCGGCTCGCGCGCCAGGAGCTTGGCCACCACCGCCCTCACGCCGGGGCTCGCGCGGGCCGGTGGAACGGTCCCGAAATGCGCGCGGACCACTTCGGACGGCATGCCGGCAGCAAACGGATTCGCGCCCGAGAGCAGCTCGTGCAGCGTGACGCCGAGCGAGTACAGGTCGGCGGCCGCATCGGGCGCCGCGCCTTCCAGCACTTCCGGGGCCGCGTACTCGAGGCTGCCGCGCGAGAGGGGCTCGCCGCCACCGAGCTCCAGGTCCACCAGGAGCGCGCGCCGCGCTCCGTCTGGACCCGCGAGCACGGCGTTCTTGGGCTTCACGTCGCCGTGGACGATCCCTCGGCGGTGCAGGTGACCCAACGCACGGGCGATCCCGGCGACGTGCCCCACCACCACGGTCTCGGCGCCGCCCAGGATCGCGGTGAGGTCCTCTGCCCCGTACTCGAGGGCGAGGGATGCTCCCTCTGCCTCGTGCCAGAGCGACACCGCCCGCGCCAGATGCGGGTGAGCCAGCGCGGCCGAGCGGCGGTACTCGGCGGCCAGCCGCTCGGGCGGGCCCCGCTTGAGCGCGACCTCCTGCCCGGTGAAGAGATCGATGGCGAGATGGACGGACGCCTCGGCGCCCGATCCCCGAAAGCCGAGCACCTGGTAGCGGCGGCCGATCGGCGACTGCCGCACTTCGGTGATGGCTGGTTCGGCCTGCATGGGCTCCTGGACTGAGTTTGAGTGCGCAGTTTGACAGTTGATCAACGATGCCCGGTCGCCGTTTGAAGGCGACCTGTTCGTCCGCTTTCAAAACAGCGACCGGACCTACCCCGCCGCCGACGGTATCTCGTTCACTATCGAACGTAGTGAGACGTCAGGGCTGATCGGGGGTCGGGCTGCGGCAAGAGCTCATGCCGGCGGCGACGCGATGAATGCATCTCTGAAGTGATCGTAGAACGCGCGCGTGTTCTCCTGCTTCCTGACGACGGCCGCGCGCTGGTCCTGCGAGAGGTCCGCCGCGGGTTGAGGCAATCTGTCGAAGCGAGTGTCTTGCGCACCCATGTAGTGGAGCCAGTTCACGGCCATCCCAGCGGTCATGGAGCGCCCGTTCTTCAGCGGCACCTGGTAGGGAACGAACGTGACGTCGTCGGGCTCGCCAAAGACCTCGGCCGCGGTGGGAGCGAGCACGGCGCCGACCCATTCCTGCTCGCGCTCCAGACAGTAGGCCTCGATGATCGGCGCTCCGATGAAGCAGCGGGGCTCGACCGGGTTGATCAGGCACTCCCCCCACGCGATCGCGCCGCGGAACAGGATGGGCCGCTCGCGCCGGAGGCCCTTCTGGATGATGTCGGCCACGGCCGCGCCAACCAGCTTGATGCAGGTATGCGGCGGCAGCGTGCCCGCGATGCGGAAGTCCGAGCGCTCGGGGCGATAGACGAGGATGGTATCCGAGAAGGCGAGAGTGAAGACCTCCTCGCGGCGACCGGAGAGGGCCCCGGCCACGGCCGCGGCGTTCCGCCGGACCTGGACCAGCGGCTCGAAGATCTCGTCGAAGATGCGCTGCGGGCTTTCGCGCCGGCTGAGATCACTGAATCCCAGGATGTCGATCATCGCGACTGCCACCTTGCCGCGGACCCTCTTCTGCCCGCCTCGCCGGCGCCGCCCGCTGCCTCGAGCTCCTCTCCTGGCCTGGTCGTTTCCCACTGGTGTCCTCCGCTCGAATCGGCCGACCTCCTTCTCGAGGATTGACTGGGATTCTAACTGCCGCCTCCCGATCGAATCGGGCCCCGGCGGCGGATCGGCACGGGGTCGCGGCGGACCCTTGGTGTGGAGGGGTGCTGCCCTGTGGGTGCCGAGCCTGCTGCGCGCGCCGCGCGCGCAATGCCTCGGAGGATCTGAAAACTGCAATTTGACAATGGCAGTCGCCGGGGCGTATGGCGCGGGCAGTTTCGCCCTGATTCCCCACGGGGAGGGGACCCATGAAAACCGTCTGGATCATGGCCGCGCTGGTCGCCGCGGTGGCCGGGCCGTCGTTCGCGAAGGAAGTTCGCATCCCCATCACGCGGAAGGACAAGGTGCCCGTGCCGTGCGGCGAGGATCCGCTCCGCACCTGTCACAACCGCTGGCACCCGGACATCCCCGAGGCTGCCGAGGCCAACCCCGGCGACACCGTGATCTTCGAGACGCGCGACGCCTTCGATAACCCGTTCAACCGCGCGTCCACGCCGGCGACGGTCGCAGCCGCCAACCTGAACCTCATCCATCCGCTCACCGGCCCGCTGCACGTGAGGGGCGCCAGGCGGGGCGACGTGCTCGCGGTGACCATGATCGACGTCGGTCCCGGGCCCGACAACTTCGGGTACACGGTGGCGGTCCCGGGGTTCGGGTTCCTCCGCGACGTCTTCACCGACCCCGCCATCGTGCACTGGGAGCTGGGAGCGCCCCCGATCAACGGGACGCGCTTTGCGACCTCGCGCGACCTTCCGGGCGTGCGGCTGCCGCTGCATGGGTTTGCCGGCACCATCGGCGTCGAGCTGGGCCGTCAAGAGATCGAGACCGCGTTCGACCGGGAAGAGGAGCTTCGGGCGAAGCAGGGATTCGTGCTGCCTCCGGAACCGGCCGACGCGGTGCCGGCCCGCCTCTGCGGCCGCCACGGGAAGGCGAGGGACCGCTGCCTGCGCACCATCCCCCCGCGCGAGAACGGCGGGAACACCGACGTGAAGCAGATGGTGAAGGGAACGACGCTGCTGTTCCCCTGCTTCATCGACGGGTGCGGGCTCTCGGTCGGAGACGTGCACTGGGCGCAGGGCGACGGCGAGGTTTCCGGCACCGCCATCGAGATGAACGCGATCGTCACGGTGAAGGTCGACGTCCGCAAGAACCTGGCCGCGGCGTTCGGCAACTGGCCCCGCTTCGAGAGCAACCGCCCCGGCGTCCTCAAGGAGCTCGAGCCGAACCATTTCATCGCCACCATGGGCATCCCGGTGAAGCCCGCGGGCGTGGTCATTGCGCCGGAGCTGTGGATCGACGTGAACTCCAACCACCTCCTCCGCCCGCTCAGGAACGAGTCCGAGGACGTGACGCTGGCGGCGCGCGACGCGCTGCTCAAGATGATCGACCTGCTGACCGGACCGACTTCGCCGGCGCCCTCGAAGCTGAGCGCGGAGCAGGCGTACCTCCTCTGCAGCGTCGCCTGCGATCTCCGCATCAGCAACCTGGTGGACGTGCCCAACTACGTGGTCTCGAACTTCCTCCAACTCGACGTGTTCAACGCGGGGCCGTGAGCACGATGAGCAGCCGCAGGCTCCTCGCGCTGGCGCTTCTGGGAGCGGCCGCGGCGCTCTTGCCCGGCCACTCCCCGTACCGCCAGTGGTACGCGTACCGGGCGAAGCACCTGGTCGTCGTGACCGACGAGGGGCGGCCGGGTGCATTCGCCGTCGCCACGGCCATCGCGTCCGCCATCGCGGCGCGCTGGCCGGAGACCAAGGCGGTCCCTTCGGCCGCGAGGACGCCCGTCGAGGTGGTGAGGCTCTTGAGCACCGGTCAGCTCCAGGTCGGACTGCTTCCGGCGGCCGAAGCCCTCGAGGCCCTCGAGGGACGCGGCAGGTTCGCCGACGATGGCAAGGTGCCGCTGCGCGCGCTGGCCGTCGTGGGCGGCGACTTGCTCGTCGTGCTCGAGAGCTGTGCCCGCCAACGCGCGCACGCCATCGCCCAGGCCCTGGTCGAATCTCGCGAGAAGCCGCTCGCGGACAAGCGAGCGGCTTCTCGCGAGAAGCCGCTCGCGGACAAGCGTTCGCTGCGGGGATCTTCGCCCATCCCCTTCCATCCAGGCGCGGTCGACTACTACGAGGGAAGGACTGCGCTGGGGCGCGGGTGAGGTCCCCGCTTGCGCGGCCCGGGCCTGAACGGCTCTAGACTCGGCCCATGCGCCCGACCCCGAAGCGGCTCGTCATCAATGCGGACGACCTCGGATACGACCCGGAGATCGACCGCGGCATCTTCGAGGCGCACGCGCGCGGGGTGGTGACGAGCGCCACCGGGATGGTGGACACGCCGTTTGCCCCTGCGGCCCTGCGCGCCGCACCCGCCTCGCTCGCGCTGGGGCTGCACGCCGTGATCGATCCGTCGCTCCCGCGCGCGCAG
>Ga0137410_10002663_pt1 | contig 12148 bp, 12 predicted proteins | sample CZODoug1_16funga_FD_108878 | JGI IMG/M metagenome (GOLD analysis project Ga0137410, IMG submission 108878) | Vadose zone soil fungal communities from Angelo Coast Range Reserve, California, USA - CZODoug1_16fungal (Illumina Assembly) | ecosystem: Environmental > Terrestrial > Soil > Vadose zone... | reverse complement strand
TTTGCGGTCGATTGCGGAAACTTCGACAGCAACAGTTGGTAGCAACGCACGCGAGTGTAGTAGTCCACATCGCCGGGCTTGGTCATACCAACCACAGGGTGAATCAGCAGGTTGGCTTCAACTTGCTTCGCGGCACGGAACGCGAGCTCAACGTGGGCGCGGTGCATGGGATTGCGGGTTTGGAAAGCGACTACTTTCCGCCAGCCCACACGGGCGAACTCCGCACGCACTTCTGCGGGAGTCAGTCGCAAATTACGAAAGTCGTAGTGAGAGGGAATCTGCATCCCCTCCAGCTTTCCGCCGACGTACCACGGATTCGACTTGTTGATGGCATAGTCAGCGCCCGGATGAGCGGCGCTGGTACTGGCGAAAACTGCCTGGGCTTCGGCCTTGCGGTCAGCCTGCCAGACTTCTTCCACATTCAACACGGCCAGCATCACGCCTTCGGGATCGCGCAGAGCGACTTTGCTGGTGCCCGGGGTAAGCTTCTTGGCAAATTCTTCGGTGACGTCCAACGTGATCGGCACCGGCCAGAGCGTTCCGTTGGCCAGGCGCATGTTGTGGCAGACGCCTTCGTAGTCGGCGCGCGTCATGAAGCCGCGCAGGGGAGAGAATCCTCCCGTGAGCAACAGCTCGAGATCGCAAAGCTGGCGGCCGGTCAGGTCCCACGAGGGCCATTCTTTCGAATGGGCTTTCAATTCGGCGGTTCTTTCGGGTTGAGCGATGAGGTGAACTAGTTCTCCGCCATGGGGCGGAATGAGATGGCTGGCTGCGGCTGTCAAAGTACTGGGCCTCCTGAGTTTTGGCTTGTAATGTCTACTACGTTTATAGTCTTTGGTTGGATTCTTTCCCAGACTGCATCAGGTCCGGGGAAACCGATTTGCAGAATTCTTTAGGGAGAGGAAAAATCCCGAAAAGTTACCTCACAGAGTAACACTTCCGGGCAGAGTTAAGAAAGCGAGAATTGCAACTCCTGAATCAAAAAGAGTCGAGCAATCAGGAGGCCGAAGCGCCATCCGCAACCGTCGTAAATGATTGAAAATAAAAGCCGTTCTCGATCATTTCAAAGGAACGCCCCGGCCCCGGGCGCAGAATGTGAAAAGAATTCGCCACGAGGCTAAGACAATTCCATCCTGCCTCCGCAGATCAATTGGTTCAGAGCGCCGTTCCCGCCCACCAGCCTTTCAGCTCCCAATCCTGACTGCTGGCACATACTGCGGCGATGTAACCGGTTCCTCCCGGCACGTCCCGGAGAAGCCAGCGTCCCGCTTGCGAAGCATCCGGACGCGTTGCCCGCAGAGCATTTGTCTCCCCGGCTCGGAGAGAAACGTCGAATTGGCTGAGGGGAAGCGACAAGCCGTCGCCGGTTGCTTTGATATACGCTTCTTTTCGTGTCCAGCAACGGAAGAAGGCTTCGACCCGCTCTTCGGGCGACAAGGCGGCGAGTTGGTTCTGCTCGTCGGCGGAAAAGAAGCGGCGGGCGATGGCGGCGAAATCGGAATCGTGGCGAACTTGTTCCACATCGATACCGATGTCGCGTCGACGCGTAAAAGCAAACAACGCGATCCCACCGGAGTGGGAAACGTTGAACGTAACATCGCTAGCGGCATGCCGCGGCCCCAGAGATGGTTTCTCTTTCTTTGAGTAGGAAAAGCTCACCGCCTCCGGGTCAATGGCCAGATAGGCGGCCAGGACTGTCCTCAACAAGGCGCGGGACGCAACGAAACGCTGGCGGTCACGGGCAAAATGAAAACGCCCAGCGCGCACTCCTTCGTCGGACGACAGGACTTTTCTCCAGCGGGATTCTTCGGCCGCAACAGCTTCCAGATCAACCCGCCACAATTGCACTTCGTTGCCGGGCAGAGCCAGAGACGTCTCTATCTGGAAGCTTGCGTCGGTAATGTTCATGGTCCGGCTCATCCCTCTCGCCCAACGCTGCATTCTCCCGTTTGTCGCTTCACCATAATAGCGGTTGACCGGTCCTCGAGATTCCACCTGAGACTACGGGAGTTGAACCCGCTTCAGCGGCATGGAACTCTGTCCGTCGATCAATTCAACATTGCCCGCCCGGTTGTAGGTGTGAATGCCCGAGAGTCCCGCCCAATGCTCCGGAGTGATGGTTTTGAGCAGCCGCTCACAATAGCGATGCTTAGAGAGTTCAGTAATTTCATTAAAGGACACGCTGTGTCCGTACGAGGGCGCACAGCTTTGGCTGGGCCTGATTAGCCGGTTGCCATGCCTGAATACGCGACCAGCGCCGCGGTTCACTCGGATGTCGGTGGAGATGGGGTTTCCCGGATGAAAGTGCCAATCTCCGGTCAACGAGGTCGAGTAAAAGAGCAGCAGTGAACCGGCGCTGGAACTGGGCTCGGCGCTCGTCGTTGTGAACCACCATAGTCCGTCATGCTCCCAGATCGTGGTATCGACAAACGCACCTTCCAACAAAGTCCCTTCGCGCACCCACGTGTATGGGAAATCTTGGCACCGAAAAAGATCAACTGAATTGGAGTTGCAGGATTCGGGAATCATGAATATCTCAGAGCCAGATCGGAAAATGTGAGGGTAGGAATAGTGATGGCTGGTGTGTTGAATGCAAAAGACCGGAGGCCCCAATTCGCCCAGCGGCGAAAGCTCCGAACATACGATGGCTGCACGCTGCTCTTTGTAGGAATAGTCCTCCAAAAAAACCCAACATTTGCCTGCATGTTCAAACACAAACGGATCCGCCCAAAAATGACCTTTGGGAGGATCGATCCATCGAAAACCGGAAAACTCAGATTTAGAATCGCAATCGAGCAGTGCCATTCCATTGACCCTGCTGGCAATTTTCCAATGTTGCACTGTTTCTCTACGAAATGGGTAGGAGATCGCTTTCTTTAGGAGAATTGGCGCAATCCAGGGAAGAATATCCTTGTTGGCCGGAGTTCTGTAGATACGGCGCCTTCCCTGGTACGGGGTAGGCGGAATTGCTTTTTCCTGTAGATAGTCCCAGCCGAACCGGTGCAGTTCATTGAGCTTCCGGATGATGAGGTCCGAGGATCCCCAATAGGGTGCGAATCGGTTTCGAGAAACGCTCACCGTTTGTTTGGTCGCGAACAACGATTTACAGAGTACCAATCCACTGTCCAGCTCTTCGGTCAGAACTTGCAGGATTACGCCGGACAGCGGCGAGCCTTCCCGCAATTCCCAGAAATGGGCTGGGCCGCCCCGATAGAATTCATTGTCTCCGTGGTGATACGACCAAACCCCGTAACGGGCGGCTTTCAGGATGTCGCCCTTCAGGATGTTGAATCCGAATCGAATAAGGACATCGAGATCCTTGGCGCGAATGATGTCGAGGGCATCGCCCGGAAAACGATGTACAAACTTCTCTCCGAATGGCTCCACCTCGAGAATCTCAATTCCGGCGAGCAAGTTCCTGCAATCAACCAGGGCAACGGGATCATTTACCGGCTTGATTCGAGCGTCGAGGCGAAGGTAGAGATCGTAAAGCAACCGCCTTCTGAGCTTTGGATCCGATACGTGTCGCAGGAGCCTAAACACACGCGAGGGCTGAGATTTGTCCAGCGGCAACCTTTCTGCCGTTGTTTTTCTGACAACTAGCAATTCAATTTCCGCGAAATTGCTGGCCTTGATATCCTCAATGACCTTGGCAAAAATGGCGGAAATTTTGTCCCGGGAATCAAGAAGTAAGCCAACTCGAACCGGTGCGCGATTACCGGACGAGATGCGGTAATAACTGTTTGGAGTGCTGACCATTCCTTTTTTCAAAGTCCACTAGAAACTCAGATGAGACATGTTGATTCCTTCCAGATCAAATCGCCAGGCACGCAGCCCGCTTCCGCCAAAGTCACTGTGCGCAACACTCGCGGTAACTTGTTCAGATTACTCTAAGGGCAGCCCTATGACCGAAAACGTGTTCTAATTAGAGCAGGCCCGTTAGTAGTATGCCGGACGGGAGGTCCCCATGATGAATTGCAGGACGGTTCGTTTCTCCGTAGTCGCAGCGGCCTTGATCGGTTTCGCGGCAGCTCAGAGTTCAAAGCCAGCTTCATCTTCGCCTAAGCCGAGCCCCGATCCTCTCAAAACCTCCATGAAACCACTCACTCCGAAATCCGCAATGCCATCCCGCCGCAAGGCTGCGGTTGTGGCGCCCAACCGCGCGACGCGCAGGTCAAACCCTAACGCGGAACTCACGCGCCTGGAGCGGCAGAACAGCATATCCGGAGCTGCGAAGAGTGGCGGTACAGCACCGGCGAAGGGAACGGCCGCAAACCCTGTGGGCACATCTGCCAGGAGCGGTTCGGGAATTGACTTCAAATACCAGAAGCCGGTGGGCCAGAAGGCAGCGACGCACGGCGCTGGTAGAGGTCCGACTACGCCGGACGCTTCGAAGGAGAATTAAGCGGGGCTTCCCGCGTGTTCTACTCCGCAGGCGGCAGCTTGCCCCTCATGGAATTCGCCGCCAGCGCGTTCGAATCAGGAGCGGTCGCTTCCTCGCGAACCGCTGGTTCGGTGAGGCTGTACTTCAGGAGACACCAGAGTGCGCGCACGCCATCTTTCCACTGGATTTTCTTGCCCTCTTCATAAGTACGGCCCCAGTAGCTGATCCCGACTTCGTAGATCCGCAAGTTTCTCCTGGCAATCTTCACGGTGATTTCGGGCTCGAACCCGAAGCGCTTCTCCTGAAGAGGAATGGATTGGATGACCTCACGCCGGAAGACTTTATAGCAAGTCTCCATATCACTGAGGTTGATGTTGGTCAGTGCGTTAGAGAGGAGTGTAAGAATCCAATTGCCCACGGAATGCCAGAAGTAAAGCACGCGATGCGGACGGCTGGAAAGAAAGCGCGAGCCGTAGACGACGTCGGCGCGTCCCTCGATCAAAGGCTCAAGCAGCACCGAATACTCTGCCGGGTCGTACTCGAGATCGGCGTCCTGAATGATGACGAAGTCTCCCGTAGCCTCCTGAATACCGCGGTGCAGAGCGGCGCCTTTGCCCATGTTCCTGGGTTGTAGCAGAATCCGAATCTGCGGGCGCTCCGCCTGAAGTTGCGACAGAATTTCCCGCGAGCCGTCGCTGGATCCGTCATCGACGCAAATCAATTCGATCCCCAGCGGAACCGCAAGCACGCGATCCACCACTTGCCGCAGGGTCGCACGTTCGTTGTACACCGGCATGACGACGGAAAGTCTCATTGTCTTGAACCGTAGTGTAGCGGAAGAGTGTACTGCAAATCCAAGCTGGAAGTCTGCTGTTGTTGAGTTTGCGTCGTATGACGCCGTCTTATTGCAAGTGTTCGCGCAGAATTGCCACGATTCTGCGAGCTGCTTTGCCATCCCAAAGGGGCGGACGCGGGAACGTCTGGCCGGGTTTCTTGAGTATCGATCGGGCAGCCGCGAGGATGAGATTCGAATCTACTCCGACCACCTGATTCGAGCCATGATCGACCGTTGCGGGCCGTTCCGTGTTTTCGCGCAATGTAAGGCAGGGCACCCCGAGAACCGTGGTTTCCTCCTGCACTCCGCCGGAGTCGGTAAGAACCAGCCGCGCCCGCTCGTTGAGCGCGAGGAAGTCCAGGTATCCCAGCGGATCAAGAGGCACAATTCCAAGTCGGTTTTCTTCTGTCGCATCGGCCAGATATCGTTGCAGGCCAAAACTCTCGATATTCTTTCGCGTTCGAGGATGAACGGGGAAGAAGACCGGAAGCTCACGAGCCACAGCGCCGACCGCACTGAGAATGCCTCGCAGCGTTCCAGGATCGTCCACGTTCGAGGGCCGATGCAGGGTGAGGACTCCGTAAGGCCGGCAACCAGCGCCATTCTGACGCATTGCAAGCCGGTCGAGAATCGGTGATTTGGCGGTCAATTCGCGGTACCGCAGGAGGCAGTCAATCATGACGTTTCCGACCAGGAAGGTTTTCTCCGCTGCCACACCTTCGCGTTTCAGATTCTCGACGCCACTCTGCTCAGTGACAAAAAGCAGATCGGAGACCGCGTCCGTAAGCTTGCGATTGATTTCCTCAGGCATGGCCAGGTCGAAGCTGCGCAACCCTGCTTCGATATGTGCGACGGGGATCCCCAGTTTGACGGCCGTGAGCGCAGCGGCGAGCGTAGAGTTCACGTCGCCAACGACCAGAACCATGTTTGGCTTGTATTCGATCAGGACAGGCTCGATGCGCTTCATGATCTCAGCTGTCTGCACGGCCTGGCTTCCCGAACCTACGTGAAGATTCACATCCGGTCTGGGCAGGCCAAGATCTGCGAAGAAGTTTCCGGAGAGAAGTTCGTCATAATGCTGCCCCGAGTGCACTAAACAATGCTCGATGGCGGGAAGCGTTTTCGACGCCTCGTTCTTCGATTCATCCTTCAGGGTGTCTACGATGGGCGCGATTTTCATGAAGTTGGGACGAGCCCCCACGACGCTGAGAAGCCTGATCATCGGAAGCCTCCTGCCGCGATGCGTGCGGGCGGAGCTTCCTTGAAGCGTGCGAGCCTCGGATCATCGAATTGGAGCGAGGAAGTTTCCATCAGGCAACAGTGTAGAGCACTTTCCGCCGGTTAGTCGCGGTGGGGAGCCATAAGAGTGTGAGACCAATCATCAGAGTCGCAACATAGCCGGTAAATTGCTTTTGCGCCGCGGGCCAATGTTTTGTTGACACCGGATCAAATGAACTGTACAGTTCAAACTGTCGAACTGGCATAGTCCATGAATGACAGCATTGTCGTTACCGCCCTTGACGCACGAGCCAATTTTGGCAGGCTCCTTCGACGCGTGGAGGAGGGCCGATCGCTCGTCATAGCCAAGCGGGGCAGTCCACGTGCCGTGTTACTCAGCATCAGAGACTACGTGCGCCTGGCAGTTCCGGAGCCCGAAGTTCTTCGAGTCATCGGGAACGAATCCAAAGCAAAAGGCACGAACAAGCTCAGTTCGCGGCAAACCGACCAGATCATCATGGCCGCCCGCAGATCCAGACCGCGATCAAAAAGCCGGTGATCCCGCTTCGCCTCGTTGTAGACACGAATGTGGTCGTTTCCGCAGCTCTCAAACCGGAGGGGCTCCAACGGACAGTGGTGTTGCTGGCGCTTACCAAACCAGCCCGCTGGTATGTGTCGGACGCCATTCTCTTCGAATACGCGTTGGTCCTAGCGCGCCCCGAACTCAAGATTCGGAGAAATCTTCGTCAACAACTGCTTCAGTTAATCAAGAATCAGGCGCGAATTATCGTTCCTTCACGCCTAACTCCAGTAACAGGCGATCCCGACGACCAGATCTTTGTGGAATGCGCGGATGCCGCCCGGGCTGACTATCTCATCACAGGGAACGAACGTCATTTTCCGAAGTTCTGGAAGAACACCAAGATCATCCGATCCAGAGAATTTCTTAACCTCATTGCTCCCCACCTTGTTCCTGGGGATCCAGGTTAGAAATCCAAGCACCGACATTGAGGGACCGCCAAGAGACCTAAAACTTGTGGAAGTTGGCTTCACACGTGCATTCGTTCCGAACGCAACCCGTGTTCCATCGGGTAGGTCATGTAAATTGTTCAGGGGTGTTCCGTAGGTCCGGCAATTTTCACATAGGGCGTTCACCTGAGGAGCGAGAGTTTCCGCGCTACCTGACGCCACGGCCAAAAGAAATTCATGACCTCTGGGACTTGCGGTTTGCAGGCATTTCCGCCCAGGCCGCCTCGCCAAACAATTACGCTCTGCTCTGTTGCCCCTATTCCAGAATCACGTTACACTCAGTTCACGCACCTTTTGCGCTTTCAAATTCATTCCTAACGGCGACGTGGGCTCCCGCTACCCCGCTTCCGGGATGGAATCCAGATTTCTGGAAGTCCACTAAATCCCGGCAAGTGCCTGTGGAAATGGATGTTCGTTCGTCACAGCCATCTTCGTCTCAAAGTGGCATTGTGGATGCTATGTAATCTGGAACATCCCAGCTGAGCTGTCTTAGGGCAGGGCGAATCCAAAAATCAGGGGGCAGTGATGATGGAGCAGTCCGTTCGGCTAGGACCGCGCGAACAACAAATCGTCGAATTGCTTTTGCAGGGCTGCGACAATGCCGAGATCGCCAGCCAGCTCAACATGGCGCGCAGAACCGTGAAGGCTCATTTCAACCGGTTGTTTCTCCGTTTTGGAATTACCGGCGGAATTAAGCGAGTAAAACTCGCAACCCTGTTATATCGGAGGCAATTATGTTTGCAAACGAACGCTATGGAACCCGTACACCCAGTGAGCGCGAAAACCGGGTCATCGAGCTTGTCGCCCAGGGCTTGAAAAACCGCGACGTCGCCGATGCCATCGGCACTACGGAACATGTTGTGAAGAATTATCTTCGCGTGATTTACGACAAACTAGGACTCTGGAACCGCGTGGAGCTTGCCCTGTGGTATGAGTCGCGCCGCCAGGAGCCGCAACTGCCAGCCTGAGCGCGCTGAATCGTAGCATTCAGACGAGTCGATAAACTCAAACGGGCCGCCGGGTGACTTCAGGCGGCCCGTTCACTGACAACCGAAAGCCTGCAAGTTGCGCAAGCGCTCTCCGGCCCCTTTTGCGCCTTTTCGAGCTGCCACGTCCAGCAGCAAACGCGCCTGGTCGCAGCTCTTGGGCACGCCATCGCCACGCAGATACAGATCGGAAAGAGCCAGCGTCGCTGCGGCGTTTCCCTTGCCCACGGCCTTCCACAACCACAGCGCAGCTTCTCTGCTATCGCGAGCGCTGCCTTGAGTGTCATTTAAGTATCTTTGCGCGGTGGCAAAGTCTTGGGTGCCACTCTGTTCCGGCGGAATGGATGAGGAGATTGAGGCTCTGGTAACGATTTTGGACGCAGGTCGCGCGTCGGCAGTCCTGCTCTTCTGCGGAACCGGAACCGCGTCTGGTTGGATCCTGGTGGGGAGCGGGGTGGCCGGCGCATTGCCTGCCGCCGAATTACTTGGCGTCGCCCTTGGTTGCTGCGCGGTGGCCGGTGGCGCAGGCGGAATGACCTTTGAGGGAACAGACTCTGGACCTGCCGTTCCCGAAAAAGATTTTGTTCCACGCCAAGCCATGTAAGCCAGAGTGACGAGAAGAATCGCCAACGCCGCGCCAACGTAGAGCCGGTAGCGATAAGGAACGGGCTCGGGTTCCATCGCGAAATGCGGAAGGTCATTTTCTGGCAATGACCAGCTTGGCTGCTGGATGTTGTGGCTTCTCTTCTCTTCGGGAGTTTTGTAAACGGGTTCAGCCGCGTGCTCAGAGTCGTCGCCGAAAAAGGGCTCAGGCGCTCTCCTAGTCGATTCAGTTGGCACGGTTTCCGCGACTCGCGAAACGTGTGGCTCTGGCGAGAGCTGGAGAGGTGCACCACACATTCCGCAAAAGCTTTGCCCGGGTGAATTCCTGTATGTGCACACGACGCAAGTCCGGAGAGGCTCGCCAGTATGGGTAGCCGTCACCACTTCCGGAGGCTCATCCCCATCTTTCGATGGCTCGTGGGCCGCTTCCCCCGGGGCGTGGTCCTCAGAAGGGCTACGCTTCAGTTCACGAATCAACTCGGCAACAGCTTCTTCGCGCTTCTCGGGCGGGCTGGTGAAATAGACCTCTGCCCATCGACCCATGTGCGCCGCCAGCAGCGGATTCAGCAGAGGATTCAGCTCGGGATCCGGCAAGGCATTTGGGTCAGGCTCGTCTGTAGGGTGCGGCAATGGGCATTCTCCGGAGACGGGGCATACTTATGATTGCACTACCCGGCGGGAAGGTTGTCAATGTGGACGTAACGGACTCAGTCGCAGGGCTTGCGGTTGGCGGCTTCGAATTGGTCCAACTGTGCGTCCCGCTGGCTGGAGAGCCGGCCTTTCGCAGTCTTGCCATAAAGATCGGAACCGGGGCAGTAGTAGAGGGCGGTGTGCAAGTCGATCCACACCTGGGTTTCGGGATTGCCTCTGTATACCGGAGCCTCAGGAGCCTCCGCCAGGCCGAGGCCGATCAGGAGCTTGTCGAACGTCGAGAGATCCGTATCCGCGGCTGACGTTTTGTGACGACTCGCGCTGCCAGAAACCGCCGTTCCATGGCTTGTAGCGCCCACTGGTTGGTTCGACCAGATTCCCCAGCGAATCACGACTACAACCAAAATGACTGCGACGGCGAGATAGAAATCACCGCGGCGCGAATTCCAGAAGCGGGACAATCTGCTCGGCGCAGACGTCCCAGACAACTTTTCCAGAAAGTTCCGGGCTTTCGCCGCGGAAGTCCAGACAATCTCGTCCTGCTGCGGTTTCGTCAGGACCGTCATGGAAGCGTTGGCATCGAGGGACGGCGATTCGGATAGCGATGCTGCCATCGCATCCTCGTCCGCACTCGCCGCGAACGATCGTGCGGACAAAGGGTCGCTTTCCTGCAATCCCGCCACAGGGACTAGATCGGGACTATCGTTGGCTGTGTCTGCATCAGCGCCCGCATGGATCGCCGGCTGATGTGCCGCAAGCGGGCGGGTCCTTTCCGGGGAGTGCGAGGCTCCGTTAGAAGGCGGGGCGCCGAGGGTCTGCTGTTTGTGCCATGCCGATGCCAGCTTGCTCTGCATGGTCGATGTTTCGGTGTCGCTGTCGCGCGGAGCGCCACACTTGCCGCAAAAGAGTTCCTCCGCCGGCCCATTATTTCCGCACTTCCAGCAGGGAGATTTCGCGGCGCTAGCCGTGTCCGCGCGTATGTCGGTCCTGGTCGTCGCGGCAGATTGATCTTCCGCCAAAGCTGCGAGGTTCGGCTTCAGCTTTTCGATCGCCGCCAGCATCGTGGAGCGCTCGGCAGCCATGGACCTTTTTATTTTCGACTCGGCATCCCGTCCGATCGCCTCAGTCACCAGTCCGGCCATCAGTTGGCAGGTGTGGATGTCCTGCTCGGCGTAGCCGTTGATGCGGTCGAAATAGAGTTCTAAAGCGCCAACGATATCGCCGTCATGATAGATGGGTACGGCGAGCAGTGACGAGATTCCCCGCTGGCGGCACGGTTCGGGATCGAACAGCACTTCTGTATTTACGTCGTCGCTGCGAATCACCTGTCCGGTCCGGATACTGGCAGCGCAAATCGCCGTTGCCAGAGGAACTTCGCTTCCAACCGGCAAAGCCGGGGCGCCGGCTCCGGCGCGATAACGCACGGTCTTTCCCTCCAGAATTCCAATGGCTGCGCCGGTCGCGCTGGCGATGCGTGCAACTTTCTCGGCGATCACCGCCATCGCACTATCCAATTCGAGGTGGCGCGCCTGAATCTGGCGCTGCGCTTCCACAATCTCGGCCAGGGTGAGTGTATAGTCGCCGTTCGAGCGCGAACTCTCTGCCGATTCTGATTTGCTTTTTATTGGCGGAGGCTGATTTGCCGCCTCTTGCTCGCGGAGCCGCTCGTTGTGCGACTCCATTCTTGCCTCAAGTTCCCGCATTTTGCGGCCATGCTCCTGGATCACATAGCCGGCTTCGAGCAACTTTTCGAAAGTCTGCTCGTTGAGAACTGGTTTGTCTTTTTGGTCCGTCACAATCTACTTGCCGCCTGTGGCCAGCCGGCGTGGGCGGAGGGCCCGCACGGAGACCAACAACCATTCTAGTGCAATTCCTCCGCGAAAGAACCTGAGCGTGAACTAAGCGCTTGCCAAGTGTATGCAGCGCCATGGAGCGGGGGAGCGATGGCTCGACATGGCAGGGCGCAACCCTATGGAATTCAAGGCCTTTACGGGGAAACCCGGCTTGTGGCCCGGCCCATTAGGAGCGATTGGGCGAAGGTTACTCTCGTAAGCTGCAACGTCTTGCAGATTAAGGCGAGACATATTTTGTTGTTTTTAACGATGGACGGTTATCAGACGGTCGCGGTTTCGTGATGTTCAATTCTCGCGGTGAGATAAAAATACACTGCGGGGGTAATGATCAGCGATAACACCATGGAAATCAGGACTCCGCCAATCACCGCGATCGCCAGCGGTTGCAGCATTTGCGATCCCGCTCCCAGAGCGAAAGCCAGAGGCAACATGCCCGCGACCGTCGCCAGCGCCGTCATCACAATGGGACGCAACCTCCGGCGCGCGGCTTGCAGCATGGCTTCTTCCGCGCCGCGCCCCAGCCCGCGCATCTTTTGATCCGCATCCAGCAGCAGGATGCCGTTCTTGGCCACGATGCCAATCACCATGA
>Ga0137410_10002656_pt1 | contig 12162 bp, 8 predicted proteins | sample CZODoug1_16funga_FD_108878 | JGI IMG/M metagenome (GOLD analysis project Ga0137410, IMG submission 108878) | Vadose zone soil fungal communities from Angelo Coast Range Reserve, California, USA - CZODoug1_16fungal (Illumina Assembly) | ecosystem: Environmental > Terrestrial > Soil > Vadose zone... | reverse complement strand
TTGAGTGCGGACCGCGGGCGTGCTATTTTGAGTTGTTGCCCCGGAGTGGCGGAACTGGCAGACGCGCTGGACTCAAAATCCAGTGGTACTTAGTACCGTGTGGGTTCGACCCCCTCCTCCGGGACCACCTCCCGAAATTCGAAACAGCATGGAACACCAGGACCGAGTGTCAATTGTGCAGCCCGCAAATAGGAACGTGTTTCTATCATTCAAACGGTTTAATATAAGCACGACCGGCCTGTGAGCCGGGTTGTTCTCGATCGCCTATTCGAAATAGCTGAAGCTCGAAGGAACCTCATGCCACGCTTGCGTTCTTTGTACTTCTTTGTTTTTGCGCTGTGCACGATTCTAGGACACAGCAGCTATGCCGCCGATACGCCGAGCGAGCGTCCAGTGCGAATGTATCTGCACAAGAATTGGCAGATTCAGTCGTCGTGCGATGTGAAGGCCGCGGGCGAGCAAATTTCCTTGGCCGGCTTCGGCGCGAAGGGCTGGCACAAGGCAGACGTTCCGGCAACGGTGGTGGGCGCGCTGATTACTGATAAGACGTATCCGGATCCGTTCTGGGCAAACAATCTCCGATCCTATCCGGGAGTTTTTCAGTCCAACAAAGAGCTCTTTGCCAATCACGACATGCCGGAGGGAAGCCCGTTTCGTTGCTCGTGGTGGTTTCGCACGGAGTTCCATTTGCCAGCCAATTACCAGAACAAGAAGGCCTGGCTGAATTTCCTGGGAATCAACTATCGCGCGAATCTCTGGGTCAATGGAAGAAAGGTCGCCGACGAAACCGAGGTTGCCGGCGCCTACCGAACCTTTGAATTCAATGTCAGCGAGTTCGTTCAAGCAGGCAAGCGCAACGCCATCGCCGTAGAGGTCTTCGCGCCGGAGAAAGACGACCTCGAGATCACCTGGGTGGATTGGAATCCCACTCCTCCCGACAAAATGATGGGCGTCTGGCGGGAAGTATTCTTGACGCAGAGCGGAGAAGTTGCACTGAGAAACCCGTTTGTGGCTTCCAGGCTGGGGCCGGGATACGAGACTGCCGAGCTCACGGTCAGCGCCGAATTGCAAAATACCTCTGCCGTCCCGGTGAATGGGATCCTGCACGCGCGACTGCAAGGGTTTGAATTGCAACAGGACGTGGAGCTGGCTGGCGGAGAAGTCAGGATTGTAAAATTTTCGCCGCCGCAATTTGCAAGACTCAAGCTGGAGCATCCGCAGCTCTGGTGGCCCTATCAAATGGGCACGCCCACTCTCCACACCGCAACGCTTTACTTTGAAAGCGGCAAGCGCGTTTCGGATCGGGCGGAGGTCACCTTTGGCATTCGCGAAGTTACCTCGGAGCTCACGGCCAAGGGCCATCGCCTCTTTAAGGTCAATGGCCGGAAGGTGCTCATTCGCGGAGCCGCTTGGGACGAGGACATGTTTCTTCGATGGTCCTCCGCTCGGCTGGACGCTGACCTTGCCTACGTTCGTGACATGGGCTTGAATACCGTTCGACTCGAAGGCCACCTCGATCGCGATGAATTCTTTGAGAAGGCGGATCGGCTGGGCATTCTTGTCATGCCAGGTTGGTCCTGCTGCGACGCCTGGGAGCGCTGGGACGATTGGAAAGGCGATCAGAAGAAAGTGGCCGCCGCCTCGCTCACCAGTCAGATCTCCCGTTTGCGGAATCATCCGAGCGTCTTCGTCTGGCTCTATGGTAGCGACGGCCCGCCTCCCGCGGATGTCGAGCAGATGTACCTCGGAATTCTGGAAAAACTCGAATGGCCGAATCCCTCGCTCTCTTCTGCCTCAGAAACGCCCACGAAAGTTACCGGCAATTCCGGCGTAAAGATGACCGGCCCGTACGAATATGTTCCGCCTGTCTATTGGCTGGCAGACACGGAAGCGGGCGGCGCCTACGGTTACAACACGGAGACAAGCCCGGGGCCGGCGATTCCCACGCGGGAATCGCTGGAGAGATTCATTCCCAAGGATCATCTTTGGCCGATCGATGACGTCTGGAATTATCACGCGGGCGGCGAGCGTTTCACGACGGTCAATGTCTTTACCGATGGTTTAAACCGGCGCTACGGACAGGCGTCGTCGCTCCAAGATTACGAGCGCAAGGCGCAAGCGATGACCTACGACGGGCAACGCGCCATGTTTGAAGCCTACGCGCGGAACAAATACACTTCCACCGGTGTGATTCAGTGGATGCTGAACAACGCGTGGCCCTCCCTGATCTGGCATCTCTACGATTACTACCTTGTCCCGGCAGGTGGATACTTCGGCACGAAAAAGGCTTGCGAGCCGGTCCATGTGCAGTATTCGTACGACGACAACTCCGTCGCGGTCATCAACGGAACGTACGAAACGCTCAAAGGAACGAAAGTCAGCGCGAAAATCTACAGCATCGATGCGAAGGAAAAAGCTTCCCGCGAGACAACACTTGATTTGGAGACGGACAGCAGCACCAAGGCATTCGATCTTCCCACGCCGGATGGATTGACGCCGACCTATTTCCTGAAGCTCGAGCTCCATGATGCGGCTGGAAAGCCGATCAGCGAAAATTTTTACTGGTTGTCGACAAAACTAGACGTGCTCGATTGGGGCAAGAGAAAGGACACCGTCTACACTCCGCAAAAGGAGTTCGGCGATCTCACTGGCCTGAACAGCCTCCCTACCGCAAAAGTGGCCATTACGAGGGGACTAGAGTTCAGTGGAAGGAATCCCTCGCTTATCGTTATCGCAGAGAACAAGAGTGACACCGTGGCGTTCATGGTTCATCCTCGGCTTACACGCGGCAAGGGCGGGGAAGACATCACGCCAGTTTTCTGGAACGATAACTATTTCTCTTTGCTGCCGGGCGAGAAAAAGGCCGTCACGGCGAGATTTGATTCCGCCGAACTCCATGGTGCGACACCCGAACTGGTGGTGGAGGGTTGGAACGTGGAGCCAACGGCGCCCTAGTCGGGGAGCAATTCGAACGCCAGTGCCTTACCGATCTGGCGTGCTACATCACTTTGGACATCAAGAACGTCTCGCAAGTCTCGGTCATAACTTGCCGACCACAGATGGGTCTGGTCCCGCGCCTCGATTAACTGGCCCGTAATGCGCACACGCCCGCCGTCGCAGCGAACGCTGCCCTCTAACACACAGTCGATGTGCAACTCTGCGGCAATTTCTCCAATGGATTTTTTCGTGGCCTTGTATTGAACGGCCGAAGTGCGTGCGATCACGCCCAGCCGCTTGGGGTCGAGCTGCCCGAGTTGCGAAATCGTCTCTTCCGTCAATCCCTCGGCAAAGAATTCCTGTTCGTCATCACCGCATAAACTCTCGAACGGCAGGACAAGGAGCATTCTCTTACCCTCCGTTCGAACGGCCTTCCCGGGCTTCACCACTGGAGCAATGAAGCGATAGCCCAGCCGGGGGAGGGTTTCCACGAAACGGGGACTCCGCGCGGAGTCTCCCAATAAATCGCGAAGTTTGTTGACGGCGGTATTCAGCCCGTGCTCGTAGCTCACAACCGTGTCGGGCCAAAGTCTCTCGCGAAGCATTCTCCGCGTTACAACATGACCGGCATGGTCCAGTAACATCTCCAGAATTTGGAAGGGTTTTTCTTCCAGCCGGATGCGCATTCCATACTTGCGAAGTTCGCGTGAGTGGAGATTGACTTCAAACGTGCCGAAACGCACTACCGAGGCTACGCTTTGAGCGTCGTTCATTGGCCCTTTCCAGCGGCTTCCCCGGCCCCGGCGCAGGGTTGCCTGCTAACTCTATCCGTTCTCGATTGACCTTTTCTCGTAAGTCTTAACGACCGAGTGGTCTGTACGTGGATAAAGACTTGTCCTTCCGCTGATTTATTCCCGGCAGACTTTTGCCATCAAACCTAAAGAACATTTAGGCAAACGTCGTTACGGCTGCCTTAACTCAAAGAGGAGCACCCTGCAATTATGAAGAGATTCTGGACTGTCGTACTGGGGCTGGCCAGCGCCAGCGCCTTGCCTCTACTGTCTGCGCACGCGCAGACGAACAGCTACAAGCAAACCAATCTGGTATCGGATACGGCCGGGATGGCCGCCAAAACGGACGCCAAACTGGTGAATCCCTGGGGCATCGCTTTTATCCCCGGCAATCCCTTCTGGATTTCCGACAACAACAGCGGCTTTACCACGCTGTATGACCAAAACGGAGCGTTGAACGGCTCGTTTACAGTTGCCCCACCGAACGGCAGTTCGAATCCTGCGACGCCAACGGGGATTGTCGCGCCACCCAGCGGTGCGGGTTTTAACGTGAACGGCCAGCCTGGGATTTTCATATTTGACACAGAAGACGGAACGATCTCCGCATGGACGGGCGGGGCTTCAACCATCTTGACGGTGGACAATTCCGCCATCCCATCAGCGGCCACGGGCGCAGTTTATAAGGGCCTGGCGCTAATTAAGAACGCGACCGGCAGTTTTCTTTTGGCCACAAATTTCAGGTCCGGCAAGGTCGAGGTTTACGACACCACCTTCAAGCAAACGCAGATTCTTGGCGCGGGAGCATTCAATGATCCGGCCCCACCGGCGGTCCCGGCGGGCTCGGGTTCCCCCGGATATGCGCCGTTCGGCATTAAAGCCATCAATGTCAACAACACCGCCATGGTGGTGGTCACGTACGCCCTGGAGGACACGCCCATGCACGATCCGTTGCATATCGCCGGAGCGGGCTTCGTGGACCTCTTTAGCGCCGATGGCACTATGCTCCGCCGAATTACCAGCGACTCCCATCTCAACGCGCCCTGGGGCGCAGTGATTCCTCCCGCGAGTTTCGGCTCGTTCGGCGCCAGCGGCGATCTGCTGGTCGGGAATTTCGGCGATGGCACGATCAACGCCTACAACTTCGCCACTGGTGCCTTTATCGACCAGATGAAAGATCAGAACGGCACGGTCATCGCGAATGCTTCCCTATGGGACATGGTTTTCGGTGGCGGAGGGCCTTCCGGCGACGCCAACACCATGTACATCACGGCGGGCCTGGCCAATGAACAACACGGACTCTTCTCGGCGATCACGGCGAATGCCACGCCAGCTCCCACCTCCGATTTCAACATCAGCGCATCACCATCGACCTTGACGATCAGTGCGGGGCAACCCGCTTCGTTCACTGTGACGCTTGGCGGACTTAACGGCTTTAACTCAGCCGTCGCCCTCACATGCTCGGGGCAGCCGGCGAATTCCACGTGCAGCTTTTCGCCTGCGTCCGTCACCCCTTCCAGCGGTGGAATGGTGACGTCCATGATGACGATCAGCACTTCCTCCTCGCCCTATATGCACGCGGGACTGATCAGCGGGAATCAAACCGGCGGACGCTACGCCATAATCCTTACGATTCCCGCGCTGGCTTTGCTGGCCACATTCCTCGCCGGGAGCATCAGGAGAAGCCGCATGGCAGGGAACAACTTGATCCCCGGGCTCGCGGGCAGTTTGGCTCTTCTGTTTGCGACGGCCTGCCTGCTCGCGGCCAGCGGTTGCGGTGGCTATGGCATGAACAATCCCGGGAACGGAACACAACGTGGCATGGCCACGGTGATGGTCACCGGAACTTCGGGGAATCTCACTCACTCAACTTCCGTCACTCTCACTGTCCAATAACAGAAGAGGGGCCAATGGCTGGCCCGCTGGCCCCTCTTCCTCCGCTGTGCAGCGGACTGACCCGCAGTTTGATGCGACCTCAGTTGGACAAACACCGATCCCATACAGCCGGGACCCAGGCTTCAGGAGGCTCGACATTTTTCCGCAGTTCTGTGCACCGGGACTCAATTCACGAACCGAAAAGGGGAAAGACCGATGAAGAAAGAAGGAAATGTATTCACGAAGGGCAGCACGCGGCGTTCATTCTTGAAGAACGGAACGGTGGCGGGCGCGGCAACTGTGGGCGCCGGGCTGCTGACGGGCAATACGTTTGCGTTCGACGAGGAGGCTGGCGTCGACCGCGCACCAATCACCAGGGGGGATATCGCGATTTTAAGGTTTTTGCAGGCCCTTGAGCAGGTAGAAGAAGACCTTTGGCGCCAGTACGCGGAACTCGGCGGTACCCAGGATAACGAATTCAGCGGGCTCACTGGCGGAAACGCCGCCTATTCACAAGCGCTGCAACTCCTCGATGGGGACATGCCGCAATACATCCACGACAACACCGACGACGAGATCAGCCACGCCCGGTTTCTTGGCAATTACCTGGAATCCAAGGGCGCGGGGTCTGCTGACCTCACCCGCTTCAAGGTGTTGCCTAGCAGTACGGCCGATGGGGCACAGCAGATTGGGCGTCTCACGAATCTTACCCAACTCACAATCGACACCAGTTTTTGGTCCAGGTATCGCAGCATCACCAACCCGGATTTTGATCCCAAGGCACAATTTGCTCAGGCGGTTCCCAGTCTAAACGTCAATCAACACACCGCTATCCCGAGAAGCAACGCCGATACAAACGGAAGCGTCATCAATCTCAATGATCCCACGCAGTCCACCTTCACCGACCACCTCAAGGCGATCGCTTTCACGGCGGGATTCCACTTCGCCTTCATTGAGCAAGGTGGCACTAGCCTTTATCCGGCGCTGGCACAGCACGTCACCAACCTGGAAGTCTTGAGAATCCTGCTGAGCATCGGCCCCAGCGAGACCATGCACTTCCAGACCTGGCAGGACAAAGCCGGCAATGCCACTCCCTTGACGGACGTCGATCCCGTGAACCACTCGACCGTGACCTTTTCCACGTTGAGCGCTGCCCAGGGTGAAACGGATCCGGAATCCTTGAACGGGGACACCTTGCAGTCCAACTTGATCATGCCCGAGCCAACCCACTTCCTGGACCAGAAGTTCGGCCCGGTGGCCATCATTCGCCCGACCTCGATAGCTTTTGGTGGGGCGGTCGCCTCTGTCCAGTCGTTTGTGACGGACGGGCTTTTCATTAATCCCAAGACCAATAAAAATGACACCGGGATCGTGCAAGCGCTTATGAGACTGGCTGAAGAGGCCGATCAGGCTCGCCGCCAACTCTAGCTTGCACCCGGGCAGCAGTTCTTAGCTCATCCTAAGCGTGCTCTCGAAGCACTCGGGCCCAAACCAATCTGGTTTGGGCCCTTATCTTTCAGGATGGTGCTGCCACGGCGCGACCGTCGGGGCGGCCTGCCTTCCGGTCTATACTCCCCTCCACGATGTGCGTCAGATCTTCCCCCCCTGATTGCCGGCCTCTCCGCGGCTGGCCGGGCGCAACCATTCGTCGCGTCTCTCTCATCCAATGCGGTAGAATCGCAGGGTAGCTTTTGGGCAGGGGGAAACAAATCCGGAGATCTGCGGGATTGGTGATTTCCAATTGTGAGAGGGAACAATGAAAAGAGTGAATTGTTTTTTGGCGGCAGCCCTACTGGGGCTGTTTTTTGTAAGCGTAGCCGCGGCGGATACTTTGGAATTGAAGGATGGCCGCGTATTGAAAGGGAAGTATCTCGGCGGCACGCAAGCCGTGCTTCGCTTCGAGATAAATGGCGAAGTTCAGACGTTTAACACAACGGACGCTGTCGCGTTGACGTTTACCGGCAATTCCAGAAGCGCTGCCCCAGCGATGGCTCCCGCCCCAGCAGTAGCTCCTGTCGCGGCAAACTCCCTGGCTCCGACGGCCCCCGGTGGCGAGGTTACCATCCCTGCGGGGCAATCTTTCCTGGTGCGCATGATCGACGGTGTGGACTCCTCAAAAAATCACGTTGGTGACGTATTCCATGCCAGCCTGGAGACCGATTTGACCGTCGGCAATTCCGTGGTGGCGCGGAAGGGCACCGATGTTTATGGACGCTTGGCCGAGGCTAAAGAGGCGGGCCATATAGCCGGCAGCGCCGAGCTACAGCTCGAACTGACGCGCATCGTGATCGATGGGAAGGACTATCCAGTCGTCAGCAGCGACTACACCCTACAGGGTAAGGGGCGCGGCTCGAACACTGCGAAGAAAGTTGGCGGTGGCGCGGTGGCCGGCGCTATCATCGGCGCGATTGCCGGCGGCGGCAAGGGCGCGGCGATCGGCGCGGGTGTCGGCTCGGCGGCCGGCGCGGGCGTGCAGGTGTTCACGCGCGGTCAGCAGGTAAAAGTGCCGAGCGAAACGCTGCTGGAATTCCGCCTGCAACAACCGGCAACGGTGGCGGCGACGCAAAGATAAGCATCGTTCTCGCGGTTCCGTACTGAAGTCCTGGGGAATGTTCGGAAAAAGGCGAGCCGTGGCTCGCCTTTTTCTTTCCCTGTCCTCTTTTCCTGGGTGGGGCGCTCTTCTCGGGTTTTCCTTGCCCGTTATCGGATTGGAACCATCCACCAGAAATTCCCCCTTGCCACTCCTGCTGTTAGTGAGTAAGATACCCCCTCAAGTGGGGAGATCATGCCAAAAGAAAAACCTCGAGTAAACATCGGAGAGGTGATCAGGACTTACCGGAGCCAGCGCAGCCTGTCGCAGGGCGACATTGAGCGCCGCACCGGGCTGTTGCGTTGTTACCTATCGCGCGTCGAAAATGGGCACACCGTCCCGTCTCTCGAAACGCTCGCCAAAATCGCGGAAGCCATGGACATCTCGCTGGCGGACTTTTTCCCCGGCACCGAAACGCCGCGCGACCGTGAGACGCAAAAAGCCCTCGGCGAGCTCTCGCAGGACGAGATTCGCTTCCTGGCGGAGATCAAAAAGTACAGCACCACTCTTTCCGATGGCGACAAGCGGCTAGTGCTGGCGATGATCCGCAAGATGGCTACCTTGATTCCGCCTCCTGCGCCGAAAAAGTTGATCGTGCGCCGCCCAACGGCCTGACCGTTTTCACAATGGAATTCGATCGCGGGACCGCGGTTCTTCTGCCGCGCCCTTTCTCTTTTCACTGCATGGGGATTTGTTAGCTGCTCTGGCCGCGAATGATGCGGATGGCATCGGGTATAGCGGCGTCGCTCCGACCACTCGCACCTGCCTGGATTTCCACGCTGCGGGAGTCTTCCAGGTCGCTGCCTTCCCCGGGCGCCAGGAAGAGATTGGCTTCGACGGCGTGCTGCTTGGTGTAGAGGTCGTAGTAACGGCCGCCGAGAGCGTAAAGGGTTTCGTGGGTGCCACGCTCGATCACGCGCCCCGCCTCGACGACGAGAATTTGATCGGCTCGTCGAATCGTGGAGAGCCGGTGCGCAATCACGAATGTCGTGCGGCCGCGCATGAGGTAGCGCAGACCCTCCTGGATCAGCGCTTCCGATTCCGAATCGAGGCTGGAGGTAGCTTCGTCGAGGATCAAGATGCGCGGATCGGCCAGGATGGCGCGAGCGATCGAGACGCGCTGCTTCTGGCCGCCGGAAAGCTTCACGCCGCGTTCGCCGACGACCGTGTCGTACTTGTTCTCGAAAGACTCCGCGAATTCGTCGACGCGCGCGATTTGGCAAGCGGCGAGAATTTCTTCTTCCGTGGCGTCGGGCCGAGCAAAAGCCACATTTTCCCGAATCGTTCCATCGAATAGAAAAGTCTCCTGCAACACGACGCCGAGCTGCGTGCGATAGGAATCCAGCTTTACGGTCGCCAGATCGATCCCGTCCGCCAGAACTCTGCCGCTCGAAGGCACATAAAATGCCGCGATCAAGCCGATGATGGTCGATTTTCCCGCCCCGGAAGGACCAACGAGGGCCGTGACCGTTCCCGGTTCCGACCGGAAACTGACTTCGTGCAGAACTTCCTTCCGCGTATCGTAGGCGAAGCTCACGTCTTGCATCTCGACCAGCCCGTTCACGCGATCGAGCTTCACAGTCCGTCCAGACTCATCATCTTCCGGCTTTTCGTTCAGAATTTCGCGCGTGCGCTCGAGACCCGTGATGGCCTCTGTGATTTGCGTGCCGATGGCCACGATTTGAAAGACCGGCGCCACGAGAAGGCCCAGAAAGATATTGAAGGCAAAAAACGTTCCCAGCGTCATCGTGCCCGCAAGAATCTTGTGCGCACCGAGCTCCATGATGATGGCGCTGACGATACCCATCAGCCCCGCAGCGGAAAGACTCATCAGCGAAGTGGCCGTAAGCGTCTTCAGAACATTGTCCAGCAGGCGCTTCACGCCGCTGGCGAAGACCCCCTCCTCACGCTCTTCCGCGTGGTAACCCTTCACCACCCGAACGCCGCTGAGCGATTCGGTGAGGCGCCCTGTGACTTCCGCGTTGATTTTCGGCCGTGCCCGGAAAATCGGGCGAATCGTCGCAAAGGCTTTGTTAATCCCATACCCGAAGACCAGCAGGATGGCAAACGCGACGCCGGTCATGGTCACGCTGGTATGAATCAAGTAGACGAGCGCGATGACCGCGGTCATCATCCCGCCGACAAATTCAACCAGCCCCGTTCCGATCAGATTGCGCACGCCTTCGACGTCGCTCATGATTCGCGAAACGAGCGCGCCGGTTTTGTTGGCATCGTAGAACGACACGGGAAGCCGGCCGATGTGCGCCTGCACCTGGCGGCGTAGTTCGGCGATCATTTTTTGCGCGGACTTGGAGAGCACTTGGGTCAGCGTGAACGACGTCAGTCCCTGAAGGACGGTCGCCGCAAGAACGGCCAGCACGATTGGCGTCAGAAGTTGGATTTGCCGTTTGCTGATGACGTTGTCCACCAGATACTTCGTGGAAGCCGGCAGCACCAATCCCGATAGTCGATTGATGGCCATGAGTACGAAGCCCAGCGCCAGCAGCCCGCGCCTCGGCTTCATCAGCGCCCAAACGTCGGGAAGATTCTTCCACGCGTTTTTGCGTTTTTCACTTTTGGCTGGTGATTTGGCGGCTGTCTCGGTGGCCATGATTGGAAGACGAACAGTACCCTGTGGATTAGATGCCAGCAGTGTCCGTATGACTATATTGCGAAAACGGACCGGAAGGAGTAGTTATCTTCAATCGCCCGCGGTTCCCGCGCGTGGCACGATGGCCTTGGCGGGTCGATCGAGGTTCAAAACGCTGGAGATGAACTCGCTGACGGTGATTCCCAGATGGCCCCAGAGTCTCCGCTTCAGGCTGGTGTAATCCTGCGTGCCGCTGAACAGATCGCCCATCAATTGCCGGAACACCGGGCTGCGACGCAGGAACTGAACCATGCGCGTCGTGACCGCACTGCCCAGGAAAGATCCGCGATAAAAACGCCGCACGATGCGCGCCGCGAATTCCAGTTCAGCGCAAAAAGTTGCCTTCACCCACGCCGGGTACTTCTCCGGGCAACCTTCGGCGAGCGAGCGGCCCAGCAATTCGCCGGAGCGAATGGCATAGAAAAGGCCTTCGCCGGTGAGGGGATCGACCCACGCCGCCGCATCTCCAACAAGCGCCCAGTTCTTTCCGATGACGTTTCTTTCGGAAAGCGTGCGCTCCTTCGGCGAGGGCAGGACGTGGCTATAAAACTTTGCGCCCTCCGTCTGTATACCGTGCTTCCCCACGAATGTTTGCAGATGGCTGCGCAGCTCCGTGCTGGTATGCGACGACATGCTCCCGCAAATGCCGACCGAGAGATGATCGCAGCGAGGAAACGACCAGATATAGCCCTCAAACTGCGGCAGGAACTTGATGATGATGGAGTCGCTGGTCTGCGGCACGAAGTAGCCCTGCGTCATCTCCAGTTCGTCGCGCTGCAACGCCCGTGTTTCCGGGAGCAGTTGATTGCGCGCACCGGCAGCGAGAACCAGAAAATCGGCTTCCTGCCAAACACCTTCCACGCAGTAGCGGGGCTTCGTCGTGGAGGTGTCCACACTCATCACGCGGGAACGCCGCACGTTGCAGCCCGCATCTCGCGCGCGATCCAGGAGCATGCCATTCAGCACCTTCCGCGAATAGATAACGATCGGATGGGGCATGTCGAGCGTGGCGCGATGCTCTTCGCTGCTGATCAGCTCCACGGAATTCACTAGTTTCTTGGGATAGGAATTATCGAGCAGGAAGGGGAAACACTGAATCGCTTTGTGAGTCAGGCCGCCGCCGCAGGGTTTTTCCCACGCCAGATGCTCGTCAAAAAGATTAACCTTGTGGCCCGCGCGCGCGAGTTGTTCACCACACATTGCGCCGGACGGTCCGCCGCCGACGATCGCTATCTGAGCCATGGTCGTGTCTCGCTGAGAGCTTTCAATTCCGTCCTTGGGCGCGGAACCCCCGTCTTAAGTTCCTTTGGTGACGAGTTCTA
>Ga0137410_10002655_pt1 | contig 12165 bp, 13 predicted proteins | sample CZODoug1_16funga_FD_108878 | JGI IMG/M metagenome (GOLD analysis project Ga0137410, IMG submission 108878) | Vadose zone soil fungal communities from Angelo Coast Range Reserve, California, USA - CZODoug1_16fungal (Illumina Assembly) | ecosystem: Environmental > Terrestrial > Soil > Vadose zone... | reverse complement strand
TCGAGCGACGACGAGGTGGAGGTGATCGCCGTTTCAGGTGACGTGAAGGGTCGCGACTGTGTAGTGGTCGAGGACATCATCACGACCGGCGGCACGATCGCCAAGCTCGCGACCGCGCTGCGCTCGCAGGGTGCGAACAAGGTGCTCGTCGCCGCGACTCACCCGGTCCTGACCGGCAACGCCGTCGAGCGATTGAAAGCCGCGGACATCGACCACGTGATCGTCACCGATTCGGTCCCCATCCCTCCCGAAAAGCTCGGCCCGCCACTCACCGTGCTGTCGGTGGCGCCGCTGCTCGCTGAAGCGATCATCCGGGTTCACGAAAACCGGAGCGTCAGCGAGCTCTTCAAGTAATCCTCTCGTGACCGGTCAGGAATTCTTCGAGCTTCTAGTCCTGTTGCTGTGCTTTGTCATCGCCGCGCTGGCGAGCGGCACCGAGACGGCGCTCACCTCCGTCGGCCGCCTGCGCGTGCGCTTCCTGGCCGAACAGGGCAGCAAGTCCGCGACCATCCTGCAGCGCCTGCGCGCGGACCCGAATCGATTCCTGTCCACCGTGCTGTTCGTCAACACGCTGGCCCTCATCGTCGCCTCGACCGCGACCGCACTCCTGAGCGAGTCGCTGTTCACACGCTGGGGCGTGCCGGAGGAATGGCGCCTGTGGCTGACGCTGCTCGATTCCGTCATTCTCTCTGTGATCCTGCTCATCGCGGCGGAGGTCACGCCCAAAACCCTGGCGATCACGCACGCCGAGCGCGTTGCGCTCATGGCCGCCGGTCCCGTCGACCGCCTGGCGAGCTTCCTGGCCCCGATCCTGTGGGCGGTCACGCTCATCTCGCGCGCCCTCACCGGCGGCCGCGCCGCTCGAGCGCCCTACCTCACTGAAGAGGAGTTGATCAGCATGGTCAACGCTTCCGAGGAGCAGGGGGTGATCGAGGAGCAGGAGCACCAGATGATCCACGGGATCATCGAGATCGGGGACAAGACCGTGCGCGAGATCATGATCCCGCGCACCGACATCGTGGCCGTCGAGAAACATGCGCCGCTGAAGGACATCGTCAGGCTCTTCAAGGAGCATCGACACACGAGGATGCCGGTGTACGACGGCGACATTGACCACGTGGCCGGCCTAATCCACACCAAGGACCTGCTGCTCTTCTACACGCTCTCGAGCGCTCAGAAGTTCGACATGGACAAGATGCTGCGGCCCATCGAGTTCACACCTGAGCAGAAGAAGGTCGATGAGCTGCTGCACGACATGCGGACCAAGAAGGTCCACATGATCATCGTCGTGGACGAGTACGGCGGCACCGCAGGCATGGTCACGCTGGAGGACCTGCTGGAGGAGATCGTCGGCGAGATTCGCGACGAGTACGACTCCGCGGAAGAGGACGAGCTCGTCATCCTCAACGACCACGAGGCGCGAGTGGACGCCGGCTTCCCGCTCGAGGAGCTCAACTCGCGACTCGGGCTGGCCATCGAGGAGTCGGGCGACTACGACTCGGTCGGAGGCTACGTCCACTCGGTCCTGGGCAAGATCGCCGCGCCGGGCGACACGTTCCGGGGCGGGCGGGCGAAATGGACGGTGGAGAAGGTGAAGGGCCGGCGCATCCTCACCATCCGTCTCACGGCCGACCAGCCGTGGCCGAAGGAGGCCCTCGAACATTCAGGCACGCTTCCCCAGTCGTCGAACGAGAGCGACGGCGCGCAAGAGGAGCCTCCGCGAGAGAAGCTGGAGAAGAGGGAGAAAGAGACTGGCCACATATCGTGACCAGGCGGTCGTGCTGCGCAAGCTCGACTACGGCGAGGCCGACCGGATCTTCACGTTCCTGACCCGCACGCACGGCAAGGTGGGGGCGATCGCAAAGGGGGTGCGGCGGCCTGAATCGAAGCTGGGCCCGTCCCTCGAGCTGTACAGCCACGTCGACCTGCTCCTGGCGAAAGGACGCGGGGAGCTGGACGTGGTGGCGCAGGTGCAGCGCATGCCGGGCCTGCGGATCGCCGGTGACGTGGAGCGGATGTCGCACGCGGCGCTCATCGCCGAGCTGGCCGAGCGGGTGTGCGAGGACCGCCACCCGGTGGACGGCGTTTACGAGCTGGCGGTGATGGCGCTGGACGAGCTGGCGCGGGAGACCGATCCGCGCCGGGCGTCGGCCTACTTCCTGATGGCGGCGCTGGACCTGCTGGGATACGCGCCGCAGCTGGGGTCGTGCGCGTCGTGCGACCGCCCGCTGGCCGCCAAGCCGGCCGCCTTCAGCGCTGCTGCGGGCGGCTTCCTGTGCGACCAGTGCGCGCTACCCGCGATGCACGAGGTGCCGCTGGCGGCGATCAAGGTGCTGCGGCTGATGGCGGCCGGCGACCTGGAGACCTACCGTCGCTTGAAGTTGGCCCCGGAGCTCATGGACTCGATCGAAGGCGTGCTGACCACGCAGCTGGAGCACCACCTGGACCGGCGCCTGAAGTCGCTACAGTTCCTGCACCAGATGAGGGGATACGAACATGTTGAAAGTTGATCACGCGTTCAGCGGGTTTTCGGTGAACGACCTCGACGTGGCCAGGGAGTTTTACGGAAAGACGCTGGGGGTTCCAATCGAGGAAAGCCCGGCCGGTATCCGTCTGAAGATCGGGAACGGCATCCTGGTCTACCCGAAGCAGGACCACGCGCCTTCGACCTACACGATGCTCAACTTCCCGGTCGACAACATCGATGCCGCGGTCGACGAGCTGGCCGGCAAAGGCATCAAGTTCGAGCATTACGGCGGGATAACCGACAAGAAAGGCGTGGCAAGAGGCCTATCCCACGACCGCGGTCCGGACATCGCGTGGTTCAAAGACCCCGCAGGCAACATCCTCTCCGTCCTACAAACAGGGGCTTAGGCGGAGAGATGTTTGAGGACACCAAAGCATTCAGCGGCTTTTCGGTCGATGACCTGGCCGCGGCAAGAAAGTTCTACGGCGAGACGCTTGGGATTGAGGTAGAGGACAACGGCCCGCGCCTGATGCTGAAGGTTGCCGGCAGCAACGGCATCCTGGTTTACCCGAAAGAAGACCACGTCCCGGCGACATACACGATCCTGAACTTCCCGGTGCTCGACATCGAGAAGGCGATCGAAGAGCTGACTGACAAAGGAGTGACCTTCGATCACCACGAAAAAGACCAGGAGATAGCGTGGTTCAAAGACCCGGCAGGAAACATCCTGTCCGTGGTCCAAGAGGACTAGCTCTGACCGTCCCGCGCGAGCAGTTGATGGAGAAGGTCGTCGCCCTCACCAAGCGACGAGGCTTCATCTACCCGTCGAGCGAGATCTACGGCGGCCTGTCGGGCTTCTACGACTACGGCCCGTACGGCGTGGCGCTGAAGCGAGCGATCCGCGATCTGTGGTGGCGCCACATGGTCGAGCTGCGCGACGACGTGGTCGGCCTCGAGTCGACCCTGATCATGCCGTCCGAGGTGTGGGCGGCCTCCGGCCACCTGACCAACTTCGTCGACCCCCTGCGCCAGTGCCTCGGCACGTGCAAGAAGCGCTGGCGCGCGGACCGCGTGACCGGCGACAAGTGCCCCGAGTGTGGCGGACCGCTCGACGAACCCCGCATGTTCAACCTGATGTTCAAGACACACGTAGGCCCGGTGGAGGATTCGTCCTCGGAGGTCTACTTGCGACCCGAAACCGCCCAGGGCATGTTCGTGGACTTCAAGAACGTCCTGAACTCCTCGCGGGTGCGTGTGCCATTCGGCATCGCGCAGCAGGGGAGGGCGTTCCGCAACGAGATCACGCCAGGCAACCTCGTCTTCCGAGTCCGCGAGTTCGAGTTGATGGAGATGGAATTCTTCGTCAAGCCAGACACGGATGACGAGTGGTTCAACTACTGGCGCACCGAACGGCTGCGCTGGTACATCGACGTCCTGGGCATCAAGCCCGATCGCCTTCGCTTCCTCGACCATCCGAAAGCCGGTCTGTCGCACTACTCGAAACAGACGACCGACATCGAATACGACTTCCCATTCGGCTGGGGCGAGCTGGAAGGCGTAGCCGACCGCACCGACTTCGACCTCCGCGTCCACCAGGAAAAGTCAAAGGTCGACCTGACCTACCTGGACCCCGAAACGAACGAGCGCTATTTGCCCTGGGTGATCGAGCCGGCAGTGAGCCTGGAGCGGATCTTCATCACCCTGCTGCTGGACGCCTACGACGAAGACGTGGTCAACAACGAACCGCGCGTCGTACTGCACCTGCACCCGAACGTGGCGCCGGTGCAGGTGGCGGTGGTCCCGCTGTCGAAGAAGCCCGAGCTAATCGGCCCGGCGCAGGAGGTCATGAGGTCGCTGCGAGGCGAGTTCCGAGTGGAGTACGACCAGACGGGCGGCAACATCGGCCGGCGCTACCGCCGCCAAGACGAAATCGGCACCCCGTTCTGCGTCACGATCGACTTCGACACCCTCAACGACCAGGCAGTGACAATCCGGCAACGCGACTCAACAAAGCAAGATCGCGTGAGTATTAACGACCTGGCGCAGCATCTGGAACGAAACATCGACGACTCGAAGTCTGCCTCGGATCGAACTTAGTCAGCAGCGTGAGGCGGAGGAGTACGGGTTGTTCCAAACTGATCGCGACCTACGACTTGCCGGGCCGCGGTTTGGATCGCACCTTCACTTTCGGTTTGGACGAAATGCTCTGGCTTGACACAGGGCCTCGCACAACTAGGTCGCCAATTCCAAAACCACCGATCACTGGTCCCGATGAAAGGCCACTACCTGCCAACAAATCGCCTTTCGTGCTGAGTCGATTCCAGAGGTCGAGCCCCTCGCCTGTGTGCACATGTGTTGTACCCACTGTGGGCATCCCAGCTGCAATGACACCTGACGTCATCTTCGGGTAGAGGCTCGAGAGGTCATTCTGCTCTAGGGTCCGCAGACGGCTAAGAATACTATCGAGCTGCGATGAGATCGCTTCGACTTGCGACGCGTATGGGTCGCTTGATTCAAGTTCGGCGAGTTGACGCTTGTTTGCTACGTCACTTACAACGGATGCTGGCTCGTAAGCTTCGGCTAAGACGGCCCTGAGAGCGGCTTTGAGCTGCAGTCTTACTCTCGCAGCGTCCCTCAGCGAGATTCGTCCTGTACTTCCGAGCTCAATAGCCCTTTCGTTATGGACGTCAAACGGCTGGTTCTGGGTCGAGTCATTGAGCATAACCACCCTGACGCCAAACGAGTGGGCAACGCCAAGCTCATAAAACACGTTGGGATTGTGCCCGGTCAAATCTGCAATAACTACGCGGGCATCCAGGATGGATTGGATGATCTTTGCAGTGATATTTCCTGGGCTTTGGTCCTTATCAGCGCGGTCGACTTTCAGGCCGGATTCAGTGACCGCCGGCTCGATGATGTACTCGAGTATTTCGTTGGAGCGAGTCCTGATGTCCGATTCCTGAGGACCAATGGGGCAGATCACGTATGCGACGCCCTCAACTCGAGCCGGCTTGCTTGCCCCAGCCATGGCTTTGGATGACCGGGTGCGCGATTTGAGTTTGGCCGCCACTGCGCCAGTTTAGTCTGCGAGGACGCCAATTCTCGTTCAAGAACCTGTGAGTAGCGGTCGATACATAGAGCCCCAGGTCAAGCGGCAGCTGTGACCAACTACGTGTTGATTTGCCTTCCGGGAACGTCTGTTTTGGGTAACAGACCTTCGAACGTTTAGCTGGCTAACGTAGGTTCCTCAATCCGGCACAAGCCCCCGTACACGAGATCCACTTTGGTTGGAAAGTTAGAAACGTCGCTGCCGGAAGTCGTGTCGGACGAAAATGGACCAGTGGCGAACGACCGAATCCTTGACTTACGTCGTGGGGCCCAAGCCCTGCCGAAGGCGCACCACCTGACTGAGTACGACGCGATTGTCCTGGAGCCGTCCTGGATCGTGGGCCAATTGCCTGGCGGTATGGCCGACGCTATGAGCATTGATCACTACGAATATGTAGCCGGCGACCTCCGCCAGCGTTCGTCCCAGCTCTCAGACTTTTTCAACAATCGGGGCCTACTTGTTGTGGCTTTGGAAGAACCAGCACACCTCACCCTTCAAGAGTTTCAGGCTCCGGCCATATCGAGCTACGACTGGTGGATGACCTCGCTGGGCCTGTCGTGGCAAGTGTCTGCCGACACGGGCCTGTTCCTTATGCCGGGATCAGGTCAAGTCGGGCTCGTCACGGACCCAAACCACTCCTTCGGACCTTACCTCGAGCTCAACCGCGGGTTCTCCGTCCGCTTGAACGACCGGGTGGCAGATGATGAGAATGTATCGATCCTGGCTGAAAGCCGTGTCAAGAACGCGGTAGCGGTTGAGGTAACTGTCTTATCCGGGGCAGCTGTTCTCGTACCGCCACCTCAGTCACCTCAGTACCGAGACTTACTCTATTCGGCCACTGAGGAGGTTCTCCATGCGCGGGGCGCGGGCGATTCTCGCTGGAAGCTGGGAATCGAGGCGACCTTGGAAGGCGAACTGGCGCAGGCGCTGGCGCAAATGAGAGTCATCCGCTCAAATGCTGACGACCGACTGCGGCGCGTTAGAGAAGTCAAACGCCGGGTTTTGCAATTGCCTCATGTGGCGAGAGCAGTGCGCTTCTACGAGACCGCAATCCAAGGAGCGCCGACGCCCGCTAAGAGCCTCCCCAACTTGTACAAGCTCGTGGAAACGGTTGAGTATCGGTTTGGGGGCGAGAAGCAAACTGCCGAGAAGCTTGGAATCAGCGTGAGCGCTTTCAAGAGGATCAAACGCCTCGCAAACGACCCCGAGTTCGCGATCCGGCATGCGCCTGAGATCGCCATCTCGGAGGTGAAGTCGAAGGAGTTACACCAAGCAGTCGAAGATGCGGCCGGGATTCTGCTCCTACTAATCGAGATGGAGGTGCTAGCGATGTTGGAACCGAAATCCGGCTAAGTGTACGTAAACGACGGGACTCTAGCGGACACACACTCTGACCGGCTAGCCGCCCGAACGACCTTGTGCGAGAAGCCTTGGGCCTGAGAGGTCGCACGGCAATTTCAGCTCGCTAGCAAGCCGGGCTAAAGCGAATAGCAACTAGTTCTTCGTTAGGCGCTCGGCCTTTGGCCATCTGTCGATGGTTGCTATGGCTGACACGCATGGGTCTGCAAACCGATGATGTCGAGTTCGAGGTCATCAGCCATTTCCGCGGTCGCGACAACCGCCGATGATCGCGTGCGTTTGGCACCACGGCGCCCCGAACCACCAAGTTGTCGGGGGATCGTACACTTCATGCGGAGTCGACTAGAACCGGACGAATGGCGGGCCGCAGCATGTCACGCAGAGTGCGCGAGATCCTCGCGCTCGGGGCTGACGTGATTGCCGTCGCAACAGGCGTCGGACTGATTGTCTCGGCAGTGGTTGGCGTTTCCTTACAAGCGTCGCGATTGGTGCCCCAGCCGTGGCTTTCCATCCTCGCAGCAGGAGTGTTCTTGCTTACAGCAGGCATTGCAGGGCGCCTGTTTGCGGATCGTCAGCGGCACGGTGCAAGCATCGTGCCGTTGACAGCGGATCCCAGCGGTGCCGAAAAAGCACACCCGCTAGGCCAGAAACTCCGGGCGGTATCTGGCGAAACGTTGGTGAGCCAGGTCTTGTCCGGGGCGGCCTATCAGCACCACGACATTTTTGGCGAGTCCCTCCCAGTTCAGAGTCTTATCGATCTCAAACTCGCTGAAGTGGCCCTGCTTCGCCGGATGACTACGCGCATGGAGAGAAAACGAAGTGGCAGATTCGGCTACGAGAAGCTGTCGGAAAACCTGTCGGCGCGTGAGTGCGAGGGCATCCTCATCGCTGGCGGGATCGCAGACGCACGTCACTCGATTGTGAGACTTGAAGGTCGCCATCTCATCCGGTCGGCAGACGCCGGTGAGATTGTCCTGTTAGGCACCTTCTTCGGGGAGTCCTTTACCTACTGCCTGACACATGACCCAGTGCTCGCGGCAGCCTATCGCAAGGTTGCTCTTGCCATCAACAAAGTGATTCGGCTTGGCCCAATGGAGACTTTAGTCCCCGATCAGGTTTCTTACGAACAATGGTTGCGATCGCTATCGCTCTAAGAGTTGTGGGCCAATCAGCTTCGAATAGGGCAGATTCTCAGCGGTGACCAGTCGCGTAAGCGTGTCGCGGAACAGGTACTCGTTTTCGCGGCAGTTGAAGCGGAATTCAAACTCATCCAGACATGCCTCAAATTGCTTTCCCGAAAGCTGGTGGTACGAGCCGATAATTGGACCGCTTGAGCAGCGACCACGCTGACTCCACGGTGTTGGTATGAACCTCCTCACGCACGCATTCATCTGGCCGATGGTTGAAGGACGCGTGAACGGTATTCGCGTCCCCGACTTCTTGTAGGACTTCCATTCATCGGTGTAGATGGCCGCGGCTTCGTCAGCAACCACGGCGTTCAGGAATGCAGTGATCTGGCCTTTGCGGTTGCTCTTGGCCATGCGAAGCCTGAGCTTCCCGCCGCGGTCGATGCGCCCAGAACGGTGGGCTTGTTGGCTACCAGTTCTCGGTCGTCGTTATAGTCAGGCATATCGAATTAGTTTCAGCATCACTCTGCTTCGAAGGTCGCTAAGCGGCACTCGGTACGGGTCGAGATGACCGCGAGCTGTTGAGCCTGGGTGCCATTCGAATTTCAGCTGGCCATGCGTTTCCTGCGGTTGGCAGATGTCGCGAAATTCCTCAGATGGGATCAGCAGGCATTCCTCATGAAAACGCGCTTGGTCTCTGAGCCAGGCCAGCACCACGAAATAGGTGGTCGATGACGGGCGGAAGCTCGATTCGCGGATGTTTACGGTCGCGGCGGGATTGGTGGCGTCGATGCCCCGCGTCTTGACCTGGATCCCAAGGACCTTGCGGCTTTCCAGGTGGAGGACCGCTAGCTCGGATGTCTCAAGATCCGGAAAGGGTCGGAACAGGTTCAGGTCTCCACTTTCCGCGAGGACTCGAACTACTTCAGCCTCACCGAGGAACCCGACGTCGCTTCGCCACATCGGGTGAGGTTGTCCGGGCTCCTCGAGAGTGATGGGCGCTGCTGGAATCCCGAGTCTTTCTGCAAGGAGCGGGGTCGGCACAAGGAACGGGAACCAGCGGCTGGCCGCAGTCGGGTGCATCCCGAACCCCATCGCGTAGATCGGCCGGCCTTCGTTCGTCGACTTGATGGCAAGGCGTTTGAAGTCGCCCTCAGGGACGACCAACATCGTTGGTCCGAGCCCTCCGTCGACGATCAGGCCGCTGACCAGCAGCGCTCGGTCATCTTTGAGGCTATCCGCCCAGACGACAACGTGGACCTCTCCCTTCTCCAGGCTCGAACGTCCCTTCGCTTGAATCGGGAGATAGGCTCCGTCGGTCTGCCTGTGCACCAGCCCGTCGATTCCACGATCGGTCAGCGGCAGAAAGACGTGCAGCTGCCCGTGCGACTGCTCCGTGAGCGCTGCCCACAGGCGGAACTCGAAGACCTGCCCTGACGCGCTGAGCTCGTTGGTCGTCCACCGAGAGGTCATGGGCCCGGATTCTAGGTTGGCCTTGCATTCCGGCTTTGGTGGGACTAGAATTCGCGCGAAATGACTTCTCGGCAATATCAGATGGGCGAGCGGGCCGTTGAGGTCCACAAGACTCGAGATCGCATCGTTCACGCGGCTGTCCGGCTCCACGGCGAGGTCGGTGTTCGGCAGACCAGCTGGGAGGCGATCGGAAAACGGGCCGGTGTCTCGACGGCGACCGTCTACCGACATTTCCCGACCCTCGCGTCCCTCATCCCCGCCTGCGCCCAGGCGGCCTTCGCCGCCGGTGCACAGCTCCCCACCCCAGCGCAGCTCGCTGGTCTGTTCCAAGGGCTGACCACCGCCACCGAACGGCTCGAGCGCGTGATCGCCGAGTCCTGCCGGTGCTACGAGCGTGGCGAGGGCTGGCTCGACGCCAGCAGGAAGGAGGCTGCAGGGGTTCCTGCCCTTGCCGACGCTGTGCGCACGCAGGACCGCGCGCTTGATGCGATCATTGCGGCCGCCATCGGGTCGCGGGCAGCGCGCCCCAAGAAGGCGGCGCTGAAGGCGCTCCTCGACTTCCCGTTCTGGAAGTCGCTCATCGATGCCGGGGTGCCGCGCGCCAAAGCCCCTGCCGTCATCGCCGACCTCGCGCTTCGCGTGGTCGAGCAGCCTGGGAGGTAGACCGAAATGCAGACGAACACGACCGACCGTACATATTCGCTGGCCGACAAAGAGGGAGAGGCTTACTGGTTTGTCGGCGCGCTGCTTCAGCGCAAGGCCGGCGGCGAGGAGACCGATGGCAAGTTTGCCCTGCTCGATCAGACCATGCCGCCCGGCTACGCTGTGCCGCGCCACGTCCACGTCGAAGAAGACGAGGCCTGGTACCTGCTCGAAGGTTCGATGACCTTCTACTGCGGCGGGCACGTGATCGAAGCTGCGAAGTACGGCTGGGTCTTCGCCCCCCGCGGAATCCCTCACACCTTCAAGGTCGGATCAGGGGGCGCTCGCGCCCTGACCTTTGCGTTTCCGTCCAGCTTTGCCGATTTCGTCGCCGAGATGGGCGAGCCGGCGCCTCAGCTGACCGTCCCTCCGCCCGCCCCGGTCGACCCACACCGCCTCGCTGAGGTGGCGCGCCGGTATGGAATCGAGATCGTCGGCCCGCCTCCCGAGTAAATAAAGAGCCCTGCGTGGGATTTCCCCGCGCAAGGCTCAGAGGAAGGGAAGGAGGTCGAACTAACCAGTATTCGAGGCGCGCAACAGGGCGCCCCCACGACTCATCAATTTCTCCCTCGCCGCAGCCAAACTCGCCTAGGACCTCTATGAAAGCGCCTCGGGATCGCTGCGTCACCGTACAAATGAGGTAGACGAACGTTGGGCGGCGGCCGCCTTGCAGGCCTGGCCGCCGCCCCGATCGTGGGCTCAGCCGCGCGGGCCCACCAGTTCGCTCATGGCCGGCACGTTGGCCGTGTCACACGTGAAACCCAGGCAGCCCAGCTGCCAGCCGTCCTGGATCGTCCGCAGCAACGAGTAGTGGTTGTAGGAAACGTTCGAGGTTCGGGCTGCGTGGTCGGAGTGCGAGATGACGAGCGAGATGACGTGGCCGCCGCCGTGGCCCTGAATCGAGTCACAGCAACCGGAGGTGTCGCCGAACCCGAAGTCGCTGCTGCTGCCGGTGAAGTCGCTCTCGTCCCACGCGATGAAGATGGCCGAGTTGCCATTCCATGCGGACGAGGACATGATCTTGCCGACCCACTCAGAGAGGAAGGCGTCGCCGGTGCTGATCAGGCCCTGCACGTTGGCGAACCGGCACGGGTCGGTGGCCGCGCCCGCGCGGCCGTGCATGTCAGTGCACTGGTCCGGGCTGATCCAGACATAGCTCGGGACGTTTCCCGCGGTGAGGTCACTGTCGAGCTGGCTCAGGTCCACGATGTTCGCCATCCGCGCCGGGCTGCTCTGCACGTCTGCAAAAGACACGAAGGGGTTGTGCTTGCGCTCGTAGAGCTGGTTGCCGCACGCGTGGTCCAGCTTGGTCGTACACAGCGACAACGACTGCATATAGGCCTTCCAGGTCTTCCCGTTGCCTTCGAGCTGGTCGACGATATTCGGGACATCGAGCGTCACGTCGTTGTCAGTGTCCGGACCTGTGATGCCGGCAGTCGCGGCGACGTAGTTGGGCTGGCTCGGGTGGATCACGCCGAAGTAGCTGGTCGCAAGTCCGTACTTGTGCGCCGCCGCGTTGATCCACGGCGCGTTGCTGTTGCCGATCAAGGCGTTGTAACCGGTGTTCTCCATCATGATCACGAACACGTGCTGGTAGTTCTTGAGATCGGTCCGGCTCGACTCGGCTGAGACCGAGGCGTTGCCCACGATCATCACCAGCAGCGTGGTGAATCCGGCCAAAGCGATTGCTCTTCGCATCACATACCCCCAAGCGAATCAACCCACCGGCGCGCCCTTCACGCGCTCCGGCAAGTGAGTCTAGCGCAGCTTTTGCCAGGGCCCAAATACGGGATGGACTTAACCCACCTGAGCGTTCAAGATTGAAGGTGGGGTAGGGAGCTCGGGCCGACCGTCGTCGGCCCGAGCCAGGGTTTGCGGAGTTTGGAGGGTGCATAGATGCCCAGATCTCGCCTTGCCCGCCTGGTCCT
>Ga0137410_10002654_pt1 | contig 12165 bp, 9 predicted proteins | sample CZODoug1_16funga_FD_108878 | JGI IMG/M metagenome (GOLD analysis project Ga0137410, IMG submission 108878) | Vadose zone soil fungal communities from Angelo Coast Range Reserve, California, USA - CZODoug1_16fungal (Illumina Assembly) | ecosystem: Environmental > Terrestrial > Soil > Vadose zone... | reverse complement strand
GCTGTTGATGCGAAAACCATCGGAGAGCAGGATCACGCTCTTTCGTCCGGGGAAGTTGCGCAGGCTGCGAATTACGAAGCTGGTCGCGCCGAGCGTACCGGTCGTGAAGTTGGTCTCCTGGAACTCCGCGAAGCTGTCGGCCACGGCCTGTTGTTCGGCCTGTTCCTCGGTCTGCGTCGCGTCCATCTCGTCGGCGCCGCTTGTGTCGGCGAAGGTAGGCATCATGTCGCGGCTGAGCGGGTTCCACACCAATTTCTCGATGGCGGTGTAAAGGATGCGCTTGTCGCTGGTGTATTGTTCAAGCATCCCCAGCCCGGAGCCGGTGCGAATGATGGCGACCAGATCGCCGTCCTGCATCTGCTCGCTGACGAACCTTCTGAGCGTCTCGCGCGCGAGCGCCATGCTCGAAGGCGAAAGCCCCATATCATCCACGATGAAAGTGACGGTTCGCCGCACCTCCTCAGGCGCAATCTCTCGCGTCGGCATTGATTCCGGCGCGACGATAAGGTCGTCCTTCTTCTTAACCGTAGGCTCGCGCCTCACGGCCGGCAGGCTGACGTGAGAGAAGTGAGTCAACTGCTGCTTCTTTCCGTCCACCAGCAGCTCGAAATCGCCTTCGGTCAAATCCTCGACGTGCTTGCCCTTCTTGTCGGTGACGACGGCGTCCACTTGCACAAGCTGCGTGGTGATGCGCACCACTTCATGACCTTGCTGCGGGGCGGGCGGCGATTGCGGCGCCGGATCCTGTCGCTTGTTGGCCGGCGCCTGCTGCGAGAATCTGGGCGCCGGCACGCCGGCGGCCAACATACCAACGAGAATAAAAATGATTGGGCGCTGAAATCTGGGCATGGGCATCCGGGCGACGAGTGGAAGATATTTTCCTGGGAGCATATTTCATATGCCATATGCCATATGAAATATGGCATATGGCATATGGCATACATCGATTCCTAATCCTTACTTTGATCTCTTTGCCGTGAACTCCTGTCCTGGCTGGTCTCCTCCTGGTCTGCTGCGGGTCATCTTGATCTCGTCTCCGGAAACCTTCCCTTTGTAGAGAAGCGTAACCTCGTTTCCATTGAAACTGACCTTGACCGTGAACGAAATCTCGTCTCCGCTGATCTTGCCATCGGAGATTGGATTGTCGCCCTGCATTCCCGACACGGTTCCCGTCAGCTTTTCCCCTTCCACCTTGAAGGTGAAGGTCTGTTCGCGGGTTTGGCCGCCACGTCCCGGAACCTGAGCAGTCCATTTGCCATTCACATCCGCCGCCCAAGCCAGCGACATGGCTGCAAACACGAAACATACGCAGAGAAGCACAGTTCTCTTCTTCATTGAATTTTCTCCTTGTTAAAAGTTCCATCCGAATGGAGGTTTTTTTGGGGATGGCGGAGGTCTAAAGACGACTCCCCGCAAAACTCAAACACCAAACTTTAAGACGCTTTACTGTCGTAATTTGTCACAGAATTTGGCGTTAGAACCGCTTTCGGGTTAGTTCGCCTTCAATATTTAATGCAGCGGCGCAATACCGGGAGCGTTAGCGACCGGCGCCGCGCCAAAAACAAAAACGCGAAGCGGAACGAAGGAAAGGAGGAGGAAACTTCGTCGCTTCGCGTCTCTGTTCAACACAGCAGTCATCGCTGACTGCCAGTTTAAAACTCACGTTCAGCCTTAGCGGCGTGAGCGGATCGGAACTTTGATCACCTGGCCGGCGCGCAATTTCGCCGACGCGCTGAGCCGGTTGAGGGTGGCGATGTCGCGGACCGAGATGTTGTAGCGCCCGGCGATGTCACCGACCGAATCGCCCCGCTTGACCTTGTAAGTGACCACCTTTACCGGGCTGCTGGAGCTCGGGGCCATGGCGGTTGAGCCTTTGGCGTTGGCGAGAACGACATTACGCACGCCGCCGTTCGAAGGAATGACCACTTTCAGTCCGGGCTTGATGACCCCGCCATTGACCTGCTCGATCGCGGCCGCGGAGACTCCGGTCTTGCGGCTGATCGTCTCGAACGAGTCGTTGGATTGGGCGGTCAACATGCGCCAACTGGAGCGCTTTTCGGGCGGGACGCGCAGCAAGGCGGTCTGCAAAGCGCGGCCTTTGCCGGGCGGGACGCGCAGCAGATGGTCGACGCCGGGAGGCGTCACGGCGCGCTTCAAGTCGGGATTGAGCGCGAGCAGCATCTCGAAAGGCGTATCGGTCGCGTCCGAAACCAGCCGCAGATCGACCATGTTGTTGACCTTGACGTAATCGTATTTCAGCGACGGCTCAGGTTTGACAGAGAAGCCGTACTTTTCAGGGTTCTTGGCGATGAGGATCACCGCCAGGATGTTCGGAACATAATTGCGCGTCTCCTGCGGGATCAACCCACGCGAATAGATCTCCCAGAAATCCGCGTAACCAGACCGGGCGATCGCGGAATCGATGCGGCCCTCGCCGGAGTTGTAAGCGGCCATCGCCAGTTCCCAATTGCCATCATAGCGGTCGGCCAACCATTTCAGGTAACGAGCCGACGCGCGCGTAGCCTTTTCAAAGCTCGAACGTTCGTCGACATAATAGTCCTGTCGCAGTCCGTAGCGGGAGCCTGTATCTGGAATGAACTGCCACAGACCCACCGCGGCGGCCCACGAACGGGCTACCGGCGACCAGGCGCTCTCAACCTGGCCCAGCCAGGCGATGTCCTGTGGAACGCCTTCTTCCTTGAAAATCTTCTGCGCCATCTCTAGAAAGCGGCCCGAGCGCCGCAAGCCCTGCTCCATCGTCTCGCGCCCACGACCCAGATAGTAATTGATGAAACTCTGGATCAGGGCGTTCGGCCTGAACTTGAAATCGAGCTTCGCCGCCGCGACCACCGTCTGCACTTGATCTTCGGTGACCCCTTTCGTCTCATCTTCGGTCAGACTGAGCTTCGTAAAATTGTCAAGAGGCGAAGGCTCATAGACCTGTTGACCGAACCCGCGATCAGAGCTTTGTTTATCTTGAGACTTGTTCGCGGCGCCCGACTGCGGCGAGTTGTCGCCATTATTTTGGGCTACATCCAAAGCCGCCGGCGCGACCGGCCCGGCCATCAGAGTCATCTGCCGTTGAAAAATGCGTTCGACCAGGTTCTGGTAATGTTGATGCAAACGAGAATCGCTGCGAACGTCGATGCCCGCTTCGAGCACCGTGTCGACGGCCCTGTCATATTCGCGGCGGGCCCTGTCGAAATTCCCGTCCTTGAAACTGACTTCGGCCGTCTGGAAATAGCTGTTTGAACGTTCGATCACTCGCTGAATTTCCAGATTACGGTGCGACTGTTCGGCGGTTATGTCGGTATTGGCGCCACGCGCTTGGGCGTAAACAGGCGAAGTATGAAGACAGTAGATCAGGGCAACCGAGAGGCATCCGGTTAAGAGGCTAGCCGAAATATCAACGCGCGAGGCATGGGCTAGCCTACTTTTCTGGGATTCAAGCATTCTTCCTCCGAAATTTTCATTCCAGCGATATCAACGGGGCCGGGATGACTTAGGTTGGCGTCGATCACAGTGTGCAAGTTTTCTCCCCGCTGATTGTTTCAAGTCCATGAAGAATTCATAGCTTAATTAGAAACGCCAACAACGCGGCGGATTGTAACTTTTACACTATACCCTGTCAAACAGATTTGCCTGGGCCCTCTCCCTGCGTTTCACAGTCAAAACGCCACGAAAGCCCCGCCAGACAGCAGTCCGAGGCCCGTGTGATTGACAGCCTTCACTGGGTCGACGTATAAGCGTCGTTGTCGTCCTGCGAATATCGCAGATGAAGTTTTCACTCAGGTCCTTTCCGTTTGTCCTCGCAATCCTCGCTTGCGCAAGTCTCTCGTTCGCCCTGGCGCAGCAAAAGAAATTCCCGGCCTACAGCGGTCACGTCAATGACTTCGCCAATATCCTCGATCAGCAGACCAAAGAGAAACTCGAATTGTGGCTCACCAATTTTGAGAATATGACCGGCGCACAGATCGCGGTCGTTACGGTCACGTCATTGGAAGGTCGCCCTATTGAGGAGTACGCCAACGAACTCTACCGCGCCTGGGGCATCGGCGCGAAGGCGGGCGAGCACAAGGATAAAGGGGCGTTGCTGCTCGTCGCGGTCCAGGACCGCAAGACGAGACTGGAGGTCGGATACGGACTTGAAGGCGATCTGCCGGACGGATTGGCTGGCGAAATCATCCGCAGGATGAGGCCCGGGCTTCAGCAGGGCCGATATTCCGAGGCGATGATTACGGGCGTCAGAACCCTGCTCGACACGCTGGCCGAGAAATGGAACGTCAACATTGCTGGCGTTGAAGATCGCCGCTACGCCTACCGCGCCCCAACTCCGATACCGCTAGGAGGCGGCGCGGGGCTGCTTTGCCTCATCCTCGGGATACTCATCTTCTTCCTATTCATCTCTTCCCTCTCCAAAGGCGGTCGTCGAGGCGGTGGCCCGCGCGGCAGATCAGGCGCCGGCGATCTGTGGTGGCTCTATCCGATTATTTTCGGTAGCGGCGGCGGGACATTCGGCGGCGGATCGTGGGGCAATACGGGCGGTTGGGACTCAAGCGGCGGTTGGAGCGGTGGCGGTTGGGGCGGCTTCGGGGGCGGAAGCAGCGGCGGAGGTGGCGCCAGCGACAGTTGGTGAGTTTGATAGTTGGGGGCGAGTCTATGAATCATTACTTCGATGAATTGATCTCAAGTTTACAGTCGGCGCAGGACGGGAATCTGGTGTCAGTCATAGTTTACGGCACGGCAGTCGCCGCTACCGGCAATCCGAGAAGATCTGACTACCAGATCCTGATCGTTACCGAGCGCCTCGCGGCCCGTGATCTGCGCCAGATGCGCCCCATCGTCAGACGGTGGACCGAAATGGGCTACGAGATGCCCGTCTTCATGACGGCCGAAGAATTCGGCGACTCGTTCGACGTCTTTCCGATCGAATTCAGACTTATGAAGCGCGCCTACCGCACGCTTTACGGCCAGGACCTGCTCGCCGAGCGCGAGGCGTCGAAAGAACACCTGAGGTGGGAGACCGAACACGAATTGCGCGGAAAGCTCCTGCGACTTCGCTCGGTGGCCCTGCCCGCAAGCGAATCACCCGATCAATTGGCGAGCCTGATGACCGAAAGCGTTGTGACTTTCGTGCGATTGATGCGACCCGTCCCGGAGATAAGGGGCGAAGAGCCGCCGCTCGGAAGGCCGGCCACGGCGCAACGGGTCGGCGAGATTCTGAACGTGGACACCTCGCCGATCATCCGCGTTCTGCGATTGCGCGATGAGCCGGGAGGGTTGATGGAGATAGAAATTCAAGACCTATTCGCAAGCTACCTTGATTGCCTCACGAGGGTGGTCGAGGCGGTGGACAATTTGTAATCGCTCGGGGAATTCCCCGCTCTGAGCTTTTCAAAAGGAGAGAGCAATGGGAAAAATAGGGCTGGTTATTCTGGGAGCGATCCTGCTATTCGCGCTGCTCATCGGAGGCTGGGCCGCGGGCGGATACAACACCCTGATCGGAAAACGGAATCTGGTCGACAACCGTTGGGCGCAGGTCGAAAACAACCTGCAGCGCCGCGCCGACCTGATCCCCAATCTGGCCAACAGCGTCAAGGGCATCGCCAATCTGGAACAAAACATCTACACCAGGATTGCGGATGCGCGGGCGAGGATGCTCTCGCCCACGGCCACCCCCGAAGAGAAGATTGAAGCCAACAATCAGATGACTCAGGCGGCGCGCGACGCGGGACTCTTGCCGGCAGGCGGGATTCTGGGTCCGGGCGGGCGATTCCTCTCAATCACCGAACAGTACCCGCAATTGAAATCGGATCAAAGCTTCCTGCGGTTGCAAGACGAGTTGGCCGGGACCGAAAACCGCCTGGCCGTGTCGCGTAAGGATTACAACGACGCCGTAACCGATTACACCACATCCAAACAAACATTCCCGACCGTGATCCTGGCAAGCCTGATGAGAGGCACATTCCCCGACAAACCCTTCTTCAAAGCCGAGGAAGGCTCACGCAGAGCGCCGACGGTGGATTTCGGCAAATGATTCGCTCTCAACCGACTCCTCGATTAAACGCAGGATGAAGTCGCCGTATTGATCCTTCATCGGCAGTTCGTAATCGACTTTGACGCGACGCCGCCTGGCGACGACTTCCTCGCCGGTCAGCGGATTTACCGAAGGCTTGTCGTAAACCTCCCAATAAAGGCCTATGCCGCGCTTCTGCCAGTTCGGCGCGTCGTTGAAGTTGACGCCATGTTGGAAGAGCAACTCGTTCTTTTCGGCGACCGGCATGCCTTCGAGCCGCTTCGTCGCTGCCGCGACCGACAGTCCGTCACTTCGCAGCGTCCAGTAGCAGTGCCCATTGAGCGCATTTCGATGCGCGTCCTCGTTGCGCCAGCGGAAGTAATCTTTGACCAGCCCGGCGTTCGGCAGTTGCGAGATGCGACAATCGAAGGCGGCGTGCGCTCCCAGAAGCAAAGCGAACTTCGCGCTCGCCTCGCCAGCCAGAATCGAGTCGTACTTGCGCAGCTTGCGACCGAAAGCGTCCTCTTCGGGATGGAACAGCAGCGAGATTTCGTCGCTCTGCGTATAGCCGTAGATGACCCGGAACCCGCAGTTCATCAGGTGTTCGGTCGTCGAAACCATCATATCTCTGAACCGTTCGTCGAACGGAGCCTTGAACTGATGAACTTCGCGCGTCAACCGCGTGAATCCGCGCCCGTCAATCCGCGCGACCATGAACATTTCGGGCAGAATGCAGTGGTCGAGCGCCGTTTCATAAACGCGCATTTTTTCGTCAAGCTCGTCAAACTTCATCGCTCCACTCTTACACTATAAATTCGCCTTCATTACTTTCACTAACCACGCAGCCAAACCAAAGAATGCTGGATACCCAACTGTGGAACTCGCTGCTTCGGTTTCAATCCTTCGACTCTCACCATTCCCGCTTTTCTCCACTCGGCAATCCACTCCTTCAAATCGCTCTCCCAAACCAGAGGTTCTTTAAGAGCCAAACTCCAGGAGTCATCATATGCAACCCGACCTTCGTCTTGTAACGACTGCCTGACCTGTCCTTTGGCCTTAGTAAGATACCGCTCTCTCAACGAATCAAGATAATCAGTGCTGTGCAAGACCTCGGGTTCAAACAGTTCTGTCTGACCCGTTTTCTTCTCTTGCTCTCTCTGATGGGCTTTCGCTCGGACTTGCCGCATTTCCGTCATCGCCTTCTTTTCAGCATCTTTGAAGACCTCCACTCCCTTGGAGTTCCGCGTAGCGTAGATCAGATGAAAGTGCGTGCGATCAAATTGTGGGTGCAGCACTATCGCCTTGGACGTGAAGTTGAAGCCCCCTGTTCGCGCAACGTTTTCAGTATATTCAGCAACTGCTGCGTCCTCTCTATCTTTCTTTTCAAGCCCTTTGAGCTTTTCCTTGAATGAAGTGGAACCGAACAACTTAATGAAACTCTCTTGAGTCACCTCGTCAGGAGACTCAATGAAGCGGAGAATATGACTGGTCATAAAATTTATCAGCGCTTCCCCTGGATCGAGTTTCAAAAGCGGCGCAATCTCATCCATTGCGAATCCAGTCCAGCCTGTCGGGTCGATAAAAATAAAAGGAAATGATCTGGAGCCCCCTTTCCTGACAAATGTGACGATGTTATCCACCGCCTCTCGCAACTCACAGTTGCGTGTTTCAACCAGAGCATTCTTGGCGTTATCAGCAAACTCTTTGAGCCTGGCGTAAGCGGATGGATTCTTCTCCAGGAAAAGGCATCTCAGTTTGATAGATTTCCCTCTGTCGCCGTGCTGCGCGCGTGATGCCTGTAACTCTCTCAATGCAATCGAAAAAGAACTGTCCTGCAAATCTTCCGATTGCACATTCCACGGCCCAGAGAAACAATCCACGTATGTGATTGTGTCCCAATTAAACCCGATGATCACTGCGAATCGTTGAAGGTATTTTTGCAGGATCAGGTGTTTGATTTTGGTTTGTTCACGACGGGCATATAAATCACTCTGGCTGAGGTCTTCTTTGTTCATACGATCTCATCTCCAAAGCTTCACTGGGTAAGCCAGTTCGAAGTTCCTCACCAACTCCTGCCGTTCAGACTGATCCAAAATAGGTGTCAAGATACGCTCAGGAAGCTCGTCATAGGTTTTATTATCTAAATGCCGTCCTCTCTCTTTCTTACGAACTCCTCCCCATTGCTTAAAAAAGAATGGCACCTCAGATTGACGGCATTGCTTGCGAATACTTCGAACCCAACTCGGTTGAATTGGTCTTGCGCCAACGCCGCTTTCGCCTCCAACTATCACCCAGTCAACTCCTGCCAGATTTATCTTGCCCAAATCTTCTAACAATGGCTCGACTGAGAGAAAACGCACACTAGCGGGGGTTTCGCGTAGATGATCAATTCGCGGAAAGCCATATTTGCGATTCTCAACGCTTACTCCCCACCAAATATATGGCCGCTCTGCGGCGAAACGCAATTTTGTGCAGAGCAGATCTCGCATTCTCTCCGACCGCTTGGTCAGGACCTGATAGGTATGCCAACTCGCTTTGACCATCACTTCAGCCACGGCGACGATGTAATCATCGGGAACATCGCGGTGAAAGAGGTCACTCATCGAATTAACAAAGATCATCTTTGATCTTTGCCAGCGAATTGGCTCGGTAAGCTTTTCAGGCACAAGACGCAAGTCAAAGCCTTGTTCATAAGGATGACCCTTAACTCCACGAAAGCGTTCAGCAAATGTTTCGGCGTAACAGCGAACGCATCCAGGGCTGATCTTGGCGCATCCGCGAACAGGGTTCCAGGTAGCATCGGTCCACTCGATTTTCGAGTTGTCGCTCATTTCAGCGTCTCCATTGGTTTAAGAGGTGCCCGCAATCCTCAGTTTTAGTTCAACTCGGTTGCTTCACTTAAACCGTTGGGGCGATTTTTACTTGGGCTTAGATTTTCACACTTCAGTTACGTCGTCAACCTCCGATAAATTCCCGGCAACCGCTCCGGCAAACTCATCACGTCGTCAATGATCGTATAACCGACCTCGCCGTACAGATCCTTCAACTCGGCTTCGGACTCGCGGTCAATCGTGATGCAGAAGGGCGTGATGCCGGTGATCTTGGTCTGGCGCAGGGCCATCTTGGTGTCTTCTCTCGCGTAGCGCGAATCGCCGTAATCGTGGTCGTATGGCCGGCCGTCGGAGAGCACGATCAACAGTTTCGTGCGGGCGTCCTGCCGTTCAAGCTCCGACGCCGCGTGGCGGATGGCCGCGCCGAGGCGCGTGTTGTTGTGGTAGGTGATGCCGCCGATCCGTTTTTCGACTTCGGGCGAATACTTCTCGCCGAATTTTTTGATCGAGAAGTATTTGACGTTGCGGCGGCCTTCGCTCGTGAAGCCGGAGATCGAATAGGCGTCGCCCACGGCTTCCAGCGCCTCGCTCATCAAGACCAGTCCCTGCTTTTCGATGTCGATGATCTTCTGCCCGGGCCGCGTGTAAGGCTGATTGGGATGGCGCGTGATCGTGCGCGCCGTGGACGATGACATGTCGAGCAGGAACGACACCGCCACGTCGCGTTCGCGGCGGACGCGACGGATGTAGAGGCGGTCGGACGGGCGGCCCGTGGTCTTTTTGTCCACGTGATGGTCAATGACCGCCTGCAGGTCGAAATCTTCGCCGTCCAGTTCTCCTTTGATCTTGCGCAGCGATTCGGGCTTGAGCATCTGGAACTGGTGGCGGATCGAAGAGATCACGCCCGAATACCTGGCCCTGACCTGTTCGACGAAATCGCGGTGGCCGCGGCGGTTTTCGCGTTGGATCACGCGGCACCATTTCGCGCGGTGGTCGCCGAGTTCGCGGTCCCATTCGTCGTAAAAGAAGACCTCGTCGCCCTCCTGCAACTCCTGCTCGCTCGACTCGGCGTTCATCAACTCGTTGAACAGGTCGGAATCGGTTGGCAGAGTCTCCTCGATCTGCTGCGACCATTGGTTGAACAGCTCGGGGCGGCGCTGCTGTTGCGCGGGCTGCTGTTGCTGGTCGTTGTCGCCGTCCTGGTTCTCCCGCTGATCCTTCTCGCTCTCCTGCTCTTCCTGATCGGCTTCGGATTCGGAATCCTGCTGGTTGCGGCGTTGATTGAGGAGTTCGTAGACACGGAACGTGGCCATCAGTGTGTCGGCGACCGTGGCGTCATCGCGGCGCAGGTAATCGGCGACTACGCGCTCGAACTGGAAGATGATTTCGGCGTAAGCGCGTCGCGCCGTTTCGTCAAACACCCCGCCGCAGAGCGTGATCTGAAAGAGCATCTCGTAGACCGCCTGCTCGACGGTCAGATCAACGATTTTGGGGCGGAGTTCGATCAGACGTGAACGGACGAAATCCAGGTCGCGCCTGATGCCGCGATAGATCGAGCGCAACCGCCAATCAATTCGCCCGTTTTCGAGCGTCGTGAAGATGCGCGCGGCCAGCGTCCGATTGGGAAAGCGCGAAAGAACGGTCTTATAGTCAGCCGCTTCGATCTGAATCGGTTCCAGCTCAGGCCTCACCCATAATCCGAGATGTTCGACGTTGGAGTGCTGGACGTATTCAGGGTTGTTCAACTCCTCGGCCAGGTGGCGCCGCTCCTGCTCGGTGAAATAGGAATCGATCTCTTGCAGGGCGGCGCGGATGTCCGGCGCGCCCATCGCGCGCGTGCCGAATTCGACCTGGCCCGAAGCGTGCGCGGCCAGGACTTTGTAAAGTTTGAAATCCTCTTCCGGCGAGCCGAATTCGGCGACGACCGCCGGCAGTTGAATGGTATGGCCGTCGCTGATCTTCGATTCCTCGGGAATGGAGCCGAGCGGAGCGATCACCATCTCGCGCCCGGTCAGAGCTTCGACGTAGAGCCTCAGCAGGTGAGACACCGATTCGAGCGCGACGCCGTCGTGCGCGCCGCGCAAAGATTCCTGGCTGGTCTTCGATTCCAGCGCGTAATATGCCTGCGCCTTGCGCCGGTCTTCGCGGTGCAGAGTCGCGCCTTCGCGCGCCCACACTTGAAACTGATCGAGCGAGGCGCGGGCGAGCGCGCGCGGGCTGCTCTTGAAGCATTCGAGCGCGACATAAACGTTCTGCCCGGCGAGTTCTTCGACGACGTTCAGCACGGCGTTGACCCGTTCGCGGGCGCGTTTGCGCTGCGTGACGCGGAGCGTGGCCAGCACTTTCGGCGTGAGCTTCAGAAAATCGTAAACGATCGCGTTGCCTTCTTCGGCGACTTTGCGCGTAACCCGGTTCCATTTCTCGAAGCTCGAAGCGCCGCCGACTTCGATCACCGAGCGCGCCGAACGAAAATACTGCAGCGCCGTCGCACCGCCGCGTTCGAGGAAGCCCGAGGTCTGCTTGCACAATTCGATGACGTCGGACGGGTTTTGAATGAACTCCAGGCCTTCGCCGACCGCCGAGAGGAACTCGGCAGCCGTCGCGCCCGTGCGCTGGGCGAAACTTTCGGCCAGATTCAACACAGCGTCCATTGGGAAATCTTCTGGCTGGGATTCTGCGGCCGGGCTTTCAGCGGCGCCGGAGTCGAAACTGCGCAAAGCTTTGAGGGCCTGAGGAGCGGCGGTTAAAACTTCGGTGCTGTGTTTGACCGAACGGTGCGCGACTTCGACCGCGATTTTGAAGAGGCGCGAGGCGGAACGCTCTTCGCCAAGCGAAGCGATCATGCGCGGAGCGTTGCGGAAAGTGGCCAGAGCCGCCGTTGGCGAAAGCACGATCTGTTTCGAACAGAGCGCGATCAGCAAAGTCCGCAGGCCTTCGGGCAATACCGCCAGAACCTCGTTCGAGAAGCGGAAGAAATCGCCCGCTTCTTCGGCGCTGTTAAGCGCGATCTTGCGGCCCATCTCGGCCCACGCGCGCAGATCCTCGTTTCCCAGGAGTTGAGAGACCTCCTGCACGGCCTTGAAAAAATCCATCGCCACCTTGGGCGACACGCTGACCAGCGACGCGCCGATGTCCAGAGTCACCCAGCCGCGCTCGTTGGGCTTGAGGCCCATTTTCATCGCCAGGGCCTCGACGGTGTTGCGCGTCAGACCTCTCAGCAGCGATCCGGTCAACCCTTTGCGTTCGTCAGACATAATCAAATCACGGTCGTTACAATCTCGCGAATACTTCTCTGCAATTCGGTGTCGTCGGTGATCG
>Ga0137410_10002653_pt1 | contig 12170 bp, 10 predicted proteins | sample CZODoug1_16funga_FD_108878 | JGI IMG/M metagenome (GOLD analysis project Ga0137410, IMG submission 108878) | Vadose zone soil fungal communities from Angelo Coast Range Reserve, California, USA - CZODoug1_16fungal (Illumina Assembly) | ecosystem: Environmental > Terrestrial > Soil > Vadose zone... | reverse complement strand
TTGGCGATCGATCCGAATGACGCGGTTTCCCATTTCCGTCTGGGCGTCGTCTATTTGCAAATGACTCCGCCACAGGGGACGGATGGCTTCTGGGAACTGGCGCGTTCCATTGCTCTTAAGGCCCCAAACGCAGCGCAGGTGCAGACCTACCTCAAAAACCAACTCATCCGGTACCAGCAGCCTGCTTGCGACCAGCTTGTAACGGACCAGATTACGGAGCTCGTAACGCTCGCGGGGAGTTCCGCGGACAAGCCCGCCACCCTGAACGTACCCAGCGCCGCTGACCTGCAGAAGGCGCGTGATGACACTACGAATTTCCTGCCGTCGCTTAAAGCGGGCGGCGATGCGGGCAAGGTGATGTGGCTTGCGAGTTGCGGTCTCGAGTACCCGGACGTTGGCGTCCGCTTGATGGAAGCACCCGCGGTTGACGGCGATAACTTGAACTTGAAAGTGTTTCGCGGCGCGACGCCGGAGGAAATTGAGGCGGCCACCGAGCCCAACATGCTAGTCAAAGTGGTTGGCCAGCCGGAGGCAAAACGTCTTGAAAAAGACGCGGTCGTACGATTCACCGGCACACTGGTGAGCTACACGCAGACTCCATTCCTGCTGACGTGGGACAAGGCCAAGATCAACGCCGAGGACTTTCCGGAAGAGAAGGCCGCCCCGAAGAAGGGGCCAGCCAAGAAAGCTCCAGCGAAAAAAGCTCCCGCCGACTGAGTCTTCCAATACCTGGGAAAAATCGAATGGCCCCGATAAATTTTCGGGGCCATTCTTCTTTCCGTGTTCGATGCTCGCCCTGAGCGAGGGCCTCGGCGTGTGCTCCACAAACCTCAGCCACGCTTGGATCTGTAGGGACACGGTCCGCCGCAGCCGATGCCCATACAGGATGCGGCGCGGATGGCAGACTAGGAGCGCCGCTGATGCCGGTGGTCGAGTTTGTAGAGATCTATCTTGCGGCTGAGTGTGTTCCGGTGAATTCCGAGCAGTCTGGCAGCGCGCGACTGGTTGCCGCGGGACCGGTCCAGGACGCGCTTAATGAATTTCTTCTCGAATTCGTTGATAGCCTCATCAAATTGGATTCCACGTTCCACCATTTGCCCGACAAGGGCCTCCAGTTGATCTTTCAAGGTCGCACACTCCGCACAAGAATTATCTACGGCCGGAAGGTCCAGCCCGATTTAGTTGAGTTCGTGGCCTGTTAACTGCCGATAAGCTTCACGGTACCTTGCACGGGTCGCCTCAACCACTTCGGGGGGGAGCTCCGGACCGGGCGGCTGCTTATTCCACCCGATGCGCTCGAGGTAGTCGCGGACATACTGCTTGTCGAACGAGGGCTGGGCGCGGCCGGGCTGGTAGCCGTCCGCTGGCCAGAAACGCGAAGAGTCCGGCGTCAGGGCTTCGTCAATCCAGATCAGTCGATCGCCGGCGAGGCCAAATTCAAATTTTGTGTCTGCCAGAATGATTCCGCGAGGCTCGGCATAAGCAGCCGCGCGCTTATAAATCTCCAGGCTCACAGCGCGAACAAGTTCGGCGAGCGCGCCACCGATCCGCGCTGCCGCCTCATCGAACGAAATATTCTCGTCATGACCTGCCGTGGCCTTTGTCGAGGGCGTGAAAATGGCTTCCGGCAGCCGCTCGGATTCTCGAAGGCCCGCCGGGAGGGAAATCCCGCAGACTTTTCCGGTGGCGCGATAATCCTTCCATCCGGAGCCGGACAGGTAGCCACGCACGACGCACTCAACCGGCAAGGGCTTCGTTTTTTGACAGAGCATCGAGCGGCCGTCGAGCTGTGCACGGTATGCCGCGAGCTCTGGCGGAAAATCCGCCGCAGGCAGAACATGATTGGGGATAACGTCGCGCAACAGATCAAACCAGAACAGTGAGAGCTGTGTCAGCACGCGACCCTTATCAGGAATCGGAGTGGGCAGCACGACGTCAAATGCCGACAGCCGGTCCGTTGCCACGATCAGCAGGCGGTCGCCCACTTCGTAGAGATCGCGCACCTTCCCGCGATTGAGAAACTGAATTCCGGGGAGACTTGTCTCCCATACGATTGCGTTCATTTGTGGAGAAGCCACGGATGACACATTCCTTTTGAGTGGCGGGTATTCTAGCGCATGGTCGGCCGATGTCAACGGAGAAGAAAAACTAAAAGTGGAAAACTTTTTCGATTGAGGAGTGCTCTGCAATGACAACGATTTAGAACAAAGAAATCTTCTCCGTGAACTCTGTGCCCTCTGTGTTAAAGCTCTTTTGACTTAATGTAAAGCAAGGCTTTTAACACAGAGAGCACAAAGAGCACAGAGGATGCGGAGAAATTTTCAACACGCGGCTTTAGGCCGCGTTCGTGGCAGCCTGCGCGGCCGCGGGCTCATCCCAGCGGACCGACACAAGTTTCGATACGCCCGGTTCCTGCATCGTGACTCCGTAGAGCACCGTCGCCATCTCCATCGTTTTCCGGTTGTGCGTCACGACAATGAACTGCGTGCCCGCGCTCATTTCCGACACGAGCTTGGTGAAGCGCCCGACGTTGGCCTCATCGAGCGGCGCGTCGACTTCGTCCAGGATGCAGAATGGGCTCGGTTGATAGCGGAAGATCGCGATCAGCAGCGCCAGAGCTGTCATCGCCTTTTCGCCGCCGGAAAGCAGCAGCACATTCTGCAGGCGTTTTCCAGGGGGCTGCGCCACCACGTCGATGCCCGGTTCGCCCGAGCTGTCCGGCTCTGATAAGCGCATCTCGCCCGTGCCGCCGCCGAACAGTGTATGGAATGCCGTGGCAAAGTGTTGGTTGATAATCGCGAAAGCTTCCTCGAATTTTTGTTTGCAGACTTGATCGAGCTCCGTGATGGCCTGCTGCGTATCGGCGATGGATTGCAGCAGGTCGTCCCGCTCGCGGGCGAGGAATCCGAACCGTTGTTCGCATTCATTATATTCCTCGAGCGCCATCATGTTGACCGGGCCCATGGACTCGATCCGGGCCTTCATCTCGTGGTATTGCGAGTCCGCCTCGCGAAGCTCTTCACCCGAAAGCAGGGCAGGGTATTCCGCGATCAGATCCTCCGGCTGCGCGTTCAGTTCCTCCATGCAGGATTGCCGCAGGTGCTCGCGCTCGGAATCATTGCGAGCGCGCTCGATCTCGTGTTTGCCGCGTTCTTCGCGAAAATCGCCGAGCTTTTGCCGCGCCATGCGTAGGGCATCGTCCACCTGCGTAGAGCGAATTCGAGTCTGCTCGAACTCCCGCTCCATCTCGGTGCCGCGCGCCTCCAGGCGCTGTTTCTCGGCGCGCAGCGATTGCACCTGCCGCTGGTGTTCCGCGATTTGTGCCGAAAGCTGCTCTTGTTCCTGAACGAGCAAATCTTGTTGGGAGACGAGAGACGCGCGCCGCGCCGCCAGTTCTTGCAACTCCTGCGCCAGGCGTGCCGCGAGCGATTCCGCGCTCGCCAGGCGTTCCGCCAGCGTGGCCATCTCCGCGCGTCGCGCCGCCAGGTCTTCCTGCTTCGCCTGCGCGGTTTGCCGCAGTGTAATCTGCTGTTCCATGGCCTGCGCGATTTCCCGCTCCGCAGCGGACCGGGCGTCCGATACTTCGCTGCGCTTCAGCCGCGCAGCCTCCGCGCGCCGCTGTGAAGCTGCTGCATCATCGCGAAGTCGCGCAAGTTCTGTCTGGCAGGCGCTCAGTTCCATGCCGAGCCGCACCATGTCGCCGCGCGCCTGATCGCGTTGCAATGTGGCCGCCACGGCGAGTTTCTCCGATTCCACGTGTTGCGTTGTGGCCTGCTCGAGCGTCAGTCCGGCCGAGCGAAGTTCTGCTTCGAGGTGGTGCAATGCCGCCTGCGCTTCCGAAGCCGTGCGTTCGAGCCGCAGCACTTCGGCATCGAGCGAACGCAACTCTCTCTTCATCCCCAGAGGTCCTGCTTCAGAGGGGCGGCCACCGCTCACCACGCGGCCCTGGTACGTGGTGCCGTCGGGCGTGACAAACGAGTACGCTGGGTTCTCACGCGCGAGCCGTTCCGCCACGCCAGACTCGGCGACAAGAAACGCCGATTGCAACCGAGGCAGAAATTGCTTTGCCGCCGGGCCTAGTGGATCGCGAAATTCCACGAGGCGGTCGAGCCGGGAGACGGTTTGCTTTTCAATCTCGAAAGGTACAATCGGCTCGTTCGGCTGCAAATTCAGTTTACGCAGCGAGTCCACAAAGAATGTGGCGCGTCCGCCGACTTCCTCGCGGAGAAGGGCAATGCCCGCACGCGCGAAGTCGAATGTCTCCACCACGACGTATTCCAATTCGTCGCACAGGAATTGTTCGACCGCGCTCTCATATTGCTGTTCCACCTCGGCATAATCGGCCAGCACGCCGACGGCGCGGAACCCGCCGGAACCATCGCGGCCCTGGTTTGACGCAAACAGTTTCTGCACCGCATCCGCGGTGTAGGAGCGATCGTTCAGGATCTGCTCGACCGAGGCGCGGCGCGCTCGGCCCCCGGCCAGCGCGTCGCGGGAGCTTTCCGCCTGCGCGGTGATTTCGTGTTGTTCGCGGCGCAGCGCAGTGATTCGTTCCTGTGCGTCCCTTACGATCTGTTCCAGGCTTCGCGAACGCTCAAGCACGGATTGCCATTGCAAATCGGCGGCCTGCGCGCGTTCGCGGTGGTGCAACGACTCCTCAAGCAGTTGTTGCTCCTGCCGCTCGTATCGCGCCACGCCTTCGACATGATGCGCCAAGGCCTGTTCGGCTTGCGCCTGCTCCCCGTGGAGACGCGTCAGCTCATCTCCAAGTTCGGCGGCGGAGCGCCGAAGCGCGGCGATGCGCGCTTCCGTGGACTCGTGCGCGCCTGAAATTTCCGCGGTCGCCGCGGTCAGCGTTGCCAGGATGGCTTCCACGCGCGCCACATCGCCCTGGAGCGCCGCGACTGCTTTCGCGTGTGCGGTGGCGCGTGCTTCAACTTGAGCGGCCTGCGCGGCCGCCTGTTCGATCTCAAAATGGAGTTGCCGGCGGCGGGCGGTCAGTTCTTCGGTGCGCTGCCGGTTGAAGAGAATGCGGTTCTCGCTGCGGTCCAGTTCGAGCGCTGTCTGTCCCAGCACGTTCTGGTGCTGCCGCAGCTCGCCTTCGAGTTCATACGTGCGAGTGCCGAGCCGCTCCTGCTCGGTTTCCATCTGGTTTACCGACTGCGCCTGCTGCGATTCGTGCTGCGAAATTTCGCCCACCAATCCCGCCAGGCGTTCCGCATCGAGGTCGAGTTCCTTCGCCTTGCCCGCCAATACTTGGCGCAGCTGGGTGCGCATTTGCTCGCGAATCTCCGCATAACGGCGCGCCTTCGAAGCTTGCCGCCTGAGCGATGCGAGCTGCTTCTCCACTTCCACGTAAATATCGTTGATGCGGGAAAGATTGAGCTTCGACGATTCGAGTTTTGCATCTGCAAGACGCCGCTTCGTTTTGAACTTCGTGATTCCAGCCGCTTCTTCAATGATGGCGCGCCGGTCGGTCGGCTTAGAGCTGAGAATTTGTCCGATGCGTCCCTGCTCGATAATGGCGTAGGAGTCCGGGCCCAGTCCAATGCCCATGAAGAGATCTTGAATGTCGCGCAGCCGCGCAACGCGGCCGTTGATGAGGTACTCGCTCTGTCCAGAGCGGTACAAGCGGCGCCCCACCACCACTTCACCCGGCTTCAAATGCATCGTCGGTTTCTCAGAGGCGCGTTTCTTCTTCGGAAACCTCGATCCATCAAGAATACCCGCAGAGTCGTCCACTCCTGAAACGTCGTCGCTACTATTCTCTCCTCCGTCCTCTGTGTTCTCTGTGCCCTCTGTGTTAAAGGCTTTTTCCGTAGAGCCGTAAGCGCAATCCGGCACAGCAATAGGGCCAGCCGCAGGCATTTCGTCAGCGCCGCCCGCAAGAACAAACTTCGCCGCCTCGACCACTTCAGGGTCGACCAGCGTAAGCGTAACTTCCGATAACCCCATCGGCGGGCGCTTCGCGGTCCCATTAAAAATGCAGTCCGACATCCGCTCGGCGCGGAGCGACTTATGGCTTTGCTCGCCCAGGACCCAGGAGATGGCGTCCACAATGTTGGATTTGCCGCAGCCGTTGGGCCCGATGATGCACGTCAGCCCGCTGCCGCTGAAGGTGATATGGGTCTTCTCACAGAACGATTTGAACCCCACCAACTCGACTTTGCGCAGTTTCAGCAAGATTTCCCCTTTATGGCCTCCGCCGTCGTACGCTGGGTCGTTCCAAATTACAGTAGCTTCGGCAGAGACGTGTTCCGATTCCTGGGAAGGAGACGAACTGCGACAAAATTGCTGAAGGGTCGTTTAGCAGTGGCCCAGCCGCCTGGCGCTACGATGGCGGTTACAGAAAAATAAGTTAGCACGCGCCATCCCCAGTGTAAAGACGCAAGCGGCGAAAAACTAACTAATACCGACAAAAGGATTCTCAACAAGAATGCCAGCGATCCGTTGTCCAGCATTCAGATCTTCCGAGAGAATCCGCGTCGCGCCGCTCTTGGCCGCAGATGAAACAATCAGTGCATCCCAGAAACCGATCCGCGATTCGTCCTCGATTCGAAATGCAGCCAAAATTTCGGCTGGAGTGGTTTCCATGCACCAGATCGTATAGCTGCTCACCACAAGGCGGGCTAAATCCTTTGACAAGGGAGACTGGATCTTTCGTGTGACGTTGACGTAGAACTCCTGGAGCACTTGCGTGCTAAGAACGCCCGTTCGCTCGCTCCAAAGCTCCTGAAGAACCTCCTTTGCGACTTGGTGCTTTGCAATTGCATCTACGTCATGCGCGTAAATCAAAACATTGGTATCGATGAATGTCCTATCGCTCATGCAGTTCATCGCGGCTGACGCGAATTACGCCGCCCAAGTGAAAACCTTGGTCGAGCAACGTCATGGCCTGCCGCTCAGCGCGCTCGTAAGCCTCTTCTTCACCTATGAGGGTTTCAATTTGACTAGTCAGCAGGCCGCTGATGGAAGTTGAACGGCGGGCAGCGAGAATCTTGGCGTTTTGAATGGTTTGCCGGTCGAGACTGATCGTCAGATTCTGTTTTCCATGGTCATTTGCGGTCGCCATAACAGCCTCCGATCTAGCACGTATAATACGTGTAACACGTATTTGACGTGGAGTCAACTCGGAATATTCGGTCGAAGGTCTAACTAACTGCAATACGGTCAGAATTACGTTTTTGTTCGCAAACTATGAAATCGACAGGCTCCCTCAGAGCTTCAGGAGTTTTTCGGCGTTGCTGTGGGCTATCTTCTCCAAGTCCTCGGAACTGATGGGGAGATTGTCGAGGAATTTGCAGCCTACCGCGATTGGGCTGAACGGGTAATCGACAGAGAAGAGGATGCGGTCCACTCCCACCACTTGAAGCATACAGAGGAACGGCGGAATGGTGAAGTAGCCGCTGGTGGTGAGATAGAAGTGGTCGTGGAAGTATTCGCTGAAGGGCCGCTGCAGGTTCAATGCGGTGCGCTCGAATACGGCTTGTGCTCGGGCAATCGAGAACGGAAGGTTTTCTCCCATGTGGCCGATGATGATTTTCAGGCTCGGGAAGCGATCGAAAATGCCTCCGATGATTAGACGCAGGCTATGGAGGCCTGTTTCCACGTGCCAACCCCAGCCGCCGGTAGCGAGGGCGAAGCCAAGCTGGCCAGGGAGGCCGCTGAAGTAGGCATCCATGACGGGTTGGGGTGGCGGCGCCGGATGGAGATAGATGGGGACGCCAAGAGCCTCGGCTGCCTCAAAGAACGGGGTGAATTTCGGATCATCCAGAAACTGTCCGTTGATGGTGCCATTCACCATAACGCCTTTGAACCCCAGTTGCCGGACGCAGCGCTCGAGCTCGGTGGCAGCTTTCTCCGGCTCCTGCAGGGCAAGAGTGGCGAAAGCGGCAAAACGGTCCGGGTGGGCTTTCACAGCCGCAGCCAAGATGTCGTTGGCGTCGCGAGCCAACGCCTGGGCGGCAGAGGGCTCCATTTTGTCGATTACACTCGCGGATATTGAGAGTACCTGCATACTTATGCCGGAGGCATCCATGTCTGCAAGGCGGCCTTCGCCGACGTCGAGCAGCTTTGCATGAAGCGACTGGATGTAGGGGTTTGACATGAGCCCGCCACCCTGCTCGTTCGATGAGGAGTTTACTATGGCAGGGGTTGTGATGTGCTCTTCGAGAGTGATAATTCGCATTAGAAAGCCTCCTGCAAAAGCCGAAGCAGGCCGCTTTCGTCGAAATCAACGGGGCTATTGTCGATCAGCCGCCGCACCGTGGATGCCAACTGGGAAAGATGTGGGAGTTGTTCTCTCGTAAGGCCTAGCGCGCGCAGGCCCTTCGGTATTCCTACCTTCGCGCCAAGCTCCTCGACGAGCACAGGAGCCCGGACAGCCGCGCGTTCATCGGTTTCGGCAGCGAGGGTAGGTTCCAGGCAACGCGCGATGAAAGCCATTTCTTCGGTGCGAGATGGCAGGATACTGCGCATCACGGTGGGCAATAGAACCGCGTTTCCCAAACCGTGCGGTGTGTGGGTCGCCTCTCCCACCGGATATTGCAGCGCATGAACGGCGGCCGTTCCAGCGGAGGAGAATGCCATCCCGGCAAGGAGGCTCGCCAGAGCCATATCTTCCCTGGCGGCGCGGTTGTCGGGATGAGCCACAGCCGTCGCTAGAGATTTCGCGATGCAGGAAATTGCCTTGGCCGCGAGAACGTCGGAAACCGGGTTCTTGCCGACGAAGATTGCATGTGGAGAAACACCATTCCGCACTCGCGCACAGAGCGACTCGATGGCGTGCGTGAGCGCATCCATGCCGGAATGGGCCGTAACACTTGCCGGACAGGAAACAGTTAGCGCAGGATCCACAATGGCCCACTTCGGGATCAGAGCGCGAGAGGCGATGCCGACTTTTATCGCGCGTTCAGGGTCGGCGACTACTGCAACTGGACTAACCTCAGATCCCGTACCCGCCGTTGTTGGCACCGCCACGACCGGCGTAATTGGGCCGGGAACGTTATTTTCGCCGTAATAAGCGGAAATCGGGCCGGGATGCTTCAGGAGAAGCGCCACTGCTTTGGACAGGTCCAGGTTGCTGCCACCCCCTAAACCAATCACCACATCCGGCGCATATCCCTGGGCCACTACGGCGGCTCGTTCGATGGTCTCGCGATCGACTTCGGGCCGCCCCTCATCGAATACTTTTACCTCGGCGTTCGCGGCGCCCAGCAGCTCCACCGCTGTCTCACAGATACCTGCTTTGATAATGTTCTGGTCAGTACAAATGAGCACTCGTTGGCCGAATTCGCCCGGAACGTTCCGCAACTCGGTCACCGCGCCCCAGCCAAAGAACACCCTCCCCGCAGTAGAAAACCCCCACAAATTCCTGCCGCTTTCAGGATTCATCCCTTAGCCTCTCCGCTGCTCGCCAAACTTCCCTGGGCAGCGGTATGCCGGAGCGCATCCGCTCTTCTCGAAGCTGCCGCGCCCGGTCACCAGGAACGAGGACGCTTTCGCAACCGACCTGAGGCCGCGAATGACGAAGCTCATCGAGGTAAGCTGCAACTCGGCTGGCCAACGCAGGGCCGCCGGCAAAGGCGCCAGGGTTCAACAAGAGAAAGAAATCCCCCTTGGTGCAGCGATGCTCCGTATCTAATGTACCGAGTACGAGCCGCCCGATTTCACCCCCGGGCAGCAGCCCCGCGAGTATTCCAATGGCAATTCCGAGACCATACCCTTTGGCGCCGGCCGCGGGAGTGAGCGCCCCTTTCAAGGCCTCATCAGGGACCGTCGTAGAGTTGCCGTTGGCATCGACCGCCCAGCCAGCGGGAATTGACTCGCCGCGATGCTTGGCGGCCAGAATTTTCCCAATCGCGCTGGTCGAGGTTGCCATATCAAATACGAACGGCTCGGGATCGCCCGGAATTCCGATGGCGATCGGGTTTGTCCCGACGAGTGCTTTCGTCCCGCCATGTGGATGAACGAGAGCTTCACTTACGGTCATGGCGATACAAATGAAACTCTCACGCGCCTTCTTCTCACAATAATACCCGATCATCCCCAAGTGACTGCTGTTCCGAATCGCTACGGCAACGATCCCTCTTTGGCCCAGCGTAGATTTTGCAACATTGAGCGCGGAATCGGCAACGAAGGTGCCCAAGCCATCCTTTCCGTCCACGCTCAAAACCGAATCCGCGGTCCACGTGTACGCGGGATCGACATTCACCCGGATGAGGCCCTTTTTAATACGCGCCGCAAGCACCGGCAGCCGCTGCAATCCGTGCGAATGATGTCCGCGCAGATCACCCTCGGTCAGAACGTCCGCTTGAATCGAACACTCCTGTTGGTTGGCTCCCAGCCGGGAGAGGACGTCAAGGATCAACTTTCGCTCGTCCTCTGGAGAAACGACTACTGGCGTCTCAAGCGCGAAGCTCATGGACTCTTTTCGGCAGGCTCCAAGTCGCCGACGCGCCAAAGCGCTTTGGCGACGGCGCGTAGAGCCCGCACCCGCAGCAATCCGCGCGCTTCTAGCTCAGGGCGCGGATGATCTCATCGCAGCTAAGGCGATCGGCGATGTTCTGAAGAGCAAAATTCATTCCGGCATTCTGCCACGCGTCGTCGATGGTTGACGTTCCGTCGGTGGCTACGACGATGTCATAGCCCGCATCGGCGCCGTGTCGTGCGGTGTGTTCGATGGAGAAGTTGGTCCAGGCCCCGGTGATCACCAACGAGTCGATCCCGTATCCTTGCAGGATCGTCTCGAGCTTTGTACCATGGAACGCGTTCATGCGCATCTTCTCGATGACGACGTCGCCAGCCTGAGGCTCAAGCCCGGCGACCGCCTTCGCCCCCCAAGTCCCGCGCACCACCGCCTTGCTTTCCGCAATGCCACGGAATAATGGGGCATTCAGCTTCAGACCGGGCGCTCCGGCCTCGACGATGTAATGAACGTGAATCACAATCGAGCCGGCCTTGCGCATCGCTCCAGCCAGTTTGCTCACGTTTTCCACGATATTCTGCTTCTTCGCGTGCGCAGGCGCTCCCGAAGATGCGAATGCGCCGCCATCCGCGATCACGTCGTTTTGCAAATCCTGTATGATGAGCGCCGTTTTTCCCGGCTTGAGCTTCCGATCGGCCATATGTCCTCATTCTCGCGGGCTCCAAGTCGCCGACGCGCAACTCGCCCGCCAACCCGCCGACGCGAAGTCCGCTGCTCTGGCGGGCGAAGGTCGGAGCAGCGCGGCGAGCGGGAAGCCAGGGCTATCCGCCGCCGAAGCGCTCTGGCGGAGGAGGCTGGCGACGGTGCGTAGAGCCCGCACCCGTCTAGCGCATACTCATGTATGCGACGGGATTCCCCCGAACTTTCATCTTAATACGATAGATCGACGTCGAACACGCGCAGTAAAGCTCGTCCCACTTCGCTCCGCCCCAGTTCAGATTTCCGGCATGCTCCGGCATCCGAAGCACGCCCAGATGCTCTGCGGCGGGGCTCAGAACCCATACGCCTCGCGGTCCCGTGACGTAGATGTTCCCTCGCTCGTCACATTTCATGCCGTCGACGATGCCGCCTTCGAGAACGCCGTCGCCAATCTTTTCCGCAAAAATGCGGCTGTGGCTGAGCGATCCCTCGGGAGCGACATCGAACACGCGGATATGAGCTCGCGGGGAATCGTTCACGTAGAGAAGCTTTTCATCGGGCGAGAAGCACACACCGTTTGTCTGGCCAAAGTCGTCCGCCTCCAGGTGCAGCTTGCCATCGGGCGAAACCCGAAAGAGGCCCTGAAAGCTCAAATCTTGTTTACGTTCCAGTCCAAAAACCGGCATCCGGCCATACGATGGATCGCTGAAATAGACCGTATTGTCGGAGCGAACCACCACATCGTTGGGGCTGTTCAGTTCTTTTCCTTGCCAGTGGGACGCAATGACCTTGCGCTGCCCCGACCGGGTTTCCATCACCAGCGTGCTGGTGTTGTGCTCGCAGACATATAAATTTCCTGCGCCGTCATAGGTCATGCCATTGCACTTGTTGCTCGGATTGCGTACCTCCGAGACCCCGTCGGCGGCGCTCCAACGGCGGCGCACGTCGCCGGGCATGTCACTGAAGTAAAGGCATTGCTCCTTCGGATTCCAGATAGGGCCCTCGGTAAACAGAAAGCCCGTGCAAAGTTTTTCGACGGCCGCGT
>Ga0137410_10002652_pt1 | contig 12170 bp, 12 predicted proteins | sample CZODoug1_16funga_FD_108878 | JGI IMG/M metagenome (GOLD analysis project Ga0137410, IMG submission 108878) | Vadose zone soil fungal communities from Angelo Coast Range Reserve, California, USA - CZODoug1_16fungal (Illumina Assembly) | ecosystem: Environmental > Terrestrial > Soil > Vadose zone... | reverse complement strand
TCGGCGATGCCTACTACGCGGGAGCCGCCCCGGTGATCGATCTCCAGATCAGGAAGGCGGGGGTGCGCCTCGCGCGCGTCCTGAACGAGGCGCTGGGGAACGCGGGTGGCTAGAGCCCTGGACCTGAATGCCCGGATTTGCGTCTGGCGGAAGGCATACTGGGGCTTTGTTTGCAACGGGCGTTGTTTCGTAACATATTTCATACCTAGGGCAGGGGGCAGGTGCCAGACTGCGTCCCTTGCACGGAGCCGCGCGTAGCCGGAGAAAACGCGCCTTCCAGGGGAGACTGAAGAGTCCATGAAAGGGCCGGATCGGCAGGACGGGTTCGTCATTCCAGAGGGCGACACCCTGTTTCGATCGCTTTTCGGGCAGACCGCGGTCGGTATCGCGGTCGGGTCGCTCGACGGGCGTTTCCTGCGCGTCAACGAGGCGCTGTGCCACCTGCTCGGCTACGACGAGCCGGAGCTGCTGCAAAAGACGTTTCAGGAGATCACCCACCCCGAGGATCGGCAGGCCTCTCAGGATTTCCAGCACGAACTCCTCACGACCTCGCAGTCGCGCGTCTACGAGAAGCGCTACCTGCGCAGGGAAGGCTCGACCGTCTGGGTGCGCATAACGGGAACGCTGGTCAGGGACCGCTCGGGCTCGCCGCAGTGTTCCGTCGCGCTCTTTCACGACGTCACCCAGCTCAAGCTCATCGAGGAAGCGCTCAAGGCGAGCGAATCGCGCTTCCGCCGCATGGTCGAGATGAGCTCGGATTGGTACTGGGTACAGGACGAGAATTTCCGGTTCGTCGAGCTGGCGGGTGTGGAAAAACGAGGCATCGGGCAGGAGTTCTTCATCGGCAAGGCACGCTGGGAGCTCCCGGCTCCGTCGCCGCTCCCCGAAAGGGTGTGGCAGCAGCACCGTGAAAAGCTCGAGCGTCACGAGCCGTTCACCGATTTCGTCTACACGGGCACCGACGTGAACGGTGAGCTCCGCTACCTGAGCGTTACCGGGGAGCCGATTTTCGACGTCCAGGGAAGGTTCAAGGGATATCACGGGATCGGCAAGGACATCACCGACACGGCGAAGGCGCAGAAGGCCCTGGAGGACAGCGAGCAGCGCTACCGGATGCTGTTCGACATCCATCCGCACCCGATGTGGGTGGTGGAGAACAGGTCTCTTCGTTTTCTCGCCGTCAACCAGGCCGCGCAGGAACACTACGGCTACTCGCGCGAGGAATTCCTCTCGATGACCGCCGATCAGCTTCGCCACCCGGAGGAGCTCGCCAAGCTGATCAGCGATTTCCAGGACGAGAGCCGCTCGTACATGCAGCGCGTGGCGCGGCACCGCAAGAAGAACGGGGAGGAGATCGACGTCGAGATCGTGTCTTTCAATCTCGAATTCGACGGCAAGCCGGCCCGGCTAGGCGTGATCAACGACGTCACCAAGCGCACGAAGAGCGAAGCGCAGGCTCGCGAGCTCGAGCACCGCTATCAGGACCTTCTCGCCTCGCGCGGCGAGGAAGGGCCTCGCGGACGACCCTAGTCAGTCCGCGGTCGCGCCGGTGAGGCGCACCAGTTCTCCATAGGTTTTCGCGTCTGCGCGGATCGCCTCGGCGAGCTGCTCGGGCGTTCCCGGCGAAGGCTCGAACCCGAAAGCGTTCATTCGCTCGAGCACCTCGGGCGCCGCCAGCTCCGCGTTCACGTCGGCGTTGATCTTGCGCACGACGGCGCCCGGCGTGCCGCGCGGCGCGAGCAGCGCGAGCCACGAGTCCACCACGAGGTCCGGCCCACCGGCCTCGCGCACGGTCGGCACTTCGGGCGCCGACTTGGAGCGCTGCGCGGAAGCGATCGCGATCAGCTTGATGCGGCCCGCCTTCATCAGCGGGAGCGCCGAGGCGAGCGTCGACAGCGCCCAGTCGAGCTCCCCGTTGGCGATCGAGATGTACATCTGCGACTGGTCCTTGTGGGGAACGAGGATCATGCGCGTGCCCGAGCGGTACGCGAGGTCCGCGGCCCCCAGGTGGGAGGGGCTCCCGACGTAGGACGCGCCGTAGGTGATCCGGCCCGGATTCGCCTTCGCCGCCGCGATGAGCGCAGGCACGGTCGGGTAGGGTCCCTCGCTTCGCACCGTCACGAAAAACGGCGTGTGATAGATCATGCCCACCGGAACGAAGTCCCGCTGCGGGTCGTACGGCAGCTTCTTGTAGAGCGCGGGATTGATGGCAACGTGCGCGTTGCTCACGACCAGCAGCTCATGGCCGTCGGGCGCGGCGTTCTTGACCGCCTCGATCGCGATGAAGCCGCTCGCACCCGGTCGCGAGTCGACGATCACCTGCTGGCCCCAGACCTTCGCCAGCCGATCGCCCATCACCCGCATGAATATGGCCGGGCCCGCGCCGGCCGAGTAGGGAGCGACGAGCTTCACCACCTTCGAGGGGTACTGCTGCCCAAGCGCGGGGGCGGCGCCCAGGCACGCGCACGCCAGCAGAACTGTCCGTCTCATGTTCTTCTATTGTATTCTCTCGCTCAAAGACAAAAGGCAACCGGATTGAAATTCTCCTTCTTCCACCTGATGCCTTATACGCATCTGGACCTGCAATCGCACGATTGGCCGTTTCCCAACCGTTATTTCGATCCTGCGAAGGCGAGCGCGCTCTACCGTACCTACGTCGAGAGCATGATCCATGCGGAGTCCTGCGGCTTCGACTGGGTGGGCTGCAACGAGCACCACTTCAGCCCCTACGGGATGATGGCCAACCCGAATCTCATCGGCGGCGCGCTCGCCTATCCCACGAAACGCGTGAAGATCGCGATGATCGGCAACCTCGTGCCGCTCAACAATCCGCTGCGCATCGCCGAGGAGTACGCGATGCTCGATTGCATGAGCGGCGGGCGCCTGGTCGCGGGCCTGATGCGCGGCATCCCGCACGAATACCTTGCCTACAACATTCCGCCGGGCGAATCGTGGGAACGCCAGCGCGAGGCGGTGCAGCTGATCCTCAAGGCGTGGACCGAGCCAGAACCCTTCGGCTGGGAGGGGAAGCACTTCCAGTACCGCCAGGTGTCGATCTGGCCCAAGCCGATGCAGAAGCCGCATCCGCCGCTGGTGATCTCGGCGAGCAACGCCGATTCGGCGAAGTTCGCGGCCGAGATGCGCGCGACCATGGGTATGGTGCTGCTCGCCGATCTGCCGAGCGGCAGGGAATGCATCCGCGTCTACAAGGAGACGGCGAAGGCGAACGGCTGGGAGCCGACCGCGGAGAACATCCTCGTCGGCATGCACACCTGCATCGCCGAGACCGACGAGGAGGCGCGCCGCCAGCTTGCGCAGGGCCTGAAGTATTTCGACGAGGTGCTGATGGGCGGCCTGCAGGCCTCGCAGCGTATCGTGCTGCAGAAAACCCGCTATTTCGAGACCGACGAAAGCCGCGACCGCTGGAAGAGCCGGCTCGACAAGCGCAAGACGCTGACGCTGGAGGAGGCGATCGAGCGCGGCACGGTGCTCTGCGGCAGCCCCGAGACGGTGGTTGCGCAGATCAGGCGCATCCATTCCGAGCTCGGCCACGGCGTGTTCAATTTCACGGTCAAGGTCGGCACGCTGCCCGACGAAGTCATCCGGCGCGGCATGGAGCTGTTCCGCGACCGCGTGCTGCCGCACGTTCGAGACCTCTAGGACTCCCGCGATGCAGCCCCAAGCGCGCAAGGTTTCGCTCTCCTCGGGTGAGCTCAGCTACTTCGTCGCCGGCGAGGGACGGCCGCTCGTCTATTTGCACCCGGCCGGCGGCGTACGCTGGACGAAGGTGCTGGACGAGCTCGCCAAATCCTTCAAGCTGCACGTGCCGATCGTGCCGGGGTTCGACGGCACGCCCGCGCACGCTCAGGTGAAATCGATGAAAGGGTTGGCCGCGCTCACCGGCGAATTCATCGAGAAAGTCGTCGGCGGCACCTGCGACGTCATCGGCTGCTCCTTCGGCGGCTATCTGGCGACCTGGCTCGCCGCCGAGCGCCCGCCGCTCGTCGACCATCTGGTGCTCGAGTGCCCGGCCGGATTCCGTTCGAAGGGCAAGGGCGAGCGGCCCGCCGACCCCGAAGCGCTGAAGAAGGTGCTTTTCCTGCACCCCGAGAAGCTGCCGCCGGAGACGAAGACGGCGGAGCAGGAAGCCGGCAACCGCAGGATGCCTCCGCACTACGGTTTCGCCGCGGATACCGACGAAGAACTGCTCGCGCGCCTGCCGTCGATCGACAAGCTCACGCTGATCCTGCATGGCACTGACGACCGGATGATCCCCAAGGAGAGCGTGCAGCTCCTGAAGTGCCGCCTGCCGCGCGCGTATCTCGTGTACATCTGGGACGCGGCGCACGCAATCGAGGTCGACCAGCCCGAGCGCATGCTCGCGGTTCTCACGAGCTTCCTCGAGCGCTCCGAGGGCTTCATGGTCAACTGGGGCACCCTCGCAATCAATGAGGGATAGGTCATGCGAGTATCATGTGCAGCAGAATCGGCGGTTCGCCGAGGAAGGCTGTCCATGCGCAAATCCCGATCCGCGCGACTGTTCCTCTGCGTAGTTCTTGCCTGCGTGATGACTTCTTTGCGCGCGCAGGACACGCCGCCCGCGCCGGATCCGGTGCTGTCCCCGGATGCGGTTACGGCTGCGCCAGCGCTCTCGCCCGACCAGACCACGCCGCCCCAGGTACTTTCCCCCGATGCGGTCCCCGGCGCACCCGCACTCTCGCCCGATGCAGCCGGCGGTGCTCCGGTGCTCTCGCCCGATGCAATCCGCGCTGCCCCGGTGCTCTCGCCCGACGCGATTCCCAGCAATCCGGCGCGCTCCCCTGACTAGACCGGTCCTATCGTTTGCCCCTGTTCCTCGGAGACAGGGGTCGGAAAAGCCATGAGCGCGCAGGCAGTACCGCCTTTCCGCGCCGACCAGGTCGGAAGTCTCCTGCGCCCCCCGGAGATCAAGGAAGCGCGCGCCAGGGTCGAGCGCGGGGAGATGAGCGCGGACGCCTTGCGCGAAGTCGAGGACCGGTGCATCAGCGCCGCGGTCGCGCGCCAGGAGTCGCTCGGCCTGCTCAGTATCACCGACGGCGAGTACCGCCGCGGCTGGTGGAACCACGATTTCCTGGGGAAGATCGACGGTGTCGAGATCGAGATCGACGCTGGATCGTACAAATTCGCCGGATCCGACGATCCCCGCTACACGCCGCAGGTGCGCCGCAAGGTGCGCCGCGCGCGGCCGATGATGCTCGATCATTTCAGGTATTTGAGATCGGTCGCGCGCGCGACGCCCAAGTTCACCATGCCCTCGCCGTCGATCCTCTACCATCGTGGCGGGCGCGCGGCGATCAGCCGCGAGGCGTATCCGGACCTGGATATCCTATGGGCGGACGTCGGCAAGGTGTATCGCGAGGAAATCCGTGACCTCGCCGCAGCGGGCTGCACCTATTTGCAGATCGATGACACCAGCTTCTCATTTCTGTGCGACGACAAGTTCCGCGAGAGCTGCCGCATCCGGGGCGACGATCCGGAAGCGCTGCCGCATATGTACGCCAAGGCGGTCAACGCCGCCATCGCCGACCGCCCCCCGGGGATGACGATCGTCATGCACACCTGCCGCGGAAACTGGAAGAGCACCTGGCTTGCCGAGGGCGGCTACGATCCGGTGGCACGCGCCGTGTTCCACGAGACCGGAGTCGACGGCTACTTTCTCGAGTACGACAGCGAGCGCGCGGGCAGCTTCGAGCCGCTCTCACTGGTGCCGAAGGGGAAGAAGGTCGTGCTGGGACTGGTGTCGACGAAGACGCCAGTCCTGGAAAAGAAGGACGAGCTGAAGCGCCGGATCGACGCGGCAAGCAGGCACGTTTCGCTCGAAAATCTCTGCCTCAGCCCGCAGTGCGGCTTCGCGAGCACCCATCACGGCAATCTGCTGACCGAGGACGCACAGTGGAGAAAGCTGGAGCTCGTCGTGCAGGTTGCGCGCGAGGTGTGGGGCGCCTGAGGCTATTCGACGCTCACGCGCGCGAGCTGGATGAGGCGGCCCCAGCGCGCATATTCTGTCTTGAGGTATTCGGCGAACTGCTCCGGCGTGTTTCCGACTGCCTCGAACCACTGCCGCGTCACGTATTTCTCGCGGAACTCCGCGTCGCCCAGGATCGCCGCCGTGTCGGCGTAGGTCTTCGCGACGATCTCGCGGGGCATCCCCGCCGGGCCCACGAGTGCGAACCACGTCCCGGCCTCGTACCCGGGAACGCCCGACTCGGCGATCGTGGGCAGCGCGGGCAGCCCGGGAATGCGCTGCGCGGTCGCCGCTGCGACGAGCCGGAGCTTCCCGGCGCGCGCGTGGGGCTCGACCAGGAGCGGGGTCACCATCATCATCTGGATGCGGCCCGCGAGCAGGTCGGTCACCGCCGGTCCGGCGCCCTTGTAGGGCACGTGAACGATGTCGATGCCCAGCAGATTCTTCAGGTAGTCGACGCTGATGTGCGCCGAGGAGCCGAGCCCGAACGACCCGTAGGACAGCTTTCCCGGGCCGGCCTTCGCCAGCGCGACCAGCTCCGGAAAAGTATTGACGGGGACCGACGCGTTCACCGCGAGCACCCAGGGAAAGCGCACGAGTACGGTGACCGGTGTGAAGCCGTTCACGCCGTGGTAGGGAAGCTTCGGGTAAAGGTGCGGGTTGATCACGAACGACGAGGCGTCCGAGATCAGCAGCGTATATCCGTCGGGCGCGGACTTCGACACGAAATCGGCGCCCAGGATCTGGTTTGCTCCGGCGCGGTTCTCGACTACCACGGCCTGTCCCCAAGCCGCGGAAAGCGGGACCGCAAGAGCGCGGGCGAATGCGTCGGTCGCGCCGCCCGGCGAGGTGGGCACGACGAGCTTCACCGCGCGCGAGGGAAACGGTTGCGCGGGAATCGGGCCGGAGATCATCGCCGCGCCGAGGAGCAGCGACCCAAGCAGGGAGGTCGGGAGGGGGCGTAAAATCATCGGGTTTTTCGCATTGTATGCCCAGGCGCGGGCGATGCCGACCCTCCATTCCCGCATGAAACCGTCTCCGGCTGGACGTGTCTAAGCAACAACCTCTATGAGATCGATGCGGAGCCCATGATGCACGAAATCCTCGGCGTCACCGACGAGCCTGGCGCTCACCGGCGCTGGTTCCACGACGACTATTTCGATCTGTTCGTATGGCAGAGCGACGGCGGCGAGCTGGTGGAGTTCCAGCTTTGCTACGGCATCGACTCGAGCGAACGCGCGCTGGTGTGGCAGAAGCGCGCCGGGTACTTTCTTGACGGGTCCGACAACGGAAAGTCGGGCGCGGGGGAAGTGCTGGGCGGCTCCGCCGGGACCGATCCGGTCCTCGCGCGCTTCGATGCCGCGTCGCAGGGACTTCCCGAGGATCTCCGGCTCACGATGACCGCACGCGTCCACGAATTCGCGGAGAAAAAGGAAGCCACTCCGGCCCGCCGCAAGCGCTTCCGCCGGGCATCCTGGCAGCGCACCTAACCCGCGCCGGTGGTCCGGAAACGCCCGCAGCGTTGCGGAACGATCCCGGGAATCTGACCGTCGGAGTTGACGGCGTCCGGCAAGCTCGCTACTTTGACGAGTGACGCGGGGAAATCCGCTCGGGAAGCGGTGCAATCGCGGCCGCCTCGCGCGGAATCGGAGGACACATGAGTGCGTACAGCAGCTTGATGTGGCACATGCTGGTTCAGGTCATGATCGTGGTTTTCCTGGTGGTAGCGGTCTCCGGCCTGGGCGTAGGCGTCGGCCTGATCCTTTCCAGTCAGAAGACCTCGCAGCTGTTCCACGGCCTCAACCGGTGGTTTTCGACCCGCCACGCGCTCAAGGCGGTCGAGATCTCGCACGGGACCGACGTTTTTGCGCACCAATACCAGCGCTGGCTCGCCGGGGGTTTCCTTCTGGGAGGCCTGATCGCTGCCTTCGGTCTGATGGCCGCCGTGGACGTCGTGGCGGTCAGCAAGATCGTCGCCGAAAAGCGCGCGGCTGCCTTCGTCGCGGTCCTCCTCGACTGCGCCAGGTGGTTTCTGATCGTCGGCAGCCTTGCCGGCGTCGTCGTCGGCGCGATGCTGCTCTTCTATCCGAACGCCGAAGCCACCCTGGAGAGATTCACCAACAAATGGGTGTCGTCGCGGCGCGTCGTCCGGCACTGGGACGACATGCATTTGACCCTCGACATGCTGGTCGAGGCCCATCCCGCCCCGGCCGGCTGGCTCCTAGCCTGCACTTCGGCTGCGGCGGTGCTGTGCGCCGTCTTCATGCTGGTGCGCTACTACTGAAGGGCAAGTCGATCGCGATACTCGAGAGCCGGCTGGGCCGCGAGCTCGCCGACCTCGTCGAGAAGCGCGGAGGGCGGCCGATGTCCGCTCCCGCGCTCGCGGAAGTTCCCGAGGTCGACCACCAGGAGATCGCGCGGCTCGTCGACGAGCTGGAGCCGCGCCCGCCCCGGGCGGCGATCTTCCAGACCGGCGTCGGTACCCGGGCCCTGTTCGAGGCGACGGACGCCCTCGGCAACTCGGCCCGGCTTCTCGCGCTGCTCTCCAGATCCGTCGTGGTCGCCCGCGGCCCCAAGCCTACCGGGGCCCTGCGCTCGCGCAGGGTGCGGATTGACCGCAGCGCCGCAGAGCCCTATACCACCACCCAAGTGCTCGAGTCGCTGGCGGATCTGCCCTTGAAGGGCGAGCGCGTCCTGGTGCAGCGCTACGGCGAGACGAACGTCGAGCTCGAGAAAGCTTTGCGGGCGAAGGGCGCGGATATCGTCGAGATACCGACCTATCGCTGGGCGCTGCCCGAGGACACCCGGCCGCTCGAAGCGTTCATCGCGGCGCTCGGCCGCGGCGAGCTCGACGCCGTGGTGTTCACCAGCGCTTCCCAGGCGCGCAACCTGTTCGAGCTGGCGCGCCGAACCGGAAAGGACGCGTCCCTTCCCGCGAACCTGAACCGGACCCTGGTTGCGTCCATCGGACCGGTGTGCAGCGCGGCGCTCGCGAGCCGCGGCGTGAATATTACCGTCGAGGCGAGTCCGCCCAAGCTCGGTCCGCTGGTCGCCGCGCTCGAAAAGGCCCTTTTGACATAGCAGGCTGGTACAATGCGCGACTTTTCGCGCATTGGCCTTCTGAAATGTCCCGCTCGATCCGCAATCTCGCGATCATCGCTCACGTCGATCACGGCAAAACCACGCTGGTCGACAAGCTCCTGCGGCAGTCGGGCACCTTCGCCGCGCACCAGCACCTCGTCGAGCGCGTCATGGACTCCAACGACCTGGAGCGCGAGCGCGGCATCACCATCCTCGCCAAGAACTGCGCGATCGACTACGAGGGCGTGCACATCAACATCGTCGACACGCCCGGACACGCCGACTTCGGCGGCGAGGTCGAGCGGTCCTTGTCGATGGTCGACGGGGTGCTGCTGCTCGTCGACGCGGTCGAGGGACCGATGCCCCAGACGCGCTTCGTCACCCGCAAGGCGCTCGCCCTCGGCCTGAACCCGGTGCTGGTGGTGAACAAGATCGACCGGCCCGGCGCGCGGCCCGACTGGGTGGTGAACGCTACCTTCGACATGATGGACAAGCTCGGCGCGTCCGAGCACCAGCTCGACTTTCCGGTGGTCTACGCTTCGGCGCTCCTCGGCACCGCGACCCTCGACCTGAAGAAGCCCGGAACGGACATGCGGCCGCTGTTCCAGACGATCATCGACCGGGTGCCGGCGCCCAAGGGCGACCCGGACGGTCCGCTGCAGCTGCAGATCAGCAACATCGACTACTCGAGCTATGTCGGGCGGATCGGCATCGGCCGCATCGCGCGCGGCAGGATCAAGCCCGCGCAGGAAATCCTGGTGCTGCACGAGGGACTCGAGCCCGCGAAGGCCAAGGTCGGCCAAGTGATGGGCTTTCAGGGCCTGGAGCGCATCCCCATGGAGGAGGCGGCCGCGGGCGACATCGTGCTCGTGACCGGAGTGGAGGAAACCGCGATCGGCGTGACTTTCGCCGACGCGCTCCAGCCGGAGGCGCTGCCGATGCTGCGGGTGGACGAGCCCACGCTCACCATGAATTTCCAGGTCAACACCTCGCCGCTCGCCGGGCAGGAAGGACGCTTCGTCACCAGCCGGCAGATCCGCGAGCGCCTGTTCCGCGAGCTGCAAGGTAATGTGGCGCTGCGCGTCGAGGAGACCGCGGATGCCGACGTGTTCCGCGTCTCCGGGCGCGGCGAGCTGCACCTGACGATCCTGCTGGAGAACATGCGCCGCGAAGGCTACGAGCTGGCGGTGTCTCGCCCTCGCGTGGTGACCAAGGAGGTCGCCGGCGTGAAGCAGGAACCCTTCGAGATCCTCACCGTGGACGTCGAGGAGCCGCATCAAGGCGCGGTGATGGAGGCGCTCGGCGCCCGCCGCGCCGATCTGCTCGACATGATGCCCGACGGTCGCGGCCGGGTGCGGCTCGATTACCGGATTCCGGCGCGCGCATTGATCGGTTTCCAGTCGGAGTTCCTCAATATCACGCGCGGCAACGGGCTCATGAGCCACGTGTTCGACGAGTACGGCCCGATGAGGCCCGAGATCCCCTCGCGGCGCAACGGCGTGCTGATCTCGGCCGAGCAGGGCGAGGCCGTCGCCTACGCGCTGTGGAAGCTACAGGAGCGCGGGCGCATGCTGGTCAGCCCGGGCGAGCGCCTCTATGAAGGAATGGTGGTCGGTCTGCACAGCCGCGACAACGACCTCGTCGTCAATCCGATCCGCGAGAAGCATCTCACCAATATCCGCGCGGCCGGCAAGGACGAGGCGATCCTGCTGACGCCGCCGATCAAGCTGACGCTCGAGCTGGCGGTGGAGTTCATTGAGGACGACGAGCTGATCGAGATCACGCCGCGCTCGATTCGGGTGCGCAAGCGCTATCTCCAGGAGCACGAACGCCGGCGCGCGGCGCGCATCGAGCCCGGCACCGAGGTCTCCCCCGCCTGAGTCCGGACTGATCGGCCCTCAGGCCATCAGGTAGCGATTCACCGCTTTTTCGTCCCAAGCCACGCCCGTCCCCGGGCGATCCGGGATCACCGCTTCACCTTCTTCGATTCGCAGCGGCTCGGCGAGGATCGCGCCCGCCCAGTCGACGTACTCGAGGTAGTGGCAGGTCGGCGTGACCGCGAGCAGGTGCGCGCTCGTCTCCGGGAAGAGGTGCGAGGACATCGGCAACTTGCGCTCTGCGGCGAGGGCCGCGGCGCGCCGCCAGCCGGTGACCCCGCCGATTCGCTCGAGATCGGGCATCACGAAGTCGCACGCTTTCGCGTCGATAGCCTCGGCCATCTGCTCCGGAAGCGAGAAGTTCTCGCCGATCTGGATGGGCGTGGCGAGCTCGCGCGCTAGCTCGGAGCTTCCGCGGAAGTCGTCGTGGCGGATCGGCTCTTCGATCCAGGCGATGCCCTCGGAATCGAGCGTGCGGCAGCGCTCCAGGGCCTCGGCGACCGAGAGCGCCTGGTTGAAGTCGACCATGAGCTCGATCCTCCCGGGCAGGCGCTTGCGCACCGCGCGCACAGCCGCGAGGTCGGCCTGCAGGCTTGGGTAGCCGAGGCGCAGCTTCACCGCGCGGAATCCGCCTTCGAGGAGCTTCTCCGCTTCGTCCGCGGCGGCCTCGGGCGCCATCAGTCCCAGGCCGTTGCTGTTGTAGGCGCGGATGCGGCCCGGCGCGCCGCCGAGGAGCGTCACCAGGGGTTTCCCGGCGGCGACAGCGAGCGCGTCCCAGCAGGCGCAATCGAACCCCGACATCGCCATGCGCACGATCCCCTGCACGCCGATCAGCTTGAAGCGGCGCGCGAGCTTGGCCCAGAGCTCGTCGGGCGCGATGCGCTCGCCTTTCGCCGTGCGCTCGACTTCACCGAGCATCACGGCGATCGCCGGTGCCGCGCCGCGCAGATAGCAGAACAAGTACGAACGGCCGGTAACCCCTTCCTCGGTCTCGAGATCGATGAGGAGGAGCGCCGCGCTGCGCAGCGTTCCAGCGCTCGTGCCGAGCGGCAGCCTCATTGGTACCTCGACGCCTCTCGCGCGGAGCGCGCGCAGCGTCATTTGCGGCAGGTTCACGCGGACTTCCGGCCGTCGGCGTACAGCGCGAGGACGTCCCACACCGCGCGGTTCGCCGGAGTCGGAACGCCGGCCTTCGCGCCGAGCTGGAC
>Ga0137410_10002646_pt1 | contig 12183 bp, 14 predicted proteins | sample CZODoug1_16funga_FD_108878 | JGI IMG/M metagenome (GOLD analysis project Ga0137410, IMG submission 108878) | Vadose zone soil fungal communities from Angelo Coast Range Reserve, California, USA - CZODoug1_16fungal (Illumina Assembly) | ecosystem: Environmental > Terrestrial > Soil > Vadose zone... | reverse complement strand
GTCACACCGTCACCTACGTGATCGTGCCGGGCGGCAGCGTGACCCTGCCCGAGCGCGGCCGGGTGCAGATCGACCGCTGGAAGCCGGTGGTGCGCAAGGAGAACGGCTTCAGCCTCATCATCTGGCGCCAGCAGAACCTGCTCTGCGTCCTCGCCTCCGACCTGGTCTCCGACGAGGACCTGGGTCGCTTCAAGCAGTACTTCGTGAAGGTCCGCTCCTCGACCGACCCGTACGTCACCTACTAGGCCGCGGGTCGCCGCGCGGCCAAGCTTCCTGGCGCGGACGGCTCAGACGCTCCAGGGCCGCCTTGATGAGGACCGCAGCCGCCGCCGAGCCGGCCGAGCCGATGATCCGCTGGGTGGCCGTCGGCTCGACCGCCACGCGCTCCGGCCGGTCGATCATCCGGCCGAGCGCCTCCCGCAGGCGCCCGCCTCGGGCCAGGAGGGTACGCTCGCGGCGCGCTCGCCAGGCGCGGTAGGCGATCGAGCCGGCTGCGACGGCGCCCACCGACAAGAGCGCGACCGTCACGCCCAGGGCGTGTCGGCGCATCAGCAGCTTCGGGTTGGTCAGCTCCCGGCGGCGGCGGTTCAGCTCCGCCGCCAGCGCGCCGAGCTCGCCCCGCCGGCGCCGGATCTCTCCTTCGATCTCACGCGGGGCCCGGGGCCCCCGCGCGGAGGTCACGCTCACGCCACCAGATCCTTCAGCCACTTCCAGTCCTCCTTCAGCGATTTCCGGGTGAGGGCCAGCGGCGCCCGCGGACGATACGTCCATCCCGCGTAGGCGGCCAATACGCCCCCCACGAGCACGCCGACCGCCGCGATCAGCGCAGCCAGCCAGCCCGGCATCACCTGACCGAGGGCGAGCACGACGGCCACGAAGAGCAAGGTCAGACCGACGAGCCCCGCCACCAGCGCGAGGCCGAATCCGATGACGGTCCAGCCCGCGGACCGCACATCGCTGGCCAGCTCCGCGCGGGCCAGGTCCACTTCCTCCTCGGCCAGCCGCACGAGCTGCCGGCCGATCTCACCCAGCAGCACCCGGGTACCCCAGGCCCGCTCCTCGCCGCGCCGCATCGACTCCTCGATCACGCGGCCGGGCCGGCTACTCTCGACCCGGCCTCAGCAGCATCCCGACCAGCAGCCCCACTCCGGCGGCAATGAGAATGGCGGTCACCGGCTGGCGCCGCGCGTAGTCCACGATGTCCTCCGAGACCTGATCGAGCCCGCCCTCGCGGTAACTGGCCAGCTTCTCGCGGGCCTTGTCGGCGACGTCCTTCACGACCGCTCCCGCTCGCTCGAATCCGGCCTGCCCGCTCGAGTCCGCCACTTGTTCCTCGATGTCCATGTTTCGCTCCTCTGGTGTTCGGTGAGTGCCACTACGGGGATGCCATGCCGCCGGGCCGGGGTTGCGCGGACGGGACGGTCCCCGGAGCATCCGGTAACGCCTCGTCCATCCTCGAGGCCAGGTGCTCGATGTCGGTCTCCTCCAGGAGCGCGGGGTTCCGGCGCGACGCGCGGTCGCCGATGCCGAGATGCTCGGCGATGTCGTGCACGATGCGGAGGGTGGCGGTGGACTCCTGCTCGGCGAGCAGATTGATCTGCAGATCGAGGTGCGCTCGCCGCTCCGCCTGCCGCGTCATTTGGTTCTGACTGATCAGGATCCAGATGGACAGGAAGATGGCCTCGAGTGACACCACCATGGTCAGCAGGTTGAACGGAAAGGGATCGAAGGGATCGAACCGCTCGATGCCACGCGCCCACTTGCTGTTGACGACGATCCACACCGTGAACCACACCAGGTGCGCGATGGCGAAGGTCGCGGTGCCGGCCGCCCGGGTGACCGCCGCCGCGATGCGCTCGCTGATCGACCGGGCCCGGAGCTGCTCCTCCTCGAGCTTCGCCACCCGCTGGACGTTGAGCGGGAGCCCCGACTCGCCGGTCGCAGTCGCCACGTCTGGCCACCGCCCCAGCTGGGCGGCCCTCATGCCGACACGGTCTGCGCCTTCGCTTCGCGACCCCAGTCCCGGTGCTGGGCGATCGCCTCGATGACCGCCCCGGTCAGCTGGGCGTTGACGCCCTCCCGCCAGGCCAGCACGTCTCGCGCGTCGACGCCGGCCGACGGGTCCTGGAGGAAGGCGACACTGGTATAGCGGCTCAGGGACCTAGGCATGCAGCTTCTCCCCCTTCATCTCTTCCATCTCCCCACCCGCCTGCTTGCGTCGCGCCCCGTCCCAGACCTTGCCGATTCGCGGGAAGACATCCTGCTCCTCTTCCCGGATGTGCCGCTCGAGGCTCGCGCCCACCGCCTTGACCTTGGCGAGCCAGGCCTTCTCCTCGGGGTCCAGGCTCTCGATTTCCTCGATCAGGCCTTCGACGCGGCCGACCTCCTTCTGATGCTTCGCCCGCCACCTCCCGAGCTTCGCGTCCGTCCTGCCCGCCTCGCGCGCGAGGGGCCCGTACAGGCACGCGTCCTCGATCTGCTCGTGGGCCTTGAGCTCGGGCTCCAGCTCGGTCCAGAGAGCGCCCCGCGACTCGGGAGACGCCTTCAGCACCTTCTTGAGCGTGGCCTTGGCCTTCTTGTGCTCCTGCTTCAGGAACTGGATCGCATCCATGGTTCTCTCCTCGAGCCGTACTTACGCAAGGAGCGTGCCCTGCCGTCGCGGATGGGAGAGGCGAGTCCAGGAGAGAAATAGCCGAAGTCGTCGAGCGCAGATTCATCCAAACGACTCGGTAACAACGTGTGGCCGGTAAGGCGGGCCCGCGCTCCGCCACGGCTTCCGCGGGCAGCCGGCGCAGGCGGCGGATCGCGTGAGCGTAGAAGGTGACCCAGAGCCACGCGGCCAGGTCCAGGACGCCCCGCTCCACCAGGATGCGGTGCGCGCGAGAGGAAGCGGTCAAACGGCGCACCGGGCACGCCATTGAAGCCACTCACCCAGGTCGGTTCTGGGCGAGTGGCATAGGCGGGCGGAGTCAGCACCGTTAGGGGACCAGCGCACGTCATCTTGACCGGCCCCGGAGGCTGGCGTAGGCTCCCGTCCGATGGCACTGCAGAGAGCGCTCGTCCTCCTTCTCCTTGTCTGTCTCGCCAGCCTGACGCCGCTTGCCTACGCCAGCCCGCCCGATCCGACATGGATGGATGGGTTCTTCGACGACCTGGACTTCGACGACGTTGTCGCTTCCATCTCGTGGGCCGCGTGGGCGGTCGACGCGGATCCGCTCCCAAGTCTTGCCCCGGTGCCCGTATCGGTCCACTTGGTCCCGTCCGGCGAGCAGCCGGTCCGCTCGACCACGGTCCTGCCGGCCTTTCTGGGCCGAGCACCTCCCCTCGCCTAAGCCCAACCAGAGCAACCACCAAGGACCGGACGGCCTGTCCGATCCCGGGGATCATGCCGCAGCTATGGGCATTCCGGGCGAGATGGCGTGTAACTCGCTCGGCAGCCCGCGAGGGGACCGGAAATGGGGACAAATCGAAAGGGCGGACTCACACCGTCGAGCGGGCCGGGACGGCTTGCGCTTGTCGCCGTTGTCGGCGCCGCGGTTCTCAGCTTCAATTTTGGATCGCGCCTGCTTCTGACGAACGACGATACGCGGTTCCCGGTCATGGCCCGGGACGTTCTCGTCAACGGGCATTGGCTGGTCCCGGCCCTCCCGGACGGAACACCCCATCTCGTGAAGCCTCCGCTCGTCGTCTGGCTGATCGCGCTCACCTCCTGGCCCGCCGGCTCCGTCAGTGTCCGGACAGCGGTCCTGCCTTCCCTGCTGGCGGCCATCGGCGTCGCGCTCCTGACGTACTGGCTCGGACGTCGGCTCTTCGACCCGGACGCGGGGGTCGTCGCCGGCCTCACCGTGGCCACCACCGTCGGGGTCTACTCGATGGCACACTCGTCGATGCCGGACATGGTGCAGCTGGCCGCGGGGACGGGCGCGATGGCCCTGTATGTGGCCTCCGGGTTCGGAGCCAGGCCGGCCATGCTGGTGCCGTTCTACGGCCTCATCGGCGTCGGCTCGCTGGCCAAGGGCGCGGCCGGCTTCGTCCCGCTCGCCATCGTGCTTGTCGACGTGATCACTACCCACGGAGTGGTCGGACTGAAGCGCCTGGTGTCGATCCCGGGCTGGATCGTGCTCGCGGCGCTCGCCGTCCCCTGGTGGGTCGTGTCCGCGGTGGCCGGGGGGCGCCAACGATTCGTCCACGGTGTCGTCTTGAACGACCAGCTGCTCGCGTATTTCGGGCGCGACGCATGGGGCTGGCGGACCATCGCGGAGCCGATCGTTTTCGCCGCCACGGTCATGCTCCCCTGGGGCCTCCTGCTGCCGTTCGCGGTCCGCCGAGCGCTCCGCGAATCCGACCCAGAAACCGTCCGGCGCGTGCGCCTTCTACTCGTCTGGCTGGCCACCGTGTTCGCCATCATGGCCGTGTCGGGCAAACAGCGAGAACGGTACTACCTTCCGCTCTGTCCGGCCGTGGCGCTTCTCAGCGGGTGGTGGTATTCGACGCTGGCATGGCGATGGCGCGCCCCGGCGTTCGCGGGCGCGTGGATCGCGGTCGTGGCGGTCGGCGGCGCGCTCGTCACGGGGGATACCCCGCACTTCAACGCCGGCACCGATCTCCGTGCGGTGCGGGCCGTGCTCGCGCAGGCGCCGGCGCCCCTCTTCTCGGTTGACCTGCAAGATCTCGCCCTGTCCTTCAACCTGGACCGCCCCGTCGTGAACGACGCAAGCTACCAGAGCTTCGTGGACCGCGCCCGGCAGGGGGAGATGGGATACCTGATCATCTCGGATCGGGCCCTCCGCCCGGAGCCCCCCGATCCCTGCATGCGGCGCATTGCCCAGGGCCTGGTGACGCGGCGGCCGTTCACCGTGCTCGAACCGAGCGGATGTAACAAGCGAGTGTTGTCGGCCGACACGAGAGGACGATGAGCACCGAGCATTTCTGGCTGTCGGTCGGGTTTGTGGGGCAGGCGTTCTTTTCGATGCGTTTCCTGATCCAGTGGATTGCCTCGGAGAAGCGAAAGGAGAGCGTCATCCCCATCGCGTTCTGGTTCTTCTCCATTGGTGGAGGGCTGACCCTGTTGACCTATGCCCTCCATCGGCGCGATCCGGTCTTCATCCTCGGCGAGGGGGCTGGGATCCTCATCTATTCTCGAAACCTCTACCTGATTTGGCGCAAGCAACGTCGGAACCAGCCGCCGCGCACGGCAGCGCCATGATCGCCCAGGCGACCATGACCACTTCCGAGTCGCCGAAGTTGTACTCCGAGAGGCCCGCGACGAGAAATCCCACGATCGCCGCCATCCCTCCGACCACGAGCGCGCGCTCGCGCGCCGCATCCTCGGGCAGCCGCCGCAGCAGACCGAGGCCCTTGGCGAAAAAGGCGACCCAGATCCAGAGCCACGCGGCCAGGCCAAGCACTCCGCGCTCCACCAGGATCTGCAGCGGCGCGTTGTGCACGTGCCCCGTGCGCTTCTTGACCGCCTCCGGCAGCGCGTAGCTCTCATATTCACGCTTGACGCCCCCGGGCCCCAGCCCGAGTAGCGGGTGTTGGCGCCACATCGTCAGCCCGCTGCGCCACATGTAGACCCGCTCCTTCACGGTGGGATCGTCGGGATTGCCCATGGTCAGGAACCGCTGGCGCAGGTGCTGGGGGCCGGCCAGGGCGGCGAGCCCTAGCACGATGAGACCTCCAAGGAGGAGCCACCGACCCTTGCGGGTGATGGGCAGCAGCGCCAGCACGCCCGCGGCAAATCCCATCCAGGCGCCGCGGGTGTAGGTCGCCAGCAACCCGGCGAGCGAGACCAGCCAGGGCAGTATCGGCCAGCGGGGGAGCCCAGCGCCCGGGAGGAGCCGAGGCAAGCTGGCCAGCAGAACCAGGCTCAGCACTCCCGCCAGGGTCATGTAGATGCTGAAGAAACCGCGGGCCCGGTAGCAGCGGTGGTAGAGCCAGGCCGGGGAGCCGTAATCGGCGGCCGGCCCGGGGCAAGTGACCGTCTGCAGCAGGCCGACGACCGCCTCGACCGTCACGACCACCAGGAGCGCCGAGAGGAACCGGTGGCCGTCCGCGGGCCCGGATAGCACGTCGGCGGTCACGTAGAGGGCGCTGGCGAGCAGGAGGCCCTTGCAGGCGCCCAGGGCCGTGACCGGGTGCCCGGAGGCAAGCGCCGAGACCAGGCTCACCGCGCTGAAGGCCAGCACGGGCTGCCAGAGCGGCCAGCGCGCCGCCGCGCGCACCGCGGGATCGCGCAGACGCCAGAGCCACAGGAGCGTCAGCACGGTCAGCGCCGTCTCGGACAACGTGATGGACAGTCCGAGGCCGAGGACAAACGCCCCGAAGACGGCGCGGCGGAGCGTGGTCACGTCAATAGGCGTTGCGGTCGAAGAGCACCCGGAACACCGTCAGCACGATGATCTTGAGATCGAGCCGCAGCGACCAGCGCTCGATGTACTCGAGGTCGTACTCGATGCGCTTTTCCAGCGAGGTATTCCCTCGCAGCCCGTGCACCTGCGCCCACCCCGTGATGCCCGACTTGACCTTGTGGCGGAGCATGTAGCCCGGTATGGTCTGCCGAAAGCGCTCCACGAAGACGGGCCGCTCCGGTCGGGGTCCGACCACGCTCATGTGCCCGCGCAGCACGTTCACGAACTGCGGCAGCTCGTCGAGGCTGAAGCGCCGCAGGAAACCGCCGATGGAGGTGCGGCGGGCATCGACCGCCGAGGCCCAGATCGGCCCCGTGCTGGCCTCGGCATTCACCCCCATGGTCCTGAACTTGAGCATCCGGAACCGCTGGCCGTCCAGGCCCATCCTATCCTGGGGATAGAGGATCGGGCCGGGCGAGGTCAGCTTGACGCCGAGCGCGATGCCGAGCATCACGGGTGAGAGCAGTACCAGCACCACGGTCGCGAAGGCCAGGTCGAACGAGCGCTTCGCGATCTGGTTCCAGCCGTGCAGCGGCGAGTCCCGCAGGTGGATGAAGGGAATGCCCTCGAAGTCCTCGACCCCGCCGCGAAGCGACGTGAACCGGAAGAGGTCGGGCACCACGTGGATCGTGACCGGCTCGTCACCGATCGCGTCGAGCAAGCCGGGGAGCCGGGTATAGTCCTCGTGGGCGAGCGCGATGATGACGTGGTCCACCTCATGGGCGTCCAGGACCGCGCGGAGATCCGCGTAGCCGCCCAGCCATCGCGCGCCGCGGGCGCCATCCTTGTCGTCCCCCACCAGGCCCAGGATGTGGAGGCCCACGTCGGGTCGTGACTGGATCCGCTGCAATACGGCCACGACCAGCTCGCCGTCCCCGATGATCACCGCGCCGCGGAGGTTGTACCCGCGGCGCCGCGCGAAGCGCAGGGCCTCGCGGAAGGCGGCGCGGGAGAACCAGACCAGACCGATGGAGAGCAGCCAGAAATAGATGATGACGACGCGAGAGTACTCGAATCTCTTGAAAAAGAAGGCCATCACCGCCACCAGCACGAGGGCGCCCATGGTGGAGGCCTTGGCGATGTCGGCCGCCTCCGAGAGGTGCGATCCGATGCGGCGCGGCCGGTAGAGATCGAACGCGTGGAACGACACGCCCCAGACCAGCAGGATCGGAAGCAGCATGAGCAGATACGGCCCAAGCGGTGGAACGCCGCCACCCGTGATCGGCGGAACGATCACGTAGAAGCGAACGCCGTAGGCGAGCAGCCAGCAGCCGGCCACCAGGAGCAGGTCGCACACGAGCATGAGCTGCTGTAGCAGGCGCGAGTAGGCCTTCAGCACACGCGGTGCTCCTTCAGCCTCGCCGTCAGATAGGTATGGATCCGCTCCTTGAACAGCGCGCGGTCGAAGGCCTCCGCATGGCGCCGAAGGGCCTTGGGCTCGAACTGCTCGCGGCCCGACTCGAAGCGGCGGATCGCCTCGACGAGCCCGTCCACGGTCTGATGCTCGAAGAAGAGACCGGTCGGCGATTCGGCCCGCCCCGGCGGCACGACCGTCTCGAGCGCTCCCCCCTGCCCGAAGGCGATGACCGGCCGTCCCGCGGCCATGGCCTCGAGGGGCGTGATGCCAAAATCCTCCAGCGGGGGGAAGAGCAGCGCGCGACAGGCAGCGTACAGCCCGGCGATCTCGGAATCGTCGCGCCACCCCAGAAGCTCCACGGTCGGCCCGGCCAGGGCCCGGAGACGACGCTCCTCCGGCCCGGTCCCGACCACCAGCAAGTGGCGGCCGAGGCGGTTGGCCGCCTCCACGGCGAGATCCACCCGCTTGTACGGCGTCAGGGCGGAGACCACCAGATAAAAGTCCCCGGGCGGTTCCTCAACCTTGAAGCGGGAGACGTCCACCGGCGGGTAGATCACGTCCGCGTCGCGGCCGTAGGCGCGCCGGATCCGTTCCGCGATGAACCGCGAGATGGCCACGAACCGGTGCACCCCGCCCGCGGTGCGCCGGTCCCATCTGCGGAGTTCCGCCGCGACCGGCGGCATCAGCATCCGGACCGGCCATGGAGCGCGGGAACCGAAATACTCGTCATAGAGATCCCACACGTACCGCATCGGGGTGAAGCAGTAGCAGACGTGGAGCGCCCCGGCCGGCACGCGGACGCTCTTGGCCACCGCGTGGCTCGCGGACAGGATCAGGTCGTAGCCGCGCAGGTCGAAGCGGCGGATGGCGGCCGGGAACAGCGGGAGATACTGGCGATAGCGGCGCTCCGCGTCCGGGAGGCGCTGGATGAAGGAGGTCCGGATGGGCCGACGCTCGATGGTCGGCGATACCGAGCCCGGCGTGTGGAGCAGGGTGAAGACCGGGGCCTCGGGGAACAGCTCGCAGAAGACCTCGAGGCATCGCTCGCCACCCCGCATCCCGGTGAGCCAGTCGTGGACCAGGGCCACGTTCATGGTGACTCGCCGCCCGGCGACGTCAGCGGGCCGACGACATCGTCCGCTGGCGCCAGTACGCGAGGAGATCTTTGAGCGTCCGCTCGAAGGGAATCTCCACTTCCCAGCCCGTGGCCTTCCGGATCTTGGACGAGTCCCCCTCCAGAATCATGACGTCCGAGGGCCGCAGCCGGGCCGGGTCGGTCTCGACGGCAATCCTCTTGACCCGGGACTGCTCCAACAAGAACTCGAGCACCTGCTGGATCGCCCACGAGCGGCCCGAGCAGAGATTGTAGACCTCACCCGGCTCCCCGCGCTCCAGGAGGAGCCAGTACCCGCGCACGACGTCGCGGACGTCCGAGAAGTCCCGCCGAGGGGTGAGGTCGCCAACCGACATCGTGGGCTCTCGCATACCGGCCTCGATCTCGGCCACCTGCTTGGCGAAGTTCGAGGTGACGAAGACCTCGCCGCGACGCGGCCCTTCGTGGTTGAAGGCGCGCGTGCGGATGATCGGCAAGCCATAGCTCATGAAGTACTGGTAGCCCATCATGTCCTGGGCCACCTTGCTCACCGCGTACGGAGACAGCGGCCGCAGCGGGTTGGTCTCACGAATCGGCAGCTCGTCCGGGCACACGAAACCGTACTCCTCGCTGCTCCCGACCACCAGGACGCGCGGAGCGACCGTGAACCGACGGATTCCTTCCAGGAGGTTGACTTGGGAGATGATGTTGGTCGACAGCGTTTCGGCGGGCGTTTGCCAGGACGCACCTACGAAGCTCTGCGCGGCCAGGTGGACCACGTGGGTTGGCTCCGCGGTCTCGAGCAGGCCGCGCACCGAAGCGAGGTCGCGGAGGTCGCACTCGATCAGCTTGATCTGCGAGCGCAGATGCTCGATATTCTCGGTGCGGCTACGCCACCGGCTCGATCCGAACACCTCGGCGCCGTGCGCGAGCGCGTACTCCGCCATGTGGCTGCCGACGAAGCCGGTGATCCCGGTGATGAGCAGACGCATTCCGCGACATTATACACGAGCCGACGAGACCGCTCGAAGCATCGGGGCGCTCAGGTCTTGGCGCTGAGGAGCAGGGCCGTCCCGATGCCGGTGAAGATGATGTTGGCCGACCACGCCGCCAGCGCGGGCGGGAGGAGATCGGCTCTGGCGAACGCCAGGGCGACCGAGTGCACCAGCCAGTAGGCCACGGCCACCACGATCGCCACGCCGATGCTGACCGCCCGGCCGCCGCTCCGGGGGGCCGCGAGGGCAAACGGGATCGCAACCAGCGCCATGATCAGATGGACCAGCGGGAAGGAGAGCTTGGAGTAGAGCTGGACCAAGTACGTCCCGACCTGGTGGCCCCCGTCACGGAGCTTCGCCACGTAGGCCCGGAGCTCCAGGAAGCTCATGGCATCGGGTAGCTTCTGGACCCGAATGAAGTCGTCGATGTGCTCCGGCAGCTCCATCACGCGATGCTCGAAGCTGTGCGATTGCACCTGTTGAGACGAGCCGATCTGGCGGGCGATTCCTCCCCACATCTCCCAGCCGTCCGACATCCATTGAGCCCGGCGGACGTCGAGTCGATCGATCAGACGGAAATCCGGCGCCAGGTCCAGCACGATCAGTCCATCCAGGGACCGCGCCACCGGATCCAGCAGCCCGATCTTGAGGAAGCGTCGATCGGAAGACCGGTACCACATCTGTCCCTGCTGCTGGAGGTGCCGGGGGGGGAAGCCGCGGATCTTGACCCGATCCACTTCCTCGGCCTTCGTGGCGATCAGGGGCAGGGCGGTCTCCTGGAAGACCAGGGCACCCACGCTGATCAGGAACGCGATGAGCAGGATAGGGACGCACGCCCGGTAGAGGCTCACGCCGGCCGCCTTCAGCGCGTCGAGCTCGCGCTGGCGAGTCAGCGAGACGAACAGAAAGACGGTCGCGACCAGCATGATCAGCGGTAACCCCTTGTAGAGCTCGCGGGGCACCAGTTAGAGAAAGTGCTGGGCGATGTAGGTCCAGGGCGGCTTGGCGCGGAGGAACCGGTCCAGGCTCTGAACCAGATCGACGATCACGCTGAAGGCGGTGCCGATCAGCAGGCCGACCCCGATCAGCAGCAAGTACTGGCGCATCAGGTATCGGTCGATGATGAAGCTCGACCCGCGCGGCCCCCGCACCCGGAGCCGGGCGGTCCAGCCGAGCGCGCGGGGGCCCCGCGCTCGGCGGCCCTGCGGCAGCCAGCCCGTCACACGCCAGAAGAGGTCCAGCCACCCGGTGGGTACTCCGGCGGTGACGGCCCGGAGCAGGGCCAGGCCGATCACCGCGAAGATCGCGTTCGGCAGCCAGATGGCCAGCCAGACCGGCAGGCGCCCGCCTAGCGCCGGGCCCTCGAGGGCGGTCGAGAGAATGTAATAGGAGATCACGATCGCGAAGCTGGAGGTGATCGCGACCGCGCGCCCCCCCCGGTGCTACCGGATGCCCAGCGGGAAGCCCACCAGCACGAAGACGACGGCCGCCATCGGCAGGGCGAACCGCTTGTGAAGCTCGACGAGGAACGGCGCGGCCTTCCCGCGGTCCTTCGCCTCCGCGGCGGCCGCGGTCAAAGCCCGGAGCGGCATCTCTTTCTCCGGCTTCGCTTGCTGCTCGGAGGTCGCGGCCGGACTGGTAAGCGGCAGGTTCATGTCGTACAGGGTGAAGGTGGTGTAGCGGAAGCGCCGTGGATCCGCGACGTCGCTCTCGTTGATGGCCCCGTCGATGAATCGGAGCGTGAGGCGGCGGCGCTCGCTGTCGGACATCACCCGCCCCTCGCGGGCCACGATGATCCGCGACAGGGCCGGGTCGCGCTCGTCGGAAGCCAGCAGGCCCTTCAGGGCGAACTGCGAAGGGCTCACCTCCTCGACGTAGAGCACGATCCGGCCGAACGTGCTGGTGAACGCACGCTCCTGGATGCCAGTGGTGGCCTGTGTCTCCAGGATCCGGAAGATCTGCCTCTGGAAAGCGGCGCTCGCCCACGGGTTCACGACGAGCGTCAGCCAGGCGATGAGGACGCTCGCGATGACGCCGGCGGCAAGGAACGGCCGAAAAAGCCGGGCGGGGCTGACTCCGGAGGCCTTGAGCGCGGCCACTTCGAGATCGGCACTCAGCCGCCCGCCCGCGATCAGCACCGCCATCAGCACCGCGATCGGCAGGCTCAGCGACAGCAGCGGTGGCAACAGGTAGAGGAGCAGCGCCAGCACCAGCCGGACGGGCACCTGCTTGCCGATCACCAGGTCGGTCAGCTGGTAGACACGATCGATGACCAGGAAGAAGGTGAACACCACGACGCTGATGGTGAACGGCGGCCAGAGCTCGAGG
>Ga0137410_10002644_pt1 | contig 12188 bp, 15 predicted proteins | sample CZODoug1_16funga_FD_108878 | JGI IMG/M metagenome (GOLD analysis project Ga0137410, IMG submission 108878) | Vadose zone soil fungal communities from Angelo Coast Range Reserve, California, USA - CZODoug1_16fungal (Illumina Assembly) | ecosystem: Environmental > Terrestrial > Soil > Vadose zone... | reverse complement strand
CGGCGCAGTCGCTTCGGCAACGTCATCCTGTCGCGCCTCAAGGTCGGCCGCGTCCTGCGCCACTCGCTGCCCTGGCCGGCCGCCGACGTGCCGACCATGCCGCGCAGCGCGGTCGAAGCGGTCGTCGAGGCGCCCTTCGGCCCGCTGCGGATCATGACCACGCACCTCGAGTATTACTCCGGCGCGCATCGCGCGGCGCAGATCGGGCGCTTGCGCGAAGTTTGCGGTGAAGGGAGCGAGCACGGCAACGAGGATGGCCCGTTCCGCGCCATGCCTCACCCGCAGAGCGCGATCCTGTGCGGCGACTTCAACCTGCCGCCGCACGATCCGCTCCACGCGCGGCTGAGCGAATTTCTCGTCGATGCCTGGCGGGCGCTGCATCCGGGCAAGCCGCAGCCGCATACCTTCCGCGTCCACGAGCGGGCAGCGGGCGAATCGCCCTATTGCTGTGACTACGTCTTCGTCACCAAGGACCTGGCGCCGCGGCTGCGCTCGATCCGTGTCGACAGCGAGAACCGCGCTTCGGACCACCAGCCGGTGATCGTGGAGCTCGCATGATCAAGGTGACGAAGCTCGCGGACGCGCTCGGCGCCGAGGTGGGCGGCATCGATCTCTCCCTGCCGATCGACGCGGCAACGTTCGCCGCTCAAGGCTGGCGGCCGATAAGCGCGCGCAGCTCCTCGATCCGCTTGCGGTTGACGCCGAAGTCGCTGCGCCCGAGCCGAGAGGCCGAGCGCACGTGCACCAGCCGCGCCTTCTCGTCGAGCAGCAGCTCGACGTCGTCGACGTAGCCCATCAGCGCGCTCTTGAACTCGGCATAGAGGTAGTTGCCCTCGTCGCGAATCACGCTGGCGCGCGTCATCGCTTCTACCGCGCGGCGCAGCTCGTGCATGGTGCCGCTGTAAGCGATCGGCGTGATGTAGTGCTCGCGATCGGCGGGATCGGCTTGCGAGGAAACGCAGTTCGGCGTCGGCTTGCACGCGGCGAAGCGGCCATCCTTGACGCCGAGGTTGTCGGGACGCGTGCCGGCAAACATCTCGGGGATGCTACCATCGCCGCAGCCAGATCCATCGGGGGAACGCCATGCAGATCACGTCGCAACAGCTCGCGGAATTGCTGCTCGGCATCGCTCGCGCGCAGGCCGGAATCATCCAGGGGCTGGAGAACGAGATGGCCGGCGTGCGCAGCGGCCGTATTGTCCCCGCGCTGCAGAACGTGGCGCACTTGCGCGACCACCCGAACCCGACGCTGACCGATCTGCCGGTGCGCGTCCTGCTCGGCACGCTCGGCCGCGCAGTTCCCGATACCGCGTCGATCGTGCGCGACCTGGACCGCCTGTTCGGCGAGGCGCCGACTGCGGCGGCGCCCGCGCCGGCTGCTGCCGCGGATGGTCCGGGCCTCGACTTCAGCAAGCCGGGCTGAGATGTTCGGTTTTCGCTCGCGGCGCGGGCGCGCACTGTCGCCTGCCGCGAATCTCTATCTGGAGCTGCTCAAGAACTCCGTCGGCAACCGCATCTACGACGACGACCTCGACCTGATGCGAGGCTCGTTCACGCGTGACGCCACGGGCAAGCTCGCCTCGACCCAGGGCGCACCGGTCGACGGCGCGCTAAAGCTGCTCGGCTTGATCTGGCCGTCGCGCGCCCACACCATGATCGGCGTGCCGCGGCTGGACAACATCCGCGCCTGCGCCGAAGCGGCGATCCGCGACGGCGTCGCCGGCGATTTCATCGAGACCGGTGTCTGGCGCGGCGGCGCGTGCATCTTCATGCGCGGCATCCTCAAGGCGCACGGCATCGAAGACCGCGTCGTCTGGGTCGCGGATTCCTTCGAAGGACTTCCGCCGGGCGATCCGGCGAAGTATCCGAAGGAATCGCCGACCGAGTTCCACCAGTACGCCGATCTCGCGGTCTCGCTGGCGCAGGTGCAGCAGAACTTCGCGCGCTACGGACTGCTCGACGGGCAGGTGAAGTTCCTGAAGGGCTGGTTCCGCGACACCCTGCCCACGGCGCCGATGAAGAAGCTGGCCTTGATGCGCCTCGACGGCGACCTCTACGAATCGACCATGGACGCGCTGGTGTCCCTCTACCCGAAGCTCTCTTCCGGGGGCTTCGCCATCATCGACGACTACAACCTGGTGCCGAGCTGCAACGAGGCGGTCGACGATTTCCGGCGCGAGCGCGGCATCCGCGAGCCGATCTCGCTCATCGAGGGCGGCGGCTCCTTCTGGCGCAAGGCCTGACTCGAGGCGTCGAGCCCCGCCGGCCCCAACCTACGACGTTTGGCTTAGCGCACCCTCAAGCTGTTCGATCGACGTGAAAAGCCGCATCCGGAAGTCGTCCGGTTCACGTTCATAGCGTTGCCATTGACTGGAGAACCAAAGCTCAAAATCATCCAAGATCTCCGTAGCCTTCTGCTTCACATAGGCGTCGTGCATTTGCCTTAGCTCGGCAACTATTTCGCGCACACGCTGTATGCCTCGTTGGCTCGGCCCAACAAGTGGACCCGCCAACAAGCGGAGTTCATGGCTTAGCGCCTCGACGACGAAAGCTTTGTTCATGGGCGCCGCAGTTTGCCACGAGCCGACCGTGGCGCTCGGTCAAGTTCTGTCCGAGGCGTATCGGTTATCTTGTTGTCCTGCGCACGCCGCCCTTCTGTTCCGAAGTCCCTAGAAGTCCTTCGGCTCCGGCGGAAATTTCGGCGCGCGCTTCTCGCGGTGCGAGGCGACGCCTTCCTTCGCTTCCGGGCCGGTGAAGCCGAGCATCTCGTAGGCGAGCGACGCGTCGAAGGCCGGCCCGGCCATGCGCAGCCAGTTGTTGAGTGAGGATTTCGTCCAGCGCAGCGCGGTCTGCGCGCCGGCGGCGAGCCGGCGAGCGATCTCGAGAGCTTTTTCCTGCAACTCATTTTCCTCGCACACCATCGAGATCAGGCCGATGCGTTCCGCCTCTTCGCCGCTCACCTGGTCGCAAAGCAGCAGGTAGTACTTCGCTTTCGCCATGCCGCAGAGGAGCGGCCAGACGATCGCGGCATGGTCGCCCGCGGCGACGCCGAGGCGCGTGTGGCCGTCGATGAGGCGCGCGTTTTTCGCTGCGATCGAGATGTCCGCCAGCAGCCCGGCGACCAGCCCGGCGCCGACCGCCGGCCCATGCATCGCCGAGACCACGACCTTCGAGCAGTTGATCAGGTTGTAGACGAGATCGCGCGCCTCGCGCCAGACGCGCACCCGCACCGCGAAGTCGCGCGTCATCTCCTCGACCATCGTCAGATCGCCGCCGGCCGAGAAGCCGCGCCCCTCGCCGCGCAGGATAGCGACGCGCGTCTCCGGATCGCGATCGACGTCGAGCCAGATGCGTGCCAGCTCGCCGTGCATGCGTGCATTTGTCACTGAAAGCTTGCCGGGCTCGGCGCGCATCACGATCTCGAGAATGCCGGGCTCGAGCCGTGCAATTTTCAGCTCTTTGTACTCGGAATAGTCCATGGGTCCATTCTACAATTCGCTCGATGCGCACCCATGACGAGCGCTTCGCCGGCCTGCCCGGGTTCGCGTTTCCCCCGCACTACCTCGAGTGGCGTGGCTTGCGCGTGCACTACCTCGACGAGGGCAAGGGGGCGAAGACCTACCTCTGCCTGCACGGCAACCCTACGTGGAGCTACCTCTACCGGCGCATGATCCCGCCGTTCGTCGCCTCGGGCGCGCGCGTCGTCGCCCCCGACCTCGTCGGCTTCGGCCGCTCGGACAAGCCGGACGATGAAGCGGCCTATACCTTCGACTTTCACAGAGAAATGCTTTTGTCTTTTGTGGAGAAGCTGGACCTGCGGAACATCACCCTCGTCGTCCAGGACTGGGGCGGGCTGCTCGGCCTGACGCTGCCGATGGAAATGCCGGAGCGCTTCGAGCGGCTGCTGCTCATGAACACCGCGCTCGCCACCGGCGACGCCCCTCTTTCGGCGGGCTTCGTCGCCTGGCGCTCGTATTCGAAGAAGAATCCCGACCTCGCGGTCGGCAAGCTGCTCGCGCGCGCCTGCCCGCACCTCACCGATGCGGAGGCGGCCGCCTACGATGCGCCATTCCCCGACGCGCGCTACAAGGCCGGCGTGCGGCGCTTCCCGCCGATGGTTCCCGAGCACTACGACGATCCCGGCGCCGCGATCTCCAGAAAGGCGAGAGACTTTTTGCGTACGGCGTGGCGCGGCGAGAGCTTCATGGCCATCGGCGCGACCGACCCCGTGCTCGGGCTGTCCGTGATGCGGCAGGTGCAAAGCTGGATCCGTAACTGCCGCGAGCCGCTGGTGATCGAAAACGGCGGGCATTTCCTGCAGGAGTGGGGCGAAGAGGTGACGCAATGGTTTCTTTCGCAGACGTAGCCGCCGCGCACGAGCGCATCAGGGCATTCGCCCGGCGCACGCCGGTGCTGACTTCGACCACGGTCAACGGCATGACCGGCGCGAAGGTGTTCTTCAAGTGCGAGAACCTGCAGCGCATGGGCGCCTTCAAGTTCCGCGGCGCCTACAACGCCCTCTCGCAGCTGAGCGACGACCGCAGGCAGCACGGCGTCATCACGTTCTCTTCCGGCAACCATGCGCAGGCGGTGGCGCTCGCCGGCCGGCTGCTCGACGTCAAGACGGTGATCGTCATGCCCGATGACGCGCCGGCGGTGAAGCTCGAGGCGACGCGCGGCTACGGCGCCGAGGTCGTGCGCTACGGCAAGAGCGAGGCGCGAGAGGAGGTGGCGGGAAAACTTGCCGCGGAAAGGCAGCTGACCCTCATTCCGCCTTTCGACCACGAGCACGTAATCGCCGGCCAGGGCACGGCGGCGAAGGAGCTGATCGAGGATTCCGGTCCGCTCGACCTCCTGCTCGTGCCCTGCGGCGGCGGCGGGCTGCTCTCGGGCAGCGCCATCGCCGCCAAGCACCTGCTGCCCAAGTGCCGCGTGCTCGGCGTCGAGCCGGAAGCCGGCAACGACGCGACGCAGTCGTTCGTGCAGAAACGCCTGGTGACCATCGCCGTGCCCGATACCATCGCCGACGGCGCGCGCACGCCGTCGCTCGGCAAGCTCACCTTCCCCATCGTCATGCGCCATGTCGACGACATGCTGACGGTGACGGACGACGAGCTGATGCGCACCATGTTCTGGATCTGGGAACGGATGAAGCTGGTGGTCGAGCCGACCGGCGCGCTCGCCGCGACCGCGCTGCTGCAGAAGAAAGTCAAGGCCGACGGCCTGAGGGTGGGCGTGATCCTGTCAGGCGGGAACGTCGACCTTCACTGGGCGGCCGCGCAGGTGAACAAGCAGAAGAACTGAAGCGCCGATCAGCGTCGCGACGAGCGTGATGTCGATGCGCGGCGAGATGGTGGCGATCGCGCAGGCCATGAGGATCAGCCGCAAAGGCCAGGCAATGACGCGCAATCCAAGGTAGCCCTGCATCGCATACGAGGCGAAGGTGCACATCGCGATCGCGAACACCACGCACTGGAGGATGTAGAGCACGCCGCCCTGCATGTTCAACCCCGGGTTGAAGAGGAAATAGAACGGCAGGATGAAGCCGCCGATCGCGAGCTTGACCGCGTAAGGTCCGAGCGCCATCGGGTTCACGCCGGCGATCGCGCCGGCGGCGAAGTTCGCCACCGCCACCGGCGGCGTGATCGCCGACAGGCAGGCGAAATAGAGCATGAAGAGATGCACCTGCATCTCCGGCAGGTTGAACACGCCGCGCAGCACCGGCGCGAGCAGCGCCGCGCCCATGATGTAGACCGCAGGGGTCGGCATGCCCATGCCAAGCAGGACGAGAAATACGGCCGAAAGAATCAGCGTCGGCACCAGCAGCCCGCCGGAGAGCGTGTTGATCATCAGGGTGAACTTGCCCGCGAGCGCGCTGATCTCGATCGCGCCGATCACCACCCCGGCCGCTGCCACCGCGCCGACCAGCGGCACGAGCTGGGTGATGGTGTCGGTGCAGCACTCGACGAAGCGGCGCGGCCCGATCGCGGTCGGCCGGTGGAACCAGGAGAGCACGATCACCGCCGCAGTCGCGCCGGCGGCGACGTAGACCGGCGTGTAGCCCGCAACCAGCAGGCCGATCAGCGCGCCGAGCGGCAGCAGGTGACGCCAGCCATTTTTCAGCGCGCGCCCGAGCGGCACGATCTGCTCGTCCGGCAGGCGCGGCTCGTTGTGGCGCACCGCCTCGTTGTGCACCAGCAGGTAGATCGCGTAGTAGTAGAGCAGCGCCGGCAGGATCGAAGCCCAGGCGATGCTCGCGTAGGCGATACCGGTGATGTCCGACATGATGAACGCGACCGCACCCATGACCGGCGGCAGCATCGCGCCGCCGCTCGAGGCGGTGGCTTCGATCGCGCCGGCGCGCGCCGCCGGCACGCCCATCTTCTTCATGATCGGGATGGTGAGCGGCCCGGTGGTGGCGACGTCGGCGGTTGGGCTGCCCGAGATCGAGCCGTACAGGCCGCTCGCGGTCACGCACGCCTTCGCCGCCCCGCCCCGCATGCGGCCGGTGACCGCGCTCGCCAGCTCGAAGAACAGCTGCCCGCCGCCGGCTTTCTCGTAGAAGCTGCCGAACAGGACGAAGAGGAAGGCGTAGGTCGCCGCCACCTCGAGCGGCGCGCCGAACACGCCGTTCTCCATGATCGTCATCATCTCGATGAAATACGGGATGCCGAAATTGTCGTGGTGGAGGGCGCCCGGCATCCACTTGCCGAACACGGTGAAGGCGAGCAGCAGCGCCACCAACGTCGTCAGGCCCCAGCCGACCGAGCGGCGGCAGAGCTCGATCACCAAGGCGACCAGGGTGAAGCCCACGACGACGTCGGCCGTGGTCGGCTGCGAGAAGCCGCGGCTCCAGTGCAGGAAGCGGTCGTTGAAGACGACGTAGTACATCGCCACGGCGAACGACAGCACCGCGAGCGCGACGTCGGTCCATGCGAGATGTTTGCGCTCCGGCCGCGCGGTCGTGGTCAGGAACGCGATCGGGAAGGTGATCGCGATGAAGATCGAGATGTCGAGATGGAAGTACGCGGTGTAAGCGCGCGCCCAGGTGCCGAACGCGCTGAAACCGAGGTCGAGCGCCGCGGTGCCGATGATGGTCGACAGCGCGCCGATCCACAGGACGTACAGTGCCGCGACGACCGAGCCGCCGCGAATCAGGATCGCCCAGAACCCGCCCGGACGGTGGCGGCTCCCTTCCCTTAAGAAGCCGAACACCTCGCTACTTCACCAGGCCTTTTTCTTTGTAGTAGCGCAGCGCGCCGGGGTGGTAGTCGAGCTTGGCAGGGTTGGTCGCCATGTGTGCGGCGGTGAAGGAAGTCTTCAGCGAGCCGCCGATCGCCTGCACGCGCGCCTCGTTCTCGGCGATCGCCTTCACGTACTTGTAGACAACCTCGTCTGGCACGTGACTGCCGGCGAGCAGCGAGACCCACATCCGCAAGGTCGGGTATTCCTTCTCCATGAACGCGTAGGTGCCCGTCGGCACCATGTCGGCCTTGTTGTTGAAGGTGTCGGCGGCCTTCTGGACCGTGGCGCGGTCGCCGTCGATCCACAGCAATTCGCGCTTGCCGGCGATGTCCTTCACCAGCGAATCGCCGAGATTGCGCGCGTTCATGAACACGTCCGCCTTGCCGTCGGTGATCGCGTCGAGACCGATCTGGCTGTTGCCGAGGACGAACGACCCGCCCCATTTCTCGATGTCGTTGATGCTGAAGCCGTAGGCTTTCATCACCTCGTAGGGCCCGCCGATGGTCGTCTGCGGGTTGTCGGGACGGTTGATGGCGAGGCGCATCTTCGGCTTCTTCTTCGCGATGTCGGCCCACGACTTGACGCCGTTCGCGTCGGCCCATTCCTTGGTCATCAGGAAATGGATGAACTGGTTGTCGTAGAGCTGCATCACGTAGCTGAACTTGCCCTTCAGCGGCTTGGTGTAGGGCGACTGGCCTTCATTGGCGAGGCGCACCTCGGTGCCGGTGGCGGTGGCGGTGAAGTCCGCCTGGCCCTCGGCGATGGCAAGCACGCCGCCGCCGGGCGAGTTGGGCTTGAAGGAGACCGCGGAGCTGGGGTAGGTGTCGCGCACCACGGCGTTCAAGCCCTCGACCATGGTGCGCGGATAGCCGCTCGGCGTCGCGCCGGTGACCGTGGCGTTGATCGGCTTCTTGTCGTTGAAGTCGGCGAGCACCGGCGCCGCGACGGCGAGCGCCGCGGCCAGAACCAGGAACTTCATTTTTTCTTCCTCCTCGTGGGCGTCTTCTTGCGGCGCTTGGCCGTCTTCTTTTTTGCTTTCCGCGGCGCCGGAAAATTCAGCACCGCATCCTTGAAAATCTGCACCAGGCCGAGCACCGCCGCGGCCTGGGTCGCGTACAGCGCCTCGGTGCGCGCGACCAGCTCCGCCTGGTTTTCGGGGTTGTAGAGCTCGGCGAGGTACTTGCCGCTCGCCTGGTCCAGCACGAACTCGACTCGAAACTGTGCCACGGAACCTCCTTCTCCCTCGGCGATAATAGCCGCCTTCCATGCGCGCAGTCGAGATATCCAAGCCGGGCGGGCCCGAGGTTTTGCGGCCGGCCGATCGGCCGAAGCCCACGCCCAAGGACGGCGAGATCCTGATCAAGGTCGCGGCCGCGGGCGTCAACCGGCCCGACGTCCTGCAGCGCAGCGGCAACTACGCGGTGCCGCCCGATGCCTCCGATCTCCCCGGACTGGAAGTTGCGGGCGAGGTGGTTTCCCCAGGGAAAACCTTCAAGGTCGGCGACCAGGTGTGCGCCCTGGTGCACGGCGGCGGCTACGCCGAATACTGCGTCGCGCCGGAGGTGCAGGCGCTGCCGGTGCCGAAAGGACTTTCGCTGGTCGAGGCCGCTTCGCTCCCTGAGACCTTCTTCACCGTCTGGGGCAACGTCTTCGATCGCGGCCGGCTCGCTCCTGGCGAGACCCTTCTCGTCCAGGGCGGCAGCTCGGGCATCGGCGTGAGCGCGATCCAGATGGCCGCGGCGATGGGCAATCGCGTCTTCGCCACCGCCGGCTCCGACGACAAGGTCGCCGCCTGCAAGCGGCTCGGGGCCGCAGAAGCGTTCAACTACAAAACCCAAGACTTTGAAAACGAAATCAAAAAAATAACGGGCGGCAAAGGTGTCGACGTGATCCTCGACATGGTCGGCGGCGACTACGTGCCGAAGGAGCTGAACTGCCTCGCCGAGGACGGGCGGCTGGTGTTCATCGCCTTCCTGCGCGGCATGAAGACCGAAATGGACATCATGCTGGTGATGCGCAAGCGTCTCACCATCACCGGTTCGACCTTGCGGCCGCGCCCCGTGGCATTCAAGGGCGCGCTCGCGAAAAGCCTGCGCGAGAAGATCTGGCCGCTGATCGAGCGCGGCAAGATCAAGCCCGAGATCTACAAGACCTTCCCTCTCGAGCAGGCGGCCGACGCGCACCGCCTGATGGAGAGCTCGCAGCACATCGGCAAGCTCGTCCTTATTCTGTAACGGCTTCGCTCTTCAGCCATTCGACGAAGGCATTCACCTCGGGACGCTGCGCCGCGTCCCGGCTGACGATCACGAAATAGGCCCGCGCCGGGTCCGCCATGCTCTTGAACGGCGCGACGAGCTGCTTCGAATCGAGCAGGTCCTTGACCAGCGGACTGCGGCCGAGCGCGACGCCGTGCCCGGCGACCGCGGCCGGGATGATCTGCTCATAGCCGGAAAAGGAGAGCGTGCCGGCGGGACGCAGCCCGGCGACGCCCGCGACTTCCAGCCAGGTCTTCCAGTGCAGCCACGGATGGCGCACGTCCGGGTCGTGGTACTGCAGCAGCACGTGGTTCTTCAGGTCGTCCGGCTTCTTCAGCGCCAGCTTCTTCAGCAGCTTCGGACTGCACACCGGGAAAACGCGCTCGCCGAACAGCCGCACTGCATTCGGCCCGGCCAGGGACGCCGGCCCATGGCGCAGCGCGACGTCGAGCCCGTCGCGCTCGAGGTCCTGCACCCGCGTCTCGGCGGTGATGCGTACGTCCACCTCGGGATGCTCGCGGGTAAAGCCCGCGAGCCGCGGGATGAGCCATAGCGAGGCGAACGAATTGGTGGTGGTGACCGTGAGCGGCCGCCGCTTGCCGGCCTGCGCGCGCAGGCGCTCGGTCGCGGCGCGCATGGTAGTGATCACCTGCGCGGCGACGGCGTAGTACTGCTGCCCGGCGTCGGTCAGCGACAGCGCCCGGTGGCGACGCTGGAAAAGCGGCAGCCCGAGCTGGTCCTCCAGCTCCTTCATCTGGCGGCTCACCGCCGACTGGGTGAGATAGAGCTCCTCCCCCGCCTTGGTGAACGACAGGTGGCGCGCCGCCGCCTCGAAGCCGACCAGCAGGTCCAGCGCCGGCATTGCATTACTTTTTGTCATGCAAGACCTGAGAATTTACCGTTTGAGCGCACTGCGGCAAGGATGCATGCTGCGCATGTCAAATGCAAGGAGAAGCACCGTGAGACTCGAGCTGAAGTCGGGAGCAGTGAAGCTGGGACCGAACCAGACCCTGAAGGTCGTCGACGGCGAGGGCACGACCGTGTGCGCCGTCGAAGGCTCGGTGTGGATCACCGAGGAAAACCAGCCGAAGGACATCGTGCTGAAAGCCGGCGCCTGCTACCAGCTGCGCCGGCGCGGCATCGCCATCCTGAATTCGCTCGGCGGCAGCGCCGCCGTGTCGTTCGCTTGAAGGAGCACACATGAAACTCGACTATTACGAAACCATTCCCCGGCTGCACGCCGCGGCGCGTCGCGCACGCGCCCAGGCGATAGGCCACTTCATCGGCGTCGCCTTCGCCTGGCTGGTTTCGCGCAAGCCGCAGGTCGCGCACGCCGCTCGTCCGCATTTCGCACGTTAGGAGTCGATCGCCTAGACTCGGCTGATGCCTTCCGCCGCATCGACTCGCGCAAGCCTGCTCGCGCTCTGCTTTGGTAATTTCGTGATCGGCACCGGGACGCTGATCGTCCCCGGCATGCTGCCGCAGCTCGCCGACGGGCTCGCCGTGTCGCTCCCCATCGCCGGGCTGCTCGTCACCGCGTTCGCCGCGACAGTCTGCGTCAGCGCGCCGCTGCTCGCCGCCGCCACCAGCCGCCTGGATCGGCGGGCGCTGCTCGCCGGCATGCAACTCGTCTTCTTCGCCGGCCACGCCGCCGCCGCGCTCGTCTCCTCCTTTGCGCTGATGCTCGTGCTCCGTGTCCTGACCTCGGTCGGCGCGGCGCTGTTCACCGCGCAAGCGGCCGCGGCGGCGGCCCTTCTCGTGCGGCCGGAGGCGCGCGGCCGCGCGATTGCGCTGGTCTTCCTCGGCTGGTCGATCGCATCGGTGGCCGGCATGCCGCTCGGCGCCTACGTGGGCGCCGTCTGGGGATGGCGCGCGGGATTCGCGCTCGTCGCAGCCGGCGCGCTCGTCGGCGCCGTCGCGGTCTGGCTGCTCGTACCCGCCGGCGTGCGCGTGCAGCCGGTGAGCGGCGCGATGTGGCGCTCGCTCTTGGGCAATCCCAGCGTGCTGGCGAACGTCGGCGTCACTTCGCTCTTCGCCGCCGCCGGCTTCGCCCTGCTTTCCTATTTCGTTCCGGCGGCGAGGCAGCTGCTGCATGCCTCGCCCGAGCTGGTCAGCGTGCTCCTCGCCGCGTTCGGCGTCGCCGGCGTAACCGGGAACGTGCTCGCGGTGCGCTACATGGATCGCCTCGGCCCCGCCCGGGTGATCATGCTCGCGCTGCTCTCCGCGCTTTGCGCCCACCTGCTCTGGCCCTGGACGCAGGATGCGCCCCTGCTGATGGCCGTGGTCATGCTCGGCGCGGGCCTCGGCGTCTTCGCCGGCAACAGCGCCCAGCAGGCGCGCATGGTCGCGCTCGCGCCGGCGGCGGCGTCGGTATCGATCGCACTCAACTCGTCGGCGATCTACCTCGGCCAGGCGATCGGCCCCGCTGCCGCCGGGCTGTTGATCGCGCACGTCCCCGGCGTTCAGGGCTACGCGCTGCTCGCGGCGATCAGCGCACCGCTCCTCGTGCTGGCGATCGGCCTGTCGCAGTTCGCATCCCTTAGAATGCGCCCTCCATCTGGGAGCGCGCATGTTCAAGGAAGGGCTGCTCAAGGGTAAGCGCATCCTCGTCACCGGCGGCGGCACGGGCCTCGGCAGGGAAATCGCGGCGAAATACCTCGAGCTCGGCGCCGAGGTCTGGATCTGCGGG
>Ga0137410_10002639_pt1 | contig 12201 bp, 10 predicted proteins | sample CZODoug1_16funga_FD_108878 | JGI IMG/M metagenome (GOLD analysis project Ga0137410, IMG submission 108878) | Vadose zone soil fungal communities from Angelo Coast Range Reserve, California, USA - CZODoug1_16fungal (Illumina Assembly) | ecosystem: Environmental > Terrestrial > Soil > Vadose zone... | reverse complement strand
CTGCTCCTCGCGGGCGACACGGCGCGCGCGCTCGACGCGTTCGCGCAAGCAGGGAAGGGGCTCGACGTCGCGCGGTTGGCGCTCGCCGTTCGAGACTCGATGCGGGCTCGCGCGGCGCTGTACGAGCTGATGGCGCGGGCGCCGCAGAGCGACGACGCGGCGGCGGCGGTCGCGCTTGCGCTCGGTCCCCTGCCGCCCCGCGCCCCGGCCGAGCACGTCGCGTTGGGCCGCGCGTTGAACCGGCGCGGCACGGCAGCCGACGCCCGCATCCACGTGGAGCACGCCATCCGCCGCGGCGACTCGAGCGCAGCGACCATGGTCTTCTACGGCGAGCTGCTCGTCGCGACCGGGCGCTACGATGAGGCCGCCCGGGCGTACCGTGCCGCCGCCACTGATTCCGTCCTCGGGCGCCTCGCCATTTATCGGCGGGCGCGCGTGCTGGTACGCCTCGCCGATCCCGGCGCGACGACCGCGCTTTCCGGATTCGCGCAGACTTATCCGTCCGACACCGCCGCTCCCACCGCGCTGTACGTGCTCGGTGACGCGCTGTTCGATCGCGGCGACTGGGCCGGCGCGTCCCGCTGGTTCGGAGAATTGATCGCGCGCTACCCGTCGGACACGCGCTCGTCGCTGGCCCGGTTCCGGCTCGCCGCGCGCGTCTATCGCGACGGCCAGCTCGACAGCGCCGCCGCGCTGTATCAGGGAGAGGTGATGGCGGCGGGCCCGCAGCGCACCGGGGCGCGCTTCTGGCTCGGCCGCATCGCGCAGACGCGCGGCGACTCCGCCGGCGCGCGCGAGGTCTGGCGCGCCCTCGCGCGCGACGATTCCCTTGGCTACTACGGCCTGCGCGCGCGGCGCGAGACCGACATGCCGGGCGTGGCGGTTCCCGTCGCGACCGCGCCTGCGGGGATTCCCACGGCGGTCGTCAACGGCCTGGCGCGACTCGACACGCTGATGCTCGCAGGACTCGACAGTGAGGCACTGCTGGAGGTTCGCGCCGTCCTTGGCCGGCCGCCGCAGGACGTCGAGAGTTTACTCGCTTGGAGCGAGGGCCTGGGGCTGCGCGGCTACGGCTCAGCGGCGGTGCGTCTCGCGTGGCAGGCGTTTGTCAAAGCGCCCGGCGAGCCGCGCGTGTTGCGCGCCATCTACCCGTGGCCGGCCCGCGCGGCCGTCGAGGCGGAGGCGAAGGAGTTTGCCGTCGATCCGCTGCTGCTCGTCGCGATCATTCGCCAGGAGAGCGTGTTCGATGTCGAAGCGCTCTCGCCCGCGGGCGCGCGCGGCCTCGCCCAGCTCACACCGGGCACCGCGGCGCTGACGGCGCGCGGCCTCGACGTCACGTTCTATCCGGAGTGGATCACCGTTCCCGACCTGAACCTGCACCTGGGAGCCGCGCACCTCGCGGAGCTGCTGCGCCGCTTCGGACGTCTCGAGACCGCGATCGCCGCGTACAACGCGGGCGCGTCGCCGGTGCGCCGCTGGCTCGAGCGCGACGGCGCGGACGATCCCGACCAGTTCATCGAGCTCATCCCGTATCCGGAAACCCGCGGCTACGTCCGCAGTGTGATCCGCAACCGCGAGCTATATCGCATCTTGTACGCGACGCCCTAGCCCTGCTTGACAGCCTTCCCGGCGCCCCTCATTTCTATGGCGCTCGACACGCAGGTTCAACGCAACGGACTTTGCCGGAGGCGCCCGCGCATGAGCAAGGGAAAGGTGAAGTGGTTCAATGATGCCAAGGGCTACGGCTTCATTGAGCAGGAGGGTGGCGAGGACGTGTTCGTGCATTTCTCGGCCATCCAGATGGACGGCTTCAAGACGCTCGCCGAAGGCCAGGTGGTGGAGTTCGAAGTGAAGCAGGGTGACAAGGGGCTCCACGCCGCGAACGTGATGCGCGGCTAGCGCGCCCCAAAAGCATCCGCCGTTGATCCACCCCGCCCGAGCGGTTCCGGGCGGGGTTATTCTTTCGCCCATGGCAGAGCGGCTCTTCCTCGTCGACGGCTACGCGCTGATCTATCGGGCATTCTTCGCGATGATCGCGCGGCCCCTCACCACCCGGCGTGGCGAGAATACCTCGGCGGCGTGGGGCGTCACGAACTTCCTGCTGCGCCTGCGTGCCAAGCACCACCCCGACTACCTCGGCTGGGTGCACGACGTCGGCGAGTCGTTCCGGCACCAGCAGTATCCTGCCTACAAGGCCACGCGCGAAAAGCTCGACGAGCAGCTGCAGCAGGATTTCGATCGCTCCGTCGAGCGCATCAAGGAGATCCTGGCGGCGTTCCGCGTCCCCGTGCTGGGCGTCGAGGGCTACGAAGCAGACGACGTGATCGGCACCCTCGCCGAGCGCGCCGCGCAACGTGACCTCCAGACGGTGATCGTGTCGGGGGACAAGGATTTCTACCAGCTCATCGGCCCCCACGTCGCGCTGCTCAACCCGGGTCGCGGCGGCCCCGCGGCGGTCGAAGAGCAGTGGGTCGACCCGAGCAACGCCAGCGAGCGGCTCGGCGTGCCGCCTGAGCGCGTCGTGGATTACCTGGCACTCGTCGGCGACAGCTCCGACAACATCCCGGGCGTGAAGGGCGTCGGCGAGAAGACCGCGTTGGAGCTCCTGAGCGCCCACGGCGACCTCGACACGATCCTCGCGCGTGCCGCCGACCTGCCGGGCAAGCGGGCACGGGAAGCGCTGCTGCAGCACGGCGACCTCGCGCGGCTCTCCCGCCAGCTCGTCACCATCCGCCGCGACGCCCCCGTCGATCTCGATCTCGAGCAGCTCCGCGTGCGGCCGCCCGACGTTGCCCGTCTCACGGAGCTATTCACGGAGCTCGAGTTCCGGTCGCTCATCCCGAAGCTCGATGACGTCCCAGATGCGACCGACGGAGCTCCCGCTCCGACTGCCCAGCGGGCACCCGCCGCCCGAGGAGCCCCGTCGGTCCCATCCGCCCAGGTCATGGACGATCCGGCACAGCTCACCGCGGTTCTCGAAGAAGTCCGGCACGCACCGCTCGTGGCCATCGACACCGAGACGACGGGTCTCGATCCAATGCGCGCGCAGCTCGTGGGCTTGTCGCTCGCCGCCCGGCCGGGGCGGTCGTGGTATCTGCCGTTCGCGCACCTGCCGCCCGACGGCCCGCTCGCGGGCGGCGAGACGCCGCGGAACCTGCCGCCCCTGACGAGCGAGGCGCTTGGGCCGCTGCGCGCGCTGCTCGCCGACGCGAGCGTCCCCAAGGCCGGTCACAACGTGAAATTCGACTGGCTCGTCCTGCGCCGCGCGGGCGTCGAGTTGGCGGGCGTGCGCTACGACTCGATGCTCGCAAGCTTCGTCCTCGATCCGGGGCGGCGCTCTCACGCGCTCGACGACCTGGCACGCGAGCGCCTGAGCATCGAGATGCAGACGTACGGCGGTGTCGCGGGGAAGGGCCGTCGCGAGCGCCCGTTCGCCGAAGTCCCGATCGCCGACGCCGCGCGCTATTGCTGTGCCGACAGCGAGATGGTGCTGCGACTCGAGGCTGCGTTCCGGCCCGAGCTCGAGGACCACCGCTTGCTGCCGCTGCTCGAGACGATCGAAATGCCCCTGGTGCCCGTGCTGGTCGAAATGGAGTCGACGGGCGTCCTGATCGACCGCGCGTTGCTGGGCGAGATCGGCCGCGCGTTCGCGAAGGAGCTGGCGGCCCTCGAGCTGGAGATCCATCGGGCCGCGGGCGGCGACTTCAACATCAACTCGACGCCGCAGCTCCGCACGATCCTGTTCGACAAGCTCGGGCTCCCCGTCTTGAAGCGCACGAAGACGGGCGCCTCCACCGACTTCGAGGTGCTCGAGCAGCTCGCCGCCATGGGGCACGATGTGCCGCGCCTGTTGATCGAATACCGCGAGCTGTCGAAGCTCAAGTCGACCTACGTCGACGCGTTGCCCGGATTCATCCACCCGGAGACGGGCCGCGTGCATACCAGCTACAACCAGACGGGCGCGGCCACGGGGCGGCTCTCGTCGTCCGATCCGAATCTGCAGAACATCCCCATCCGCACGCCGCGGGGTGAGGCGATCCGGCGCGCGTTCATCCCGCCGCCGGGGCACGTGCTCCTCACCGCCGACTACTCGCAGATCGAGCTGCGCCTCCTGGCGCACCTGTCCGGCGACCCGGCCTTCGTCGAGGCATTCGAGCGCGGCGGCGACATTCACCGGCAGACCGCGGCCGTGATCTTCGGCGTCGCGGAGGAAGCCGTGACCGCGGAGATGCGCGCGCGGGCCAAGACGATCAACTTCGGCACGATCTACGGCCAGGGCTCGTTCGCGCTGTCGCGCATGCTGAGTATCACGCAGGACGAAGCGAAGGCGTTCATTCAGCAGTACTTCGAGCGCTTCGCCGGCGTGCGCCGTTGGCTCGATGCGGTCGTAGAGGAAGCGCGTCAGAGGGGGTACGTCGAAACGCTGTTCGGCCGGCGCCGCTACATCACGGAGCTCAAGGACAAAAACTTCAACGTCCGGTCGTTCGGCGAGCGCACGGCGACCAACTCGCCACTCCAGGGGTCGGCGGCGGACCTGATCAAGATCGCGATGATTCGCATCCACGCGGCGCTCCCTGCGGCGGGTTTGCGCGCCCGAATGCTGCTCCAGGTGCACGACGAGCTGGTTTTCGAGGTAACGGAGGGGGAGCAGTCAGCTGCCGCAGATCTTGTAAAACGCGAGATGGAGGGGGTGACCCGTCTGCGGGTGCCCCTCGTCGTAAGTATTGGTGCCGGAAAGAATTGGGTGGATGCGAAGGATTAAGCACGCCTCTTGCAGGAACAGGTCCGGAGCCCAACATTGGGGCGTCGATCCAGGGGTCTCCCCGGGGTCGGCGCCCTTTGGCGCCCGGAGGGTATCGCCTTGAAGTCGCGTGGTTTTACGCTGATCGAGCTGCTGATCGTGGTCGTGATCATCGGGATTCTGGCGGCCATCGCCATCCCGAAGTTCGCGAACACGAAACAGAAGGCGTACGTCGCCCAGATGAAGTCCGATCTCAAGAACCTGGCGACGGCGGAAGAAGCGTTTTTCTACGACTCGACGTCGTACACGACGAACCTCGTGGCGCTGAATAATTTCCGCGCTTCGACCGGCGTGACGCTTACCGTGCTCGAGGGGACCCCGATGGGCTGGTCCGCGCAAGCGCTGCACAGCTCGACGACGCGCGCCTGCTACCTCTTCAACGGCAATGCCGCAGCCGTGGGCAACGCGACGGTCTCGGGCAAGATCACCTGCACCTAACGCCGCCCTATCAGGAGTTCACGCGCCGCCGCGAGGGGATGTGCTTCGCCCTCGACGGCGGCGTTTGGCTTCATCACCATAAAATCCACGATGAGCCGATGGCGCACCTGGTGAGCGCCGACAAGGAGCGCCTCCTCGAGCTGGGCCGCTCCCTCGGGCTCCATCCGGCGTGGCTGCAGTACAAACCGCTCAAGGATCCGCGCACCGGCATCCGCGTGCCGGCGTGGCATTGGGACCTGTGGGGGGAGAGACTAAGACGCCTAGGCGCCTAGACGCCTAGACGCCTAGACGCCTAGGCGCCTAGTCCGAATCTCTGGCCTCGAGCTTGGGGGCACGGACGCCCGGCCACCAGTTCCAGCGCCCGGCGATGTGCATGATCGCCGGCACCAGCACCATCCGGATGAGCGTGGCATCGAGCAGGACGGCGAGGGCCAGTCCGAAGCCGATGAACTGCACCGCCAACACGCGGGAGAAGGCGAACACACCGAAGACCGCGATCATGATCGTGGCGGCGAACGTGATGGTCGACGCCGTCGCCGATAGGCCTTCCATGGTGGCGTGGTCGTTACGCCCCGTCTTGTCGAACACCTCTTTGATTCTGGTCAGCAAGAAGACCTCGTAGTCCATCGAGAGCCCGAAGACCGTCGCGAACACGAGGACCGGCACCACGACGAAAATCGCCTCCGTGGGCCCATCGAGTCCGAACAGGCTCCCCCCGTAGCCGTGCTGGAACACGAGCACCGTGACGCCGAAGGCCGCGCCGACGGAGAGGCAGTTCAGCACCACGGCCTTGAGGGGCACGAGCAGCGAGCGGAACGCGATGAACAGCATGATCGCCGTGACGCCGAGAATCATCCCCACGACGGCCGGAAACCGTTTCAGCAGATCGCGCTGCAGGTCGACGCTCGACGCCGCGAATCCTCCGACCACGATGTCGGCCCCCTGCATCCCGCGCATGCCGCCGCCGAGGATGCGCCGGGCATGGCGTACCAGATCCATCATCCCTGTGAGCGACACGGTATCCGCGGCAATGACGTCGATCAACGTGGTGCGCCGGTCGGCGCTCAAGTAGGCGTTGAAGAACTCGGGGTAACGGTCGCGAACGGCGTCGGCTTCACTGTAGAAGATTGCGAGCTGGAGCGTCGACAGTCCGGGTCGCAGCGTCGCGACGCCGCGGACTTCGCGCACCCGCGGATCCTTGCGCATCGAGTCGCTGATCGCCTTGAGTCCCGGGAGGCGGCGTCCCGCGAGCACCGATTCGCCCTCGGGCAGCTGCACCACGATGCGGATCGGCATGATGACACCGCTCGCGCCCATGTCGCGGAGCGCCGCAAGCCCGCGCCCCGACTCCGACTGCGGCGGGAACCAGTTACGGGCCGGTAGACCGATCCGAATCTGGGTGAGCGGGAAGGTCAATACGGCGAGAATCACGCCGCCCCCGGCGATGGCGCGCCACGGACGATGACCGAGCCAACGCGCCCACCGCTCCCAGCCGCTCGGCGCGTGGATCCGGACCAGCAGCCGCGCCAGCCACTTGGGCCGATCGATGTTGCGGCCCAGGATCGCCAGCACCGCCGGCAACAACGTGGTCGAGAGCAGCACCGCCACCGCGACGACGATGAGTCCTCCGATGCCGACGGAACGGGTCTCCGTGAGCGGCGTGCTCACCAGGGCCGCGAAACCGACCACGACGGTGAGGCCCGACGTCACCACGGCGGAGCCGGCGGTCTCGATCGTGCGCACCGCCGCATCCGCCGGCGAGAGGCCGCGATTCAGCTCCTCGCGGAACCGGGTCACAATCAGCAGCGAGTAGTCGATCCCGACCCCCAGTCCCACCATGGTCGTGATGTTGAGCACGAATACCGACATCGTTTGGAATTGGGCGGCGACTGTCACCAGCCCCAGGGCGATGGTGATCGCGACAAACCCCACGATGATGGGGAGGGTGGCGGCGACGAGCGCGCCGAACGCGATGACCAACACGACCAACGTCACCGGGAGCACTGTTTCTTCGCTGTTCTGCGTGTCCTCGGTGCTGATGCTGCGCACGTCGTAGTCGAGGGCGGGATTGCCGGTGACCATCACGTCGAATTCGCCCCCCCGCGGCAGCCGTTCCATCGTCTCGGCGACGAGGGAGCGCAGATCCGGCACCACCGTACGGTTGAGATCGCTGGTGCTGCTGGGGGTCAGGGCGGCGATCAGGAACGTGGTACGGCGGTCCTTGCTGACGAAGCTCGACTCGCCGATGGTCCGGACCGACACGACCTGGCTCACGTAGGGGCGGCGGGCGACGGCGGCCGACAGGGAATCGAGCACGGCGTCGAAGCGCACATCGGTCCAGCGGACCGGGCCGTGCACGACGATGGCGACGTAGTCGGCGATGGGATTGGGGAAAGCGTCCCGGATGAGCTGGTTGGCGCGCGCCGACTCGGTCGCCTCGACGGAGGCCCCGCGCACCGCCAGAACCCGCTGTACATGACACGCCCGCGGCGCGAACAGCAGCGTGAGCGCCGCCCACGCCGCGATCACCCAACCGCGCCAGCGGATGAGCGGCCTCGCGGGTAACGCGATCACCTACTGTCCAAGCATAAGCAGGCCACAATCATAGAGACGCCACCGTGCCAAAGCTAGCGGTTGAGGTACGCGTCCGAGCATATTGCGCGCATGGTGGAACGGCGACTCACGGGAATGCTCGCGGCGGCGGGCGTCTTGATTCTCTTGATGGTGTTGTGGGATATGTTCAAGCCCGCGCCCCACCCCGTTGCTCCGCCCGAACCCGATGTCATCGTCACGCACACCGATCCTCCCGCAGGCACCTCCAGCTCGCAGGGGACGGCGACGCCGGATCCCACGCCATCATCCAGCGAGCCGAATTACATGGAGGCGCTGGCGCGGTCCGAGGCGCGACGCCGCATCCGCGCGAGCGCCGGCAGCACATATCTGAACGAGATGCTCGCGGCGAGCGGGGATTCGATGCTGCGTCGTTGGGACAACCGGATGTCGTCACCGGTGCGGGTGTGGTTCGCGCCCACGGTGGCCGCGAACTTTCAGCCCCCCTTCATCGACGCGATACGCCGCGCATTCGGATTGTGGTCCGCCGCGGGTGTGCCCGTGGCGTTCGACTTCAGCGCCGATTCCAGCTCTGCCGAGGTGGTGTTCCGCTGGAAACCGCAATTCGACATCGAGCGCAGCGGGCAGACTGACCTCCACTGGGACCAGGACGGCCACATTCAGTCCGCGGTCGTGACGCTCGCCACGTTCGACCCGAAGGGCCGCGCGATGGACGTGGACGACATCCGCGTGGTCGCGGAGCACGAGATCGGGCATGTGCTGGGGCTCGATCACTCTCCCGATTCGACCGATCTCATGTTCCCCACCGCCAAAGTGCGGGAGCTGTCGGACCGCGACGTGCGCACCATGCTGTTGCTCTACCTGCTCACTCCCGGGAGCATTCGCTGACGCGGGGGGATGGACCGGCATGGCTCGGCGCCCAATCATCTCGTTCCTGACCGACAGCGCCCCGCCCACGGACGGCGGAGCGGCGACCCTGGCGCAGGCCCTCGACGCGCGGGTGCGCGAAGGGGAGTTGATCGAGCGACTCGACGGGGGCGCGGGGGTGGCGGGGGCCGTGCGTTGCGTCGCGTGCGGGCACCGCTGCCTGGTGAAGCCGGGCCGGCGCGGCATCTGCAAGGTCCGCTTCAATAAGGAAGGAACGCTCTTCGTCCCCGCCGGTTACGTCGCGGCGCTGCAGTGCGATCCCACCGAGAAGAAGCCGTTCTTCCACTGCCTGCCGGGCAGCGACACGCTCACGTTCGGCATGCTGGGATGCGACTTCCACTGCGGGTACTGCCAGAATTGGCTCACGTCGCAGGCGCTGCGCGACGACAGCGCCGGGGTTCTGCCGACCGACGTCACCCCTGACAGCCTCGTGCGGCTCGCCCGGCGCCAGGGGGCGCGGATGGTGGGGTCGTCCTATAACGAACCCCTCATCACGGCGGAATGGGCGATGGATGTGTTCCGCGTGGCGCGGGCCGAGGGCCTGAAGACCGCGTTCATCTCGAATGGCAACGCCACGCCCGAAGTGCTCGACTACATCCGCCCGTGGACCGACTGCTACAAGATCGACCTCAAAGCGATGGACGATAAGCGCTACCGCGAGCTGGGCGGTGTGCTGCAGCACGTGCTCGACGCCGTGCGGATGGTCCACGCGCACGGCTTCTGGCTGGAGATCGTGACGCTGATCGTCCCGGGCTTCAACGACGACGACGCGCAGTTGCAACGCGCCGCGGAATACATCGCGGCCGTGTCGCCCGAGATCCCATGGCACGTGACCGCGTTCCACAAGGACTACAAGATGACGGACCCCGACGACACGCCGGCGGTCACACTGGTGCGCGCGTGCGAGATCGGCGCGGCCGCGGGTTTGAAGTTCATCTACGCCGGCAACCTGCCCGGCCGCGTCGGCCGGTGGGAGCACACCTGGTGCCCGGACTGCGGCGACCTCCTGATCGAGCGCGTGGGATACGTGATCAAACGACAACGCATCGGGGCCGACGGGCGCTGCCCGTCGTGCAGCCGCAGGATCCCGGGCATTTGGTCCTAGCGCTCGTCCTCGCCGCACAGGCCGCCGCGTTCAACGCGGCGACGTTCGATCCCCTCGTACGGGACGGCATCCAGCGCGGCGCCTATCCGGGCGCCGTTCTCGTCATCGGCCGCCGCGACACGATCCTGTTCGCGAAAGCCTATGGCCACCTGACCTGGTCGACCCAGAGCGCACCCCCCGACGTCGACAGCACGCTGTGGGATGTCGCGTCGCTCACCAAGGTCATCGCGACGACGACGGCGATGATGCTGCTCGTCGAGCGGGGGCGCGTGAGCCTCGACTCGCCGGTCGTCCGCTACGTGCCCGAGTTCAACGGCCGCGGCACCGCCGCGGTGACGGTCCGCCACCTGCTGACGCACACCTCGGGTCTGCGCGCATGGCTCCCGCTCAATCGGCTCGCGCCTGACTCCGCGGGAGCGATGCGCATCGTGTACGAGCAGACGCCGCAGGTGCCGCCGGGCACGCGCATGGAGTATTCCGATTTCAATGCGATCCTGCTCGGCGAGATCGTCCGCCGAACGGGCTGGGGTGGTCCGCTCGACGCCTTCGCGACGCACGAGATCTTCGGCCCCCTCGGCATGCGGTCGACGATGTTCCGTCCGCCGCGCACTCTCGGGGGGGGGCGGCGCGCCGCGCCCACCGGCGTGTGGCGGGGCCACCCGGTGAGCGGTGTGGTCAACGACCAGAACGCGGCGAGGCTCGGCGGCGTCGCGGGCCACGCGGGGTTGTTCGCCAGCGCCAGCGACCTCGCGCGGTTCGCGCAGTTCATGTTGGGGGAAGGCGCCCTGCCGGGTGGCCCGCGCCTGCTCCGGCCCGAAACGGTCCGCGCGTTCACCGCGATCGCGGTGAACGCGCGGCGCGGCGCAAGCGCCCGGACGTTGGGCTGGGAAGCGCTGCCGACCGGCGAGGAGGTGTCGAGCGCCGGCAAGCTGCTCGGGCCCCGGAGCTATGGGCACACCGGCTGGACCGGCACCTCCCTGTGGATCGATCCCGGTCGCGGATTGTTCGTCCTGCTGCTCACGAATCGCGCGTACGCGCCGCGCGGCCACTCATTCACGACGTTGAAGGAAGTTCGCGGTCACGTGGCCGATGCCGCCGCGAAGGCCGCCGATGGGCGTTGATGCGGGCCCGACGGTGATCTACGACGGTGAGTGCGGCATCTGCCGGCAGTCGGTCGACCTGCTCAAGCGTTGGGACCGGGAACACGTACTGCGGTACGTGCCGTTTCAGGACGAAGCCGCCGTGGCGCGCTTCCACATCGCGCTGCCGGCGCTCGCGGCGGCGATGCATCTCGTGTTCCCCGATGGTCGCGCGTTTGCCGGCGCCGACGCGGTGCCCGAGATGCTCCGGCTCGTGCCGGGCAAGCGGTGGCTCGCGGTGTGGTTCCGAATTCCCGGAGCGATGCCGCTGGCGCGCCGCCTGTACGCGTGGATCGCCGCGCGACGCCGGTGTCTGGTGCGCGGCGTGCAGCCCCGCTAGGTTCGCCATGATATGAAGAGGAGGCAGTCGTAGCATGTCTACCGCCGTAAACGCCGAGACCGTCCGCCAGGCACTCCGCCAGGTGAAAGACCCCGAGCTCGATCTCAACATCATGGACCTGGGATTGGTCTATGACGTCGAGGTCGAGGATGGGACCGTGCGCATCGAAATGACGCTCACGTCCCCCGGGTGTCCCGCGGGGCCGATGATCACGAACGACGCGCACAAGGCGGTCCGGGCGCTCGAAGGCGTGAAGGATGTGAATATCGAGATCGTGTGGGAGCCCTACTGGACCCCGGAGAAGATCGAGCCGAAGGTCCGCGCGATGATGGGGTTCTAGCGCAGCGCTTCGAGCATCGCGTCGCCGAGCACGCCCGCCTGCCAGCGCCGGAGCTCCCCGACTTGGGCGAGCCCGGCGCGGTTTTTTGGGACGGCCCGCGCTACTGCTTCCAACGTCGTCCGACCGCACAGCACGCCGGGATCGATCTTCAGCTCTGCGGCAATACGATTGCGCACCGCCTTGAGACGCTCGACTCGGCCGTCGAACGCCGGGTCCTTCGGGGCTCGAGCGGAGCGCTCGAGTCGGGGCAGCTCGCGCTCGGGCAGCGCGCGGCCCCGCGCCACCCCTTCGAGCAGGGCGGGACCGTGACGCCGCGCCAGTGACGCGGGCACGTCCTTGAGCTTCGCGAGGTCCTCCGCCGCACTCGGCATCGCCTTACTGACGGCGAGGAGTGAATCGTTCCCGATCACGCGGAACGGCGCCTTGTCGTCCCGTTGCGCGACCGTCTCGCGCCAGCGGTGCAGCTCCCTGAAGACGGCAAGGGCGCGAGGTGGAAGACCCTTCGCGCCCTTTACTCGCAGGTACCCGTCGGCGTCGCCT